>Ga0163146_10002376_pt1 | contig 25557 bp, 25 predicted proteins | sample OliLakLV19MP7G1_FD_148648 | JGI IMG/M metagenome (GOLD analysis project Ga0163146, IMG submission 148648) | Freshwater microbial mat bacterial communities from Lake Vanda, McMurdo Dry Valleys, Antarctica - Oligotrophic Lake LV.19.MP7.G1 | ecosystem: Environmental > Aquatic > Freshwater > Lake >...
GTCAAGAAGGAGCTTCAACTCGATGCCTCGCTATACACCTGCCTACAGATATTGTCGGTCTCGGTTTTCGAGAAAACCGAGATTTCACGGGCATTGCAGCCCGATCGATGCACGCCAGAATTGCCTGTTGCCTCCAGCCAATTGATTCTGTTCGACATTTAACCGGACACTACAGATTCCAATCCAGGTATGAGTCTGAGCGGGTTGGTTTTTGAGTGTTGTTCAGGCGGCTGATTTCGATCGGTTGAAAATGGTTTTGAAGAGAAGGTTGCGGGCGTCGTTCAGACGCTGCGCAGCCTCATTATCGCGCATGGCCGAGGCCAGCGCATCGAGGCGCTGGAAGGTGATTCCAAGTTTGAGGAATTGCTGAGCTTCATGCAGTGATTTGAGTTTCTCGTAGGGCGTCATCATCAGTTCGTAGGGATAGCGTTTGCGTTGGCGGCCCTTGGCGTCGGTGATGGTTTGGGCGAACAGGCACGGCCGATGGAATTTGACGTAGGGATTCAGGTGCTCGCAGCAGAAGGCGTTGACCACTGCGGCGAAGCGTTGCGGAATATGGCTGTAGCCCAGGTGCTTGCGCACGATGGCGGCGTTCTTCGACTCGGCCTGGGCGTTGTCGTTGCTGTGGCACGAGCGCGATTTGGTGTGCTCTTCGATGAGCAGCTTGTCGAGCAATTTGGCAACGTGGCGGTTGATGTATTCGGAGCCGTTGTCGCTGTGAAAGCCGCGAATCGCGAAGGGGAAGCTTTGCAGCAGCGCTTCGAGCACCGGGATGAGGAAGGCCTCGCTGATGCGCTCGCAGGTGGCCACCACCTCAAACTGCGTGACGCAGTCCACGGCATTGATGTGGTAGAGGCCTTTGACGCCGTCCTGGTCGCCCTGATGCACGCTGTCCACGCGCAGGTAGCCAGGCCGGTTATTGGGGGCCGGAGCGCGCCGCGCGCCGATGGCGAGGGGCACCGGCCGGGTCTTGGTCCAGACCTGTCGGTGGCGCTGGTAGCCGGCGCGCTTGCGCAGGTTGTACAGGTGCGCCACTGAGATCGTGGTCAGGCGCTCATAGTGGGTTTCGCCAAAGACGGTGTAGGCGCGCTCCATGAGCTTCCTGGTGGCCGGCCCAGAGAGCGTGCCGTGCAAGGTATCGGTTGTGCGCGAGCAGCAGCACATCGGCGTTGGTGAAGGTGCGCGCAAAGCTGGTGCGCGAGGCACGATAGCGCTTGAGCAGTGGGCCCTGCGCACGCACGCGCTGCACCAGCCGCGTGAGCTGCCGGCGCGAATAGCCGCTCGCGCGCGCGAGAAAGCGCAACACCACACTCTTGTCGGCCCGGTTCAGGCGCACGTAACCGAAGCGCCGTATCGTGCGGGCGATGAAGGCGTAGCGCTCGTCGGGCGCCACCGCACAGTCGAGCGCGACGGTGCCGTTGAGAAAGGCGCGCAGCCGGGCCAGCGTCAGCAACTGTCGGTCGTTCATATCGATCACCATGCCTCGCATCATGATCGACCCAGCTACCCGCTCAGACTCAAACCCCGTTGGAAACACGCTCCCCCTTCAGACTCATACCCCGTTGGAAAAGGCTCCGGTCTTCCATTGGCATACTGTCCCAATGCTTAAGTGCTGTAACGTACAGACTACTGGGCGCAGGACGCAATATAGTCAGGACGGACCTGCCCTGCACCCATCGATGCCCGAGGAGGCCCTCGGGCACTAGCGGTTCGTTGAATTACTTCATCTCCCGGGGAAAACTGCATCATTTTCGGGGTGGTCTACCTTGGCTGCGTACCAGAAGTGGCTTACGGCGAGTTCTGCTGGGCCGATATTCTTGAATGGTTCGTATTACCGATAAGTTCAACAAATACCAAGTCTGAATATACGCATTTGGCCCTGCCGCGAATGCTTTTGCGCAGATAGCGGCTAACTGATGATGCGTAGCTGGGAACAACCATGACCAAAGAAGCCATAGACGACGAAACTCCGCAGCCAAGCCCTCCTGACCAGCGCTTAGATGCCCGCCCGTCCGCCGCGCCCGGTGGCCGGTGGGCTTCGTCGTTGCCACGAAAGACACTGGTCGGCTTTATTGTCGCGCTGCTTACCGTAGTGGCCATGTCGGTTATCTCCTCTCACACCCTGCAGACTCGATCGGCGGGCGTACAAAAAATGGTGCAATCGCTCGAGAGGACGCGCATGGTCGGCGAGTTGCTCTCCACGCTCAGGGACGCGGAGACAGGTCAGCGCGGTTATATATTGACGGGCGCCGAGCGTTTTCTCGAACCGTACACTGCCGCGCTCGTTGCACTGCCACGTCAGAGCGCCGATTATCGGCGCTTGATTGAAGACCACCCGGCGGGGCTGCTGCAGCTTGATACCCTCGACAGCCGCATCGCCGACAAGTTGGCAGAGCTCCAGGAGACGATCAAGCTGAAGCGCGCGGGTCAGGCTGAAGCCGCGCTCGAAGCGGTTCGTTCGGGCCAGGGAAAAGAGAAGATGGACCGTGTCCGCGCGGCGATCCAGGAGTTATTGGTCACCGAGCGAGCGTTGGACGTTGCCGGAACGCACGAATGGGAGCAGGCCGCCGCCTTCTCGACGTTCGTCTCCTGGACGGGAGCAGCGATCTTGTTCTTCCTCATCGTCGCCGCCGCAGTCGTGTCCGCGCAGGATTTTCGCGAGATGCAAACGCAGGCATGGCTGCGGTCGGGACAGAACGAACTCAGTGTCCGGTTGCAGGGCGCGCAGGATCTCGATCCACTTGGCGAAAAGATCGTCAGCTATGTCGCTCGCTATCTCAACGCCCAGGTGGGGGCGATGTACTTTGCAGGGGAGGAAGGCCGCCTCCGGCTCGTCGGCGCCTATGCGATTCCAGCGCGAACGTTAGACGGGCCCGACATGGATCGTCCCGTGGGGGGGCTGACGAGACAAGCCATGCAGGAGAAGTCTGTCCTGAGGGTCAACGATGTGCCGCAGGAGTACTTTCCTGTCAGCTCTGGCTTGGGCGCCAGCAGACCCCGGCACCTCGTGATAGCGCCGACCAGCGCCGACGGGGTGGCCAATGCGGTTCTGGAATTGGGCTTCTTTCGCCCCGTTTCTCCGCATGACCTGGAACTGCTGCGCCTGATCGCTGAGCCCATCGGCGTTGCCCTGAGAGCTGCGCAGTACCGCAAAGAGCTCGCGCTCCTGCTCAAGGAGACGCAGCGACAGGCAGAGGAACTCCAGGCTCAGCAAGAGGAGTTGCGCGTTTCCAACGAAGAGCTCGAAGAGCAAAGCCGCGCGCTCAAGGAGAGTGCTGTACACCTCGAGGCGCAGCAGGCGGAGCTTGAGCAGACCAACGCCCAGCTTGAGACGCAGGCCGAAGTGTTGGAGGCGCAGAAGGGCGACCTCGAGCGCGCACAGCTCGAACTGACAGCGCACTCGGACGAGCTCGCGCGCGCGAACCAGGTGAAGTCGGAATTTCTCGCCAACATGAGCCACGAGTTGCGCACGCCGCTCAACAGCGCGCTCATCCTCTCGAAGGTGCTCGCGGACAATACGGGCGGCAACCTCACCGGGGAGCAGGTGCAGTTCGCGGAGACGATCTACGGCGCGAACACGGATCTGCTCACGCTCATTAACGACATCCTCGACCTCTCGAAGATTGAGGCCGGCAAGGTCGAGGTACAGATGGAGAAGCTCTCGCTGCGCGCGATGATCGAACAACTTCGGCGCACGTTCAATCCGCTCGCCGCGCAAAAGGGATTGCACCTCGAAACCTCGCTCGAGGACGGGAACGACGACATCATCGTGAGCGACCACCAGCGCCTGCAGCAGGTGCTGAAGAACCTCGTGTCGAACGCCGTGAAGTTCACCGAAAGCGGCACGGTGCGCCTCGCGGTCGACGCGCTGAAGTCGTCCGACGGAGTGCCGCTCGTGCGCTTTTGCGTTATCGACAGCGGCGTCGGCATCGCGCCCGAGCACCGGGATGTCATCTTCGAGGCATTCCGCCAGGCCGACGGCAGCACGCACAGAAAGTACGGCGGCACCGGGCTCGGCTTGTCGATCTCGCGGGAACTCGCGCGCCTGCTCGGCGGCGACGTCACGCTGCAGAGCGAGCCCGGCCACGGCAGCACCTTCACGCTGACCGTGCCCCGCTCGCCAGGGGAATCCGGCACCACCGCGACGACCCGTGCCGTCCTCGCGGGTTCGACGCCTGTCGCGCACGCATCGTCGTCTCACCCGTCGTCGTTTGCGCCAGCGCCATCGCCAGCGCGCACGATGGACGAGCCAAGCCCGGTGGCAAAACTCGTCGACGACGATCGTGACCAGATTGTGCAGGGCGACCGCGTGATCCTCGTCGTCGAGGACGACGACGCCTTCGCCGGCATCCTCGTCGGACTCGGGCGCGAGCGCGGCTTCAAGGTCGTTGTCGTGCCCACCGCCGATGACGGCATCGCCGCGACGCGCAAGTACAACCCGGTGGGCATCCTCCTTGACGTAAAACTGCCCGATCACTCGGGCCTCACGGTGCTTGAGCGCTTGAAGCGCAACCCGGCCACGCGCCACGTGCCGGTACACATGATCTCGGCGGCGGATCACGTCCAGCAGGCGCTCGAACTCGGCGCGGTGGGCTATACGCTAAAGCCGGTCAAGCGCGAGCAGCTATTGCGCGCGCTCGAACACATGGAGCAGAAGCTCGCGCAGAAGATCGGGCGCGTGCTGGTGGTCGAGGACGACGAGCGCCAGCGGCTGGCCATCGAGGCACTGCTCGGCGGTGACGACGTGAGCATCACGGCCGTCGCGACGGCGACCGCCGCACTCGATGCCCTGCATACCGCGACGTTCGACTGCATGGTCGTAGACCTCACCCTGCCCGATCTCAGCGGCTACCAGCTCCTCGAGCGCATGGCCGGCGACGAGCGCTACTCGCACCCGCCCGTCATCGTCTACACGGGGCGTTCCCTAAATCGCGACGAGGAGCAGCGGCTGAGCCAATACTCGCGCTCGATCATCATCAAGGGCGCGCGCTCGCCCGAGCGGCTGCTCGACGAGGTCACGCTGTTCCTGCACCACGTGGAGGCGAAGCTGCCCGCCGACAGACAGCGCATGCTGCGCGAGGCCCGCAACCGCGACGCCGCATTCGAGGGCCGGCGTATCCTTTTGGCCGAGGACGATGTGCGCAACGTGTTCGCGCTCTCCCGCGTACTCGAGCCGCTCGGCGCCAAAATGGAAATCGCGCGCAACGGCAAAGAGGCGCTTGCCGCCCTCGATAAACTTGGCAGCGCGGAGCAACATGAGGGCGGCATCGACATCGTCCTGATGGACATCATGATGCCCGAGATGGACGGCATCGCGGCGATGCGGGCCATCCGCGCGCGGCCGGAGTGGCAAAAGCTGCCCATCATCGCGCTCACCGCCAAGGCGATGAAAGACGACCAGCAGAAGTGCTTCGAGGCCGGCGCGTCCGATTACATGGCCAAGCCAATCGACGTTGAGAAGCTCCTGTCGCTGCTGCGCGTCTGGATGTTCAAGCAATGAGTTCGAGCGACGGCCATAACGGCGAAGGCACGTTCGACATCGAGCTCAAGCTGCTGCTCGAGGCCATCTTCCAGAGATATCACTGCGACTTTCGCGGCTACGCGATGTCGTCGCTGCGGCGGCGGCTGCGGCAGGCGATGGATCGCTTCGGTGCCTCCTCGCTTTCAGTGCTGCAGGATCGCGTGCTGCGCGATGCGCAAGCGCTGCCCATCCTCCTCGACTACCTCACCATACAGGTGAGCGAGATGTTTCGTGACCCCGCGCACTTTTTGGCCTTGCGCCGCGACGTGTTGCCGATTCTCGCGACCTATCCATCATTGAAGATATGGATCGCGGGCTGTAGCACGGGCGAGGAACTCTACTCGATGGCCATCCTGCTTGAGGAAGAAGGGCTGCTCGATCGCGCGATGATTTACGCCACCGACGTGAACGACGAGGCGCTGCGCAAGGCTGAGGCAGGCGTCTACGCGCTCGATCGCGTGGCGGGCTTCTCGGCGAGCTATGCTGCGGCTGGTGGCAAAGGCTCGCTGTCGGACTGGTACACGGCTGCTTACAATGACGTCGTCTTTGATCGCCGCTTGCGCAGGAATGTCGTTTTTTCCGATCACTCGCTCGCAACCGATGGCGACTTCACAGAGACGCACCTCGTGCTGTGCAGGAATGTCCTTATCTACTTCGACCGCGGGCTTCAAGACCGCGCGATCGCCCTGTTCGAGCAATCGCTCGTGCCGCGCGGTTTCCTGGCACTCGGCTCCAAGGAAAATCTCCGCGTATCGTCGCACGCCGCCGCCTTCGATACCTTCGCTATGCATGAACGCATTTACCGGAAGCGATGAATGAATGTGCCTATAAACTATTCTCAGGTGACTCGTGCTATGACCCACTTCGCTCTTGCAGGAGCACGCCATGCGTGCGATTTGCGAGCATGGCCCGCTCCTACAAATGTTGTTTAGCTGGCTATTGGACGTTCTTGGATCAATGAATAATGAACGGACGATGAACCACGCACCGTCAACTCCGGGTCTACCCTTGACGCCGCCGCCGCTCGGCCCTGTCGACGCGATCGTGCTCGGCGCGTCCGCCGGCGGCGTGGGCGCGCTCCTCGCGATCCTCTCCGGGTTGCCTGCCTCGTTCTTGCTGCCCATGGTCGCCGTCGTGCACATCCCACGCGACAAGCCGAGCCTGCTCGTCGAGGCGCTCGGCGCGTACGCACACATCGCCGTGTGCGAAGCCTGTGACAAAGACAGGCTCCTGCCTGGCCTCGTGATCGCGCCGCCGGACTACCACGTGCTGCTCGACGTCGACAGCGGCGGCCTACACCTCGCGGGAGCGCAGGACGTGCATCTTGCGTTGTCCAATGACGCGCTGGTTAACTACAGCCGCCCGTCCATCGACGTGCTGTTTCAGTCCTCCGCCGAGGTTTTCGGGTCCCGCGTTGCCGGTATCGTCCTCACCGGCGCGAACGACGACGGCGCCCTCGGCCTGTGGGCGATCAAGGAGTATGGCGGGCTGTGCGCGGTGCAGTCGCCCGACGAAGCATCGGCTCGCAGAATGCCGGAGGCCGCCATCGCCAGCGCCCAGCCGCAGTTCGTGGCCCCGCTCAATGGCATCATTCAATGGATCATCGCACTCGACGCACATCGCGCGGGCGACACAGAAGGAACGGTATTGCATGGCCGATAACGATACTGTCACTCTCCTCCTCGTCGATGATCTCGAAGAGAATCTGGTCGCCATGGCGGCGTTGTTGCGCGGCCCCTGGCTGCGCTTGCTGAAGGCCCGCACAGGCGCCGAGGCGCTCGAACTCCTCCTCGTGAACGAAGTCGCGCTTGCGCTCGTGGACGTGCAGATGCCCGACATGGACGGTTTCGAGCTCGCGGAGCTGATGCGCGGGAGCGAGCGCACCAAGCATGTGCCGATCGTGTTCGTGACCGCCGGAGCCCATGATCGGAAGCGACTGTTTCAGGGCTACGACTCAGGCGCCGTCGACTTCCTCTACAAGCCCATCGAGCCACACATCTTGACGAACAAGGTCGCCGTGTTCGTGGATTTGTTTCGGCAGAAGCAGGCGCTCGCGCGCGAGTCCGTGCTGCGGAGAGCGATTTTCAACAGCGCCAATTTTTCGAGCATCGCCACCGACGCCAAGGGCGTGATTCAGATATTCAACGTCGGTGCCGAACGCATGCTCGGTTACGATGCGGTGGACGTGGTGGACAGGATCACGCCGGCCGACATTTCAGATCCGCAGGAAGTGATTGCACGCGCCAAGGCACTGAGCATCGAGCTTGCCACCCCGATTGCGCCGGGGTTCGAGGCACTGGTGTTCAAGGCCTCGCGCGGGATCGAAGATATTTACGAATTGACCTACGTCCGCAAGGACGGCAGCCGCTTCCCGGCGGTCGTGTCGGTCACCGCCTTGCGAGATACGCAAGGCGTCATCATCGGCTATCTGTTGATCGGCACCGACAACACCGCGCGCAAGCAGGTTGAAGCGGCACGGATGAAGCTCGATCAGCGCCTGCGTGACCAGCAGTTCTACACGCGCTCTCTCATCGAATCCAATATCGACGCGATCATAACCACCGATCCGAAAGGGATCATCACCGACGTCAACAAGCAGATGGAAGCGCTCACCGGCAGCACCCGCGACGAGCTCATCGGGGCACCGTTCAAGAACTACTTCACCGATCCGGAACGGGCCGAGGCGAGCATCAAGCGGGTGTTGGCCGAAGGTAAGGTTACCAACTACAAACTTACCGCGCGCGGCAGGGACGGCAAGGAGACCGTGGTGTCCTACAATGCAACCACCTACTACGACCGGGATAGAAGGCTGCAGGGCGTATTCGCGTCTGCCCGTGACATCAACTAGCGCAGCCGGAATGGGTCGGAAGTGACGATTCATTGTTCCAGAAAGCGGTCATTCCGGCATGCTATCTCAGCGGCTATTTCTGCAAAACATCACGGGCCGCTGTGGCCGAAAAGCGGAAGCTCGGCCTCACGCTGATGAACTTCCGACTCTGGCCGGTTTAAGCCTGTCGAACGTCGGTCAAGAAGTTATCGGAAGCGGGCACTGTCTGTCAGAGCGAATCGCGACTACTGCACGTAATCATCGAGAGTATTTTTGCGATGTACTGTCGCTCCCGATTCTCGAGCCCACCACCGGCGTTCTACCGCGTCCAGCCCATTCAACTCGACCCGAGGCCGAGAGTGAGCCATTACGGGGCTCATGACAATCAGCTCAGTCGTCGGCACCAGTGTCCACACGTCACTGCCGGGCGTTTGCCAGCGTAAATCCACCACGCCGGGTTCCAGCCGGTTCCACATGCCGGGTTCGAGGCCGTAGAGGCCGGGCGAGAGCAGGGACTCGTCCGTGAAACCGTTGCGCTCGCTAGGGGCCAGGAAGTCGCGTCCGATGCTGTGAGTCGCTCCGCCCGTGCCCGTGCCCGCAAGCGTGAGGAAAAAGCTATCGTCGTTCAATACGCTGAAGTCATAGGCGCCGGGCTGGCTGATGCGGATGTACCCGCTCACATGCGTGGTCCAGTTCTCCTGCCCCGACACTGGGCCGCTGGCGGTGAAAAACGGCACGAGCTCCGCCGCGCCGCTAGTAGCGGAATAGTTCGAGTTGTAGAGCGCGTTGGTAAAATTGATGGTTGGCGTTTTGCCCCTCTACTGATTGATGATGGTGGGCGCTGTCGGCCCGCCGAGGCCCGCCGCCGTTTGCTGGACCGCATTCCAGTCGCTCAATCCCCAGAGGCCGGTGCTCCAAGGGTACGTGCCGATGGGTGCCCCACTGCCATATTGCTGGGTCGCGTCGTTCCACAGAACGGTGCTGTCGTGCCAGTCGCTGTTGATCTGCAGGAATGTCGTGTTAGCCCCGCCACCGGATCCGAACTGGCCGGCATATTGCGGCGCAAACGCAACAACGGCATTCGCCGCCAGGACGACGCTGGCAGCGAGGAGTGCGGCAAGTGTTGCGCTGAGGATCTTCGGGAATGTCTTCACCTTGACTGCAATGTCCACATGGCGACGATTTGAAACGGCATTTGGATGAAACTAAGCCTGATCGTAGCCAAGCGTAGAAGCGAACTAACGCGCCAGTCCGGGTTTATCCGTCAATCGCTGACAGTCGGGGAGGACGGCGCCAACGAGTATCTGGCGTTCGGGGATAGGCCGCATCGTTACCCGCCCCGTCGGCAAGCAAGGAAAATTCTCATTGTTCCCCGTGGTCGCGTGTTCTGGCGCACCCAGGAGCAGGATGTCCTCCGTTGAACCAACAAAAGCCGTTAAAATCTAATGCTCGTGACCAATGCCCCGTCCATGCTTCGCTCCTTCCGCCACGTCGCCGGTCTGCTGCTTGCCGGCCTGCTGGCGGCCGGCACCGCCATCGCCGCACCAGACGACGACTTCATGGCCGCGCGCGAGGCCTTCCGCGTCGGCAATGCGGCGAAGCTCGCCGAGTTCTCCAGGAAGCTGAAGGGTTATCCGCTCGAACCGTACCTGCAGTTCTGGCAGTTGCGGCTGCGGCTGGACGATACCGCCGCCGAAGAAGTGCAGGCGGTGATGGCCGCCATCCGCGACAGCCCGGCGTCCGACCAGTTGCGCGCGGACTGGCTGCGGGTGCTGGGCAAGCGCCAAGACTGGAAGACTTTCGCCGCGGAGCATCCCCGCCTCGTCAATGACACGCCTGAACTCGCCTGCTACGCATTGCAGGCCGGGCTCGGGCCCGCGACGCTCGAAGAGTGGCAGGCGCGCGTGCGCCAGGTGTGGTTGACGGGGCGCGACCTGCCCGACGCCTGCAACCCGCTGTTCGACACGCTGGTCGCGCAGCAGGCGTTGTCGGTGGAGGACGTGTGGGCGCGCGTGCGCCTCGCACTGGAGGCCGGCAACACCGGTGCGGCGACCCGCGCGGCCAATTATCTGCCGCAGGGGCATGGCCTCGACACGCGGGTACTGGCCGGAATTGCCAGCAGTCCGCTGCAGTTCCTCGACAAAAAGGCCTACGACCAGCGCACGCGCGGCGGCCGCGAAACCGTGATGTTCGCCGTGCACCGCCTCGGCCGGACCAGCCCGCAGCTCGCCGCCGAACGCTGGGAGAAGCTCGCGCCGCAATTCTCCGAAGCCGAGCGCGCCTACGTCTGGGGGGTGATCGCGTGGCTGGGCGCGCAGCGGCTCGACTCCAGTGCGCTGGCCTGGTACCGGCGCGCCGGCCCGTTGCACGACGCGCAACTCGCATGGAAGGTGCGCACGGCGCTGCGCGCGCAGAGCTGGCCGGAAGTGGCGGCTGCCATCGACGCCATGTCCGCCAAGGAACAGCAGGACCCGGCCTGGCGCTACTGGAAGGCGCGCGCCCTGCGGCAGCAGGGCCGCAGCGAGGAGGCGCGCGCATTGTTCACGCCGCTGTCCGCCGAATACAACTTCTACGGCCAGCTCGCGCTGGAGGAACTCGGCGGCAAAGTGAACGTGCCGCTGCGCACCTACACCCCGCGCGCGGACGAAGTGAAGGCGATGGGCGCAGTGCCGGGGTTCCAGCGCGCGCTGGTCTTTTACCGGCTGAACCTGCGTTTCGAGGGCAACCGCGAATGGTTCTGGACCATCCGCGAGATGGATGACAAACAACTGCTCGCCGCTGCCGAGCACGCACGGCGGCTGGAGTTGTGGGACCGCGCGATCAATACCGCCGACCGCACCAAGGAGCTGCACGATTTCAGTCTGCGCTACCTTGCGCCGTATCGCGAACAGGCGAAGGACCCGATCGCGCGCGAGCGGCTCGACGAGGCCTTCGTCTACGGCCTGATCCGGCAGGAGAGCCGCTTCCTTCCAGGGGTGAAGTCCAGCGCAGGCGCCGCCGGTCTCATGCAGCTGATGCCCGCGACCGCCAAGTGGGTGGCGGGCAGGATCGGACTCAAGGATTGGCGCTGGGCGACGGTCAATGACGTCGATGTGAACCTGAGCCTTGGCACCTGGTACCTGAAGCATGTGCTGGATACGCTGGACAGTCATCCGGTGCTGGCCTCGGCGGCCTATAATGCCGGCCCCGGCCGCGCCCGGGCCTGGCGCGCGGACAAGCCGATGGAAGCGGCGATTTACGCCGAGTCGATTCCGTTCAATGAAACGCGCGACTACGTGAAGCGCGTGATGGCGAACGCGAGCTACTACGCGGCGCTGTTCACCCAGCAGACGCAGTCGCTGAAGGGACGGATCGGCACGGTGATGCCGAAGGGCATCAAGGAGCAGCCGCTGCCGGCGGACGAACCGTAGCAGGGCGCGAAAGACGAGAGAAGTTAGACGAGAGACGTTCTCTGGCATTCCACCGATACCGGCTGATCACATCATGCAATTCAATCGAATCCTTGTTCTCGGCGGCGCGGGTTTTGTGGGCTGCGAAATCGTGGAGCGCCTGGCGGCCCGCGGCCTGCGCGTCCGCGTGCCCACCCGCATTCGCGAGCGGGCGAAGCGCTCGCTCATTGTGTTGCCGACGGTGGACGTGGTGGATGGCGACATCCACGACCCGGTGCAGCTCGACGCGCTGGCGGCCGGCTGTGATGCGGTCATCAATCTCGTCGGCGTGCTGCACAACGGGCGCGGCAACAATACCTTCGCCGCCGCGCACGTGGAACTCACCCGCAAGGTCATCGCCGTGTGCCAGCGGCGCGGCATCCGGCGCTTGCTGCACATGAGCGCGCTGGGCGTGTCCACGGACGCGCCCAGCCAATACCTGCGCACCAAGGCCGAAGCCGAGGCGCTGGTCGCCGGTTCCGGGCTGGACTGGACGGTGTTCAGGCCGAGCGTGATTTTCGGGCCGGGCAAGTGTTTCGCCACCCTGTTCGCGCAGATGCTCAAGTTCGCGCCCGTCGTGCCGCTCGCCTGTCCCGACGCGCGCTTTCAGCCGGTATGGGTGGGCGACGTGGCGCGCGCCTTCGACGAGAGCCTCGGCAATCTCGCGAGCTTCGGCCAGCGCTACGAACTGGGCGGACCCAAGGTGTACACCCTGCGCGAACTGGTCGCATTCATCGGCCGCGCCACCGGCCATCGCCGTCCCATCATCGGACTGGGGGCCACCCTGTCCGGTTTGCAGGCGGCGGTGATGGAGCTCTCGCCGGTGAAGATACTCACGCGCGACAACGTGCGCTCCATGCAGGTGCCGAGCGTCTGTTCGGAACCGTGGCCGTTCGCGTGGGCGCCGGCGGCCTTCGAGGGCGAGGCCAGCGCCTTCCTGTCCGAGCACACGCCGCGCGCCCGCTACCGGGGCTATCGCAGCCACGCCGGCCGCGAAACCTGAGCGGGTGTCCATAGCAGGCTCTAGTGGCGTACACGCTCGTCATCGGCAACAAGAATTACTCGTCGTGGTCGCTGCGGCCATGGTTGGCGCTACGCGTGGCGGGCATCCCGTTCGACGAAGTCCGCATTCCCCTGTACGTCCCCGGCAGCAAGGAACAGATCCTGCGTTATTCCCCTGCCGGCAAGGTGCCGGTGCTGGTCGCGCCCGACGCAACCGTCTGGGAGTCGCTGGCGATTCTGGAGTTTCTGGCCGACCGGCATACCGAAGCGAAGCTGTGGCCCGCCGGGTCCGCGCAACGTGCCCGGGCCCGTGCGGTGAGCACGGAGATGCACGGCGGCTTCGCGGCGCTGCGCTCCAACCTTGGTATGAACCTGCGCAGGACGTTTCCGGATCACGCCACCACACCGGAAGTGCTGGCCGACCTCGCGCGCGTGCAGGCGCTGTGGAATGACTGTCTGGCCCGCTCGGGCGGGCCCTTCCTGTTCGGTGCCTTCACCAACGCGGATGCCATGTTCGCGCCTGTCGTGACACGTTTCATCACCTACTCGGTCAAGGTGGACGCGGCGAGCGCACGTTACATGGCCGCCGTGCGGGCGCTGCCGGCGATGAACGAGTGGTACGCGGCAGCGCGGCAGGAGACGGAAGTCCTGCCGCAATTCGAGCGGGAGACCGCGGTTTGAGATAAGTATTACCTTTGTGCTAAAGTAATACTTATTATCTGGAGTATTACTCATGTATCGTTCTTCCCTCACGGTTAAAGGCCAGCTCACCGTGCCCGTGCGCATCCGCAAGCGCCTGGGTTTGAAGAGTGGAGATCGCGTCGGCTTCGTCGAGGAGGGGGACCGGGTTTATCTGGTGAAACCGGACGATCAGGTGTCGGCGGCGTTCGGACTGCTCAAGTCCAGAAAATCGGTTGGCTTGCCGGCCATCGAGACCGCCATCCGCGCCAGCAGGAACCGTCTTGGTCGCCGTTGATACCAACGTTTTGCTGCGGGTACTGGTGGACGACCCGGGCAACGCCGGCCAATGCGCGGCCGCCCGCCGGCGGGTCCGGCAGGCCGAACGCGTGTACGTTTCCGAGGTGGTGTTGGCGGAAACGGTCTGGGTGCTGGTGATGAGCTATCAGTTCGACAAGCAGGAAGTATTGGAGACGTTCGCCAGGTTGCTGGAAAACGAACGATTCGTGTTCAGGAGCACGAAAGTCGTGATGGATGCGCTTGGTTTATACGTCGACTACCCGGTTGATTTCGCGGACTGTCTGATTCTCTCCGACGGCCGCACTCACGGCGCGCCGTTGTTGAGTTTCGACCAGAAGCTGGCCAAGCTCGAAGGGGTCACGCTTGTCCGCTGACGGGGCGCGGCGAGCTTGAAGGTGTACGTTGTCGGCGGCGCGGTTCGCGACGAACTGCTGGGCCTGCCGGTGCAGGACCGCGATTACGTCGTGGTCGGGGCGACGCCGGAAGAGATGATCGAGGCCGGCTACCAACCGGTCGGCAAGGACTTCCCGGTCTTCCTGCATCCCGAGACCCACGAGGAATACGCCCTCGCGCGCACCGAGCGCAAGACAGCGCCCGGCTACAAGGGCTTTGCCTTTCGCGCTGCGCCGGACGTGACCCTGGAGCAGGATCTTGCGCGCCGCGACCTGACGATCAACGCCATCGCGCAGGACGAGGACGGCACGCTGATCGATCCGTTCGACGGCCAGGGCGACATCGAAGCCCGCGTGTTCCGCCACGTCGGCGAGGCTTTCGCCGAAGACCCGGTGCGCATTCTGCGCGTCGCGCGGTTCGCGGCGCGCTTCGGCTTCAGCGTGGCGCCGGAAACGCTGGCATTGATGCAGCGCATGACGGAAGCCGGCGAGGTGGACGCGCTGGTACCGGAGCGGGTGTGGCAGGAACTGGCGCGCGGCCTCATGGCGCCCATGCCGTCGCGCATGTTCGTGGTGCTGCGGGACTGTGACGCGCTGGGGCGCATCGCGCCCGAACTGGAGGCCCAGTTCGAACTGGAAGGGGAGCTTTCGCCGACGCTCGACGCGCTCGATGCCGCGGCCGAGGCCGGTGCATCGCTGGAGGTGCGCTTTGCGGTGCTGACTCGTGGGCTCGATCCGCTGGCAGTGGAATCGCTGGCGAGCCGCCTCAAGGTGCCCGGCGAATGCCGCGATCTTGCGCTGTTGGCGGCGCGGCACGGCAATATCATTCTCGATGCCGTGGCGCTGGAGCCGCGCGCGCTGCTGGACCTGTTCGGTGCGACGGATGCGTGGCGCCGACCGGACCGTTTCGTGGCGCTGCTGGACGCCGCGTTTACGAACGAAGCCGACGAGGACGGCGCCCGCGAGCGGTTGCGCCGGGCGCTGGACGCGGCAAGCACCATCGACGCCGGCGCCATTGCCCGCGCGGCGGAAGACCCGCGCCAGATCAAGTTGAACGTGGACGCCGCGCGGCTGGATGCCGTGAAGCGCGCCCTGCACGCCCATTGAACCCGCAAAGGATAACGCGATGATCGATCTGTACACGTGGAGCACGCCCAACGGCCGCAAGGTCTCCATCCTGCTCGAGGAAACGGGGCTTCCCTACCGGGCGCACGCCATCAACATCGGCAAGGGTGACCAGTTCAAGCCGGAATTCGTCGCCGTCTGTCCGAACAGCAAGATCCCGGCCATCGTGGACGGCGAGGGCCCGGACGGCCAGCCGCTCGCGCTGTTTGAGTCCGGCGCGATCCTGATCTATTTCGCGGAGAAGACCGGCCGCTTCCTGCCGGCGTCGAAGCGCGGCCGCTACACCGCGCTGCAGTGGCTGATGTTCCAGATGGGCGGCGTGGGGCCGATGTTCGGCCAGGTGCACCATTTCCTGCGCTCGGCGAAAGAGCAGGTGCCGTACGCGATCGAGCGCTACACCACCGAGCAGAAGCGGCTCTACAAGGTGCTCGACGACCATCTTGCGCAGCACGAGTACCTCGCGGACGAATACTCGATCGCGGACATCGCCACCTACCCGTGGGTCGCGCGTTACGAGTGGCACCCGATTAACCTAGGCGCGGACTATCCACGCCTGAAACGCTGGTTCGACGCCATCGGCGCGCGGCCGGCGGTGCAGCGGGGCATGCAGGTACCGGGATGACCCGATCGGCCGTGCGGCGGCGCATCGTTCTTGCGGGCCTGTTCGCGCTGCCGGGCGCGGCGCGCGCGCTCGACGTCTGCGTGGCCACGCCGCGCGATGCGCTCGGGCCGTTTTACGTGCCCAACGCCCCGGCACAGGCCGATCTCTGCGCGGGCGCGAAGGGCGCGCGGCTCACGGTCGAGGGCACCGTGTACGGCCTGCCCGATTGCGGCGCGCTGCGCGGCGCAACGGTCGAGGTCTGGCAGGCCGACGCCGGCGGCCACTACACGATGGTGGACCGGGCGCGGCGCGACGATCCGGACTGCCTGCTGCGCGCGACGCTCGCCGCCGACGAGCAGGGCCGCTACCGCTACACCACGCTCATGCCCGGCGAATACCCGGGGCGACCGCCGCACATCCACTACCGCGTAAGCCACCCGCGCTTCGCGCCGCTCGTGACGCAGCTCTATTTCCGCTCCGAGCGCGGCGTCGATCGCGCCCTGGTGGCGGCGGCGAAGCCCGTGGCCGGCGGCTACGCGGCGCGCTTCGACATCGTGCTGGGCCGCCCGGCCGCCGCGCGCTGACCGGACGACGGGTTCACACGAACCCGCGCAGCGCCTGCCCGATCAGCACGAGCGCGATCACGAACAGAAACAGCCGCAGCAGGCGCTGGTAATGCGCGCCCGAGAAGCGCTGCTGCAGACGCACGCCAAGCGCGAGGCCGGCGAAGGCCACCAGCGTGAGCGGAATGTTGGCGAGTATTGCGTTCACCCGGATTTCGCCGGCGGCCACCAGCAGCGCGCCCTGCATCGTCTTGCCGCCGATGAAGCACAGGTTGAGGATCTGCGTCATCGCCTGCGCCTCCAGCCCGAGCAGCATGAAGTAGATCAGCAGCGGCGGCAGCGCCAGGTTGACCGCGCCCGAGAAAAAGCCGCCCACCAGCCCGAACGCCGCGGCCGACAGCCGCCGGTGCCGCGTGAGCCACGACCAGTCGAGCTGCGCGAGCCGCTGCTGCGCAAGGTAGGCGAAGATCACCAGTGCGAGCAGCAGGCGGAGCGGTTCCTGCGGCGACACGATCAGCACCGTCGTGCCCAGCCACGCGCCGACGAGCACCCACACCGCCACCGGCCAGTGCACGCCGAGGCTCTGCCGCCAGTGGCCGCCGCGCACGATGCTGTAGAGGTTGACCGCGAAGTTCGGCAGCAGGTTGAGCACGATGGCAGTCTTCACGTCCATCATGAGAAACAGAATGGGCGCCGAGATCGCGGGAAAGCCGAAGCCGAGCGCGCCCTGCGCGAAGCCCGCCGCGAACAGCGTGGCGGCCACGGCGGCCCAGACGGCCGGCGACAGCGCGATGCCCGGTTCCATGCGGGGGGGCGGGCGCGCGCTAGGCGGGCGTCTGCGCCCGGTCGCTGACGAGGGCGCCGTCGCGCAGTTCGATCACGCGGTCGCAGCGGGCGGCGAGCCGCGGATCGTGGGTGACGATCAGGAAGGCCGTGCCGCGGGTCGCGTTGAACTGGCGCAGCAGCGCGAAGACGTCGTCCGCCGAATGCGTGTCGAGATTGCCCGTCGGCTCGTCGGCGAGCACCAGGTCGGGCGAGAGCACCAGCGCGCGGGCGATCGCCACGCGCTGCTGCATGCCGCCCGACAGCTCGGTCGGGCGTTTGCGCAGGGCCTCGGCGAGGCCCACCGCGCGCAGCAGTTCGCCGGCGCGGGCGCGGCTGTCCTCGGTGAACGCGCCGTCGCGCATCAGCCCCGGCAGCATCACGTTCTCGAGGGCGGAGAACGCGGGCAGCAGGTGGTGGAACTGGAACACGAAGCCCAGCGTGTCGAGGCGCGCGCGCGTGCGCTCGTCGTCGCTCGCGCTCTGCATGGAGCGCCCTTTCAGGTCGTAGCGCCCGGCGGTCGGGCCCTCCAGCAGGCCGATGATGTTGAGCAGCGTGCTCTTGCCCGAGCCCGAAGGGCCGATCAGGCAGGCGAACTCGCCGCCGGCGACAACAAGGTCCACGTCATGCAGGACTTCCATCTCGACGGGCGTGCCCGCGTTGTAGGTCTTGCGGATGCCGGCCAGCGCGATGACGGGCGCGGTCACAGCCGGATCGCCTGTGCGGGATCGAGGCGCGCGGCGCGGCGCGCCGGCATCACCGCGGCGGCGAGGCCCAGCAGTACCGCCACAATCAGCGTGTAGCCATACAGCGCGGGCGTCACGTGGGCGTGGAATAGCATCGCGCCGTCATCCGCGCGAACGAAGCGGCTCATAAGCGAGGTCAGGCCGTAACCGCAGAGGCTGCCGAGCACCGCGCCTGCGGCGCCGATGAGCGCGCCCTGCAGCAGAAACAGCCGCAGGATGCGGCCGCGCGAGGTGCCCATGGCGCGCAGGATGCCGATCTCCTTGGTCTTCTGCACCACCGTCACGACCAGCACGCTCGCCACCCCGATCGCCACCACCAGCGCGAGGAAAAAGCGGATCAGCAGCGTCATCACGGTCTGGTTGTTGAGCGCGGTGCGCAACTGCGAGTTCGCCCGCATCCAGCTTTCGACCTCGTGCGGCATGCCCGCCTGCAGCGTTTTCGCCATGCGGTCCGCGCCGAACAGGTCTTCGATCGACAGTTCGAGGCTGGTGACGCCGCCCGGCAGCGCGAGCAGCGCCTGCGCGGTGGGCAGCGCCACGAAGACGTAGGCGCGGTTAAGCGAACGCTGACCGAGATCGTAGATGCCGGTGATGCGATAAGCGTCGCCGGCGGAGGTCGGGGTGGAGACGCGGACCTTGTCGCCGACGCCGGCGCCGAGGTCCTTCGCCAGATCGAGGCCCACCAGCACGTCGCCGGGACCGAGCTGCAGCGTACCGGCGACGATCTTCTCATTGAGGCGGGTCACGGCGGCGTAGGGCGCCGGCACGATGCCGAGGACGGTCACGGCCTTGCTGGTGTCGCCACGGGCGACGAAGCCGGGGCCGGACGCCACCGGCGATACGGCGCGAATGCCGGGAGTGCGTTCGAGTTGGTCGCGCAGGGCCTGCCACTGGTCCACCGAGCGGGGCCGCTGGGTGCGGGTCTGGACCTGGGACAGGGCGAGGTCCGGCCCGGGAGGTGCCAGCGGGCGCGAGACTTCCTCGGCGGCGCGGATCACGATGTGCGGCTGCACGCCGAGCGTGCGGCGGACGAGGTCGTCCTGCAGGTCGCCCAGAAAGGTGGTGATGAAGACGATCACGGAAATGCCGGCGGTCGCCCCGGCGACTATCAGCAGCGTCTGCATGCCGCCCTCGCGCAGGAAGCGCAGGGCAAGCGTCCATTCAAACACGAGAGGCACCAGCGGCCCTCAACGCGCGGCGTGCGCCCGGGCGCCATCAGGCACGTCGCGCGTGAGCGCCACGGTGTCGCCGGCGGCGAGGCCCGCCACGATCTCGACGCGGTCTGCGGCGCGGATACCGATCCGCACCTTGACCGACTCGATGCGTCCGCCGCGCAGGACCTGCACGATGGTCTCGCCGCCGATTTCGCGCACCGCCGCCGCCGGCACCGTCAGCGCCTGCGCCTTGCGCGCCACGCCGATGTCGATCGACACCGTCATGTCGGCGCGCAGGTAGGCCGGCGGCTCGGGTACGCGAAAGCGCGCCTCGATCGAACCGCGGGTGACATCGACGCCGGGGCTGACGTAGTAGAGCAGCGCGTTGAAGCGCTGACTCGGAAACGCCTCGCTCGACGCGGTCGCGGCGTCGCCGACCTTGAGGAAAGGCAGGTTCTTCTCGTCGATCTGCGCGCTCAGGCGCGTTTCCCCGGCCGAGTTGACGATGAGCAGCGCCTTGCCTGGGCTCACGATGTCGCCCGGCTCCACCGAGCGCACCAGCACCGTGCCCGGCACCGACGCGCGGATGGTGGTCTGGGCGTAGCGTGATTCGGCAACCTCGCGCGCGGCAATGGCTTCCTGCAGCTTGCTGGCCGTTTCCAGCGCCTGCGCGCCCGTGCTGCCCTGCGCGCGGGCCTGCGCGCGCGCAGCATCGCGCTGGCTGCGTGCGACGGTGAGCAGCCGCTCGAGGTCCTGCAGCCGCGCCTCGCTGATGAAGCCCTTGTCGCGCAGCTCGCGGTTGCGCTTGACCTCGGCTTCGGCGAACTGCAGTTGCGCGTCGCTCTGGTCGAGGGCTTCGGTGGCCTGCGGCAGACTGAGCTCGCGCACCGCGGCGAAGCGCGCGCGTGCGGAAGTCTCGGCCGCGCGCGCCTGCGCGAGCGCCGCTGCCAGCTCGCTGGTTTCCAGCAGGATGAGCGGCTGGCCGGCCTCGACCTTGTCGCCTTCCACCACCAGCACCTGGCCCACGCGGCCGGTGACCACCGAGCCGATCTGCACGCGGTTGGGCGCCTGCACGCGGCCGCTGACCACGATGGAATGCTGGATCGCGCCGCTGGTCACAGGCGCCACCTCGACGGCGGCGCCGCGCAGCGTCCGCAGCGTGAAGAGGCCCGCGATTGCCAGCGCGGCAAGCACGGCGATCGTCAGCCAGCGATGGTCTTTGAACGGGTTCATGGGTGGGCGCGGCGTCGGGTGGCGAGTAGCAGCCAATTCTAGAGGACGCGGCCCGCGCGCCGTGCGTCAATCGGCAGGGAGTTGACCTGCATCAAGCCCGTCGCGCACCAGCGCGCCGCAGCGGTCGCCCCGGACGAACCCCGCCAGCGGCTCCGGCCACGCCCGGGTGAACGCGATGGCCTTGAACAGCTCGCCCATTTCCGACGGGGCCAGCAGTTTCTGCACGCCGGCGGCGAGCGGCGCATACGCGCGCGCGTCGTCCGCCGGGGTGCGCGCGAGCAGGTCCGTGATGCCGCAATTGATCAGGAACTGCGCCTGCGAGGCGTAGCCGGCGAGCGCAAGTCCGCCCGCCGTCGCGGCGGCCGCCATCGCCGAGAAGTCCACATGCGTGGTGATGTCCTGCAGGCCGACGAGGATGAACGGATCATCGTGCGCGCGATGCCGGTAGTGGCACATCAGCGTGCCTTCGTTGCGTTGCGGATGATAGTACTCGCGCGCCGGAAAGCCGTAGTCGATGAACAGCGCCACGCCGCGTTCCAGCACACCGCCGAGCGTGCGCAGGAAAGCGCGCGCCCCCAGTTGCAGCTCCGTGCGGTAGCCGTCCGGCGGCAAGCCGAGCGCGCGGGCAGCGGCGGCCACCGCCGCGGACGCGGGGCCATCGGCCCATGCAAATGCGCCGCCTTCGCCGGCGACAACGCACGCTTCGTGAACGTCGCCCCCGCGCGTGGTGATGACAGTGCACGGCATGGCATCGAGCACCTCGTTACCGACGATGAACCCGGAGAAGCGCGGCGGCAACCGGTTGAGCCACGCCACGCGCTCGAGCAGGTGCGGCACGCGGGCCGCCAGCGTGTCGCGGCTGCGCGCGCGCAGGTCGGGCGACAGTTCGAGGATCAGGTAGTGCGCGGGCAGCTGGTCCGCGCGCTCGAGTGCTTCCAGCATCGCCGCGGCCAGGGCGCCGGTACCCGCGCCGATCTCCAGCACCGCGTCGCAGCCGGGTGCGGCCAGCACTTGCGCGGCCTGCCGTGCTACGGCCTGCCCGAACAGCGGCGAGAGTTCCGGCGCGGTGACGAAGTCGCCCCCGGGCCCGAGCTTGCGCGCGCCCGCCATGTAGTAGCCGAGGCCGGGCGCGTAGAGCGCGCGCTCCATGAAACGGGCAAACGGCAGGCGGCCGCCGGCGGCGCGGAGGTCGTCGTGAATCAGGGCCGCGAGTTGCGCGCTGTGCGCCTGCGCGTCGGGCGGGGGAGGCGGGAGCTGCATCAGGCTGAATGCTGGGGGATTCTTGTAGAATCGGCAACGATTTCCGTGCTTGTCCACGTCCCCTGTTCCACACGCTGGAAGAAAGGGCCCCTGCGTGACCCTCCCGCTCGAAGGCAAGGCTGCACTGGTGACCGGCGGCGCGCGACGCGTCGGCGCGGCCATCGTGCGCCGGCTGCACGCGGCGGGGGCAAACGTGATGATTCATCACCGGCAGTCGACGAAAGAGGCGCGCGCGCTCGCCGCCGAACTGAACGGGGCACGTGCCGATTCGGTCGCGCTCACGCAGGCGGATCTGCTCAAGACCGGTTCGCCGGCGACGATCGTGCGCGACACCGTCAGCCGCTTCGGCGGCCTCGATGTGCTGGTGAACAACGCCTCGAGCTTCTACGCCACGCCGATCGGCGAGATCGACGAAAGGGCGTGGGACGACCTCACGGGCACCAACCTCAAGGCGCCGCTGTTCCTTGCGCAGGCGGCGGCCCCGCACCTGCGCAAAGCGAAAGGCGTCATCGTCAACATCGTGGACATCCACGCCGAAATCCCGATGAAGGGCCACGTCGTCTACAACGTGGCCAAGGGCGGCCTGCTGGCGCTCACCAAGTCGCTCGCGCGCGAGCTCGGGCCGGAAGTGCGCGTCAACGGCGTCTCGCCGGGGCCCATCCTGTGGCCCGAGGACCCGGAGTGGGCCGACGAGGTCGCGCGCCAGCGCATCGTGCATTCGACGGTATTGAAGCGCGTCGGCGAGCCCGACGACATTGCCAAGGCGGTGGAGTTTCTCGTCTGTGCCGCGCCCTACGTGACCGGGCAGATTATCGCGGTGGACGGCGGCCGGAGCATCAGCCTGTGAACGCCAAACCATCAAACCGCCTCGACCCTCAGGTCGAGGCGGCCCATCTTCTCCCTTCTCCCGCGGGGAGAAGGGCCGAGGGTGAGGGCGCCAATCCCACCTCACCCCCCGGTCATCAGACTGGCGGGGTCCAATCCCTTCCCTCTCCTTTCGGGAGAGGGACCGAGGGTGAGGGCGCGATTCCCCTCCCTAAGCACCAATACGAATCGAACAAGCTCGCCAAGCGGCTGCGCCGTCTGGTGGGCGAGGCCATCGGCGACTACGCGATGATCGGCGAAGGCGACCGCATCATGGTGTGCCTGTCGGGCGGCAAGGACAGCTACGCGCTGCTCGACGTGCTGATGCGGCTGCGCGAGAAGGCGCCGGTGCGCTTTGACCTCGTCGCCGTCAACCTCGACCAGCGGCATCCGGGTTATCCCGACCACGTGCTGCCCGAATACCTGAAGGCGCTCGGCGTCGAGTACCGCATCGAGGTGCAGGACACCTACTCGGTGGTCAAGCGCGTCATCCCCGAGGGCAAGACCATGTGCGGCCTGTGCTCGCGGCTGCGGCGCGGTGTGCTGTACCGGGTGGCGGGCGAACTCGGCGCGACCAAGATCGCGCTCGGCCACCACCGCGACGACATCCTGGAAACCTTCTTCCTCAATCTCTTCTTCGGTGGCAAGCTGAAGGCGATGCCGCCGAAACTGGTGTCCGACGACGGCAAGCACGTCGTCATCCGGCCGCTCGCCTACGTGAAGGAATGCGACCTCGAAGCGTATGCCGCGCTGCGGCGGTTCCCGATCATTCCCTGCGACCTGTGCGGCTCGCAGGCGACGCTCCAGCGCAAGCAGATCAAGGCGATGCTGCGTGACTGGGAGAAGAAGTTTCCGGGCCGCGTGGAGAGCACCTTCAAGGCGCTGGCCGACGTGCGGCCTTCGCATCTCATGGATCGCGGCTTGTTCGGCTTCGCCGGTCTCGCGGCGACCGGCATCGCGTCGACCGACGGCGACCGGGCGTTCGATCCGGATGACTACCCGGCGGCGGTGACCGCCTTTGCGGAAGACGAGACGGAGAGTAAGGTCTTGCAGCGTGGACCGCGCGAACACCATTCAGAATGATCGAGGAGCACCGACTTGATGACACCAGAGTCGCAGGGCCGCCACACCCACTCGTTTCAGGAAGAGTTTGACGTTATCGTCGTCGGCTACGGCTTCGCGGGAGGCGCTGCGGCCATCGAGGCCAGCGACGCCGGCGCAAGTGTGCTGCTGCTCGAAAAAATGCCCGATCCCGGCGGCATCTCCATCTGCGCCGGCGGTGGCTTGCGCGTCGCCAAGAGCTTCGAGGAGGCTTACGCCTATCTGCGCGCGACCAACGCCGGCACCACGCCCGACGACATTCTCGAAGTATTCGCGCGCGAGCTCGTCACGCTCGAAACGTATTTCGCCGAACTCGCCGGCGTAAACGGCGCGAAGCTGGTGCTGCGCGATCGTGAAAGCAACTACCCGCTGCCCGGCTACCGGACCTTCCAGTTCCTGGAAGTCGAATCGAAATGAGTGATTACGGCGCTGAACACGCAACCGGGTTGGGCGTGGCTACACAGCGCGTTCGACGATGCGAGGCTGCAGCCATCGCGCGTTGCCGTGAGGACCAATTCCCTCGACCTGCGTAACCGCCTGGTGGGTTCGGCGGGATTCCTCGGCTTCATGTCGCGGATGTCGCTGCGACGACGCGCGAAGGCGCTGGGCCTTGTGGAGATCCATGTCGACGAGATGAAATGGCGGCGTCGAATCGGCATCACACACCGCCGCAATGCTTACCTCACGTCAGCAAGTTCCTCCTCAAGCTGCATGCTCATCGAGCACAAAGTCCTTTCATGCTACGCTGTTATTTTCCCGTTCAGCTTGAGACAACCGATGTCCAAAGATGCCTTTGCCACCGTGCGATTGCGCCGGATGGCCGCCTCGATCGCCAGTCCTCTCAACATCGCCGCGTTCGTCACTGTCGCGGTACATTCGGTATGCGTATCGAACGCATGGGCGCAGCAAAAATATCCCGCGCAGTCTGTGCGCATCGTGGTGCCATATGCGCCCGGTGGCGGAGCCGACATCATGGCGCGCGTCGTCGCACAAAAAGTTTCTGAATCGCTGCGTGCGTCGGTGGTGGTCGAGAACCGCTCCGGCGCGGGTGGCATGATCGGTTCCGAATATGTCGTGCGCGCAGCGCCGGACGGTTATACGCTGGCCTTCGTGTCCAGCGCGTACACGACGGCCGCGGCATTGCACAAGTTTCCCTACCACCCGGTCGATGACGTGGCTGCGATCATCCTGTTGGGCGAGGCGAGCTCGTTTGCGGTAGTGCATCCGTCGGTGCCCATACGATCGGTGAAGGAACTCGTTTCGTACGCGAAAGCGCATCCGGGCAAGCTCAACTACGGATCGGGCGGCACCGGGGGCTTCTCGCATCTGCTTGTCGAGCTGTTCGATCTGCTCGCGGGCACTCGCATGACCCACATCCCGTACAAGGGAACGGGCCCGGCGCTCAACGACTTGCTGGGAGGGCAGCTCGAAGTGATCTTTGGCAGTGCGCCATCGACCGCACCCTATGTGAAATCCGGAAGGCTGCGTGCGCTGGGCGTTACATCGAAGGTGCGTTCGAGCGCGCTCCCCGGTGTGCCGCCGATTGCTGACACGGTTCCGGGTTATTACGGCCCGCTGCTGTACGGCATGTGGGGACCGAAGGGCCTGCCTGCCGACATCGCCGCGCTCTGGAACAAGGAGGTTAACAGGCTGCTGCAAACCGAGGATATGAAGGAACGGCTCACGAACGCGGGAATCGATGGCGTCGGCGGCTCGCCTGCCGACTTTCGCGATGCGTTGAGGCAGGATATCGAGCGGTGGCAGAAGGTGGTGAAGGCCGCGAACATCAAGGTATCGCAGTAAAAAATCAACATGCAAGGGTAACTATTCACGTCGCTAAGGGATCTGGGATTTTATTTAGGAAAGCAGAGATCAGTGCGTGGAAGACGTTGCGGCCCTGTTTACGCAGAGTCGAGAGATAGGATCGAATGATTGCGAAG
>Ga0163146_10002387_pt1 | contig 25478 bp, 27 predicted proteins | sample OliLakLV19MP7G1_FD_148648 | JGI IMG/M metagenome (GOLD analysis project Ga0163146, IMG submission 148648) | Freshwater microbial mat bacterial communities from Lake Vanda, McMurdo Dry Valleys, Antarctica - Oligotrophic Lake LV.19.MP7.G1 | ecosystem: Environmental > Aquatic > Freshwater > Lake >...
CGGCTCGAGGCCGTCCCCTTGTCGGTCCGACCCCTCGTGGCCCCGGACGTTCTCGGTCTCGCGGTGTCCATAGGCCTCATGGCCGCGTCGATCGCGGGCTTCCACTTCGGACAACGCCCGGGAGGGTCCGCATGATCACTTTCCGCGCGTTCGGAAAAGCGTACGGAGGCCACCAGGCGGTGAAGGGCCTCAACCTGGATGTGGGTCAAGGCGAAGTGGTGGCCCTGCTCGGGCCGAATGGATCCGGGAAGACCACCTCGCTCAAGGCCGCGGCCGGGCTGGTGAAACCCACGAGCGGGTCGGTGCTGATCGGCCATCCCTTGAAACCTTCAAGTGACCCGGAGGCGCGGCGCTGCCTCTCGTTCCTGCCCCAGCGGGTGGCCTTCCAGGAATCGCTCAGCGGACAGGAGGTCCTCAATTTCCATCGTCAGATTCGCGGCGTCGAGCCGGCTCAGGCCGCGGAGGCGTTGCACGTCGCTTCGCTGAACGGTGCGGTGGTGCGCGCGGTGTCGACCTACTCGGGGGGCATGCTGCAACGTCTCGGTCTCGCGGTCGCCCTCCTGCCGAAAGCGCCGGTGTTCCTGCTGGACGAGCCGACCGCGGCTCTCGATCCCGACGGCCTTGAAGCGTTCTACAAGGTGATTACTGAGGCCCGCGCGAACGGCCGCGCCGTTCTCTTCACCTCGCACCAGATGGGCGATGCCGAGCGTCTCGCCGATCGCTTCGCCATCCTCGTGGGCGGCCTCCTGGTTGCAGACATTGCCGGCCGGGACATGCGGGACCTTTTGGCCGAGCGGGGAACCATGCGCCTCCGCGTGCCCACTCTCGACACGTTGACCCTCGAAGCGCTGCGCATGGCCGCTCCCGGGGCGACGTTTGAGGACGGAGAGCTGCAGGTGCAGGGCCCGGCCGCCATGCGTCCGCGGATCATTGAACTGATCCTCGCGCGCCGCCACCACATCCTCGACCTCGTGGCCGAGGATGGTCGCCTCGACGATTTGTACCGCGAGCTCGTGGCGGGATCACCCGGAGGGGAGCGATGAGGCGCCTGGCCGCGATCACGTTCGCCCTCGTGCTGGGTGGGTGCGGGGACGGCCCGCAGCCGGAGACCCTGGCCAGGGGACAAGACGCCTGTGCGCTTTGCCGGATGCCGGTCTCCGACATCCATTTCGCGGCCCAGATCACCGGCCCGGGCGAGTTGCCTCTCTTCTTCGATGATCCGGGATGTCTCGGCGAGTTCGTGAAGGGGGAAAAGGCGAAGGCGGGGAGCGCCGCGTGGGTGGCCGACCATCGCACGGGGTCTTGGGTGAGGGCGGACCGGGCCCTCTACACCCGTGTGCCCGCAATCAGCACGCCCATGAACCACCACTTGATCGCCCATGAAAACGCCGGATCCAGGGATGCGGACCCCGATGCTCGCGGCGGCCAGACCGTTCCGCCCCCGGAGATCTTCGGCCCGCAAGGGCCGCCCGCCTGGAGGTAAGGAATGAACCTGCGACTTTTCGCCGCCGAAGAACTGAAGATCGCCCTGCGTTCGCGCTGGACCCAGATCTTCGCCGTGGTCTTCGCCGTTCTCGCCTGCGGTGTTTCCGGCGCGGGCTACGTCATTTCGGGCGGGCACGGAGTGCAGGACTTCTCGCGAACCGCGGCCTCGCTCGTTCACCTGGTGGTCCTCATCGTGCCCCTCATCAGCCTCATGCTCGGCGTTTTGTCCCTGTCGCTCGAGCGCGGCGCGGCCGAGGTGGTGTTCGCCCTCCCCGTGTCGCGCCGGACCATCCTGGCCGGTCGACTGCTCGGCCTCTTCCTGGCTCTGGCCCTCGCGCAGTCGTTCGGTTTCGGCCTCGCCGGGCTGCTCGTCTACACCCAGTCCGGGCCCGAGGGCGTGGCCGATTTCCTCATCGTGCTCGCTGCGTCGCTGGTGGCTACGGCGATCTTCCTCGCCCTGGCCGCCCTGCTCGCAGCCGACGCCTTCGGGCGGCGCCGCACCCGGGCCCTCGCTCTTGCTCTTGTGACCTGGCTCGTGTGCGAAGTGTTCGTCGATCTGGCCGCACTGGGCCTCGCCACCCTGCTGTCTTCGGGGGCCGCTTCCCGGGTGGTCATTCTAGCGAGCCTCGTGAATCCCATCGGCGCCCTGCGCACCGGAGCCCTCCTCCTCGTGGAAGGAACCGGGGCCTTCGGCGCGGCCTCGCTCGCCCTCCTCCGCTTCACTCACGGCCCGGCGGGAGCGGGGGCGCTGATCGCTCTTTCCCTGCTCGCCTGGATCGCGGTGCCCGCCTTTTGGGCGGGTCGCCGCCTCGAACGCGCCGATATCTGACGCCGATATCTGACCAGGAAGGCGAGCTGGTCAGGCGGTGAAGGGTGCCTTGACACCATGGCAACACGGTGGGACACTCCCACCATGATCGTCACCTTGGACTCCAAGCGCCGCCTCACGCTTCCGATCGCGCTCCTCAAGACACGGCAGGGGCAGAGCTTTGACGCCCGATTCGATAAGGATGAAGACGCGCTGATCTTTCGCCGCCTTCCCGAGAGCGAGGATTGGCTCGAAGTGCTGGCCGCGTGCCCCGTACCAATGGACGATGTGCCGCCCCGACGTCGTGCACTGCCCAAGAGGCGCAAGCGGTGAATTGGCTGCTGGACACGGACGTGCTCTCCCAGCCCGCCAAACGTCGCGGCGATCCGCGCGTGATCGCCTGGCTCCAGCAGGAGAAGGATCGCTGCTACACCAGTGCCGTCGTCATTGCGCAACTGGCTTATTGGGTGCGAAGCAAACAGGGTGCTCAGCGGACGGAATTGCAAATCTGGCTTACGAGGCTGATCTCGGCGATGGAAGGGCGTGTCCACGGATTCAACGTGGCGGTGGCCCATGTTTGGGCGGATCAGGAATTCCTATTCGAGAAGAGCGGCCAGCGGATGCCGGTGGAGGACAGCTACATCGCAGCCACTGCCCGCAGGCACTCTCTGACCATCGTTACGGGCAACGATAGAGATTTTCGCAGGCCAGGGTTGAGGGTGTTCAATCCTTTCAAGGAGTTGCCGCTCACCGGTTGAGCCATGCGACGTGACCTCACCGCCTTTATGAGGCCGGCAGGTCAGGCGCACTCGGACGCAACGCCGCTCGCCAGGAAATCGACCCGCGCGGGTTGGACCAGAAGCAGCCCGTGGGTTGACGACATCCTCCGCAGCGGCGTTGCGGGGGCAATAGACTCTGGCGTTCATGCGCTTCGACTCACCTAAAAATGGCGGAAGGCTCGCCACCGCCTTCGCCCTGCTCACCGCCATCTTTGTGGCCTGGTCGGCGTACGCGATCGCCAACGCATCGCTGCCGGCGCTGGCCGCGAACCGGGGGCGAATCGACGAGGCCATCACGCTCAACCTCGTCATTTCCGGTGTCGTGTTTCTGGGCACTCACCTGGCGCTCGTGCTCATCCTGGTCCGACGCCCGCGCGAGGCCCGGATCCCGCACGAGAACGTGCGGGTGGAGATTCTCTGGACCGTGCTCACCGCGGCGGTCCTCGTGGCCCTCCTGGTGAACTCCGAGATCGACACCCGCGCCCTGGCCCGGGGTTCTTCGAGCGCGGACGGCCCGGAGCCTCTGTTGGTGGAGGTGGTGGCCCAGCAGTTCGCCTGGAACTTCCGCCTGCCCGGGGAGGATGGCATCTTCGGCCGGACCGATCCGAAGCTCGTTGATCAGGCCGAATTGAACTTCATCGGTCTCGACAAACGCGATCCCGCTTCCGAGGACGATGTAGTGCTTCCCCAGAGTCTGCTCATCCTTCCGGTGGGCCGCGAGGTTCGTATTCGTCTACGCTCACTGGATGTGATCCACAGCTTCTTTGTAGCCTCGTTCCGGGTGAAGCGCGACGCCATGCCCGGCATCGCCAGCGAGTTCGTCTTCACCCCAACCGTCACCGGTTCATTCGAAGTGGCGTGCGCCGAACACTGCGGGTTGGGGCATTACCGCATGCGGGGCGTGGTGGAGGTGGTGCCCGAGTCGGAATGGGCGGCCAAGGTGACTGAGGTGACGCAGTGAGCGAGCACCGGGCGCCAGAGGGCTTTCTGTCTCGCTACGTGTTCTCCCTCGATCACCGGGTGATCGGCCTGCAGTACCTGCTGACCGCGATGGGCATGGCCCTTATTGGCGGTCTGCTGGCCCTCCTCGTGCGCATCCAGATCGCGTGGCCCGACCACGACTTCGGATGGGTGTCGAAGGTCCTGCCGCAGGGCTTCGATGAAGGTGTGATGAAGCCCGAGTTCTACGCCGCGCTTTTCACCATGCACGGCACGATCATGATTTTCTTCGTGCTTTCGGCAGCACTCATCGGCGGCTTCGGAAACTACCTGATTCCGCTTCAGGTGGGAGCGCGCGACATGGCCTTCCCGCGGCTCAATGCGCTCTCGTACTGGATCTACGCGGTCTCCTCGGTCGTGATCCTGGCTTCGTTCTTTGTGCCCTCCGGTCCCGCAGCTTCGGGATGGACCGCCTATCCGCCGCTTTCGGCGCTCAAAGCCGCGATCCCAGGGTCCAACCTGGGTCAGGACCTCTGGCTCGTGGCCATGGCTCTGTTCATCGTGAGCTTCACGCTGGGCGGGCTCAACTTCCTCGCCACCATCCTGGCCCTGCGGCGGCCGGAACTTTCGATGATGGATCTGCCCCTCTTCACCTGGTCGATGTTCTTCGTGGCCATCCTCGGCCTTCTGGCCTTTCCTTCGCTGACCGCGGCCTCAATCATGCTTCTCATGGACCGGCACGCAGGCACCAGCTTTTTCATCCCCGCGGGTCTGGTGTTGTCCGGAGATGCGATGCCGGGTGGGGGAGGCTCGCCCATCCTTTGGCAGCACCTCTTCTGGTTTCTCGGCCATCCCGAGGTCTACATCCTGATGCTGCCGTCTCTCGGCATCACCTCGGACCTCTTCACCGTCTTCACCGGGCGGCGGGTGTTCGGCTACAAGTCGATGGTGATCGCCATGGGGCTCATATCCGGCATGAGTTTCCTCGTCTGGGGTCACCACATGTTCGTGTCGGGCATGAGTCCGTTCCTGGGCTCGGCCTTCGCGGTGACCACCACCTTGATCGCGGTGCCCTCGGGGATCAAGGTCTTCAACTGGATCGCCTCGCTTTGGAATCGCCCCTTGCGCCTCGATACCCCCATGCTCTGGGCCCTCGGCATCTTTTCGCTGTTCGTCACCGGCGGCCTGTCGGGAATCTGGCTGGGTCAGACCCAGATTGACATTCAGCTTCACGACACCGCGTTCGTGGTGGGCCACTTCCACATAATCATGGCGGGGGCAGCACTCTTCGGAGTCTTCGCGGGGGTGCACTACTGGTTCCCGCTTTTCTTCGGGCGCATGATGAGCGAACGGCTGGGCATCGCGCACTTTCTTCTGACCTTCGTTTTTTACTACGCCACGTTCTTCCCCATGCACCTGTTGGGGCTTCGCGGCCAGATCCGTCGGGTCTACGATCCGTACCAGTACGAGTTCCTTCAGCCGCTGGCGTCGATGAACGGTTTCATCACCTGGGCCGCCATAGCCCTGGCCCTCGCCCAGATTCTTTTCCTGTGGAACTTCTTCTGGAGCATCAGGCGAGGTGATTCCGCAATGGAAAACCCCTGGGGAGCAGATTCGCTCGAGTGGTCGCACGCTCCAGTGGAGTCCGAATCTTCCCGAGCCAGCGTATGAGTGTCTCCGCCACGTCGCACGCACCGCCCCTCGCCCGCGAGAACGCCAGACGCATCGCGGTGGTGGCCGCACTTTCCGCCACCACCATGCTGTTCGCCTCGCTCTCGAGCGCTTATCTGGTTCGGCGCTCGTTCGCGGACTGGCGCCCTGGCCAGGCCGGTTGGCCGTTTATCCTGCTCGCCCTCGGCGTTCTTGCGTCGATCGCGATCGAGGGCGTGGCCCGGGCCGAAGGGCGACGTCGATTGGTTGCCCTGTCGACTCTGGGAATCTCGACGGTTCTGTACTTCCTCGTGGCGGTGTCGGTGATCGTTTCCGTTGCCACCCGCGACGGCGGGCTCGCCTCGCCGCACCACGGCTTCATCGCGCTGCTTCTGGGTGCGCACGTTCTTCATGCGGCCCTTGGTTCCTGGTTCGCGTTCTACGGTCTTTGCGAAGTTCGTCGCGGCGGCTCTCCCGATAGGATCCAGCTCGCCCGGCTGGTCACCCACTTCCTCACGGCTCTCCTGGTCGCGATTCTGGTTGTTCTCTTCGTAGTGCGATGACCGCCACCATTCCCTCGCGCACCCTCCCCCTCACCCAGTGGCCCGCCTACCGACTGGCGGTCTGGGCTTTCCTCGTGAATGAGGGCCTGCTGTTCGGGTCGATCCTCGCGGCCGGCCTCTTCCTGCGATTCGGCGGCACGGTGCCCTGGCCCCGGCCGGGCGAGGCTCTCGCGCTTGGGCCGGTCGTGCTCGCCACCCTCATCCTCATCGCCTCATCCGCCACCCTCAACGAATCGTTGGACGCCCTGCGTCGTGGCAACCGGCCGTATTGCCGGAGGTGGCTCGTGGCCACACTTCTCGCCGGTTCGGTTTTCCTTTTGATACAGGCCTACGAATGGTGGGACCTCGCGAAGGTTGCGGCGGCCCTGCTGCCCGGCGACGGGGTTCCTCTGGTCAGGAATCCTTGGGGTGCGGCCACCTTCATGCAAATCTTCTTTCTGGCTACCGGGCTCCATGGTCTGCACGTCGGACTGGGTCTCGGCCTCATGATCTGGCTGTTGATTACCGAAACCGAGAGCAACGAGAGGCGGCTCGAGAGTGTCGCCTTGTACTGGCATTTCGTCGATCTCGTCTGGATCTTCATCCTGGCGACCCTCTACTTCACCTGAGACTTCATGATCGATCCGCTCAGACCCTATTGGCCGACCAACCGGAGCATCGCGGGGTTTCTCGCTCGCAGCCTGGCCCTGCTGGCCGCTTCGGCCGCGGTGATCTGGGGCCCCTCGCGTGCCCTCGCCCTCGTTGTGGTGGCGGCGGCGGCGCTTGTTCACACGATGCTTCTGGTCTTCGAATGGATGGAGCTCAAGCGCACCCACCGTTCCGGAGTCGTGGCCGGGGCGACCGTTTTGTTCCTGTTCCTGTCGCTGGTGGTGGTCCTCGTCGTCGAGAGCCGCTTTGTGCTCGTGGCGTCGGTACGATGACCAAAAACTTGGCGGCGAGACGAGTCCTCTTCCGGGCGGGATCCGTGATCGCCCTGCTGGCTCTGGGCTTTCTCGCTCCCGAAGCCGCATGGGCCCAGTGCTCGATGTGCCGTGAGGCCGCAGGCTCTTCTTCCACCGAAACCCGCGAGGCCCTGAACTACGCCATCATCGGGCTCGCGTTCACGCCTTACGGCGTGGCGGCTCTCGCCGCGTGGACGATCTCTCCAGCATTTCGCGCCTGGCTCCGCGCCGCGTTCGCGCGCCTCGGCGCTCCCAAGACAGGAAGACCCGCGTGACCTCTCCCCTCTGGCCGGCCCTCAACGCCGCGTTGAATCTCACTTCCGCGATCTGTCTTCTGAACGGATTCCTGAGTATCCGCCGGGGCCTTAAGGAACATCACAAGCGGTGGATGCTTGGGGCCTTCGCGTGCTCGGTGATCTTCCTGCTGAGCTATCTCGCCTATCACTTCCAGGTGGGGTCGGTCCGCTTCGAAGGCGAGGGCCCCGTCCGGATTCTCTATTTCACCATCCTGCTCACTCACACGGTTCTTGCCACCGCGGTAGCGCCCCTGGCCATCGCCACCCTTCACCGGGCTCTGGGTGGACGATTTGAACAGCACCGGAAGCTTGCGCGCGTCACCTTCCCGATCTGGATCTATGTTTCGATCACCGGGGTGGTGGTCTATCTGATGCTCTATCAGATGTGAGACGGCTTCTCCTCGCACTCCCGCTGGCCCTTGGTCTGCCGGGCTTCGCGTTCGGGGATGATGTAGGGACGGCGCGCGCACGCGCCGCCGCGCTGGTCGAACGCTCGACGGCGCTCGCCGTGGCCGCGGCCCGGGAGCTCCGGCCGGGAATCACTCGAGCGGAGATCTTCAACGGCCTTCTGCGACTCGACGTTCAGGATGGCTCGAGCATCGGCGTGTATGACGCGGATAGCCGGCGTGTGGCCTGGGTGGGAGCGCCGCTCGATCCGCTGCGGCTGCCCGAGGTTGATCCAGAAGCCCCCATCCGGTTTGTCGCGGCCACGCGGTCACGAGCCGCCCTGGTCGTCACCGAGAAGGGACCGGCCCCCTGGTTTGTGCTGGTTTCGACGCCGTTGCTCGAGACGAGACGGGGCGCTGGTGACGAACTGAGAGTCGTGGACGTCTTGAATCCAGACCGAACCCTGGGCCTCGATTACTCCGACCGGGCGGGTATCGCGGGCCGTGAAACCGTGAGCGCTTCTGGTCTCACCCTAGCCACCTCCTCCCCGCTCCCGGCGCGGCCAGGCACCGCCGCTGCCTCACCCGAGAGATCTCTCTTGCTGCCTCTGGTGTTCCTGCTGTTCTTCCTGGGCGCCTTGTTTGCCACTCGATTCTTCGCGCGAAGGGGCTTTGAAAGGCCACGGCCCTTCCTGGTCGCGCTGCTTTGCGTGGTGTCCGGCCTGTCGGTCACCGCCCTCGTCGCCGAGTTCGCGGCCCAGCGGTCCGAACGAGAGTCGATGAAGCGCGAAGCCGAATCCGTGTTGCGCGCGCACCTGCGCCCTCTGGAGACGACCCTCGCCGGCACCGAACGCCTGATCGACGAGGCGCGGCTTTTCGAAACCGCTCCCGCCGGTCGCTTCGGTACCGAAGAACTGGCGTTCGACTTGTGGTCCAACTCCGCTCTGTCCCAACCCTTCCTGCCGTCCTTTGTCGAGGTGATGGATCGATCAGGAACGGTAGTCAGCCGTTATGCCCGCGACATCCCACGGGGTCCCAAACCCTCGCTTCCCGCCACCAGCGCGTGGACCCGCTCGGCCGCCCTGCTGGGCATGGGGGACTTCGCCCAGGCCCCGGGGCTCCTTTCTGAACGACTTCTATTTTCCTCGCGCGAATTCCTGGGTGGGGTCAGGATTGGGGCGGTCTCCAACCTGTCTCTTGCTCTCCGTCATCTGTCCGAGCAGAAAGGCGTCCGCTTCGTAGGCCTCCGCGGGCCCGACGGGACCCTGACTCTCGATTCACCCACGCTTCCTTCGGCCTCGCTTCAAAGCGGAGTTCGCTTCGACGTCGAAGCAGACCGGAATGTCTACGCCTTCGAGATGAACCCTGCCCGGATCACTTCGGGCCAAGCTCCGGGTGTTCGGTTCCTCGCCGTGTCCTTTGTCCTCTTGATCGGCGCTCTGGTCCTCGGAGCGTGGATGGGCAACCCCTCGCGCACTCGCGGCCTCGCCCTGGGCCTCTTCAGAAGGCACTCCTTCCGTCTCTTCGTAGCTTTCCTTACCCTGTCCGCCTTGTCGCTCTTCTTCTTCCAGACCCTCGTCCGCGACTTCGTAGCGCAAAGGCTGATTTCTGAAACCGAAACCGAGGCCCGTCGAATCGCGGCGATCGCGCGCAAGTCTCTGGGCGACCTGTCGGCGTTCCAGGAGGCCGAGGTTCTTGGCCCGCTCGCCATTTCCGACGCCGCGATCTCCTGGGTGGCGGCCCTCGTTTCCAACGATCTCGAACTCTTCGATGAATCGGGCGAACTCGTGGCCACGAACGTGCGCGAGGATGTGGATGCCGGTTTGTTGTCCCGCCTCGCTCCCGCCGATGCCTACAGTCGGCTGGTCCTCGACGACGAAGACATGATCTTCCACCGACCCCTGGGAGCCCTGGTGCCCTCCGCGGTCTCGGCGCGACTCGAGCTGCCCGCGGGCCGAACGGGTCTGGTGCGGGTCAACCTTCAGAATCGCGAGGCTCAAGTGGCGATCGTTCTGGTGGATCTCGATGCGAGGATGCGGATTGCCGCCTTGTCTCTTCTCGGGGTGGCCACCCTCCTCGCCTGGTTTCTCGCCCGGAGAATCTCCGGCCCGGTCCTCGAAATGACCGAGGCCTCAAGACGCATCGCCCATGGAGACCTGTCGGTGCGGGTGCCCGTACGCACCGGCGATGAGGTCGGCGAACTCGCCCACTCCTTCAACACCATGGCTCAGGACCTGTCCCGCCAGCAGCGCGAGATCGAACGTCGCGAACGTCTGGCCGCCTGGGCGGACATGGCGGCACAAGTGGCGCACGAGGTCAAGAATCCCCTCACGCCTATTCAGCTTTCCGCCGAACACCTGCAGCGCGCGTATCGGGCGAGCGGCATCGTTTCGGAGAGCTTCGACACCGTGGTTGCGGTCTGCACAAGGACCATCCTGGAATCGGTGACCAAGCTGCGCGACATCGCCTCGGAGTTCGCGGCCTTCGTGCGCGCGCCGGTCGATCGATCTCAGCGAGTGGACTTGAGCGCCATCACTCGCGGGGTGATTCAGCCCTACCGTGATGTGCTGCCCGAGGGACTGCGCCTCGCTGAACATTTCGAAGAAGGCGGCTTCGTGCTCGGAGAAGAAAAGCTCATCGAACGGGCGATCCGCAACCTGGTTGAAAACTCCATGCAGGCCGTGGGGGCTTCCGGCGAGATCCGTGTTTCCTGCCGCAAAGTGATGGAGCGCGTGGAGCTGGTGATCGAGGACACGGGTCCCGGGTTCGATGAAGAAACCCGCGCCCATCTTTTCGAGCCCTTCTTCTCCACCAAAACTCAGGGCTCGGGCCTCGGTCTCGCCTTGGTCAAGAAAGTGGCGGAGGATCTGGGCGGCTCCGCCTCGCTCGAACGTGACGGCTCTCTCACGCGCGCGACCCTGAAGCTGCCTCTCGCTCCGGATTGAAGCCGGTTTGGGCCTCGGATCATTTTGAGCCGGATCATGCGAGCCGATTCGTGATCCGCCGCGCCTTGTCGATGACCGAAAGCAGTTCTGGAGTGAGGTCGTAGTCAGGAAACGAGTCGAGCGCTACCCAGGCCGCATCGAGGGCATCGGATCCGGCCGCGAGTGTGCCCGAAACCGCTTGGCCCGCGTAGTCCATGATCACGAAGTGAAACCCCGAGTCGCCCGGCGTGATGGCTTCAATGATCTCGACAAAGGCCTCAATCTCGATGCCGATTCCGGTCTCTTCCAACACCTCGCGCACAGCGGCCTGCTCCAGGGTCTCGCCCCATTCGAGCGTGCCTCCCGGGACCATCCATCGGCCGTAGTGAGGGGCTTTACCCCGCTTGATCAGAAGGATCTCGCCCTCGGCGTTGAACACCACCGCCCCCACGCCGACCAGGGGACGCTTATGGATTTGAGGCGCCGGGCCGGAACTTAGGACGGGAGGACCGATGGCTCTGGCCCCGGGGTCTTCATTGGACCCTCCGGGTTCGGGGGGGCGCCACCGTCGCCTTTGCGTCGAACCAGGCCGTGCAGATACGCCACCGGTCCGGAGAGGGTGTAGCCGACCGACCACGCGAGCAGGGCCCAGGCGGGTTCAGTGGCGACGAGGGCGAGCAGGGCGGCGATGCCCACCATGGCGAAATAACTCCGTCGGCTTTTGAGGTCGAAGGTTTTGAAAGACCAGTAGCGCAGCGTGCTCACCATCAGGAACGCCCCGATCACCAGCAGGAACATGGTGAAGAGGGCGCCCACTCGATCCGCGAGCGGCTCCGGCTGAAAGTAGACGATGGAAATCACGAATCCGGCTGCGGCCGGAGACGGCAGGCCGACGAAATAGCGACCGTCCACCACTTTGCGCTGCACGTTGAAGCGGGCCAGACGGATGGCCGCGCACATCACGAAAAAGAAGGCGGCGAGGTACGACCGATGAAGGGTGGCAAGACCCCATTGGTAGGCGATCACCGCGGGCGCCACGCCGAACGAGACGATGTCGGCCAGGCTGTCGAGTTGCGCCCCGAACTCGGACGTGGTGCCGGTGAGCCGGGCGATCCGCCCGTCGAGCATGTCGAAGATCACCGCCACCACGATGAGCTGAGCCGAGCTCTCGAAATTCAGACGCAGGGCCTGGATGATCGCGGAGAAACCGAGGAAGAGATTTCCGATGGTGAAGAGGGTGGGCAGAATCGCCGCACCCTTGCGGAGGTCGACCGGACGCTTCAACCGATCGGTGATGGTCATGAAGCCGGGACCGCCCGCACGGTTTCGGGCAGATGCGCTATGACCGAGCTGCCGCCGCTGACCCGGTCCCCGACTTTCACGTTGAGGGTCGAGCCCTTCGGCAGGAACACGTCGGTGCGGGATCCGAAGCGGATCAGGCCCACTTGTTCACCCCGCGCCACCACGTCACCGGCTTTCTTCCGAAACACGATGCGGCGAGCGATGAGTCCGGCAATCTGAGTGAATCCCACCCGCCCTTCGGGCCCTTCGATGAAGGCTCGATTCTGCTCGTTGCGCAAAGAGGCCTTGTCGTCGAAGGCGGGCAGAAACTCGCCCGCCGTGTACAGCACGTCGGTGATCTTTCCGGCGATGGGGGCGCGGTTGATGTGCACGTCGAAAACCGAAAGGAAGATCGAGATCTGGGTGGAGCCTTCGCCCGCGGGGTGGCCGAGCGGCGTGGGAACCACCATCACTACCTTGCCGTCGGCGGGCGAGACCACCAAACCGTCCCCCTGGGGTATTTCCCTGAAGGGATCCCGGAAGAAGGCGGTTACAAAGATCGCGAGAACGAACAACACCCCGAAGGCGCGCCATGAGAAGTAAGCACCGAGCACGGCGACAACGATGGCAATGGCGATGAAGGGAAGGCCTTCGGGGGCGATCTTCAAAACGTGATCTTCTTTCTGGAAAGGCGACAACACGAACCGGGGGCGCGGGAGCCGCGCCGCACGGAGTACGTTCTTGAGAGGGGTTGGGGAGGTTCTAGTGCGCGGCCCGAGCGATCTCTTCCATACGATCGCGTCCGGCCAGCTTGAGCTTCTTCAGCCTGATTTCCTCGATCTGCTCGCCGTCGCTGAGCGCCGCTTTTTCGGAGAGCGCCTTGATGCGGGTGTCGAGGTCGAGATGCTCCTCGTGGAGCCTCCGATATTCCTCGTTGGTGGCGAGCAGTGATTCCCGGGTCACTCCGTTGGCTGACGTCATGAGTGATGGCCTCCTTGGCGTTTCGAAGAAGAAATTGGCGATCCTGCGGGTCTTTTCCCCCTGGATTTCGCGATCTTCTGAAGGCTTGACCCTAGCACGCGATAAGGGGGCCTTCAACCTTATTAAGGGCTCATTTTCAGCCGCCTCCGCACCGCGTCGTCAAGCCCGCCCCGAACCCCTCTCGCCCGAGAGTCTCAGTGCGCCTCATCCGAGGACGCCTGGGGCTCACTATTCGCAGGGGCCTCGATCTTCCTCGCCGACGAAACGCTTGCGGACTTGTGGGGTGAAAGCGCCCCGCCCGGTTCGACGGTCGCGAGATCCATCGACCTTGTTCGCCGTGGGAAGGGAGAGGTTCGAGACCCGGTCATGCGGGAGGTGGCTGAGCGACTGTTCCTGCTGCCTGGGGATCTCCTCCTGGGCCGGTTCGAGCAAGCCCTGGCGGAGGAATGGCCGAAGACGAGCGCCGCCGAGAACGAACGGGCCCGGGCCGTAACCACGGCCCTGGACGCCCTCTCGAATCGAGCCGCCGAGATCGCCCAGGCCCTGAAGGAATTTGAGCAGGTCGTTCGCCATCTGTGCGCCAGAATGTCGATCCTTCTTCCCGAGTGAGGCTCGCGAGCCCCGCCCCTCATTTAAGGCTCCGAACCCGAAATCGGTGAGCCCACACACGACCCGTCGCAGGTCCGGCGACGGCCAACCCTATCCGCCCACCAACTTTTGCAGATGTTCCGGGTACCTCTCGCCCTGCACCGGCACCTTCGCCGCGGATTCGTCAATCCCGCGCAAGTCATCAGCGGTGAGTTCAAGATCCACCGCTCCGACGTTCTCTTCGAGGCGCGACAGCTTCGTGGTGCCGGGGATCGGCACGATCCATGGCTTCCGGGCAAGCAGCCAGCCCAGCGCGATCTGCGCCGGCGTCGCCTTCTTCTTCTTCCCGAGGTCGACCAGCATTGCGATGAACGCCTGATTCGCCTTCATCGCTTCCGGTGAGAAGCGGGGCAGAGCGCTGCGGAAGTCGCGGTCAGGAAGTTTCGTGTCGCCATCCATAGCCCCAGTGAGAAAACCGCGGCCAAGCGGGCTGTAGGGAACGAGGCCGATCCCCAACTCTTCGAGGGTCGGGAGGACCTCTTTCTCCGGCTCACGCCACCAGAGCGAATACTCATTCTGAAGTGCCGTCACGGGCTGAACGGCGTGGGCGCGCCGCAGCGTCGCGATACTCGGCTCCGACATCCCGAAGTGCCTGACCTTGCCCTCCTGAATGAGCTCCTTGACCGTGCCGGCCACGTCTTCGATAGGCACCGCGGGATCGACCCGGTGCTGGTAGAGCAAATCGATGTAGTCGGTCTGCAGTCGCTTGAGCGAGGCCTCGACGACGGTTCGGATGTGCTCGGGTCGGCTGTTGAGACCCTGCCAGCCCGGGCTTCCATCGGGATTGAGCTGGAAGCCGAACTTCGTAGCGATGACCACAAGGTCGCGAATCGGCGAAAGCGCCTTGCCGAGGAGCGTTTCGTTCGTGTACGGACCGTAGGACTCGGCGGTGTCGAAGAATGTGACGCCACGATCCACGACCGCGCGGCACAGCGCGATCATTTCTTTCTCGTCCTGACGGACCCCGTACGACGCGCTCATGCCCATCGAGCCGAACCCGAGCGCCGAGACCTTGAGTCCGTTTCCAAGCGTGCGTGTCTTCATGATCCAAGTTTCCCATGCACGTTGGGGGAATCGCCTTGCGGTGTCAAGATCAAACCAGGGTCTGGGTCTGGGCGGAGTGAGGTGCGCCAGGTGCCGTCACCCCGGCGCAGGCCGGGTCCACGTTCGCAGCAAGACAGGTCAAGCTACCGTCCGTGATCGAGACATTCACTGCCCTGACTGAGCCCAGCCGGTTGGCGATCGTCGAGTTGCTGCTCGACGGGCCGAAGGCAGTCAGCGACATCGTGGCGGCGTTCAACGGCGCGCGCGACCGAGGCCCGCGTCTCCGACACCGGGCTCGTGTGGAAGCACACGCTGCGGGCGAAGCCAGCGGTTGTCTTCGACGCGTATACGAAGCCGGAGCTGCGGCGACTGCTCGAACGCCCGTCCGAAGCGCAGGGCCAATTCAACCGTGACTGGCCGCGCCCCCTTGATCACGGTTCGTTTGGCTCATAGATCGGCATCCGCCTCGCGAGGCAAAGTCAGGTGGGCGATTCACCAATGGCGTCCGCGCCGAACCTGACGTAAGGAGCTCATAATGGACTACCCGATCTGGGATCTGTCGATCGGTGGCGGGGTGTTGATCGGGCTCGTAGCGATCACCCACGTTTGGGTGTCGCACTTCGCGGTGGGAGGGGGCCTCGCCATCGCGATTGTGGAGACGTTGGGCGTGCGGCGGAAGGACGAGGCCCTGCGAAGCCTGGCCAGACGCAGTTCTCAAATGCTGATCCTGGTCTCCACCGTGTTCGGAGCCATCTCGGGGGTCGGCATCTGGGTCACCATCGGACTGGTGCAGCCCGCGGCTACGTCCGCCCTGATCCATACCTTCGTCTGGGGCTGGGCCGCCGAGTGGGGCTTTTTCATTCTCGAAGTGGCGACGGCGCTTCTGTACTACGCGACGTGGGACAAGGTCCGTCCGCGGACTCACCTGCTCCTTATCTGGCTCTATGCCTTCGCGGCCTACATGTCTCTGGTCATCATCCAGGGGATCATCTCGTTCATGCTGACCCCCGGGAGCTGGATCGAGACCCGCTCCTTCTGGGACGGGATCTTCAATCCCACCTACCTCCCCGGGCTTCTGATGCGCACCGGAATCTGCCTGCTGCTCGCCGGCGCCTACATGATGTTCGCGGCGCTGCGGGAGCCAGACGGAGCGGCGCGCGCGGGCCTGGTGCGGCTGATGGCTGGATTCGAGGTCGTGGGCGGTGGGTTGGCCCTCGCCGGCTACCTGTGGTGGGAATCCGCACTGCCCGAGTCGGTGCGGGTGATCTTCCTCGGTGAGTCGCCGCTCGTGGCCGCCCTGGGAGAAACAAGGGGACTGGCGCTCTGGTCCTTGGCCGCGTTCGCGCTGCTCGCGGTTTTCGCGTGGGTCCTCCCTCGCGCGCAGCGATGGCCGGTTTCGGCCATCGCCCTGCTCGCCGCCTTCAGCTTCTTCGGCGCGCAGGAACGGGTCCGCGAGGGCGTTCGAAAACCCTTCGTGATCCGCGACTTCATGTTCTCGAACGGCATCCTGGTGAGCGAGATCGCCGACCTCAATCAACGCGGGATCCTGGCCAAAGCCAGGTGGGCGGCTAGGGAGAGCGACGGATCGCCGTTGTCCATGGGCCGCGCGGTCTATCGCGCCCAGTGCGAATCCTGCCACACCATCGACGGCTACTTGTCGATGCGACAACTCGTGGCGGCCCCAGACGCCGGCACCATCGGCCTCATTCTCGAGGTTCTGCACGGCCAGGGCGAGGGCTACATCTCGGGCCAGCACACCGAGCGCGGCCACATCGCGACGCAGAAACTCGACTACCCCGCTATGCCGCCTCTCGTGGGCACCGCGCAGGAAATCGACGCGCTGAAGGCCTACCTGGTGAGCCTCCAGCCCCTCACGACGGTGGAGGTGTCCCATGCCCGCTAGCCTCATACCCGCGCTCGATCCCACCGCCCTTCCCGGTCCGCCCTGGCTCTTCCATGTGCTATGGGTGTTGACCTTCCTCATCCACCTCGTCTTCGTGAACATGGTCATGGGCGGGTCCGTACTGGCCGCCCTGGTGGGCCGACACCGCAGGGGCGCACGGGAGATTCAGAGCTTCTTCGTCGAGGCCAACGGCTGGGCCATCTCCTTCGCCATCACCTTCGGAATAGCACCGCTGCTTTTCATGCAGGTGCTGTTCGGCCGCTTCTTCTACGCCGCGACCATACTTCTCGCGTGGTGGTGGTTCGGGATGCTGGGCATCCTGACTCTCGCGTACTACCTGAACTACATCGCCAAGTATCGATTGAAGGCAGGCCGGGGCGTGCGCGGGCTATTGGCGGTCGAGGCCGTGGGGTTCCTCACGATCGCGGCCATCCAGGTCGCAATCAACGTGCTGCACCTGCAGCCCGGACGATGGGAGTCGGTCGCGCAACAGGCCGGGGCCGCCCTCCTGGATCCGACCTTCGTGCCGCGCTTCCTGCACTTCGTCCTGTCGGCCGTGGCCATGGCCGGGGTGGTCCTGGCTTTCGCGGCCACACGCAAGGCCGCGACGGACGTTGAGACTCGGCTGGACATGGCCCGGTTCGGACTTCGCGCGGCCTTCATCAGCACCGCCCTGAACCTCGCCGATGGGTTCTGGCTTCTGCTCTCCTTGCCGCGGGACGTGCTCATCCCCTTCATGCGCGGCGGCGCGGTTACGATGATCCCCCTGACCGTAGGCATCCTGCTCGGAGTGTTCCTGCTCGTGGTCCTCACCCGGATCACCGACCCCCTCAGCCAGACCAGGGAGGTTCGACGGGTCGCGGAAGCGATGGTGGGCGCCGTCGTGTTCATGGTGTTGACGCGCCATCAACTGAGGGGCATCTACCTGGCGCCCTGGCAGGTCGGCGAGCAGGCCCGGGTGGCCACCCAATGGGGGCCCCTGGCGCTGTTCCTGGTCGTCTTCCTGCTCTGTGTCGGCCTCACGATCTATGCGATCGTGCGTGCGGTCAAAGACCGCCCGGATCCGGGTGAGAGCGCAGCCTGAGCCGCGCAAGCCGGAAGCCCGAGGTCTGCTTGTCGCGAACTTCCGCAGACCGTAGGCGAGGCTTGCGGACACGAAGCGAGCTGGCCGGAATGACCGCGACCACCTCGCGACGCCTCGGACGGAAATGGTGGTACAGGAAAAGGCCCGCGAGACTGGCGATGGTCGCCACCACCGCGTCCTACCATCAAAGATTCATAGGCCACGCCCCACCGCGCGTCCGGTCTGCTAGATGATCAGCGTGACCACGGGGCCGGGTGGCGTGCTTCAAGGCCTCGCGCGGGCGTTCTCATTCCTGTCACCGAATCCGCACAAAGTGAATCTCTGGCGTAGGCTGAATACAGCAAAGCTGCCTCCGGAGGATCCATGCCGACCAACCGCGATCGTGATTCCGCTCTCAACGCCGCCGCAGACGCTCCCCGTCGCATCCTGATCGTTGGCGGGGTTGCGGGGGGCGCTTCCTGCGCCGCTCGGTTGCGCCGGCTTGATGAGTCATGCGAGATCGTCGTGTTCGACCGCGGGCCGTATGTCGCGTTTGCGAATTGCGGGCTTCCTTACTACGTCGGCAATGTCATCGCTGATGAGCGCTCGCTGCTGGTGTCATCGCCGCAGATGTTCCGGGAACGCTTCAACGTTGCGGTGCGCACCGACACCGACGTCCTCAGTATCGATCGCGCGGCTTCGACGATCACCGTGCGCGATCTCAAGAGTGGCGAGTCCCGTGTCGAGCACTACGACGGGCTGGTCTTGTCGCCGGGTGCGGCGCCGATTCGCCCCGCGCTGCCCGGCATTGATCTGCCGGGTGTATTTGCGGTGCGCAACATTCCAGACTCGAGAAGGATCCGCGCGTGGATCGACGAGCGTCAGGCGAAGCACGCGGTCATCATCGGTGGCGGTTTTATCGGTCTAGAAATGGTCGAAAATCTGGTGCACCGGGGACTCTCGGTCACCGTGCTCGAGCAGTTACCGCAGGTCATGCCGCCGCTCGACCCCGAAGTCGCGGCGCCGTTGATGGATCACCTCCGCGCCAAGGGCGTGCAGTTGCACCTTGGCGATGGGCTCGCGCGGATCGATCGGCAGGACGATGGAAGGCTCAGCGTCGTGGCGGAGAGCGGGGCCCAACTGCCGGCGGATCTCGTTATCCTTGCCATCGGCGTGAAGCCGGAAAATGGTCTGGCCGCGGCGGCGGGCCTCGCCATCGGCGCGCGCGGCGGCATCGTCGTCGATCACCAGATGAAGACGTCGGATCCGAAGATCTGGGCGGTGGGCGATGTTGTGGAAGTACAGGACGTGGTGACCGGACAGGAGACGGTCTTACCGCTGGCTGGCCCCGCGAATCGTCAGGGTCGGGTGGCCGCCGAGTCGATTGCCGGCCGGACGACGAACTTCAGGGGCATTCAGGCGACCGCCGTGGTGGGCGTGCTTGGCCTGACCGTGGCGTCGACGGGGGCGAGTGAGAAGGGGCTGCGACGCGCCTCGGTCTCGAGTTTCGAAAAGGTCTACCTGCACCCAGGCCATCATGCCGGTTACTACCCGGGGGCGCAGCCGATTCATCTGAAGCTGATCTTCTCGGTGCCTGACGGGCGTATTCTCGGTGCGCAGGCGGTGGGCAGCGAAGGCGTCGAGAAGCGCATTGATGTGATCGCGACCGCGATTCAGTTTGGCGGCACCGTGCACGACCTCGCCGAAGCGGAGCTGTGCTACGCGCCGCAGTTCGGCGCCGCGAAGGACCCGGTGAATCTGGCCGGGATGCTCGCCGAGAACGTGCTCAATGGCGACATGCCGGTTGCGGATTGGCTGCAAGTGCACACCACGGACGCGTTGCTGATTGATGTGCGCGAGCCGCACGAGTTCGCCGCCGGCCACATTCCGCGGGCCATCAATATTCCGCTTACTCAGATGCGCGATCGTTATGCTGAGCTGCCCACAGACCGCGAGATCTGGGTCTCCTGCGGGGTCGGCCAGCGCGCCTACTTTGCGACGCGATTTCTCGCGCAACATGGGCTACAGGCCCGAAATCTCTCGGGCGGATACGCGACTTATCTCGCCTTCGCCTCGATGGGGCTTGGCAGTCCTCAATAATATCGGCGCCTCGTGGGGGTTTGACGTGGGTTGCGTCGTGTCGTGACGGCGCCCGTCGCCTGATGCCGGATCAGCGGCCATGTCGAGGGGGGCAGACGTCCATGGTACGAAGTCCGATATCCGACCGACTTCCCGGAGCGCGCAAGTGTGTTCGGCCAAGGCCATAGCTGGAGGATTCGCTGACGCGTGCCATCGCGGTTGTGAACGCCCTCGTCCCATTCGCGGACGGCCAACCGTAGCAATCGCGCCGCGTAAGTCTCGCCATTGCAATGCGCTGCCTCACCCGACGCCTTCAAGGAACGGCGCTTGCTTCGCCCTCACCTATGGAAGCCCTCTGGCAGGACATTGTTCACCGCCTCCGACGCCTGGGAGGCGGACCGGTTTTCACCGCGGTTGCAGTCGCGACGCTGGCGCTCGGCATCGGAGCCAACAGCGGGATATTCAGCATCGTGAACGCGGTGGTGTTCGCGCCCCCTTCCTTTCCCGGAGCCGGACCGGCTCGTCCAGATCGGTACACTCTGGAAGGGCCGATTCGTCGCCTACGTCGCACCCATGAAAAGCCCAGTGCGGGTGGCGAGACCGTAGGCGTCGCGGGAGACGTCAAGGATCGTGGTCTTGCCTTCGATACGTGGCCTCAGATTTACCTGCCTCTTTCTCAACTCCCGGTCAGCAATGTGGACCTTCTCGTGCGGACGAAAGGCGACCCCATGGCGCTCGCCAAGGCAGCCGAGGCCGCGGTTCACGAACTCGATCGGGAGTTGCCCCTGGCTCGGGTGCGCAGCTTCGACACCCTCGTCGCGGCGTCCATCTCGCAGCCTCGCTTCTACGCGCTGATGCTGGGTTTCTTCGCCGCCGTCGCCGTGTCGCTCGCGGCCCTCGGCATCTTCGGCGTGATGTCCTACACGGTCGTGCAACGCTCCCGTGAAATCGGGGTTCGCCTGGCTCTTGGAGCCGCTCCGTCGAACGTCCGATCGATGGTCCTGCGGCAGGCGATGACGCTCGCGCGGGTCGGCGTCGCGGGCGGCGTCATCGGCGCGATCGCTCTCTCGAATCGAAGAGCATCTCAAGCCTGTTGTTTGAGCTCAGTCCGACGGATCCGACTACGCTCGGCGGTGTCGCTGTCTTGTTGATCGTCGTGGCCTTCCTCACCGTGGAGCCCACCGGGCCCATGAAAACCAGAGCCAGCGCGTAGAGCCCCACATGCATGGCCGACCAGGTGAGGTAATGAATCAACGCCAGCGGCAGGCTGTCGGAACCGGCACAGCGCGACGACAAACATCACGTGTTCGGCCAGGCTACCGCCGGCAAACACGGGGCGAACGGGAGTGGGGCCGTTCATGGTTGAACCTGGTCAAGACATCGGCGGTCAGTGTTCTGAGCACGGCCTCCTGGCGTAGATCGAAACCGAGAGCCTTCATGTGGCCGGTGAGGTGTCCCTGTCGATGGCGAACGGAAGCCAGAAGGTTGACGAAGCGCGCCGAATCCCAACGGAACCGGGGCCAGTCGTCGAGCTGGTGGATGTATAAACGCCGCATGATCTGCGGTGAGAGGGCCCCCCTGATCACCGCACAACTCGCAGCGGGGCAGGCCTGCTGGGACGATAGGGAGTGGGCCCGGTCACCCGACGCAGACTCGGTCGCGGCCTGCGCCCTTCGCTTCGTACAGCGCCCGATCGGCTCTCTCCATGGCGGTGGAGAGGGACTCGTCGGGGAGTGCTATCTGTGCCACCCCGAAACTGGCCGTCACCCGAAGTGCCGGTGCGATCGCGTCCCATTCCGTGCCCGCAATGACCGCGCGCAGTCGCTCCGCGCCCTTCTGGGCCGCCGCGAGGTCGGTGGCGGGTAGGAGTGCTGCGAACTCTTCGCCGCCGATTCGGCCGAAGAGGTCGACTTTGCGGAACTCGGCACGGCACAAGGCGCCGAAACGGCCGAGCACTCGGTCGCCGGCAGCGTGTCCAAGGGTGTCGTTGATGAGCTTGAAACGGTCGAGGTCAATCACAAGCAGTGATACAGAACCTCCATATCGAGTGGCCCGTTCGATCTCTTCTCGGCCACGGACGAGGAAACTGGCACGACTCAGGGCCCCGGTCATGGGGTCAAAATCTACGAGATCTCGAAGCCTCCGGTTGTCGGCGTAAAGCGCAGGCACGGTGAGGTTGAAAAGACCGGTTCCCGCGATCGCGATCATGGCCGCCTGATCGTCGAAGGTCTCGGGCCCGGCGCCAAAGAAACGGGTCATCAGCACCACTGCTGTCGAAAGGCAGGCCACCGTGATCATGGTCCGGAACGATCCTTCCGTGTGCGCGATCCACATCAGAGGAACGAGCAGGGCATAAACCATAAACGCCGCCGGAAGATGGACGTCCCGGGTGGCGCCGAGGGCACCGAGCAGGAGAGCCACCACCACGGAGGCACCGAGCTTGACCGCGAAACGTGTGTACGACGAGCCGCCGGGCGCTCTCCGAAGGTTCTCTTTCCAGCCCTCCGAAGGGAGGCCCAGGCGGCGATTCGCCCGGTCGATCGCCATCAGGAAAACGGGGGCCAGGGTCACCATCCCAACGAGATCGCCTATCCACCAGGGGACGAAGTCCGTGCTCAGGTTGACCGCGGCGTCGGTGAGGGCGAGGCTCGATAGTCCAGAAAGGGCGGCAAGGAAAGAAGCCAGAGTCGAAACGATCAGGAACGTCACCACGGCTCCGGGAGTGTCAAAACGGGGGGCACCGATATGGCGTCGGAACAGCACCGCCCCGGAGCCATAGGCGAAGCAATGGACCGCGCCGAACCCAAGACCCGACCTCAGAAGCTCGGGGGCTGGGGCCACGCCGCCCTGCGCCCACGCTGATTGAAACGTAGTGACGATACCGGCCAGAGTCACCGCGACGAAGGCGTAGGGGCCGGTCGCGAGAAAGCTCGCGAAGGTGAGGGCGGCGGGAGGGAACCAGAGGCTCACGCGGTCGTTATGTTCGAGGAGGAGGCCCATCTGCCAGATCAATACCCAGGCGACCCCGATTGCGACCTGAAGGGCCCAAAAACGAGGTGATGTCGGGACTCCGGATTTCGCGTGGGCAACGGGCATTTAGGTTTCGGCATGTTAGCGCCCGCTGCGAACTCTTCCCGTGAGCTTCCGGATGCTCCAACCGCTTTGGCTCGACCAGCGGATTTGGTCGGGTGTGGCCTCTCACTCCGCCCAAGCGCTGGCCGGGGCGGCCTGCACGTGGGTCGCTCGCGACGGCCTGACGCGCAATCGGCGCGGAGAGTCCTTTAGACGCAGCATGGCGACATTCATCACACCCCTACCTTGCCAAAGGGCGGTGACGAACAGACGGAGGTTCGAGCCGGGGGCCACAATGGCTGGGCCGGGACCTCTGACCTCGTCCGCGGGGGGCGAAAGTGGACAAGCCCGGCGTCTGTCGCGGGTAGCCGCGAGAAAGAATGACCATGATGAGCGATATGTCGATGAGTCGATGGATGGACGGAGGCAGTTCCATGTGGATCGTCCTGCTCGTGGCCCTCGCGGCGCTGGTCGTGATCGCGCTCGCGATCAACCGGCGATCGACCCGCCGGTTGCGCTGAGATGGAGCACCGGTCTGTGCGGTGGCGTACAGCGTCTGTGGCCACGCGAGGCGCATTATCAACATAGGTTCATTGCCTACCCGCCGGACACCAAGGCGGCAGAAGCCCCCCTCAACCATCCAAGACATTAGAAGGAAGTCTCACCAATGAAGAATCAAACGCGTACTTCTCTCATCCTCGGCTCGGGCCTTGCATTGGCCCTGGCACTGGCCACAGGGTCTCCCGCCCTGGCGCAATCCACCGGCACGCCCCACGACAAGATGAAGATGGACGACAAGAAGCCGGCCATGGACCACAAGATGATGGTTCAGTGCGAGGATATGAAGAAGCAGAAGCAGTCCATCAAGGACGACATGAAGGCGCAGGACGCTGAGCTCACCGCCCACGTGGCCCGGATGAACGCAGCGGCTTCGGATAAGAAAGCCGGAGTTACCTCCGAAGTCGTAACCCACATGGTTGAGCAGCGGATCGCCATGGACGGCCGGAAGGCGAAGATGGACGAAGCCATGATGCAGCACATGATGGAGCACATGCAGATGGACAAGGAGTCCATGGCCATGTGCCCGATGATGAAGAAGTAGGCCGCCCGGGCGGACGGGATACGGCGAAGGCCTTACGGACGGCAGCCGTGCGATGGGCTTCGACACGGGCGGTCAGGGCCCGATGATGGGAGCGGCGGGACGACCGCGAACTCTTCTTTGAGTGGGTTGGCGAGCGCGCTCATTCCTGGGCCAGCTGAATGACCAGCTTGCCGAAGTTTCTGCCCGCGAGCAGGCCGATGAAAGCCTCGGGCGCATTCTCCAGGCCGAATACGATGTCTTCGCGGACCTTCACCTTGTCCTCCCGCACCCACTCGCCCATCGCGCCGGCAAACTCCGCGAAGCGCGGTCCGTAGTCGTCGAACACGATGAAGCCCTGCATCTTGATGCGCTTGCGCAGTAGGGTGCCCATCAGCAGGCCCAGCCGGTCCGGTCCTGGTGGCAACCCGGTGGCGTTGTACGCAGCGATCAGGCCGCACACGGGAACACGTGCCTTGGCATTGAGCAGGGGCAGAACGGCATCGAACACCGCGCCGCCGACGTTCTCGAAGTACACATCGATGCCCTTCGGGCATACGGCGGCAAGGTGTCCGGGCAGGTCTTCGGCGTGATGATCGACGCAGGCGTCGAAACCCAGTTGGTCGATCACGTAGCGGCACTTCTCCTGGCCGCCGGCGATGCCCACGACGGTGCAGCCGAGGATCTTGGCGATCTGTCCCACCACCGAGCCGACCGCGCCGCTGGCCGCGGCGACGACGACGGTTTCACCGGTGACCGGCCGACCGATGTCGAGCAAGCCCATGTAGGCGGTGAAGCCCGGCATGCCGAGCACGCCTAAAGCGCGCGACGGATGCGGATCTTCGGGATAGAGCGGGGTCAGACCCTTGCCATCGGACAGCGCGTAGTCCTGCCAGCCGGTGTAGCCGAGCACCAGCTCACCGACCTTGAAATCGTCATGCCGTGACACCTCGACGCGCGATACCGTGCCGCCGACCATCACGTCGCCGAGGGCCACCGGCGCCGCGTACGACGGCCCATCGCTCATCCGGCCGCGCATGTAGGGGTCCAGGGAAAGGTACAGGGTGCGCAGCAGGATCTGGCCAGCCGCGGGTGTCGGCACCGGCTCGTTTTCGATGCGGAAGTCCGCGGCGGTCGGCGCGCCGCGCGGCCTGGCGTTTAGGACGATGCGGCGATTCACGGTGGTGCTTTGCGGCATGACCCAGGTTCTCCGGTTGGCGATTCAGTCGCCGCTACTTTAGTGCCTTGACCAGCGCGTCGAGATCATGGTGTCGGTTTCCTTTAGTGGGCGGTGGCGCAAAGCCCGATTGACGGTAGCGGGGAAGTTAGGCGAAGGGCCTACCGCACTCGGTGCGGAAGACAACACACTCCGAAAACTCTGCGCTGGGAGCGTCATCGAACAGACACGTCCAACTCCGGCACGCAAGCTCACCCAGTCAGACACCCCAGGCCCTGCGGGCGGTACATCTCCGTCGCAGGCCGCAGGATCGATCCTCAAAAGGAATTCACCCGATGCTCTTCGACAAGTTCTCCGCCCGCAGGGCCTGGGGTGTCTGAC
>Ga0163146_10002397_pt1 | contig 25427 bp, 24 predicted proteins | sample OliLakLV19MP7G1_FD_148648 | JGI IMG/M metagenome (GOLD analysis project Ga0163146, IMG submission 148648) | Freshwater microbial mat bacterial communities from Lake Vanda, McMurdo Dry Valleys, Antarctica - Oligotrophic Lake LV.19.MP7.G1 | ecosystem: Environmental > Aquatic > Freshwater > Lake >...
CTTTAATATCGTATGTATTTGTACTTTCGCAAAGGACTAAAGATGCTTTTTACGCTGAAACCACTTCCGCCCAGATACACGGAAGTCATCGCAAAAATAGGACGCCTGAGAGACGAGCTACGGGTCTATACCAGCGACAACATGAATCGCTGGTGGGCGCCATTAGCCCGGCTTGCTGCCGCTCGCGCCATGGTTGGGACCAACTCCATGGAGGGCATCAACGTAACCCTGGATGATGCCGTTGCGGTGGTGGATGGCGAGGCACCGGCAACAGCTCAAGACGAAGATCGGGCGGCGCTTCAAGCTTACTGGAACGCCATGACCTATATTGTGCAGTTGTCAAAAGACAAAACCTATGTCCACAACGAAAACACCATAAAAGGGCTTCAGTACATGATGCTCGCGTATGACCTGGGCAAGAATCCCGGACGCTATCGCCCCGGCGCCATCCACATCACCGACACCGCCACCAACAAGATCGTGTACGAAGGGCCCGATGCAGACCAGGTCCCCGCCCTGATGACTGAACTCGTGGATTTTTTGAATGCCACAAACGATCAGCCCCTGGTGAAAGCAGCCATGGCCCATTTGAACCTGACCATGATTCATCCGTTTTCCGACGGAAATGGAAGAATGGCGCGGGCGTTGCAAACCATGGTTCTGTCCCGTGAAGGCATTCTCGATCCGCGCTTTTCGAGCATCGAAGAATATATAGGCACGCATTCCGCCGACTATTACGCCGTTCTGGCAGAAGTCGGGCAAGGGGCCTGGCATCCCGAAAACGACCCGCTTCCCTGGCTGAAATTCTGCCTGACCGCCCACTACACGCAAGCGAGAAGCTTTCTCAGGCGCATCGCAGAAATGAGGCGCATGTGGACCGCTTTGGAAGCAGAATCAAAACGCAGGAAACTCAATGATCGCGTCCTCGCCGCGCTTTCTGATGCGGCAATGGGATTGCGCGTTAAAAATCCCACCTACAAAAATCAGGCCGACGTATCGAACCAGGTGGCAAAGGTCGATCTGAAACGACTTTCCGATGAAGGCTTGCTGGTTCCGAAAGGCGAGAAGAAGGGGCGCTATTATCTGGCGGGCGAAATTTTATTGGCTATCAGAAAGCAAGCCCGAATCACCGAAGAAATCTCTGATCCGTTTGAATATGTCGAGGATGTCCCCAAAACCAAATAACCAGAGCAAGCCGATTTACCGGGTATTGCACCCAGGCTTGACTGGGGGAGCTTGTCGGGGCGCTCCCCTCAACTGACCCCCATATCCAGCCTTCCAGCGCCGCCGTCCGGCGCTCAATGTCGTTCAACGGCGGATCGAAATAGCGCCCAAGGTGTCCGGCGGCACTGGTTTCAGCCAGCCAGCGCGCCACGATACAGGGCCTGGATCGTTCAAGGATACCGCGACCAATCTGGCTTTGAAGGTCCGTGAGGGGACGGCGGGTGTAGATGGAGATTGGGAAGGGCCTGTTCATGGTTCGTTAACCTACGACTCTTCTGCCTTCTCTTCGTATTCTTCGATGAGGATGTCTTTGAGATGAGCTAAATGCTTTGACTCACATATCTCCTTGATGCTGTCGTAGAGAGAAATTTGAAAATCTCTGATAGCACTCTTCCTTCGAGCATTGAAAACACTGGCCTACGAATTTCTTGGAATACTTTTTCGCGCTTCGCTACCGGGGCAACGATACGCTCGAAGATGCACCTCGGGCTGAAGAGGGACTTTCAGGTGATGCCCGGCACCCGGCGGTTCGCGTTGCTGTGCCGGCACATTCCGGATCGGTACGAGCACCTCGTTCGCTATGTCGGTTGGTACTCCAATCGCGCACGCGCTGAGCGGGCGAAGGCACAGAAGACTCAGGCTGCGCCGGGCCCGGTGCCGGCCCTGTGCGCATCGCCCATCGAACCTGTGAGCGCGTTCGCCGCGCACGCCAAGTCAGCCTGGGCGCGGCTCATCCGCAAGGTCTACGAGGCTGATCCGCTCGAATGCGCGAACATGTCACGGCCCGATGCGTATCATCGCGCTGATCGACGACCCGCTGGTGGTGCGGCGCATCCTCGAGCGCCTGGAACTGTGGCAGCCCGAGGCGATGTAGCGCTCCCCCCGGCCGCATGGCCCGCGAACAGCGTCATGCCCCTGACCTACCACCCCGTTCACGACATCGCGTAAGGAAGACGCGAGCACATCGAGCCCAGGAACGGGGTTTTGTGGGGTTTCGGGGTCATCACCCTTGTGAAGTGCGCGGTATAGCGGACAACCTACCCCCGAACTCGACGCTGCCAGCTCACCGTTGGGCTCAGGAGCGCTGCGGTCGGCGCCTGTGCGAACCGAGCGCCGGCGGGGAATCTACGCTTCAGCTCCGCTCGACGATGCGCTCGAGTTTCCTGCTCAAGCCCCACGACAGCACGAGGAACACTATCAACATGACCATGCCAAGGTTGGAGAAAGCATCGTTCATCAGCTTCTCCGATACGTGTCCAAAAGCATGACCAGCCGAAAGAACGACACCCGACCAAAGGCCGGCCGCGACGAAATTGAACGCGAGGAATATGGGCCAGGGCAATCGCGACATGCCGTAGGCAAAACCGGCGACGCCGCGAATGCCATGAGGAAAGCGATGGAACAGGATCAGCCAGACATAGTAGCGATCCACCAGTCGGACCACGATCTGGCTGGTGCGGTGAAGCCGTGGAAAAGGCGCGAGCCAGCGATTGCCGAAACGCCGCCCGATCCAGAAGCGGACGACATCGCCCGCAAAGCTGCCCGCCCAGACGATCGGAATCAGCACGCCAAGGTCGAGAACGCCTGAATTGGAGGCATAACCGGCGAAAAGCGCGAACAGCAGGCTGTGCGAGGCAGCGGACGCGAAGATCAGGCCGTAGGCCGCATCCCCGTGCTGGCGCAACAATTCAAAGAACGCGGCAAGATCGGTCGGGAAGAGCATCGGTCGTAAAGAGCAATTGCGAATGCCAGGTTCCGAAACGCTGATCATAGCGTACCTGGCCGGCATCACTTATCGGTTAGTTCACGCTTGCTCGCGCTTTCGAAGGCTAAACCGCGTTCTCGATCCGGGGCAAAAAATGAAACATTCGACATTCATCACTGCGGTTCTTGTCACGGGACTCGCCGCGCTCGCATTGCCGTTTACCACATTTGCGCAAACCGATTGGCCGCAGAAGCCGGTCACGATGGTGGTGCCGTATCGGCCGGGCGGGGTGAACGACGCCGCGGCCCGCGTTTATGCCAACAAGATCGCGGCCGAATTCGGCAAACCGATGTTGATCGACAACCGCGCGGGCGCGGCAACGACCGTTGCCTCCAACTACGTCGCCAAGGCGCCTGCCGACGGCTACACCATCTACGCCGGCGGCACGTCGCTCGTGATCAATCCCACGCTTACCGGCCAGGTTCAATACGACCCGCAAAGGAGCTTCGAGCTCGTGTCGCTGATGTCGTTCACGCCCTTTATCCTGCACCTCAACACGGCTTTCCCAGCCAGGAACATGGCCGAACTGATCGCCCATGTGAAAGCGAACCTTGGCAAGTTCAATATCGCAAGTTCCGGCATCGGCGTCACCAATCACCTGATCGCGGAGCTGTTCAAACTGCAGGCCGGCCCCATATGTGCGGGCCAACCTGCAAGCGCGTTCGCCGCGCCCGCCAAGTCAGCCTGGGCGCGGCTCATCCGCAAGGTCTACGAGGCTGATCCGCTCGAATGCAACATGTCACGGCCCGATGCGTATCATCGCGCTGATCGACGACCCGTTGGTGGTGCGGCGCATCCTCGAGCACCTGGGACTGTGGCAGCCAGAGTCGATGGAGCGCTCCGCGCCGCTGCCCCCTGACGCATGGCCCGTGAATAGCGTCATGCCCCTGACCTACCAACCCGTTCCCGACATCGCGTAAGGAAGACGTGAGCACATCGAGACCGGGAACGGAGTTTTGTGGGGTTTGGGGGTCATCACCCTTGCCAAGTGCGCGGTACTGCGGACAACCTACCCCCGAACTCGACACGGCCAGTTCACCGTTGGGCTCAGGAGCGCTGCGGCCGGCGCCTGTGCGCGAAAGGAGCGGGATTGATTTGCCTATCCAGTCCCCCACGAATAGCGGCACCGCGTCGTACTCGGTACACTTCTGGCATGAGCATGTACGCCCTGCTGGCCACGCTTTTGTGAAGGTAAAGTTGACTACGTCCTGGTCGGCGGACTTGCCATCGCCTTGCACGGTTATCAGCGCGTCACCATGGACGTTGACGTTGTGTTGTCCTTGTCTGATTCGAATCTTGCGCAGTTCGTCGATTGCCCCCGCAATGCGGGGCCAAGCCCCCTGCTGCCGGTGCCCATTGACGCCCTGCGCGACGCTGCGCTGATCGACCAATGGCATCGTGACAACGGCATGGTGGCGTTCTCCTTGCGCGGACCGGACGCGACGGCGACGGTCATTGACATCCTGGTACGCCCGGTGGTTTCGTTCGATGAACTCAAGCGCAGGGCGGTGACGCGGCGCATCGGACCGCTAGCCGTTGCCGTGGCTTGTATCGATGATCTGATCACCATGAAAACCGGAACCGGGCGCAGCAAGGACGCGCTGGACATTGAAGAGCTGCACCGGATCAAGCAACAGGAGGCGGAGGAATAATATGGCGAGAACCGCATTGACCCCCGAGGAAAACCCGCGCCTGCTGCAAAAAATTGAGGAAAACCGCGCCTTTCTCCTGCTCGCCTACCAATCCGACAGATCCTTGCTAAAGCATCCCGACCCGGAAATCAGGCGTTTGTTCGAGAGCACCGACCAGCAAAACACCCGACAGGACAGCTAGAAAACCCCGCCGAGCATGCTCAGCGCGGCTTCGGGCCCCATCCAAAGGAGCGGAGCCCGCAAGCTTCAGGACATCGCCAGCCCGGCCTTGACGTTTACTGCCGCCGCCTCGGGCGAGGCCAGAGCGCGAACCAGCGCGGCGGACGGCGGCCGCGTGCAGGTTGCGCAGGCGCCCTGCACGGCACACCAAGCTGGACCATAATTGCACCCATGGAAGCGACATCAAACAATACCGCCCCGCCGCTGCTGTCGCAGCCGGTGCTCCGTGCCATCAACCACCTGCTCGGGCGCGAGGAGTGGGCGCGGGCGCGACTCAAGCCGTTTGCCGGCAAGCGCGTACTGTTTCGTCCGGCGTCGCTGCCGGCGCTGCGCCTGGCGGTGACAGTGGACGGCATGGTGGTCGCGGCGCGCGAGGACGACGCGATTGACCTCACCATTGTCATCAAGCCCGGGGCGCTGCCGCACCTGGTGAGCGGCAGCGATGCGTTGCTGCAGCATGTCGAGATCAGCGGCAACGCCGACCTCGCCGGCACGGTGCAGTTTTTGTTCCGCAACCTGAAGTGGGATGTCGAGGACGATTTGTCGCGTGTGGTCGGTGACATCGCCGCGCGCCGCATCGCCGGCGCCGGTCGTGATTTTTTTGCCTGGCAAAAAGAGGCGCTGCTGCGCACCGGGCAGAACCTCGCCGAATATTGGACCGAAGAAAAACCGCTGCTGGCGCGGCCCGAGGAAGTGGCGCAGTTCAGCCGCGAGGTGGAGACGCTGCGCGATGACCTGGCGCGGCTGGAAGCGCGGCTGGCGCGGCTCAATCCCTAGCGCCAACCGGCTGGAAACGCCCGACTGGCGGGCATTTCCAGCCGGTGGTGCAGCTAGACGTGGCTGGAAAAGTCGAACCCCGTGCGCTTTTGCGCCGCCTCCAGCAGGCGCCGCGCCGCGGCGTTGGCACCATCGAAGGCGCGCATTTCATCGACGTCCACCATGCGCCCGTCGCGCACCCGCACTTTGCCGTTGACGATGGCGAGCGACGCATAAGGGTCGCTGCCGGCCATCAGCAGCGCGGCGAGCGGGTCGAGCACGGCGCCGGCCAGTGACAGCCGGCGCAGCGGAAAAGCCGCCACGTCGGCGCACTTGCCTGGCGCAAGTTCGCCGATGTCGGTGCGGCCGATTGCACGTGCGCCACCGCGCGTCGCCATCCACAACACATCGGCCGGCGTCAGCCATTGCTCGGCACCCTCACCGTCTTCATAGCCGCCGACACGGTGCAGCATCATGGCGAGACGCATTTCATTGAGCATGTTGCTGGTGTCGCTGCTCGCCGGGCCGTCAACGCCGATGCCGACATTGATGCCGTGGGCGCGCCAGTGTCCGAGGCGTGCGGCTTTTTTGCCGAGGCGGATGATGCAATGCGGGCAGTGCGCGATGCTGGCACCGGCGCCGGCGATCGCCGTCATTTCTTCGCTGTTGAGCAGGGTCGAATGCGCGAACCAGGTGCGCTCCCACAGCCAGCCCGAATCGCGCAAAAAATCGATCGGCTTGCCTCCCTGCGCGCGCATGATCTCGTGCTCATCGGGACGCGGATCAAAGTGCACATGCAGACCGCAGGCATTGGCGCGCGCGAGGTCGGCAAAGCGGCGCATGAACTGCGGGCGCATATAGGTCACGCTGGTCGGGCCTATCGCCACCTGCAGCATCGAACCTGCAGAGGTGTCGTGGTAACGCGCGATGGTTTTTTCGAGTGCCGGAAACAGCGTTTCCTCGCGATCGAGAATGCGGTCAAGCTGCGCCCCCATCAGCGGACGCAGCCGCGATTCGAGGTCGGCCTCCACTGTCGGCATGCCGCCGCGCGTCAGCGTGAAGCGCATGCCGGCTTCGCGCACGCCGCGAATCTCCTCGGCCGCCATTTCGCCGTCGGTCTCGGGCATGAGGTAGGCGAAGTCGGCGTTGGTGGTGCAGCCCGAGGTCAGCAGCTCGCAACTGTTGGCAAGCGCCGCCCAGTAATACGCATCCGGATCAATCTCGGCCCACACCGGGTAGAGCGCATACAGCCAGTCGAGGATGGACGCGCGGTTGGCGAGCGGCACCGCACGCGTCAGCGTCTGGAACAAGTGGTGATGAATGTTGACGAGGCCCGGCGTCACCAGGTGTCCGGCCATCGAAATCTCTTCATCGACCACCATCGCCGGTGCCGGTTCGGGGCCGACCGCGGCAATGCGCCCGTTCTCGATCAGCACATAGCCGTCGCGAATGACGCTTCTCGCGTCATCGCAGGTATGAATGGCGTCGGCGTGACGCAGCAGAATGCGTGACATGGGTGCGTTGGGTAACGTGCGTGAGGTGGCTTAGCGTTCGGCCAGCGACAGCAGGGTTTCGGCCAGCACGCGCGCGCCGTCGTACAAATCGTCGGCGGTCGCCGACTCGGCTTCGTTGTGGCTGATGCCGTCTTTGCAGGGCACGAAAATCATCGCCGTGGGACAAATGCCGTGCAGGTAGCGCGAGTCGTGGCCGGCGGCCGAGGGCAGGTCCATGCTGCGCAGCCCGAGGCGTTTTGCCGCATCGCGCACCTCGGCCTGCATCGTTAGCGGAAATTCGAGCGGCATTGCCGTCACCAACTCATCGACGACGACCGCGCACGGTCCGGCGTTGGCGGCGCAAATACCGGCCACGCGGTCGCCCAGTTCGCGCAGACGTGATTCGACCGGGTGGCGCAGGTCGATGGAGAACTGCGCATGGCCCGCCACCACTGACGGCGCATTGGGTTTGACTTCAAGCCGGCCGACGGTGAACTTGACGATATCGGCATCGTCGTGCAATGCCTTCGACAGAGCCTGGATGATTGCCGTCGCGGCGAGCAATGCGTCCTTGCGATCGTGTAGCGCCGCCGTGCCGGCGTGTGCGTCCTCGCCCGATACCGCGACGCGAAAAGTGCGTTTGCCCTGTATGCCGGTAACCACGCCTATGCCAAAGCCCTCTTTTTCGAGCACCGGCCCCTGTTCGATATGCGCCTCGACGTAGGCGGCGACAGGACGCCCCAGCGCGCGCTCGGGCACCTGCGGAAACGCCCGCGCCATGTCGGCGAGGCCTTGTTCCACGCTGATGCCCTCGGCATCGCGCACCGTCAGCAGGTCGGTGAGCATCGCGTCGCCGGCGTAGGCCGCCGAGCCCATCATGCCGGGGGCAAAGCGCGAGCCCTCTTCGTTCATCCAGGCGACGACCTCGATCGCGCGCCCGGGTGTGACACCGCTCTCGCGTATCGCCTGCACCGCCTCGAGCGCCGCCAGCACGCCATAGACGCCGTCGAACTTGCCGCCGGTGGGCTGGCTGTCAAGATGTGAGCCGCTCAGCACCGGCGCGGCGGCCGGGTCGCGGCCTTCGAGGCGCAAAAAAAAGTTGCCCGCGGCATCGGTGTGCGGCGTCAGGCCAAGCTCGGCACCCCACGCAATCAGTTCACGCCGTGCGGCAATCTCCGCCGCCGACAGCGCCTGGCGGTTGACGCCATTGGCCGCCGTCGCGCCGTGACGCGCCAGTTGCATGTGCCGCTGCCACAGCCTGTCGCGGACGACATGGTCTGCGACGCCGCTGTTGGATGGGCTCACGAAGTCTTCATGATCTGCTGCGGCATGGCGCGCGGATCACGCGGCAGCCAGCGGCCGGCCTCTGCAAGGCCGATGAAGTCGGCGACAAAGCCGTTGAAATAGCCGGGCTCTTCGAGGTTGAGCGTGTGGCCGGTCTTGGGCAGCACCAGCAGGCCGCAGGCGGGCAGGGTTTTTTTCATGAAAATCCCCGGCTGCAGGCAATGGTCGTCCTCGTCACCCACCATCACCAGCGTCGGCACCGTCATGGTTTTCATGCGCGCCTCGAGATCGTAGATGGACGGCCGGCGCGCCTGCACACCGCGCATGGTGTTGGCCGCGCCGAGCGACGAATGCTCGCCAAGCTGGGTGGCAAATTCCTGCCAGCCGCGCGGGTCCTTGTTCTGGAACTGCACACGCGAAGCACCGAGTGAGTAGGTCCTGGCAAAGGTCTCGCTGCCCTGCGCCTCGAACTGGCGCGCCACGTCGAACGAGACTTCGCGAAAATAGGCTTCATGCTGTTTCTCGGCACCGTAGCCGGCGCCCGCCACCACCAGCGACAAGGCACGGTCCGGATGCTCGAGGCCGAAGTGCAGCGTGGCAAAACCGCCCATGGACAGGCCGACGATGTGCGCTTTCCTGACGCCCGCCGCATCCATCACCGCGATGATGTCCTCGACGGCGCGCAGTTGCGAGTACGCATCGGCCGAAGCCGGCACGTCCGAGGGCGGATAGCCGCGTGCCGCGAAGGTGATGCAGCGGTGCTCGCGCGAGAAAAAGCGCACCTGCGCTTCCCAGCTGCGATGGTCGCCGCCGAACTCGTGCACAAACACCACCGGCGTGCCGCTACCGGCCTCTTCGTAGTACAGCTTCACGCCGTCGTCGGTTGTTGCGTATGCCATGGTTGATCTCTTCGTTGACGTCTGTCTGTTGCGGAACGCCGGCTTCCGTACGACCTGTCATTCCGAGGGCACAGCCCGAAGAATCTGCTTTACCAGGTTTTGAAAGCGGATTCCTCGCTACGCTCGGGATGACAGCCATCCTATTCTATAAACCGTTCCGGGCCGTTTGAAAACCGCTAAAACAACGGCCCCGGATTCTTGATGCCACGCGCGCGCTCCACCATCGCCGGCAGCAGCGCGCACAGCGCATCGTTCCAGTCCTCGGGCACGGTGGTGGCAATCTTGACAAAGCGGTGGCCGAAGGTCGGCGTGTGGTACGCGCCCTGGCGGATCATGATGCCCTCGGGACGGAAGGCCTCGCACAGCGCCTCGGGCGTGATGCCGGCATCGATGCACTCGACCACCAGAAAATTCGCCTGCGACGGATAAACCGCGACCTTCATGCCGGGAATGCGATTGACCGCCTCGTAAATCTTTGTCTGGTTGCGGCGCTGGCGGCGGTTGATGTCGGGCATCCATTCGCCCATGACCTTGAGGCCGGCGATGGCGGCGCGCTGCGAAATCACGTTCGAGCCAAGATTGTTCGGCGGCGAGGCGGCGAGGCGCTCCACCAGGTCCGGGTGCGCGACCAGGGCGCCGACGCGCAGGCCGGCAAGGCCCAGCCATTTCGAAAAACTGTAAATGGTGACCGTGCGCTCGGGGTAGTAGCGCGCGGCGAGGGTGTGCTGGTCGGCAAAATGCTTGTACGTGGCGTCATGCAGGAAGTACGCACCGACGCTGCGCGCGATATCGGTAAAGGCCTTGATTTCATCGGCGGTGTAGCAAACGCCCAGCGGATTGTTGGGATCAACAAGGTAGATGATGCGCGTCTTGTCGGTGACCGCAGCCTTGAGTTGCGCCACTGTCAGCCGGTAACCGTTCTCTGGCTTGTAAATCGGGATCTCGACGATGGTGGCACCGGAGGCCTTGGCGTACAGCATCGGCCATTTCCAGCCCGGATCGGTGGTGACGAATTCCGAGCCCGGCTCGGACAGCGTGCGACAGACGTTGTACAAGGCTTCGACGGCACCGTCGGTCACCAGCACCGCGGCATCGGTTGCAGGGAGGCCGAGGTCTTGCAGGATCAGCGTGCGCAACGCCTCGATGCCGATGGGCGGCGCGTAGGCGTGGAATTCCTCGGCGTCGATCGAGTCGATCATCGCCTGGCGCACCGCCGGATGCGTCTTGAAGTGATTGGTGTTCTGGCCGAACCATTTCAGGCCGGGCGTATTGAACAGCCGGTCAAAGTGCTGGTTGCGGAGTTCGAAGGATTTCATTTTTGCTCGCTCCGTTCCTTGATCACCGACCCGCGGGCGGCGATGCCGCCGTCAATAGTGACGATGGTGCCGGTGATATAGCCGGCGCGCGGCGAGGCGAGAAAGACCATCAGGTCGGCGACCTCTTCGGCGCTGGCCGGACGGCCGCCCGGATACATGTCGCGCAACTCGGTCCAGCGGCTCTCGTCGCCGTACCAGTCAATGGCGCGGCGCTTGTTGATCTTGACCATGCGGTCGGTTTCCACCGGCCCGGGGTTGACGCCGACCACGCGCACGCCGAAATCAAGACTCTGCCCGCCGAGGGCCTTGGTAAAGGCCATCAGCGCCGCATTGGCGGTGCTGCCGGCAATATAGTTGGCGTCCCAGTTCTCGCCCGAGTTGCCGATGTCGTTGATGATGACGCCGGAGCGGCGCGCCTTCATGCTCTTGTACAAGGCCTTGGTCAGCAGGATGTAGCCAAAGAGTTTGAGGTCGTAGCCGCGGCGCCAGTCTTCCTCGGCCAGCGACTCGATCGGCCCGGACGGAATTTCGCCGGCGTTGTTGACGAGGATATCGACATTGGCGCAGCGCTCGCCGAGCTCGGCCAGGCTCGCCGATTTGCCGAGGTCCATCGGATAGATGTCAACGGCGACGCCGTATTGCCGGGTGAGCGCGTCGCGCGCCGCCGCCAGCGCGTCGCCATTGCGCGCGGCGAGGTGCAACGCGCATCCCTCGGCGGCAAAGGCGTGCGCCGTGGCGAGGCCGATGCCCTTCGATGCGCCGGTAATGAGCACCGACTGCCCCTTGAGTCGCAAGTCCAATTTTTTCTCCAAACCATGTATACGATCCTGAATGTATCGCATACAATATTTCGATGTCAACGCAAAAGAAAATCGCCGGCCCGAAGACGGCGGCCCTCAAAACGCCGGCGGCGAAGGCGCGTGGCGCAAAAACACGGGTGCTGAACATCCGCGCCTCAATCGAGCACGACATCGTGTCGGGCAAGCTCACCCCGGGCATGAAACTCGACGAAGTGGCGCTTGCCGCCAAGTACGGTGCGTCGCGCACGCCGGTGCGCGAGGCCTTCCAGCAGCTTGCCTCGCAGGGCCACATCGAGCTGCGACCGCACATGGGCGCCTTTGTCGCGCAGCTTGGCGTGAGCGAACTGGGGCAGATGTTCGAGACCATGGCCGTTCTTGAGTCAGCCTGCGCCGAGCTGGCCGCGCTGCGCCATACCGCCGAAGACCGGCAGCTGCTGGCCGGTGCCCACGAGGCCTGCGTCAGGGCGGCAAAGAAAAAGGATCCTGCCGCTTTCTATGACGCCAATGCCCATTTTCACGAGCGCATCTACGCCGCGAGCCACAACGATTACCTGTGCGCCGACGCGCTGCGCCTGCGCAACCGCCTCGAAGCCTACCGCCGCGCCTCGACCTTCCATGCCGGCCTGATGGCGCTGACCATCAAGGAGCACGACAAAATCCTGCAGGCGATTCTCGACATGGACGAGGCCGCCGCGGCAAGCCTCATGCGCGGCCACCTCGACACCTTGCGCGATGACGCGGTATCGATGGCCAAGGCGCTCAAACGAGCGACCGAAAGAAAAGCCGCATGAGCCTGTCGCCCTTCTGGTCACAAGTGTTACAACTGCTACAACTGCTTGCAGCGGCTGTTGACAAGCGCAGGAAGGGCGGAAATCGCCTGATGCTTGTACCCGCAGGGAGGAAAACCCATGGACGCTGCTAAGCAGCCGGCCGGGGTCGAAATTCCGGTCATCGACATCGGTGATCTCGTCGCCACCGGAAGTGACCCTGCGGTGATGAAAGCTGCCGCCCAGATTCGCAGCGCCTGCCTGGGAAGCGGCTTTTTCTATCTCGCCAACACCGGCGTTTCTCCTGCGGTGGTGGCGGGTGCGCTGGACGCAAACCGGCGCTTTCATGCACTTCCCCTGGAAGATAAAATACCGCTCAAGCGAAATACCTGGCACCGCGGCTATGTGCCGGTCGGCGGCAATATCTCCACTTCTTCGCAGCGCTTCCAGGCGGCACGCCTGCCCAATCAGATCGAATCGTTCAATGCCCGCCACGAAGTCGATCCGGCGCATCCGGATTTCAAGGTAAAGGCACTGCAGGGTCCAAACCAGTGGCCGCACGACCCCGCGTTCAAACGTGATTTCCAGCGTTACGAGGCGGCCGTTCGCGACATCGGGCTCAAGCTGCTGCACCCGGTTTCGGTGGCAGTAGGCGAGCGGAGGGACTTCTTCGACAGTTTTTTTTCGCCGCCGTCAACCAACCTGCGGATGATGCACTACCCGCCATCTCCGCCGGTACGGCCCGAAGACATGTTCGGCATTCATCCGCATACTGATTACGGCTTCCTTACCATCCTGACCCAGGACAGCGTTGGCGGGCTTCAGGTGCAACGGCCGGATGGTTCGTGGATAGATGCGCCGCGGATTCCCGACACCTTCGTCGTCAATGTCGGCGATATGCTGGCGCGCTGGACCAACGACGGTTTCAATTCGACACCGCACCGCGTGATCAGCCCGCCGGTTTCGGTGGACCGCTATTCGATGGCAATGTTCTTCGATCCAAACGTGGACGCAAATATAAGCTGCCTGCCGCAATTTGTCGGAGCGGGCGAGGCGCCCAGGTACGCGCCGATCCGTTACGGCGATTATTACTCGATGCGTCTTGACACCAATTTTCAGCGCGCCGGCACGAAAGCGGCCTGATGAAGCCGTCCCTCTGCCCGGTAGCTGTAGAAGGAGCGTCCGGATCGTGTGAAATTTTCGGGAGCGCTTGACCAATGAAAACTGTGAATTCCGTGCGTCGTTCCGTCCTCAAGGGTTTGTTCGCTGCGGCAGGCGCTGGCTTGCTGCCCGCGTCGGTGCGGGGACAGCAAGCCTATCCGAACCGACCGATCAAGCTGATCAGCCCGTGGACGGCAGGCGGCACGAGCGATATCGTGACTCGCGCCTTCGCCGCGAGTGCGGCGAAATTCCTCGGCGGCACCATCATTGTCGAGAACAGGGCCGGCGCCGGTGGAACACTCGGGGCTGTTGAACTGGTCAACGCACGGCCGGACGGCTACACCCTGTCGCAGTTGGCGCTGAGCGTGCTGAGCGTGCCGCACATGCAGAAGGTGCAGTTCGACCCGCTCAAGGACATCACTTACATTGCTCGCGTCAGCGCCTATACCAACGGCCTGGTGGTGCGCGCCGATTCGCCCATCAAGTCCATCAGGGACCTGATGGACTACGCGCGCGCCAATCCGGGGAAATTTACCTATGCATCCTCCGGCGTCGGCTCATCGCCACACCTGTCGGTGGAAGAGCTCGCCTTTCGCGGCAAAGTCGAATTCCAGCATATACCGTACAAGGCCGACTCCGAAAGCCTGCAGGCCCTGCTCGGTGGCTCGGTAATGGGCATCAGCGGGTCCACCAGTTGGGGACCGCAGGTTGACGCGGGAACCATGCGCCTGCTTGCCACCTACGGCAGCAAACGCACCAAGCGCTGGCCCAACGCGCCGACGCTGCTCGAACTCGGCTACGCCGTGCCCGACACACCTTTCGGGTTCGGCGGTCCCAAGGGCATGGACACGGCGATTGTCGCGCGTCTCGAAGACGCCTTCCGGCAGGCCTTGTCGGAGCCGACGGTGCTCGCCGTCCTCGACAGGAGCGATATGCCTTCGACTTACATGTCCTCCATCGAGTACACCAAATCATCGTTCGACATGTTCGAGGCGCAGCGGATCATGATCACGCGGATGGGTTTGAAAGCATGAACCGCACCGGCAAAAACAAAACACCAGCAGACGCTGGCGTTTTGTCGGGGCGAAAAAGCCCGGTGCTAGGCGGTGGCCACGTCCAGCTCTTTGCCGTTGACGGTGTCGATGGATTTGTATTCGGCCGGCGATACCACCTCGACCATTTCGAGGTCATCGGACCAGCCGGTGACGCTGTGCGCCAAACCGGGCGGAATGACGTGGCAGGAGCCGGCCTTCATCGTGTGTTCGCCATGGCCGACGTAATCGAACTTGACCCAGCCCTTGATGACATAGACAAAGAGGAAGTCGATCTCGGTGTGCTTGTGCTCCGGGACCGGTGGTGGCACGCCGGGCACGCCCCGGATCACGTGTGCGTTGTAGTCCCCGCCGGTGGCCTCACTGACGCCCAATTCGCGATATTCGAACTGGGGACGCAGACCACCCCCTGCGAAATGGGTGTCCTCAACATGCGAAACCAGAAGTTTCTGCTTGGATTTTGTCGCTGCCATGGTTCAGCCTCCGCTCGAGTGGTGGGATTGCCGCTTCAATGCCTTACGCTAGCACGGGGCCGGCGGCGAAGGCAATATTGTGCGCAGGCAAGGTATGCCGGCGCCTAGCGCACAATGGCACAATGGCACAGGGCTTGCTTGTTGTAACTGGACCATGAATAAGTTTTCCAAATTTTGCATCAAGTCGACCATGCTAGACTCAAATTGCCAACTTTACCGAAGGGATCCGATCATGAAACTGAAACTTTTTGTCGCTGCTGTAGCACTCGCGTCAGCCGGCACCGCCGCCGCACAGGACACCGTCAGGATCGGCCTGGTTCAGCCGCTGACCGGCCCCGTCGCCTATGACGGCAACGGCTATGCCAACACGGTAAAAATGCTGGTCGAGGACATGAACGCCAAGGGTGGCGTGCTGGGCAAGAAAATCGAACTCATGGTCGAAGATGGCGCCTGCAATCCGGCGCAATCGGTCAACGCCGCAGAAAAGCTGGTCACACGCGACAAGGTCGTGGCGCTCATCGGCGCGTTCTGCAGCACCTCAACCGCAGCCATGATGGAAGTGGCGCGCAAGCACAAGGTGCCGCACATCACCGCGGTTTCCACCGCAGCGCAGCTGACTGAACAGAACAACCCGTATTTCTTCCGTGCGGTGGCCACCACGCCGATGCTCGGCAACTCATTCGGCGGCGAGTTGCCCTCGGCGGTCAAGGGTAAGCGCTTCGCCTTCCTTGTCATCAACGATGACTGGGGTCGCAGCATGGTCGCCTCCTATCCGGCCACACTTCAAAAGGCCGGTGGCACCATCGTCGCCACCGAGTTCTTCCAGTCGAGCGAACTGCAGTTCCTCTCGTTGATCACCAAGATCAAATCCTCGAATCCGGATGCGATCATCCTCGCAGCCAACTCGCAGCACGCGGCGGCCTTGTCCAAGCAGATTCGCGAGCTGGGCATCACCGTGCCGCTGATCGGCGAGGGCTCATGGACCAGCGACAGTTATTTCAAGCTCGCCGGCCCGGCCGCAGAGGGCGTGTACGGCCTTGTCGAGTACGTCTACACCGTCAAGAACCCGATCAACGAAGCCTTCGTCAGGATGTCGCGCGACAAGCTCAAGGAGAACCCCTCGAAGTTTTCCGGTGCGTCACACACCGCCTTCAACATCATGGTTGACGCCATTCGCCGCGCCGGCGCGGCCGACCCGGAAAAAATACGCGCAGCCCTGACGCAGACCAACTACAACGGCGTGGTCGGCAACATCCGCTTTGACGAAAAGAACCAGGCTTACGGACAGGACGTGTACCTGGCAATAATCAAGGGCGGCGTGCCTGAGGTGGTGCGTACCGCAAAGATTGCCAAGCCGTAACAGCGCAACGACAAAGGGGGGCGAAGCCCCCCTGTGCATGCCACAGACGCCTTCCACAGACCGGGGGTCGCCCGGATGCAGTCGTGTCCGGCCTCCCGCAACCTCTTATCGCTCACCGGTTTTTTTGAACCGCCCGCCCCGCTATGCCTGAACTGGCAATTTTCGGACAGCACCTGCTCAACGGCTTGTTGATCGGGTGCGCGTACGCGCTGATCGCCATCGGACTGACGATGATCTTCGGCGTGATGAACATCGCGAATTTTGCCCACGGCGAGTTCTACATGATCGGCGCCTTCGCCACGTTTTACCTCGTCAGCCTGCTCAAGGTGAATTACTTTCTTGCGCTGCCGCTGGCGGTGGTGATCGTGCTGGTGCTCGCCATCGTCATACAACAGGTTATTTTCAAGCGCCTGCGCGATGCGCCGGTGATGACGACGACGCTCGTCACCATCGGCCTGTCGCTGTTGCTCGAGCACCTGGCGCATCTGCTGTGGGGCCCGCAGCCGCAGACCATTCCCAATCCGTTCCCGACGGCACCGCTCAGCTTCGCCGGCATCTACACCACGCCGCTGTACCTGTTCGCGATGCTCGTGACAGCGGCCTTGATCGTCATCGGTCACGTACTGATCCAGCGCACGCGCATGGGCAAGGCAATGCGCGCCACCTTCCAGAACAAGGAAGCCGCCGCGCTGGTGGGCATACGCATCGACAGTATTTACCTTTACGCCTTCGGTTTTGGCGCGGCGCTGGCGGCGGCGGCCGGCGCCGTTCTGGGCGGCTTCATCCCGGTCGAACCAACCATGGGCGGCGTGGCGACGCTGAAGGCCTTTGTCGTCGTCATCCTCGGCGGCATGGGCAGTTTCGTCGGCGCCATCGTCGGCGGCCTGCTGCTGGGCCTCGCCGAGGGCCTGGGCGCCGGTTATATGTCATCGGGCTGGAAGGACGCCATCGGCTTTGTCGCGGTGATCCTGCTGCTGCTGTTCCGGCCGGACGGGTTGTTCAAGCGTGGCTGATACCCACAGCCGCCGCTCCCCGCTCGCAACTGCCGCAACGGCCGCAGTGCTGCTGGCCTTGTTCGCACTGCCTCAGGTGGTGCACAACGAGTACCTGCTGCACCTTTGCATCGTGTCGGCGATTTTCGTCATCATCGCGCTCGGCCTCAACCTCATCGTCGGCTACGTCGGCCAGTTGTCGCTCGCCCACGCCGCGTTTTTCGCACTCGGCGCCTATGTCTCGGGACTGCTGTTCATCAAATTCAAATGGTCGATGTGGATAGGCCTGCCGGCAGCCGCGGTCATCACCGGCCTTATTGCGTTTGCGCTCGGTTGGGTGATCCTGCGCGTGCGCGGCCACCGCTTTGTCATCATCACCGTCGCGTTTGCCGAAATCATGAAGCTGGTGGCGACCAACTGGATCGATGTCACGCGCGGCTTCATGGGCCTGCCGGGGCTGACCATACCGGCGCTTTATATTCCGGGCATCGGTGCCATCGACCTCAGCTCCAAGGAACGGTTTTACTACGTCGCGCTGACCGCCGCGATCATCACCTTCTGGCTGTGCGCAAAACTGGTCGGCTCATCGATCGGACGCGCCTTCGTGCTGGTACGCGAGAACGAGGTGCTGGCCGAATCGCTGGGCATTTCGGCCTTTCGCTACTGCATGATCGCCTTTGTCGCCGGCGCCGCGATGGCCGGGGCGGCCGGTTCGCTATACGGCCACTACGTCGGATTCGTCAGCCCCGACCTGTTCAACTTTTCGTACATCACCATCATGCTGATCATGGTCATCCTCGGCGGCAAGGGCACGCTGCTCGGGCCGGTGCTGGGCGCAGTGATTTTCACCTTCCTGCCCGAACTGCTGCGCGAGGCTTCGCATTACCGCATGGTGATATTCGCCACCATCCTGATTCTCGCCACCATGTTCATGCCGCGCGGCATCATTTTCCCGCTGGTCGAGCATCTGGTTCCGAAGCGCTGGAGGAACAAGCCGTGACGGCCTTGCTCGAGGTAAAAGACGTTTCGGTGCGCTTTGGCGGCCTGATGGCCCTGAAGGACATCAGTCTCGCCGTGTCGGCCGGCGAGGTGCTGAGCGTCATCGGCCCGAACGGCGCCGGCAAGACGACGCTCTTTAACGTCATCACCGGCCGCGTGCGGCCGACCACCGGCGAGGTGCGTTTTCGCGGCGAGGCCATCCATCAGATGCCGGCCTTTCGTATCGCGCAAATGGGCGTGGTGCGCACGTTCCAGAAAACCGAGGTGTTCGGCGTGCTGCCCCTGGTCGAGGGCGTGCTCGCCGGCGCGCTCGCACGCGGCGACGCCGACCCGGAGGCGCGCGCGCGCGAAGCACTCGAGGCGGTGGGACTCGCCGCGAAAATGCATTTTCGCGCCGACCAGCTGTCGTATGGCGACCAGCGCCTGCTGGAAATCGCCCAGGCGCTCGCCGCCAATCCGACGGTGCTGCTGCTCGACGAACCGGCCTCGGGCATGAATCACCAGGAAAGCGCACAAATCGTGCGTCTCATCGGCGCGCTGCGCACGCGCGGCTTTGCCATCGTGCTGGTGGAGCACAACATGCACGTGGTGATGAGCATTTCCGACCGCGTCATCGTACTCAACTACGGCGAGAAAATCGCCGAGGGCAGCCCCGAGGCGGTGCGTGCCGACCGCAACGTCATCGAAGCCTATCTCGGCGTGCCGCATGCCGACGCCCCCCAAGACACAGACAAAGACACGGCCAATGCTGGCGCTCCATAACGTCACCCTGCACCGCGGCAACACGCGCGTGCTCGACGGCGTGTCGCTCGAAGTCGCCGAGGGCGAACTGGTGGCGCTGATCGGCGCCAACGGCGCCGGCAAGACCACGGTGTTGCGCACCATTTCCGGCCTGCTCACCCCGAGCGCCGGCAGCATCACCTTTCGCGGCAAACCCATTCACGGCGGCGATTCGGACGCCATTGTGCGCATGGGCATCGCCCACTGCCCCGAGGAGCGCAAGATCTGGCCGGAGATGTCGGTCTATGAGCACCTCGAACTGGGCGCCTTTGTACGCAAAAAAGGCAAGGACATCCACCAGGACATCGAGCGCGTGTACGAGACCTTCCCCATCCTGAAAGAGCGCCGCACCCAGCTTGCCGGCACGCTGTCGGGCGGGCAGCAACAAATGGTCGCCATCGGCCGTGCGCTGATGTCGCGGCCGGCACTGTGCATGTTCGACGAGCCGTCGATGGGCCTCGCACCGATGATGGTCGAGACCATAGGCAACATGATCGCGGCAATACGCAAACAGGGCACCACGGTGCTGCTGGTCGAGCAAAATGCCTCGCTGGCGCTGCGCCTCGCCGACCGCGCCTATGTGCTCGAGACCGGGCGTGTGATGCTCTCCGGCCCGGCCAAGGCATTGATGGCCGACCCCGAGGTACATCGCGCCTACCTCGGCGGCTAGCCGGCGGCACCGGTTTCAGCAAACAGAACAAATTTGCCAAGGGAAAAACATGAAACTCGAAACACTGACCGGCGCAGACACGCCCAAGCCGATGGCACACTACTGCCAGGGCGTCGTCGCCGGCGACACCATTTACGCCGCCGGGCAGATTGCGTCCGACTACAAGACCGGCGTGCCGCCCGATGCACGCCAGGACCCGGCGTTTCCGTTTTACGGCTCGGACATCCAGAAGCAGGCGCGCTACGTGCTCAACAACATCCGCAGCGTGTTCAAGGCCGCCGGCGCCGACTTCAAGGATGTGGTCAAGTCGCAGGTCTTTCTGACCGACCTCGATGATTTTCATTATTTCGACCAGGTGTGGAAAGAGTTTTTCCCGTCGCCGCCGCCGCGCACCACGGTGCAGGTCAGCGCCCTGCTGGTCCCCGGCTGCAGGGTCGAGATCGACTTGTGGGGCGTCAAGCCGGCGGTGCCGCGCCAGACGGCAACCGGCGCCAGCACGCCAAAGCCGATGGCGCACTACACCCAGGGCGTGCTGATCGACGGCGTGTTGTACGCGGCGGGGCAGATCGCCTCGGACTACAAGACCGGCGTGCCGCCCGAGGCGCGCCAGGATCCGGCATTCCCGTACTACGGTTCGACCATTGCCAGGCAGACGCGCTACATCCTCAACAACCTGAAAAGCGTGTTCGACAACGCCGGCTGCGACTTCAAGGACGTGGTCAAGTCACAGGTCTTTCTGACCGACCTCAACGACTTTTACAACTTCAACGAGGTTTGGAAGGAGTTCTTCCCCTCGCCGCCGCCGCGCACCACGGTCGAGGTCAGCCGCCTGCTGGTGCCCGGCTGCAAGATCGAGATCGACTTGTGGGGTGTCACGCCCGGCACCAGGAAGCACGTCGTCGCCGACCCGGCATCACCGCCGCCGGGCGCACACTACTGCCAGGGCATGCTGGTCGGCGACACCTTGTACGCTGCGGGCCAGCTCGCCTCGGACCAGACAACCGGCGTCGCGCCCGAGGCCATGCAGGACCCGGCCTTTCCGTTTTACGGCTCGGACATCCAGAAGCAGACGCGCTACGTCCTCAACAACTTCAAGGCGCTGTATGCCGCGGCCGGCTGCGAACTCAAGGACACGGTCAAGTCGCAGGTCTTTTTGACCGACCTCAAGGATTTTTATTACTTCGACCAGGTGTGGAAGGAGTTCTTCCCGTCGCCGCCGCCGCGCACCACGCTGCAGGTGAGCAAGTTGCTGGTGCCCGGCTGCAGGGTCGAGATTGATCTCACCGCCGTCAAATCTTCCTAGCCGATGGCTGGGAAGCCGCGCCAGTAGGGCGTCTCCAGCCGATTACCCCGCACCGCACGCGGCGCAGCAGCACGCGGGCGGCGGCACACCGGCTCGCAGGCGCCGCAAGCGCCGGCGAGCCGGTGTGCCGGTTCTGGTAAATTTCGGGCTTCGTCTCTTCCTGCAACCTTCCCCTTGATCCGTCTGTTGCGCCTGTTACGCATCATTTCCGTCGCCCTGCGTTTCGGTCTCGAGGAGTTTTTGCTCGCCGCCGCGCCGGCCGGGCGCCTCGCGGTGTTCATCAAGGCGGTATTGCCGCGGCGGCGCTTTGCCGAGCCGCGCGCGGTGCGGCTGCGCCAGGCCCTCGAGGCGCTGGGGCCGATTTTCGTAAAGTTCGGCCAGGTGCTGTCCACGCGTCGCGACCTGTTGCCCGAGGATATCGCCGAAGAACTGGCCAAGTTGCAAGACCAGGTGCCGCCCTTTCCGGCGGTCGAGGCGCGCGCCGTCATCGAGCGCGCCTTCGGCTGTTCCATTGAGGACATTTTCACCGACTTCCAGGCCGAGCCGGTAGCCAGCGCCTCGGTGGCACAGGTGCATTTTGCCGTGCTGCGCGAGGGCCCCAACGCCGGCGCCGAGGTGGCGCTGAAAATCCTGCGCCCGGGCATTGCGCCCTTGATAGAAAAGGATGTCGCGCTGCTCGACATCGCCGCCGGCCTGATTGAATCGCTGTGGGCCGATGGCAAGCGTCTGAAGCCGCGTGAAGTGGTGGGCGAATTCGGCAAGCACCTCAAGGACGAGCTCGACCTGATGCGCGAGGCGGCCAATGCCTCGCAGTTGCGGCGCAATTTCGCCGGCTCGCCACTGATGGCGGTGCCCGAGGTCTATTGGGACTGGTGCCGCGCCGATGTCATGACGATGCAGCGCATGCACGGCACGCCGATCAGCCAGGTGGACACGTTGCGCGCCAAGGGCGTGGACATCCCGGCGCTCGCCCGCGCCGGCGTGGAGATCTTTTTTACCCAGGTGTTCCGCGACGGCTTTTTTCACGCCGACATGCACCCGGGCAACATCCAGGTCGCCACCGAGGGCGAAAAGCGCGGCCAGTACATCGCGCTCGACTTCGGCATCATGGGCACGCTGACCGACACCGACAAGCACTACCTCGCGCGCAACTTCCTGGCGTTTTTCAACCGCGACTACAAGCGCGTGGCCGAGGTGCACATCGAATCGGGCTGGGTGCCGCCGGACACGCGCGTCGATGAACTCGAATCGGCGATACGCGCGGTGTGTGAACCGATATTCGACCGGCCGCTGTCGCAGATCAAATTCGGCATGGTGCTGCTGCGCCTGTTTCAGACCTCGCGCCGCTTTGGCGTGGAAATCCAGCCGCAACTGGTGATGCTGCAAAAAACCCTGCTCAACATCGAGGGCCTCGGCCGCGACCTCGACCCCGAACTCGACCTGTGGAAAACCGCCAAGCCCTACCTCGAGCGCTGGATGGACGAACAACTCGGCTGGCGCGGCCTCGCGCGCACGCTCAAGCAGGAAGCGCCGGCCTGGGCGACCATGCTGCCGCAGGTACCGCGACTGGTGCACCGCCTGCTGGCCGAAGACCGCAGCGGCCCGGCCCGGGAATTCAACGCCCGGCTGCTGGCCGAGCAAAGCCGCCAGTCAGGCGCGCTGATGTGGATTGCCGTGCTGCTGGCGCTGCAACTGGGGATCACGCTGTACCTGCTGCTGAACTAGATTCACAAGAGCCGGGGCTAAGGAACGCGCCGGTTTTCTGGAAGCTGCGCGCGCGGCGGCGGGCCGGGTGCCATCGCTGCGTAACGCCGTCCAACTGCGATGAGGTCGTCGCCCAGGCCGATTACTGCAGCTACGGTTGATCAAGAGCATCGGCCTCGCGCGAGCCCCAAAGACTTTCCTATGGCGCGTAAATCCAGAAATCTGCGGTGAGCACCGCGCCGGGGGCAGGAAGCCCATCGGGCACCTGCACGCAAACGAAGGGATGCGCTTGCTTCCCTTGCCGACTCATCCATGCGAGCGCCACGCCGGGGAATGCGTTCACGTCCGCCATGAAGTACTGCGCGCGGACGACATTCGCCATCGTCGTACCCGCCACCTTGCAAATTCTCTCGGCGTACTCGAGCACGGCGAGAGCCTGGGTTTGCGCACCGTGAGCCAGGCCGTCAAATGCACCGGCCTGAGCCTTGCCCACCACGTGACCATCGTCGTTCACCGGCATCAGCCCCGAGGCGAATACCAGTTCCCCGGCACGCACGCATTGGCCGTAGCTCGACATCGCAGGCAACTTTACATTGAGCACCTCTTTTTTACGGCGCGCGCCGTTACGAAGCGCCAGCAGGTTGATCTCGACTATGCCATCGATAAACCCGAATCCCTGGGTCGGCACTGCGGTGATTGCGCAGGGGATATCACCCACGAGCTGGCGCCAGACGTCAAGCGCATCTGGGATGTCCGCCGCCGTGGGAACGTAAATCTGTGCCTTCAGAATATTCTCCCAGGATGAACCACCGGCGACCAGGGCCGGCTCCAGGCGCTTCTTGATTACAAATTCGGTCTGGCGCCGCACCGCGTTGGGCCCGCCCCAACTGCGCAGTTCCTTAGGTAGACGCACGCTAGGATCGAGCGCGTTCTCGTCGGTGGCCATCTGACCGGCGACAAACACAAAGTCATTGCAGGTGATCGCTGGCACAAAATATGACCCTATCGGCACCGGCACTTCCTTGGGGTAGAGCTTGCCGATTTCGTAGTCCTTGTCCGGCACCACCGCAATCATCGACATGCAGATTGACGAGCGAGCATTGAAAAGGCGCTTCATCAGTACCGAAGTGCTGGGCGGGATGTAGTCGCCGAACTCGCCATGACGCGCGAGTTGGTAGGCGCGCACCGCCTCGAACACCGGATAATACTGATCGACGCGCACGCTATGCTTGAAATCCGAACCGAACTCACCAAGCTGCTTGCGCATGCGGCTCAGAATAAACTCGGCCTCCCTGCGCATGCGCGGTGCGCCAAAAGAAGGGAACCCCTCCGGCCCCTCGACTTCGGGCGAGAGCCCGGTCGCAAAATCAAACGCCTCATGACCGGTCAAGAACACCCAAGGCCCGGCCTTGATTGCACTGGCATAGGGCACACCTGTCCCGGCGAGGGTATCTATGGCAAGAGCTTGGATGTCGGACATTTATTTTTCCCGTGGGTTTATTGTTGATTACTATAATATACATACAGATAAAAAAAGCATCAAAGGGACGATGCGGCAGACAATTTGGCGAAAGGGGTATTGTCTGAAGGGAATATCTGCAATGCTGGCGGTGCGAAACGTCTCCAAGATTTTCGGGCGCAACGATGAACGCTACGTTGCTCTTGAGGGCATTGACCTCGACGTGGCGGCGGGTGAATTCGTCTGCCTGCTCGGGCCCTCAGGCTGCGGCAAATCCACACTGCTGAATATCATCGCCGGCTTCGACCAGGTCACCAGTGGCAGCGTCGAATCGGACGGCGCGCCTGTGCGCGGCGCGGGCAAGGATCGTGTGATGTTCTTCCAGGACGCCGGGTCCGCACTGCTGCCCTGGCTCTCGGTCGAGGAAAACATGCGCTTTGCGTTGCGCGTGCGCGACCTGCCCAAAAGCGAGTGGCCAACCATCATTGACAAGTACCTCGGGATGGTCGGCCTCAATGAGCATCGCAAGAAATTCCCGTCGCAACTCTCCGGCGGCATGCGCCAGCGCCTGCAAATCGCCCGGGCCCTCGCCGTAGAGCCCAAAGTTCTACTCATGGACGAGCCATTCGCCGCCCTTGACGCGCTGACACGCCGGCGCATGCACGGGTTTTTGCTCGACATCTGGAAGCGCACCAGAAAGACCATCGTATTTGTGACCCACGATATCGCCGAAGCCGTGACCCTCGCCGACCGAATCTGCGTAATGTCGGTCGGACCTGGCTCGCACATCACCGACATCATTGATGTAACCCTGCCGCGCCCGCGCGACCTCGGAGAGCCGCAGGCCGCACAGGTATTCAAGCGCGTCGAGTCGCTGCTGACCCATGAAGAAGATGTCGCTGAGTCGACCTAACATGGCCGCCGACACCATCGCGTCCTCCCCTCTGGACACGCAACTCGAGACAAAGGAGGCGTTCTGGCAGCGTCACCGTGCCGGCCTGTTGTTTGTCGCATCCATTGTCATCGCATTTTCGATCTGGCAGGCCCTGTCTACGTTCGTCTTCAATCCCTTCCTGATCCCGCCGCCGCTGATCGTGTTTGAGACGGCGGTGCCGATGATAATGAGCGGCGAAATTTTCAAGCACGTCGCCATCAGCCTCGCGCGCGTGAGCGTGGGCTTTTTCAGCGGCTGCCTGATCGCCATCGTGCTCGGTGTGCTACTCGGCTGGATCAAGGTGGTGAACGATCTGCTTGACCCGGTAATTGAGCTGCTGCGCTACCTTTCGCCCACCGCGATGA
>Ga0163146_10002422_pt1 | contig 25255 bp, 26 predicted proteins | sample OliLakLV19MP7G1_FD_148648 | JGI IMG/M metagenome (GOLD analysis project Ga0163146, IMG submission 148648) | Freshwater microbial mat bacterial communities from Lake Vanda, McMurdo Dry Valleys, Antarctica - Oligotrophic Lake LV.19.MP7.G1 | ecosystem: Environmental > Aquatic > Freshwater > Lake >...
TTGACCGATTCAATGGTGCCAAACACCTGTCCAGCGGTCATTGTCGATCCGACTTCCGGGAGTTCGACATAGACGACGTCACCGAGCTGCTGTTGGGCGAAGTCGGTGATGCCAATGGCGCCGGTGTCACCGTCAACGCGGATCCACTCGTGCTCTTTCGTGTACTTGAGGTCTGTTGGGTAGCTCATAAGGGTCCTGGGGCTTGGGGCTTGAGGCTTGAGGCTTGAGGCGAGGAAGAGCCCCGTTACTTCTTGGGTCTCTTGTAAAAGGGCAGGGGCACCACCACTGCTTTGGCTCGGCGGCCACGGATGTCGATCTCGATCTCGGTGCCGGGGGCCTTGAGCGCGGGCGGCACGTAGGCCATGCCAATCGCCTTCTTCAGGAACGGCGTCTGGGTGCCGCTGGTGACGACGCCCACCTGCTGGCCGTTGTGGAACACCGGGTGGCCGTGCCGGCCGATCGCGCGCTCGGTCATCTCGAAGCCGACCAGCGTTCGCGTGGTGCCGTTGGCTTTCTGGGCGTGCAGCACGTCGTGGCCGAGGAAGGCCGGTTTGCTCCACCCGACAATCCAGTTGAGGTCGGCTTCGACCACGGTGGTCGTCTCGTCGATGTCGTTGCCGTGCAGGCGCATGGCGGCTTCGAGGCGCAGGGTATCGCGCGCACCGAGGCCGGCGGGCAGCAGGCCGTGCGGCTTCCCCGCTTCGAGCAACGCCGCCCACACGCGGGCCGCCATCGCGGGCGGCACCATCACTTCAAAGCCGTCTTCACCGGTATACCCGGTACGTGACACCGTGCCGCGAACGCCGGCGATTTCGCCGTGCGCAAACCAGTAGTACTTGATGGCCGGCAGGTCGATGGCGGTCAGCGTCTGCAGAATCTCCTGCGCCTTCGGGCCCTGGACCGCGATCAACGCGTAGCGGTCGCTGGAGTTGACGATGGCGACATCGGGCACGGCTGCTTTCGCCTTGGCCGAGATCCACGTCCAGTCCTTGTCGATGTTGCCGGCGTTAATCACCAGCAGGAAGTGTGACGGCCCGAACCGGTAGACCAGCAGGTCGTCGACGAAGGTACCTTCGGGCGACGTGAGGCCGGAATACTGAATCTGGCCAATCTGCAGCTTCGACGCATCGTTGCTGGTAATGTGCTGCACCGCGTCGAGTGCGCCCTTGCCGGCGATCTCGACCTCGCCCATATGCGAGACGTCGAACAGGCCGGCGGCAGTCCGCACAGCATTGTGTTCTGCGGTGATGCCCGAATACTCCACTGGCATGTCCCACCCACCGAAGGGGACCATCCGAGCGCCGAGGGCGACGTGCGAAGCGTGGAGCGGTGTCTTCTTGAGCGGAGCGGTCACTGGATCAGTCATTTAAATGAGGGGGGTTCACCGAGAAAGGTGACCCCCCGAAAGGTACTATGCCGCTCCGCCACGGTCAAGGCGACTCGCGCGCTTTTCGACGCCTGTGCATGCGCTCGCCGCTGGCGATGCATGCGGCAATCGAGGCACAGGTGATGGCGACCGCCAGCCAGGGGCTGGTGGGATAGCCAAGCTGCATGGCGGCCGGCACGACAAAACCCGTCACCAGACCGGCCACCAGCAGTCCGACGATGACCTCACCGAGCAAGCGGAACGGCATTGCACCCCTCCTGTGTCAGGTTGAATAGAGTCTAGACCGGCATCCCGCCCGAGCAACTGATCAACCAGAAGAACGCCAATTCTCCCTGCAACGAGAACTGGAAGGCACAGGCCGCGTTCCAGCCCGGAATCCACCAGTAGTCCTCGGTGCAGGCGTTGAACTCAACCAGGTACTGATTCAGGCTGGTGGCAAACTCCGCCCAGCACGCCGTCGGTATCTCTTCGCGGTTCACGGCCATCGCGCGGACGACACCGGCTGAGGAGGTCGGCGTCACGGCGCGCGCCATACTCCGCGACGGACCGGCACTTCCGCGCAGCGCATGGAGCAGTGCGTACGAGGTCATGACCGACCGCGCGTCCTGCCGGTCCTGCCCCTCGAGCGAAGCCGCCAGGCCCTCGAGTCCGGCCAGGGCGGCCGACCCGGCGGTCAGCTTCTGAACCTTCGCGACGTTGGCCTCAAAGCGATCCTGCATCGACAGCCGCAGCACCTTTCCGTTGCGGCCGATTCGTACCGTGCCTGTGGCATCGGCTTCGACTTCGACCCGATCGCCATTCACTTCAACCCGGATCACGACCCGGTCGCGACCGACGCGCTTGAAGAACTTCACGCCGCGCCCCTCCACGCGCAGCGTCGGCTCGTCCTTCACCCATCCCGGCGTAAACACCGTGTCGCCCCTGCGAACAGGTTCCGCCGCCTCGGTCCGCGCGCCCGGCGAGACAATACCGACGATGACCACGATTCCCAACAACAGTCTTCGACCCATGACTTCCTCCGACCATCTCGAAGCCCGGCGCATGACCGCACGGCACTCCCGCCCTGCCTCGCCGACTTCAATGTGCCGGAGGCCTCCGGCGAACCAGTACGCACGTCGGCCGGTTTGCCACCGGCCCGTCAGCGCGGCGACACCACGTCACCACCGCTGGCGACGGGCGCCGATGGCCGCACCGGGAGATATCTGAGGTACGCGTTGAGCGTGTGATAGCTGATGTCGAGCATGCGGCAGGTTTGTCGTTTGTTGCCGGCGTGCTTCTCGAGCACCAGGCGTGCATAGCGGCTGCCCCACGCCCGCATGGTGTCGCCGAGCCGGAACGCCGGCACCAGTACATCACCGTAGGTGCCGCGCAAGCTCACCGGCAGGTCGTCGACGCTGATCTGGCGCGACTCGGCGGTGGCGATGGCGCCCTCGAGCATGCGTTCCAACTCGCGGACGTTGCCCGGCCAGTCATACGCAATGAGGGCATCGACGGCCGCCGGCGTCATGCTCAAGCGGCCGCGGCCAAGGTGGCGGGCCAGGAAGTACTGCGTCAGCTCCAGGATGTCGCTCTTGCGCCTGCGCAGTGGCGGCACACAGATCTCGACGCCGCTAAGCCGGTAGAACAGGTCGGTCCGGAACAGCCCCTGCTCCACCAGATCCGCCAACGGACGATTGGTCGCTGCCACGATGCGGGTGTTGATGTGACGGGCGCCGTTGCCGCCGACGCGCTCGATCGTAAAGTCCTGGATGGCGCGCAGGAGCTTCGCTTGCGCGGCCATCGACAGATCTGACACTTCGTCCAGGAAAAGGGTGCCCCCGTCCGCGTGCTCGAACTTGCCGCGGCGACCACGGACGCCGGTGGCGGTCCGTTCTTCAATGCCGAACAGTTCCGCTTCGATCAACGTTTCGACGAGCGCCGCGCAGTTGATGGCGACAAACGGGCCTTGCCGGCGGCGACCCAGGTCGTGAATCTGGCGGGCCACCAATTCCTTACCGACGCCGCTCTCACCTTCGATCAGCGTGGTGAAGTCCGTGCTTGCCACTCGCTCCACGCGGTCTCGAAGGGCGCACATGACCTCGCTCGAGCCAATCAATGGCGCGGCGCCATCGCGTTCGGCCGCCGTCAACGGGGCCGGTGAGTTGGCGAGACGTTCCGCCTCGATCAGCAGCGAGGCGAGGTGGGCGGCGGCCTCGATCAGCTGGCAGGTCCACTCGTCGGGGCCGCGCAGCGGCTCGAACGCGGCTTCGAGCATCACCTGGCGGCCTTCTTCTTTGACCGGCACGAGGTAGGCCACGTAGTCGCGTGAGCGAATCGGTTGCAGCGATCGCGTCGGCATGGTCGCGGAGATCTCCTTGATGCGCACGCTACGAAGACCGGCCAGCCCCCCCAGCCGTTGCGTGAGGAGCGTCGCGAGATTGCGGCGCTCGTTCGTGCCAATCAGGTCGGTCGCCACCTGACGCACAAGCAAGGCCACGCCACTGCGTCGATCGGCACTGCGCGCCTGCCGGCCGACCACACCCGTTGCTGTTGACACCTTGACTCCGGCTCTCATTGCTACCCCTCTCGTGACGAGTACTGGGACGGCTTCCAAAGGTGATGCCAACTCGGGGATGAGCCGAATGGTGGAAATACGGCGCAATGCGTTCAGCACGGTTCTCTCCTTCTCAGGTCGCCGGGTATTCGATGCCCCGGGTCGGGCGGCAGATGCCAGGGCAGTCGCTACTCGCTACCCTCAGCACCCACGTCGAGAGTCAGGCAATCGTCGAACACGATGACGCCGCGATAGCGCATGGGATCGAGACGCACGACCTGACAGCGTTCAAGGCGCCCCACGACGCGGGCGCGACTCCCATGGCCTGAGAGCAGCAACTCCGCGTGTGCGCCAGGGCGAAGGCGCGCCTCCGATTCCATCAGGGCGCCGCGACAGCAGATATTGAGCAGGACCACGGCTTGCCCGGGGCGCAGCACTGCGCGTGCGCTGAAGCTCGGGCCGCCGCCAGCCAGGCGGCGCTCATCGCGACGCTCATCTGGCGCGGCCTCTCGCGGTCCCTCGTGCTGTTGATGGCGCCTCTCCGGGATCGCCAGTGCTACGGGCGCCATTCCCGGCCCTGGGCGTCGAACATCAGCACGCGCAGCCGGCCCGTCGCCCCGTAGATGCGGATGGCCATTTGTGGCCCGCGACCTGCTGCTACGTACAACGTGCCGCTGGTTGAACTACCAAGCGGACTGAACGACACCAGCGCGGTGTTGCCGATGCGCAGAGGGTCATCTCCCGCCTCAAGATCCGCGGTGTTCGCAACATCGCGGATCGCCTGATTGATGCGCAACGACACATCGCGCCCGTGATCGTCCAGCCACTCGAGGGCGGTGAGGGCGGGGTCGACTCTCCGGTCGATGTCCCGCTGCAACACGCCGTTGCCGTTGCCATCGGTGAAGAGCTGGACGGCCGTACGGCCGTCCAGCATCTCCAAGCGCACCGCCACCGTCGTCGCCCGCTTCAGCGCCTCGAGCCGCGCTCGCTGCAGCGACGCCGCCAGGTACTGCGTCCCGACGATGACGTGCTCGCGGTCGAGGGTGCCGCCGATTACCGGCACCGCGACGGCCGCCATGACCAGGCTGAGGCCGGTAGCGGCCAGCACGTCGACCAACGCCACACCACGATCAGTCGTGGCCACCGCTCGCCTTCTCGGTCTTGGCCACGCTGATCAGCGGCTTGATCTTCAGGAAGCTCTTCTCGCCGATGCCCTTCACGTTCATCAGGTCTTCGACCTTCTTGAAGCCGCCGCTCTTGGTGCGGTACTCGAGAATGCGCTCGGCGACCTTGCGGCCAATGCCGGGCAGGGTCTCAAGCTGCTCCAGCGTCGCCGCATTCAGGTTGAGCACCGCCTTCCCGGCCACGGGCGCCTGGCTCTGAAACGGCGAAGCCGTGACGGGTGAGCTGATGATGAGCAGCGCGCACAGCGCGAGAACGGTCGACAGGGTAGTTCGCATAGGGTCCTCCAATTGCTGATCTGGTGAATGGTGATCTGGTGATTTGGTTCGTCCATGACTGCGCGAGACGTTTCGATAACAACCTGCGGTCAGGCAGTCGCCAGAGAAAACCCCGCGCAGTCGGGTATCGAGACAGCAAGCCGCGCACCTGCTCCGGGCATTCACCGCAAGTGATTCACGGCGTGTCGTTTCGGCGTTTTCCTGGGGCGACGTGCTCGCGAGACGAGGGGTGATGGCGACAACCTGGGTTCACTCGGAAGGGGGAGGTGTGATCGATTTATGGGTCAAATCGGGGGATTCTGACGTGCAACCAGCGTTGGCGCATTCGCAACCGGGGTTCCAGGCTGGCCTGCTACAATCCGTCGTCATGCGCAAACCGCTATTACTGACAAGTGCCGCCCTGCTGCTGTTGGCCACGGCGCCCCACGCGCGTGTCGCCGCGTCAGGTCAGCTGGTGGCCGCGGCTCCCAAGCCGGTGGCCTGCTCCCTGGTGTGGAGAGGTCAGGAAGATGTCATCGAGAAGTTCCTCGCCGAAGGCAAGGTGGAGAGGATGGAGACCATCCCAATTGGCGTCACCAAGCCCCAACGCGCCACCCTTGAACTCGGCGGCCCCGCCGCGCGCTTTGCGTGGAAGCCACTGACACCCGGCTACAGCAAGGGCTACATGGAAAGCTACAAGGCCGAGATCGCGGCCTACAAGTTCGACCGCATGCTCGACCTCCACATGGTCCCGCCGATCGTCGAACGCAACATCGCCGGCAAGAACGGCGCGGCCGTGCTGTGGGTTGAGAACACCAAGGGCTGGAGCGTCGAACGTCCGCCGCAAGGTCCCGAACCGAAGTGGAGCATCCAGCTCACCAAGATGAAGATGTTCGACCAGTTGATCGCCAACATCGATCGCAACCAGGGCAACCTGATCTATGACGACGACTGGCACCTGTTCCTGATTGACCACTCGCGCGCGTTCACCGATCGCAAGGAGCTGAAGGGCATGGCGCCCCTCGGCCGGGTCGATCGCCAGTTGTGGGCATCGATGGAGGCGCTGACGCTCGACCAGCTCAACCAGGGACTGGGTGATTGGGTCGGCGACAAAGAGAAGAAGGCGCTACTGCTGAGGCGGGACCGAATGGCCGAGCAGATCAAGCAAATGATCGCGAAGCGCGGCGAGTCTGTGTTCTACGATTAGGGATGCGCATGCTCGCCGCCCTGTCCGCGGCCGCCCTGCTCTTCCTCGCTGCGCCACTCGCCGGCCAGGGCGCCCCGCGCATCATCGCCATTGGCGACATTCACGGCAGTCTCGACGGCATCACTCGCATTCTGAAAGCCACCGGCCTCACTGGTCCTGACGGCCAGTGGATTGGCGGCAAGACCCAGCTGATTCAGACCGGCGACTACACGGACCGCGGCGACGGCACGCGCGCGGTGCTCGACCTGCTGATGGCACTTGAGCCGCAGGCCAGGCATGCCGGCGGCCGCGCCGTCATCCTGCTGGGCAATCACGAGGTGATGAACCTGATCGGCGATACGCGCGATGTGACCCACGACATCTTCGCGACCTTTGCCGACCACCAGTCTGAAAATCGCCGGCAGGCAGCCTGGGCGCAGTACGCCGCTCTTGGCGCCGCCAGAATCGCCACAGGCCAGCCGCTGCCGCCGGTCTACGGCCAGACCAGGCAAGCCTGGCTCACGACGCATCCGGCCGGTTACGTCGAGTATCGCGAAGCGCTTGGTCCCAGCGGGAAGTACGGCGCGTGGCTGCGCGACAAGGAGGTCGTGACGCAGTACGAGGGCTCGATCTTCATGCACGCTGGCATCTCGCCGGCCGCGGCGCCTGCCACTCTGGACGAGATCAACGACCGGGTGCGCAGCGAAGTTCGCCGGCTCGACAAGTTCGTCGCGCAACTGGTCGACGCCAGGCTGGCACTCCCCTTCTTCACCCTGCAGGAGATTCTGCAGGTCGCAGCGAACGAGATCAGTTCAGCCAACACCTTGGTCGCGTCCGCGCAAGCGGCCGGCAAGCAGCCCGATCGATCGCAGTTGAACGTGCCGCTGTTGATCGAGGCGCAAGAGATCCTGAAAATCGACAGTTGGACTGTGGTGGCGGGAGAAGGAGCGCTGTGGTACCGAGGCCTGGCGACGCTACCGGACGATGCCTCGGGGGGGGCGTTTACGGCGCTGCTCGCGCGCTACGGAGCCAGGCGATTCGTGACCGCACACACGCCCGTGCCAGCGCGACGGATCCAGGTGCGCTTCGGCGGGCGCGCGGTGCTGATCGACACCGGGATGCTGAGCTACTACAAGGGTCGCGCGTCAGCCCTGCAGATTGAGGGCGACGTGCTGACCGCGATCTACGAGGACGAGCGGGTGCCGTTGGCCGTCTTGAACCAGGCGACGGTTTGGCGCAACCCCTCTTCCAGCGTCACGATCGGCCGGTAACCCAACAGCCGCTGGGCCTTGGCGATGTCGGCCTGCGAGTCGCGCACATCGCCCGTCCGCGACTCCTGATAGATCGGCTCGAGCTCCGACCCGATCAGCGCCTTCAGCGTCCCCAGTAGCTCGTTGAGCGAGATACGGCCACCGGTGGCCAGGTTGAAGACTTCGCCGCCGACGGCCGGGGTCTCGGCCGCGCGGAGCACGCCATCGACGACGTTCGCCACGAAGGTGAAGTCGCGCGTCTGACCGCCGTCCCCGTGAATGACCGGGCGCGACCCGTCGAGCAGGGCCTTGATGAACAGCGAAATCACGCCGGAGTAGGGCGACCCCGGATCTTGCCGCGGCCCAAACACATTGAAGTAACGCGTCGTCACCACCTCAAGACCGTACAGGCGCGTGAACATCTGGCCGTACTGCTCGCTCACCAGCTTCTGTAACGCGTACGGCGTCATCGGCTTGGTCGGCATGTCTTCGCGCTTGGGTAAGGTGGGCTGGTCGCCGTAGACGGACGAGGACCCCGCAAATACCACGCGTGTGACCCCGGCATCGCGCGCCGCAATCAGGATATTGAGCAGGCCGTCGACGTTGGCGCGGTGTGACTCCGCCGGGTTCTTGACCGAACGCGGGACCGACGGGATGGCCGCCTGGTGCAGCACGTAGTCCATGCCGACCACAGCCGCCGTGGCGGCCGCCGGGTCAGCCAGGTCGGCGTCGATGAACTCCACGCCGGCCTGGAGATTGTGCCGGAAGCCGGTACTCAGGTTGTCGACCACCCGAACCTGATGGCCGCGCGCCATGAGCTCCGCGGACAAATGCGATCCGATGAATCCTGCTCCACCGGTAACGAGGTATCTGGACATGCTCCGTTCGTTCTCTCCGTAAAGGGCCGCAGTGAGCCTATAAGCCGAATTCTGTCCCATGACGCCCTTGCGAGCGCCACGAGGGTAATCATTCCTCTAGCCCCGGCATTACTGACGGGATCGAGCAACCTACCCGGAAGTCAGAGGCGGGCCGCCTCTTCCGGCGGACCCCGGCGCAGCAGCCTGCGCCGGGGTGCCGGGCGCTTCCCTATTTGGTCTTGCTCCGTGCGGGGTTTGGCCTGCCACGCTTGTTACCAAGCGCGCGGTGGGCTCTTACCCCACCATTTCACCCTTACCCTTCGACTCGGCGAACGCGCCATACGGCGCGTCCGCCTCGCTCAGGGCGGTATATTTTCTGTGCCACTGTCCGTCGGGTCGCCCCGCCCGGGAATTACCCGGCGCACTGCCCTGTGGAGTTCGGACTTTCCTCTCCCGCCAGCACTTCCCGCCTTGCGGCGGGGTTACTGACGGCAGCGATTACCCGGCTCACTGCGGCGAATCTAGTTACCGTTGCCGTCCTTCTCTTGCGAAATCTGGTACTGCTCGAGCTTCTTGTAAAGATTGCTGCGCGGCGTATCGATGACCTCCGCAGTCTTCGAGATGTTCCACCCATTGTCTCTCAGCTTGGCCACCAGGTACGCCCGTTCGGAGCCTGACTTGAACTCCTGCAGCGTCGTCGCGTCGATCCAGGAGGGGGCAGGGGTCGTGACTGAGACGCCGTCGGTGCCGGCCAGCATGGGCGCGTCGCCCCGCGCGGCGCCGCCATCGGGAATGTCGCGGGCGTCAATGGCCTCGGCGCTGGTCATGATGACGAGCCGCTCGACAAAGTTGCGCAGCTCGCGGATGTTGCCGCGCCAGTGTTGCTGCTTCAAGCGCTCCATGGCTGCGGCGGTGAAGGTCTTGCGATGGAAGTTGTTGTCGCGGGCAAACAGATCGGCGAAGTGGCGGACCAGCGCGGGAATGTCATCGCGCCGCTCCCGCAGCGCCGGCACATGAATCGGCACCACGTTCAGGCGATAGAACAGGTCCTCGCGGAAGGTGTGGCGATCGATCTCTTCCTCGAGATTCTTGTTGGTGGCGGCAATCACCCGCACGTCGACCTTGATAATGCGATTGCTGCCCAGGCGCTCCAGTTCCTGCTCCTGCAGCACGCGCAGCACCTTGGCCTGCGTCTTCAGGCTCATGTCGCCGACTTCGTCGAGAAAAATCGTGCCCTTGTCGGCCTGCTCGAACTTGCCGATCTGGCGGTCGGTGGCACCGGTGAACGAGCCCTTCTCGTGGCCGAACAACTCGGACTCGATCAACTCGTCGGGGATGGCGGCGCAGTTGACCTGCACAAACGCGCCATCGCGCCGCAGGCTGTCGCGATGAATGCCCCGCGCCACCAGTTCCTTGCCGACACCGCTTTCGCCCCAAATCAGCACGGTCGCATTGGTCGGCGCCGCTTTCTGAATGGCGCTGCGCACGGTGGCCAGCGACGGCGAGTCGCCGACGATCTGGTATTTCTTGTCAGCGTCGCGGCGATAACTCTTGTTCTCGCTCTTCAGCCGACGCGTGTCGACGGCATTGCGCACCGTCACCATGACGCGCTCGCGCTCCAGCGGCTTCTCAATGAAGTCGAACGCGCCGAGACGCGTCGCCTCGACCGCGGTGGTGATGTCGGCGTGGCCAGAAATGACGACGATCGGCGTGATCTCGACCAGGTGCCGCAGCTTGTGCAGCACTTCGAGGCCATCCATGCCGGGCATCTTGATATCGAGGAATACCAGGTCGGGCGCTTCCTGCTCGATCAGCTTGATGCCCTCCTCGCCGGTGGCCGCCTGCATCACTTCGTAGCCCTCGTACTCGAGGACCATCTTCAACGAGTCGCGAATGGCCGACTCGTCATCGATTACCAGGAGGCGTGGCTTCACCGCGGCTCCGTGCGAACGGTCCGAATGGCGCGGGTATCGGCGTCGGGATCGTACAGGAACACGGCGAGAATCTCCCCGGGCGGTGAGGCCCCGACAATCCGGCGGAAGCCGGCGATGGAGTTGACCGCCTGGCGGTTGACTTCAAGGATGATGGCGCCGCGCTCGATGCCCGCATCGTAGGCGATCGACAGCGGCTCGACCCGCTGCACCAACAGACCGGTCATGCCGGCCGGGATGTCGAAGCGGTGGGCGTTACTGTCATCGATCTCGATCAGGCTGAGGCCGAGTTCCCCAGGGCCGGTGCGCTGGGTCGATCGCAAGGCCGGCGAGGCGGCCGGATCGGGCGCGCGCTGCGGCCGCTCGGCCAGCTTCAACGACAGCTCTCGCGCACGGCCATCGCGCACGTACTCCAGCCGGGCGCTGGTGCCCGGCTGACGCGAGGCAATCTCCCGAATCAACTGATCGTGGGTGATGACCGGCTGGCCGTCGAGCGAGGTAATCACGTCGTACGGACGCAAGCCACCGCGGGCCGCCGGCGAGTTGGGGGCCACATCCTGAACCAGGGCGCCGTCGCCGCGCGACAGCTTCAGCGAGGCCTGCAAGTCGGGATCGACATCCCGGCCGGTCACACCGATAAACCCGCGCTCGACGCGGCCCAGCGCCTTGAGCTGGGGCAGCACCGACCGCGCCTGGTTAATCGGCACGGCGAAGCCGATGTTGTTGGCCTGCCGGCTGATCGCCGAGTTGATGCCAATGACCTGGCCGCGGGCGTTGATCAGCGGCCCGCCGCTGTTGCCGAAGCTGATCGCCGCATCGGTCTGGATGTAGTTGTCGAGGCTGGCGTCGAACAACTTGCGGCCAATGAAGCTGACCACGCCGACGGTCACCGTGTGCTCGTAGGCCAGCGGGTTACCAATGGCGCACACCCACTCGCCGACGCGCAGGACGTTCGAATCGCCCAGGGTCGCGTGCGGAAACGGCGTGGGACCCGAGATCTTGATCAAGGCAATGTCGGTGTCGGGGTCTGAGCCAACGACCTCAGCGCGCAGGCTGCGCCCATCGGCCAGCTTCACGGTCAATCGCTCGGCGCCTTCGATCACGTGATGGTTGGTGAGGATGTGCCCCGTCGCGTCGATCAGGAAGCCGGTGCCGGTCCCGCGACGAGGCGGGTCGCTGCCACGGCGGCCCAGGTCAAATGGATCGCCATCGCGTTGGGCGCCCTCCGTCATCAAGCGGCGGGCGCGACGGCTGCGGGCCGTCGCATCGATGTTCACCACCGCCGGATTCATCCTCGCGGCGATGTCAGCGAAATTGGTCGAAGTCGAAGTCGAGGCTGACGATGAGGCCGCCCCCTGACCGGCGTGCTCCACTACCGGGACGGACTCGCTGGCGGCGCTGTCGGACGCCGGCCGCGGAGCGTCCGCCGGCAGCCGTGGCGTCGACAGGATAATGCCGACCAGGATGCCGATGATGCCTGTGAGCGTGGCGGTGATCCACGCAAACTGCCGCGTCATGATGCTCCCATTATACGGGGAGGAGCTCAGGAGGGAGGGGAGATCAGGAGGGCCAACAATCCGGTCTCGTCCAGCGTCGCAACGCCCAGTGCGCTGGCCTTCTCGGTCTTGCTCGCTCCGGGTTCGGTACCGACGATCAGCGCCGTGGTCTTCTTGCTCACCGCGCCGGTGACCTTGGCGCCGAGGGCCTGAAGCCTGGCGGCCGCCTCTTCGCGCGACATCCCGGACAGTTCGCCGGTGATGACGTAGGTCTTGCCGAGCAGTGGTTGCGGGCCGGCCGGCGCCACCTTCCGCTCACCGGTCATCGTCACACCCGCAGCGTGCAACCGCTCGATCAACTCGCGATTGCGCGGCTCATCAAACCAGGTGCGGACGGCCTCGGCCAGGACCGGACCGATCTCGCGAACGTGCTGCAGCTCGTCGAGCGACGCCGCCTGAATGTCGGCCACCGACCCGAAGTGATCGGCCAGAACTTGCGCGCCGCGCTCGCCGACATGGCGAATCCCCAACCCATACAGGAGCCGCCACACCTCGTTCCGCTTTGATTTTTCGACCTCGGCCATCACCTTGGCCGCCGATTTCTTGCCCATGCGCTCAAGCCCTTGGATCGCCTCGGCCGTGAGGTGATACACGTCGGCCAGGCTCGTGACCAGGCCCGACTCCGCCAGCTGCGCGACCAGCGACTCGCCCATGCCCTCGATGTTCATGGCGCCGCGCGACGCGAAGTGCTCGAGACCGCGGCGCAGCTTCGACGGACACGAACTATTCTCGCAGCGCCACACGGCTTCTTCGTCCGGCTTGTGCAGCGGGCTGCTGCAGACCGGGCAGGTCGTTGGCATCACCCACGGTGCAGGACGGTCCGTCGCCTCGGGATGCGCCGGGCCCACGACGCGCGGAATCACGTCGCCGGCCTTCTCGATGATCACCAACTCGCCGGGACGAATGTCTTTGCGAACAATGTCGTCGGGATTGTGCAGGGTCGCCATCGAGATCGTCGATCCGGCGACCACCGTCGGTTCGAGGATGGCAAACGGCGTGGCCGCGCCCGTGCGGCCGATGTTGACCTCAATGCGATGCAACATCGCCACTTTCCGCTCGGCCGGGAACTTGAACGCGGTCGCCCATCGCGGAAACTTCGACGTGAAGCCGAGCCGCTCGCGCTGTGCGATGTCGTTCACCTTGATCACGACCCCGTCAATCTCAAATGAAAGGTTCTCGCGGCGACTGCGCCATTCCTCGCAATATGCGACTACCTCACCGATCCCTCGACACAGTTTCCAATGTGGTTCAACTGGAAGTCCCCAACGCTTCAGCTCTTCGAGCATTTCCGCTTGGCTGGTGCCATAACGATCTGTTTCGATCTGGGGCAAGACCGGTGCGGTGTCATTTGCTACGATCTGGTAGATCCAAACTGACAAGCCTCTTGCAGAAACGATGGCCGGGTCGAGGCTTCGAATCGCACCAGCGGCGGCGTTCCGAGGGTTTGCGAACATCTCCTCACCCGCAGCCTGTCGTTCTCGATTTGTTCTTTCGAATCGACTCCGCGGTAAATACACCTCGCCCCTGACATCCACGCGATCGGGCAATTTGTGGACGACCCTAAGCGGGACAGCTCGAATCGTTCGAACATTCTGAGTTACATCTTCGCCGCGAGACCCGTCTCCTCGCGTCACGGCACGAGCCAAAGAGCCGTTCTCATAGGTGATGGCGATACTCAGACCATCGATTTTCAGCTCCGCCACGTAATCGGGAGAATGCGAAATCTCCAGTAACCGCTGGATTCGACCATCAAACTCCTCTAGGTCGGTTTGGCTATAGGAGTTATCAAGGCTCAATAGTGGTCGTACATGTTCAACCGTGGCAAAGCCAAAGACAGGACGGCCGCCAACGCGTTGGGTCGGAGAATCAATAGTTGCGAGATTGGGGTTGTCCCGCTCTATTACTCGTAACTCTGCCATGAGGGCGTCGAATTCTGTGTCGGAGATTCTCGGCGCCGCATGCACGTAATAGAGCTCTTCGTGTCTACGAATCTCTTGGCGGAGTTCCTCGACGCGCTCTGCAGGGATCACGACGATGCCACAGAGGCACAGAGACACAGAGAAGACAAGTTCTTCTTGGGTGTCACGGTGCTCAGTGCTCCTGAATTCAAGAGAAAGAAATTCTCTGTGACTCTGTGCCTCTGTGGCGCGTAGGTATCAGCGATCTCGCAGGAGAACGTAGTCGGCCAGACCCATCAGGGCTTCGCGCTCTCGGCTGGGCAAGAACTGCCGCAGCTGCCGCTTGGCGGTGTCACCAAACTCCACGGCGCGCGCATAGGCGTAGTCAAGCGAGCGATGTTCGGCCAGCATGCTCTTGACCCGCGTCCAGTTCTCGGCGCTGATATCCCGATCTCGCACGGCGTTGCGAATCAGGTCGCTCGCCTCGGCACCGCCGTGTTCAAGCAGGTGGATAATCGGCAGCGTGATCTTGCCCTCGCGCAGGTCACCGCCCACCGGCTTGCCAATCACTTCCGCCGCGCCGGTGAAGTCCAGCAGGTCATCGACCAGCTGGAACATCGTCCCCAGACCGAAGCCGTACTCGCGCAGCGCCTGCTCTTTCTCGGCCCCCACGTCACCGAGGATGCCGCCGATCTGCGCACAGCCGCCGAACAGATAGGCGGTCTTGCGGTGGATGATGTCGAAATGCTCGTTCTCGGTGAGATCGACGACGCCGTTCTTGGTCAGCTGGTAGAGCTCACCTTCGATCATGCGCAAGGTGACATCACAGAGCAGGCGGACCACGTCGAGGGTGTCCTGCGTCAGCGCCATGGCCATCGACTTGATGTAGAGGAAGTCGCCGGCGAGCACGGTCACGTCGTTGCCCCATTGCGCGTGCGCGGACTTACGTCCCCGCCGCACATCGGCATCGTCAATGATGTCGTCGTGCACCAGCGTCGCGGTGTGAATGAACTCGACGACTGCGGCGTTGGTGATGGCGCGCGGTCCGGAATAGCCAGAGAGCCGCGCGGCCATCAGCAGCACCGCGGGACGAACGCGCTTGCCACCGCTCTTCTGCAGGTAGTTGCCGATTTCCGGGATGATGTGGATCTGCGACTGCACCTGCTCGGCGAACTCGCGTTCAACCGCGAGCAGATCCTCGCGAACGGGTTCGAACAGCTGGATGAGGTCCGCTTGGGTCCGGGGTGCGGCGTTGGACACGTGCTGTCAATCTCACCATAGGCAGAGGGCGGTGTCAACGAAAGCGAACGCTTGTTAGTGCTTGCAGGGGTGAGCTTTGCAGGAATCCTACGGCCTGAAGAGCGCGTCAAAGTTGCGATCGGTTTCGGCGGCGACGATTTCCGGGGACACACTGCGGGCGGCAGCGACATGATCGACGACCTTTGCCACGTAGGCCGGTTCGTTGCGCTTGCCGCGGTGCGGAATCGGGGCCAGATACGGGCTATCGGTTTCGACGAGCAGCCGGTCAGCCGGGATGTACGGCAGGGCCAGTCGAAGCGATTCAGCCTTTGGGAAGCTGACCACACCGGGGACCGACAGGTAGAAGCCCGTCGCCAGTGCCCGCGCGGCGGCATCGCCGTCACCGGTAAAGCAATGAAAGACGCCTCGCAGGGCCGGTCCGCCCTCTTCGGCAAGGATACGGAGCGTGTCGTCTTCCGCCTCGCGGGTATGAATCACGATCGGCAGGTCGCGGCTGCGCGCCAACTGGAGCTGGACGCGAAACACCGCGTGTTGCACGTCTCGCGGCGAGAAGTCGTAGTGGTAGTCGAGGCCGATCTCCCCCACCGCCCGCGCCGTCGGCAAGGCGTCAAGGCGGCGGGCCACCGCCACGGCGGCCGCCTGCGGGTCGGCGGCGTAGAGGTGCGCATGGTGTGGGTGCACACCTACGGCGAACCGACACTCCGGCCAGGCCGCGGACACGGTGGGCACGCGTGCGAACTCCGCATCATTTTCTGCGGCGAGGATCACCAGCGCACGTGACACGCCTGCTGCCTGGGCCCGTTGGACGACGGCCGCAAGGTCGGCGATGAACTCTTCACCGGCGATATGGCAGTGGCTGTCAGTCATATCGCCGTGAGGCCTTCAGCGGCCGCCGCGGCCAGCAGTCTCGCATCGTACGCCACGAATGCGGTCAACGGCAGATGGGTGATCTGCTGGAGCCGTAGGGCACTGGCATCGAAGAAGCGCATGGGGTCAGAAGCGCTCGTCGCGGTCCCGCCGGATGAGATCGGAAGCCAGGCTTCCCTTGCTGTCCAGCGGCGCGAAGGCGGACAGGCGCCGGGTGGTGGGCAGCGTAATCGCCCCAAGAGCCGCCATCGCCGCGAGGCGCGCGGCGGCGGGACTGGCGGCACGAGCAATCGGGCGCAGTTCGGCCACGGGCTGATGCCGATCGGTGACGATGAACGAGTGGCCCCGGCCGACCCGCTTCAGGTAGCTGCCCAGCCGTGTTTTCAGCTCACGCGCGCCAACGGTTGAAGTGGTCCGCTCCATGTGGTCATTATGACCACCTCAAATCAGGGAACTCAAGCTGGCCCCTGTCGGTCTGACTTCTCACTTCTGACTTCCCAGAAGCCCCGTCTTCCAATTCATCACTACCACGATGGGCGCGGGGCCGGCGGCAAGATTCGTCGCTGCGAGTACGAGAAACCGTTGCCCGCCCGGCGTGATGTCGTAGTTGTGCGGGGGGAGGTTCGACAAGCCTGGAAACAATTCCTGAGGCGTGCCAGCCTTGAACGGCCCTCCCGGCATCGTCCCGGTGAGGTCGACCGCCATCATCTGGCCCATGCGATCGTAGAACAGCTCCTTTCCGTCCGGCCGCCATCTCGGGAACGCGGTGATAAAACTGGCACCGGTTGAAATCTGCCACTTGCCGCCGGAGGCGGGAAAGTCTTGCACATACACTTGCGAGGTTCCACTCTCGTCCGACGAGTACGCGATCCAGCGGCCATCGGGAGAAAACGAAGCGGATTGTTCGTTGAAGGGCGTCCCCAGAACGCGCACAGGCTTGCGATCACCGAAAAGGGGCAGCACCCAGACATCGGATTTGGTCTTCGGATCGTCTTCCTGATAGAGCAGGTATCGCCCATCGGCAGACCAATCGTTGAGGAGTTTGTTGTTGGGCGTCTTGAGCAGCAACTCGTCGTCACCGGTTCCCGAGGAATTTTTTTGATACAGGTTGAACACGCCACCGTCGCGGTTAGAGACGAACGCGATCCGGCTGCCGTCGGGCGACCAGACCGGGACGTTGTCGGAACCAGGTTCGAAAGTAAAACGCGTGCTGCTGCCGCGCTCCAGATCGTTGATCCAGATATCCCCTCCGCTTTCAGGCCTAAAGAAAGCCAGGCGCTTGCCGTCCGGCGACAACCGTGGATTCTCGTAAAGTGCGGGTGTGCCCACGATGCCATCCGGCTTGCCGCTGCGGTCGATCCAGGCTAACTGGCGACCTCCGCTGGTGCCTCCGGTCCGGTAGGCAAGGACACCGTTTTCAGATACCGCCACGCCCGCAGCCCCATTGACTGAATTCGAGGCGACCTGCTCGGCCGCCCGAAAAGGATCGCCCGATAACTCAAGTCGTCCCAGGTCGAGACGCTGCGCCATCAGCGTGCTCTCCCGAAGAAACAAGAGCAGGTCTGGCGGAGCGAATTCCGGCCTGGTCTTACTGGCCACGAGAAGCTTCGTCTCTTTCGAGTTGAGCGACCCGATGTAGATCCCGGCGTGCTCGGGCTTGGAACTGGCGGCAAGATAGAGAAAATGGACGCCATCGGGGAGGAAGCGCGGAAAACGATGGGACGACTGAGCTCGGGATTGATCCAACTCTGTCACTTGAATCGGTTGGCCTCCGGACGCCGCGATGCGGAATAACGGGCCGCTCAAAGTCCGTGCGAACAGCATCACCCCCTCACGACTCCAGGCGCCCCCGGCCGTGGCCGCTTCATCAGCCACGGTCTGCGGCGGCGCGCCAAGGATGTCGACCTTCTTCAGCTTGCCATCCGCGATGAACCCGATGGACTGGCTGTCGGCCGACCAGAACGGATGCGAGGAGCCTTCTGTTCCTGCCAGCTCGGTACCGGTCACTTGAGCGATCGGGCGCAACCACAGCTTATTGGTCCCCTGTTCGGTGACGCGGGCCACCAAGTGCCGGCCATCCGGAGACAGGGCAATCATCGACGGCGTCGTAGTTCCTGCCGACGGTGTCTGGATTTCAAAGGACGCCTTCGGAGCATCGACCGGGGCACGGTATGGGGCCCACAGGATTGCGGCCACGACGGTTGCCGCCGTCGCGATAATCCACGGCACGATAGGCTTCGAGGTCGGCGGCGCTGGCGCCACCCTTGACGCGGTCGACCCCGCGCGGTCCTCTGCCGCCGCCGCGCTCGCATCGTCCAACTCCAGGCGCGCATCACCGATCGAGCTGAGTCGCCGCTTCGGATCTTTCTCCAAACATCGACGTAACAGCCGACGGACCGGCGCAGGTAAGTCCGCGGGAAGCGCCGCCCAGTTCAGGTCGTCCTTCAGCACCGACGCGAGCGTGATGGAGATGTCGTCGCCCTCAAAGGCCCGCCGGCCGGCGAGCATCTCGAAGAGGACGACGCCGAAGGCCCAGATGTCGGCGCGGCGATCGACCACGCGGCCACGCGCCTGTTCCGGCGCCATGTAGGCGGCGGTGCCGAGAATCACGCCCTGCTGCGTGGCGTGCAGGCTGAGGGTCGGCGAGTTCATCGCCTCGGCGCTCGACCCGCCCGTGGGATCCAGTGCCTTCGCAAGGCCGAAGTCGAGCACCTTGACCGTGCCGTCGGGCCGCACCTTGATGTTCGCCGGCTTCAGATCCCGATGAATGACGCCGGCCTCGTGCGCCGTGGCCAGGGCGTCTGCCATCTGCCTGGCGATGGCGATCGCCTCATCCACCGCGATGGCCCCAAGGGCCAGGCGCTCCGCCAGGGTCGGGCCCTCGACCAGCTCCATCACGATGGCGTTGTCTTCGAGGCCGTAGATGGCGGCGATGTTGGGGTGATTGAGCGACGCGAGCACCTGGGCTTCGCGGTTAAAGCGCGCGAGACGATCAGGGTCGTTGGAAACGGCGGCGAGCAGCACTTTGATCGCGACGTCCCGATTCAGCTTCGAATCGCGGGCACGATAGACCTCGCCCATCCCACCAGCGCCGATGGGGGCGAGCACTTCGTAGACACCGAGACGGGTGCCAGGGGATAGGGACATGTGGCGGGATTATAGCGTCAGGGGCTGGACATCTTGTGATTTGGTGATTTGGTGATTTGGTGATCTGGTGATTTGGTGCTCGCGCTGCTGGCGCGCGCGGCGGAACGCGGCATCGCGTCCGCGCAGTGATACATTACCTCCATGGCGCGCGGCGATTCCCGCTTCGACGTTGACATCTCGCTGGAGCCCGACCCGGTCATCGAGGCCTACAAGAAAGACGTCGATCGCACGCTGATTCGCGAGAACCTCAAGCTCACCCCCGAGCAGCGGCTCCGGCAGTTGATGAAGCTGCAGGAGTTTGCGGAAGAACTACAGGCGGGCGGGCGCCGCACGCGACGCGGATGACCGACTTTCCCGCCATGCTCCAGGCGCTCGACGAGTACCACGTCGAGTACATCGTCGTCGGCGGCGCCGCAGCGACCGCGCACGGCGCCGCGAGATTGACGCTGGACCTCGACATCGTCTACCGCCGCACGCGGGAGAACATCACCCGCCTCGTGGCCAGCCTCGCGCCGCATCAGCCGTATCTTCGGGGAGCGCCGCCCGGATTGCCGTTTCGCTGGGATGCCGAGACCGTGCAGCGAGGCCTCAACTTTACGCTGGCGACCGCCGTTGGGCCACTCGATGTGCTCGGCGAGATCACCGGAGGCGGCGGCTACGACGCGCTCGTGTCTCGCAGCCAGACCCTCACGCTGTTCGGCGTCGCCTGCCGTTGCCTCTCGCTCGAGCAGCTAATCGTCGTCAAGCGTGCAGCGGGACGCCCGAAGGATCTCGAGGCGCTCGCCGAGCTCGAAGCGATCGCCGAAGAACGCCGCAACCTCTGAGCCACGAAGCGATGGCCCACTCAGCGCCTCGACAGGCGGGGTCTCACGACTCTCGTCCTTGGGTTTTCTGGCGACGACGTTGACGCGAAACAGGCGCATGGCGCGAGTCGACCGCAGTCCACCATCGGATCGCATGATAACAACATGTGATATCTTGTTATCATGATTCGAACGCAGATCAGTCTGGCCGATCACGAATATCGCGCCGCCAAGCGCGAAGCCGCGCGCCTCGGTATTTCGCTCGCCGAACTGCTGCGGCGCTCGCTGCGCACGATCCTGCCCGCCGACGAGTCCAAGCCGTGGATGCGTTATGCGGGAATGGTCGAGACGGGCGACCGTCAGGCGTCGCAGAAGATCGACGAGGTCGTCTATGGGCAAAAGGACTGACGCCTACGTCGACACCTCCGCGCTGATCGCCTTCACCGACCGATCCGACACCCACCACGCGCTGTTCCGCCGATTGTTCTCCGACCCGCCACGGCTCGTCACCACGACGCTGGTCGTCGCCGAAGGGCACGGCTGGTTTCTCAAGCGCTACGACCGAACGCGGGCGCTCCAGTTCGCCGCCCTGATCGAGGCGATCGCGCCACTGCGCGTGGTGAGCGTGGGACCGGACGAGCAGGCCGCGGGGATGCGGATGCTCCGGAAGTATTCCGACCAGGATCTGTCACTGACCGACGCCGTCGGGTTGCACGTGATGCAGGCCCACCGCCTTCGCGAGTGCTGGTCGACCGACCGCGACCTCGGGTTGACCGGCGTCCCCTTGGTCACCGACACGAACTAATTGCCCCTCGCCCCCGCGCCACGCCGATCGGACGCTGGGCGCCAGTACTACCGCACGCGAGTGCCCGGCGCGGCTGGCTCCACGTTCAATACGATGGCCGCACCTCCGTCTGGACTGGCGGCGAGCACCATGCCGTTGGACTCGATCCCCATCATCTTGCGCGGCGCCAGGTTGGCGACGATCACGATGGTCTTGCCGACCATGGCTTCGGGCTCGTAGGACTCGGCGATGCCCGCGAGAATGGTGCGCGGCTCTGCTTCGCCAGCATCCACCTTCAGCTTCAGCAACTTCTGGGACTTGGGCATTCTCTCGGCCTCGAGCACCTTGCCGACCTTGAGCTGAATCTTCATGAAGTCATCAATCGTGATGACGGCCGGAACCTCGGGGGCCGTCACAGGGGCGGGCCCGCCTTCGCCGCCGGGGGCGGCTACGGCGAGGTCTCGCCGTAGCTCGGTGGTATCTGGGCGAGCGGAGGCGGAGGCGTCGGGGGCTTTCGGCGTTTCTTCAGTCACGGTCACAACTCCCTTGTCGGCTTCAATGCGGGGCCACAGGGCGCCCACGTTCAGAATCTGTTTCTCACCTGACGCGCGCCAGGCGGTGTCCTGGTCGAGGCGGCGCTCGGCCGCCGGTGTCGCATCACCCATCCGCCGCAGAATCTCAGTCGCCGACGCCGGCATCACCGGCGACAGCAACACAGCGGCAATGCGGACGGCTTCGGCGGTCTCAGCCAGCACGCCATTCAGGCGATCGGCATTCGCCGGGTCTTTTGCCAACGCCCACGGCTGCGTTTCCGCGATGTAGTTGTTGGCCGCGCTGATCAGTCGGAACGCGGCGGCCGCGCCCTCGTGCAGCGCATGCACGTCCATCGACGCCTGATAGCTGGCGACGGTCTCCGCGGCAATCGCGGCCAGCGGCCCGCCGCCAACCGGACGTACGACGCCGCGCTGATAGCGTTCGCTCATCGAGGCGACGCGGTTGACCAGGTTGCCCAGGTTGTTGGCGAGGTCGGCGTTGTACTTCTCTTCAAAGCGCTCCCACGTGAAGTCGCCGTCGCCGCCGTACGGAATCTCCTTGGCAAGATACAACCGCAGCGGATCGGGACCAAACCGCGACGCGGCGTCAAGCGGATCGACGATGTTCCCCATCGTCTTGCTCATGCGCTCGCCCTTGAAATAGACCCAGCCGTGACCGAACACCTGCTTCGGCAGGGCGACGCCCGCGCTCATCAGCATGGCGGGCCAAATCACACAATGGAAACGCGTGATGTCCTTGCCGACAATGTGCAAGCTGGCCGGCCACCATTCCTTGAAGCGCTCGTCATCCCAGCCATAGCCGACGGCGGCGGCGTAATTGATCAAGGCGTCAAACCAGACATAGACGACGCTGGACGGATCGAACGGCACCGGAATGCCCCACGACTGGCCGGCCCGGCTCATCGAGATATCGTCGAGTCCGCCTTCGACCAGTCGCAGGATCTCGTTGCGGCGAATATCCGGCTCGATGAAACTGGGATGCTGCGCGTAATGATCGAGCAGCGGCTGCTGATACTTTGACAGGCGGAAGAACCAGTTCTTCTCGCGAATCCACTGCGGCTTGGTGTTGTGGATCGGACAGTTGCCGTCGACGAGATCCTTCTCCTGCTTGAACGCCTCGCAGCCGACGCAATAGAAGCCCTCGTAGGCGCCCTCGTAAACGTCGCCGTTATCGAGGCAGGCCTGGGCCATCTTCTGGACGGCTGGAAAGTGTCGCTTACGGTCGGTGGTGCGAATGAAGTCGTCGAACGACACGTCAAGCCGCTGCCAGACTTCGCGGAAGACGCCTTCCATTTCGTCACAGTACGCCAGCGGCTCCTTGCCCTGCTCCACCGCCTTGCGATACACGTTCTGCGAGTGCTCGTCGTTGCCCATCAGGAAATGGGTGTCGAACCCGGCCAGGCGCCGGTAGCGGGCAATAATGTCGGCCGTGACTTTCTCGTAGGCCGTCCCCAAGTGCGGCCGGCTGTTCACAAAATCAATTGCCGTCGTCAGGAAATACTTCATCGCTCGAGCCATGCCTTCTGCGCCAACGCCTGAATCTCTTTGATTGGGATGCTCTTCTCGGCCGCGAGTTTCGCCAGGTCGTCAAATTCCGGCTGCGCGTTCAACACGCGGCCATGCCGGCGGGCGACCTTGAAGCGCACCGGCCCGAGCGCGGTCGTGACAGTGACCATCTCGCGGTCGAGGCAATCACGCAGCATCTCCTGGTAGCGCACCCCAATGGTGGTGGACTCCCGAAACACGATGTCGGTCAGCCGTTCACGGTCCTCGGGCCTCGCCACGATGGTCATCAACGTGCCGGGACGATTCTTCTTCATCTGCACCGCGGTATAAAACACTTCCAGCGCCCCGGCCGCGTACAACGCCTCCATCAGCGGGCCGAAAATCTGCGGGTTCATGTCGTCGATCTCACATTCGAGGACCACGACCGCGTGCGACCGGTGGCCGGCCGCGTGAGGGCTGGCCTCGAGACTCTCTCCCACCAGCACGCGCACGACGTTGGGGGTGTCCGCCAGGTCGCGGTCACCCGCACCGTAGCCCACGCGATCGACGCGCATGGGCGGCACTGGACCGTAGGCGCTCGCATACTCGGTGAGAATCAGCGCGCCGGTCGGTGTGAGCAGTTCCTTCTGGATGCCCGACGAATAGATCGGCGCATTCCTGAGCAGCGCCACCGTCGCCGGCGCCGGCACGGGAAACAGGCCGTGCGCAGAACGCACCATGCCGCCACCCACGTTCAACGGCGAGACGACAATGCGGTCGGCCTTGAACCATTCCAGTGCGAAGACCGCACCGACGATATCGATGATCGAGTCGACCGCGCCGACTTCGTGCAGGTGCACCTGGTCGATGGGCAGGCCGTGGATGGCGGCCTCGGCTTCGGCGAGCCGATGGAACATGGCGATCGCTCGTGCCTTGCCCGCCGACGACAACGCCGAACGGCCAATCGCCGCCTCGATCTCCTTCAGAGAGTGATGGCCGGGAGCGTGGCCGGCCGCGCCGGAGCCCACGTGGGTGTGGCCTGCGGGCGCAGGCGTTTCGTGATGGCCGTGGCCCTCGGCCACTTCAGCCTGCTCGTGGACTCGAAACTTGGTGGCCGTAACGCCGGTCTTGATGACGCGATCGACCGAGACCTCCCACCCTTCCACTGCCAGGCTTCCCAGCGCGCGCTTCAACTCATCGAACGGGAGCCCCGCATCGAGCAACGCGCCGAGAATCATGTCGCCGGCGGCACCGGCGAAGCAGTCGAAGTAGAGCATCGTCACCGTTTGGACTCTTCCTTGAAGCTGAAGTACTTCCCGTCACCCAGGATGATGTGGTCGGCCAATTCGATCCCCATCACCTCGCCGGCCAGATCCAGCCGCCGCGTCAACAACCGGTCCTTCGGGCTGGGCGTCGGGTCGCCGGACGGATGGTTATGGAACACCACCACGCTCGCCGCTGAGCCCGCCACCGCCACTCGGAAGACATCGCGTGGGTGCGCGATGGTGGAGTCGAGGGTCCCGGTGGACACCACGGTGGTCCGGATCAGGCGCTGCTTCTGGTCCAGCAGCATGGCGCCGCACCGCTCCACCTGGAAGCTGCCATACCTCGGCATCAGGTAATGCGCGGCGTCGGCAGGGCTCAGGAACCGAGGCCGCTCGGGCAGCTCCCTCGTCAGGGTTCTCCGGCCCAACTCGACCGCCGCCAGGACTCGTGCGGCTCGCGACTCGCCAATCCCTGAAATCCGATCCAGTTCCTCGAGTCCCAAACGGCCAAGGCCAGGCAATCCATCCGCTGCGGCAATCACGTCCTGCGCCACGACCAGGGCGCCCCGCGCCCTGGTCCCCGAACCGATCACCAACGCCAGCAACTCGTTATCACCCAGCGCCTCGACTCCGGCCCGCGCCAACTTCTCGCGCGGACGGTCGGCGACTGGCACACCCGCCATCAAGGCTGACCCTTCATGGTAGCTGATTGACGCCGCTTCTGCCGTCGCGCCGCGCCTTCCCCGCCGCACCGCTGTCGTATACTCGGGAGACATGGTTCGTGTCGCTCGCTGCCTGGCGCTGGTCATTGGCCTGTTCTCCGTCGCCTGTTCCGAACCACCCAACAAAGAAATGAACCTGGCGCAGGGCGCCATTGAAGCGGCTCGCGCCGCAGGCGCCGATCGCTTCGCCACCGCCGAACTCACGGCCGCCGTCGAAGCCCTCAAACGCTCGCACGCCGCGGCCGCCGAAGACGACTATCGCCAATCCCTGAGCCACGCCCTCGACAGCTTCGAGCGCGCGCAGAACGCCGCCAAGCTGGCGGTCGAAGGC
>Ga0163146_10002426_pt1 | contig 25245 bp, 23 predicted proteins | sample OliLakLV19MP7G1_FD_148648 | JGI IMG/M metagenome (GOLD analysis project Ga0163146, IMG submission 148648) | Freshwater microbial mat bacterial communities from Lake Vanda, McMurdo Dry Valleys, Antarctica - Oligotrophic Lake LV.19.MP7.G1 | ecosystem: Environmental > Aquatic > Freshwater > Lake >...
AATCATGGTCTCCTCGCATCCGATGACTCGGTAGAAGGCACCATTTTCAGCCGTCAGAATGTCTCCAAGCTGGATCTTCATATGCTTAAACGCACGGATAACTGCTATGAGAGGATCAATGCTCTCAGTATTGCTCGGCAGCGTTTCACTTAGCGATCGATTCAGTAAAGAGTTTAGTGCACTGTATCAACTGAATGTGATCATTTTCGCGCTGCCTCATGGCGCTTCTTGGGATCGTGGACTAATTAACCTGAAACATTTACCTTCTGTAGGGACGTTCCATGGAACGTCCCTACAGAAAGAATTGCACCTTATTAAATCCGCGTTCCTTAGCAAAGACTATCTGGCTGCTGCCGTTTCCAGACGGTTACTTGTGCTCCTGATTCAGCCGACGCTGCCACTCAGCATCAATTTTGGACACTTGCTCCACATCTTGCTCCACTAGATCTCGCTCGGTAGTGTAGGCAAGATCCGTGGTGCCAATGACTGTCTCGGTAGCAAATTGTTGAGCGTACGCAATCTTACCCTGTAGTTTGGCATCTGCCTGGTTAAGCTGCACCGCATACGACTGACGCGTTTCATTGCGCGCAGCGATCTTGCGATTGCGCCATTGAACCCAAAAATAACGCACCAGAGGCAAGGCTAGAAAGGCAGAGCCATAGCCCAAGAGCACCCAGTAAATCGATTGCACAAAGGCAACTAAGCCACCCAGCGCAGCGGCAGCAGCACCATCAGCAAGCAGCTTGCCCAATGCCAACGCGCCAATTAGGTTTACGCCACCCAAGCCGATCGCCAGCAAAAGCTGCCCGGAACCCGCCTGACTGAACCGCCAGGGAAATTCTTGGAAAGAAGCGGAAACTGGCTTTGGACGAGTTTGGGCGGCAGTCGCCTGTAACTCTGGAAAGTGGTAGACGATATCTCCTTCAGGGCTGACTTCAGGTTGCCCGTTAAACCGAGTCAAGACGGGCAGCATATATTCTTCGTACTCTCGGTGGTAGCCCTGACCGATATTGTCGAGATAGGGTGCAAGCTGCTCTGCAACTACGGCTCCGCGCTGATTGCGGATGACGGTACCGATCGCCTGCCAGCGTCGCTCTTCTAAATCGGCGTTAGGGTTGCCATCGCCAAAGAGAAAAGAGAAAATTGCCTCTAAAAAGTTCAGCTCAGACTTGTCGCTGTGCCGCGATCGCTGGAGGTTTTGCTGACGTGGATGATCGTAGTAGCCAGGAGAGAAGAACAAAAAGAAGTCTGACCCAAACCCCAGATGCGGCATAAAGACGGCACCACCGCCAGAATCCTGGCGATCGTCGCTGTCGCGGCTTGAGTTTGCGGCTGTAATGATAAGGACGATCGACAGCAAGATCAGCGCAATGGAAACCATCAGCACAACGCCAAAGGAAATCCGAATGAGATAGAACAGAATTTTCCAGACTTTGCCCCACCATTCCTGGAGCTGTAACTGCAAGTACTTGCGACGCAGCACCGTGCGAAAATTCTGGGGAAATAAGTAAACCACCTCGCCGGATTCTGCGACTTGGAGGTGCCCACCGGCATCGGAGGCAAGCGCCAAAAGTCCCTGCTGGGCGAAGTTTACGTTTAATCCTGCCTGACTGGCAACGTCGCCAACCGTGACGCGGTAGTCGAGGCGCTCAACCGCTTGCATAATGTCGGGATTCGGAGCCATCTTGGTTCCTCTGGAAAGCCGTTACTCTCTCTAGTATAGAAGCTGCCTTTCTTCGTATGGGAGGGATCATGAGCGATCGCCTTTTCTCTCCACCCTCTTCCTGACGTAGGAGGCATTGCCATCTCGCACCAGGAGCTGATGTTGGGCAAAAGCGACATCCTTGACCCGCAAACGGAACCTTTCGCACAACCGCAATCCATTGCCCACGTAACTTCACCGTCAACTGCTGAACGCCTCAGATCTGTTGAATGCCTGCCTGCACCTCTGTTTTGCTCAAGACCGTAGGAAAGTGCTGGGTGCGTTTTGCCCAAATTGCGTTCACCTCAGACACGTCCAGCTTCAAGACCTTCCGGTACAGAAAAAGAATGGCATTGAGTGCCTGATTTTGAGTGGAAGCAGCGACCTGCTGTTGGCTGCCAGTCAGAAAGACCTCAATCTCTGCTCACCCCATCTCACGCGGATGACGCTTTTCATGGAAGAGGATATATCGTTTTACCCATTGCACGTAGGTTTCTTCCGTCCGGTAGGCATAATGCTTAAGCCGAATCACATCACGTAGTTGGTCTAAGAGCTTTTTGGGGCGAGGTTCCATAACCGTCAAGTCACAATGCTAAACATGTGTCTGATGATACTCTTTGTTTTACCCGTACACATCTGAAGATATGCGGAAAGTTTCCTCAGATCCACCTCGATCGGCGTATTATAAAGAAAGTTTCCTCAGATCCACCTGATTTGGGTGGATCGCAAGAAAAAATCTGCCTATCCACCTGATTTGGGGTGGATCTGAGGAAAAAATCCGTCTAATAACAAGTTAGCCGTCTCATCTACTGGGGTAAATATGGCTGGTACGGGCAGTATTTTTAGAACAAATGGCACGGATGAAGTTTACTGCGCGATTCAAGATGAAAGAAATTCTCATTGCAAAGAAGCCAAGATATTTGTTGAAGAGCTTTGGGAAAAGACGCATAAATATCTTGACTCAGATATTTTGCAAGAGTTACCAGTTCAGTTTCACCAGCGTTTCTGGGAAATCTATCTAGGGGTTCTTTTACGCAAAGGTACGTAAAGCGACATGGACTAGGTCCGACGTTCAGACCTGATTGCGAAGTCCTCGGATACGATCCAGCGGAAAATAGCGATAGAAAGCCGTCCTCCCGACTCTGAGGTGATCGATGACATTCCCGACAAACGGATAGTGCACCGTGTCCTTGAGACTGACCTCGGCCAGTCCTCCACCAACGAGCGTAGAGCGGCGATCCAGGCTGCCGTCGCCAACTATTCCGTCATCTTATGGGAGCATATCAACCGGCTCAGGGAGTACGACTGCTCCGATGAAAAGCGCCGGGATTCGGTCGGCATTCCACCCTCAAAAAACATCCTGAAAGCGCAAGCGCAAAAAGGAGAAAGGAAACTCGTGTAAACGGCGGGTCTTAACGCTTCTCCCGGCAGGGTCATGTCGCTTGACGTACCTTTGCGCCAAGAAACCCCGAAACCGTCACCGCTGGCGATGGAAAAGATTGAGGCGCTGGCGAAGCAGTTGGAGAAGGCTAGTAAGGAGTAGGGAGCAACCTGGTCAGATAGCCCCGGACCCAAAGCAAGTTTTCACCTAAACGAGTTATAAAATTCCTTATAAAGCAGGCTATAACAGGAGAGAAATTTATTTTCCCAGAGTAACCGATGGACATTGCCTTCTTGGTCAGCTTCCTGGCTCCCTACCTCCCTGCACTCCTCAAGCTGGGCAACAAGGCAGCTGAAAAAGCCGCCGAAAAAGTTGGCGAGAAGTCGGTTGAAGTCGCAGGGAGATTATGGTCAAAGTTGAGTCCCAAAGTCGAAGCCAAAGAAGCGTCTAAAGAAGCGGCTGAAGACCTTGCGAATGATCCAGAAAACCCAGCCTTGCGAACCGTTCTGCAAGTACAGCTCGAAAAAATCCTTACTCAAAACCCCGATCTCGCCGCCGAAATCACCCAACTGCTAGAAGAAGCTAAAGCGGAAGCGGGTGGTACTCAGATCAGGCAAACCGTCACAGGCGATCGTAATCAGGTAATCGGCACCATGTCTGGCAACGCTAAAGCAGTTGGTAATGTCGAAGGCAATGTGACGATGTAAAAGGTCGTCTAACTGGGTATGCCTGTTAGCAGAGGATTCTATGGTGTCTCAGCCCCCTTCACCAGATCCAGTTCCTCAAATTCAGCAAGACTTGCAGGGCGATCGCAACCAGGTGATCGGGCAGGTGCTGGGTGGCATTGTGGTCTATGTCGGGGGTGGGCAGGCGATCATTAACCCGACTGCGGCTGAACATCTGACATCAACGGCGAGCCCCGCAGCGACTATTGGTCCCAATCCCTATAAAGGACTATTGGCATTTCAGGAGGCTGACAGCGCCAATTTCTTTGGGCGATCGCACGATATTCAGCACCTCTGGGAACAGTTTCGAGACTTGCAAAATGCAGATGTAAGGTTGTTGCCCGTCTATGGACCGTCCGGTTCCGGGAAATCTTCCCTGGTGCGGGCGGGCTTGATTCCTGAACTGGGGAAACGCCACCTACCGGGACGAAACCGGGCGCGGGCGGCGGTATTGGTGCCCAGCGAACATCCGTTGGAAGCCCTCGCCACCATCTTGGCACGGGTCGCCACAAATGACCCTCTGCCTGCTGAAAAGGCAGAGGAATTTGAGCGCGTCCTGAAGAAAGTCAGTGAAGGTGGTGCTTATGAAGGGTTGCGGCGGATTGCCAGTATGCTGCCGGAAATTGCGACTTTTCCACTGATTGTGATGGTGGATCAATTCGAGGAAGTCTATTCCCTCTGCAAAGATACCCAGGGACGAGATGCCTTCATTGCTAATCTGCTCCATGCTGCAAGTGCTAGTTCCCGCTATGTCTCGGTGATTCTCACGCTGCGGAGTGACTTCTTAGGCGAAACTCAGCAGCATCCGGTGTTGAACCGACTGTTCTCGTCTCATGGGTTTCTGGTGCCGACGATGGGTGAGGACAATTTGCGAGAGGTGATTGCACAACCAGCAGAGCAGTCAGGGCACGCGCTGGATTTGGCAACGGTGAATCTCTTAATTGAGCAAACCGAAGGACGGGAGGGCGCTTTACCGCTGCTTCAGTTTGCACTGACTCGCATTTGGGAAGGTTTGAAGCAGGGAACGCTTCCGGCCGTAACTCTGGAGCAGATCGACGGGGTGGGGGGCGCACTAGCGGGGGAAGCACAGCGGATTTATGAGAGCTTGAGTCCGGCTGATCAGCCCATTGCGCGTCGGGTATTTCTGGGACTGGTGCAATTGGGGGAAGGCGCAAAGGATACTCGCCGCCGCGTCGAAATCGGAGACTTCGTCTCTCAGCAGAGCAGCTTGGATCAGGTCAAGCAAGTAATTGCTCGGTTTGCTGACCCTGGTGCCCGCTTGATTACCCTGGCAGCGAATAGGGATGCTGAGACAGCAGAAGTAACGCACGAAGCACTATTTGACCAATGGCAAGATCTAGGGGCTTGGCTAAAGGAGAGTCGCCTATTTCTCACCTGGAAGAATCGTTTGCGGACAACAATGCATCAGTGGGAAATAAGCGATCGAGAGCCAGAAGTCTTATTACGGGGAACGCCATTGGCTGAAGCGGAAGATTGGCTTCAGAGACAGGAAGCTGATTTGAGCCAAAGTGAGCAGGACTATATTCAGGCGGGTTTGGTGGAGCGCGATCGCCTGCAAAAAACAGAGCAAGAGCGTCAGCAGCGTGAGTATGACTTGCTCAAAAAGTTTGTGAGTACTGCTCAAACAAGAACAAAGCTTGCTATCTCAGCGGCTGGTCTGGCGATCGTCGCTCTGCTAGCTGGTGGTTTCGCATGGTATCAGCAACAACAGGCTCAACAAGCTCAGCAGGCGTTCTTATTGGGTATTGAGCCAGCCAAGCCAGAGCTTCTTAAAAAATTGCCTGATTTTTTGAAAGAGGCAGGTAGGCTGAGTTCTACAAGAAAAGAAGAAAATGTCCAATTAGCGCTTGCATACTACCGCAAAATACTGACAGATACGAACGCATTGCTTGAGGCAATGCAAAGTACTCCAACACTATTTCAAAAACAGGATAACCAGTCCATTGAGGCAATTGCTAAAAATGCTGAGAATGGTTTGGTCGAGACTATCCGGATCTATCGAATTCCACAACTAGAAGCAGAATTAAAGAGGAAGCAATGGGGAAATACTAATGATCAAAGACCTTCTACAGACATTAAGAATAGATTCACCGGGGCACTCCGAACAACTACTGAAATTTTAATGAGTAATTTTGGAGCCAATGCAGATTTAAGTGGCAATGGCCAGATTGACAATCCGGAAGAAGCAGAAAGACTGCCCTGTGACACATTGAAAGACCTTGAAGAATTATGGCGACGATTCGCAAATCAGCAGTGTGGTTGGTATGGTCCAACGAATGAATATGAAGCACCTGCTTGTGGGCAGTTAGATGGTAAAACTCTTATGACCTCAGTCTTTGTTCCGCCTTTCTCCGAAATAACGAAGCATCTGGAGAGTTGTTCAGGAATATCAAAACCAGTCAAGGTAAACAGTCAAAATTAGGGGTTTTAATTCAGTGAGACGGATTCAAATTCGCCAAAAATATATGAAAAATAAATTCTGTCAACGTTGGTTGGCACTAGTAATTATCGGAGCAATTGCGCTAATTAGCACTTTAGCTGTTCATACGTCAGTCAATGCTGCACAGCCATCGACTGTGTTAGTGAGTGACTCTTATAACTTCCGTAGTCGAGGATTAGGAGTTCGTAGAGAAGGGAAAGAGCCGCCAGAAACAGTTAGCAACGGTAAAACCCAGCTACGGGCATTTCGAGACGTTTTGACTGTAGAGGGTGACAAACACTCTTGGGCTGCACTTGTACATGTACTTGGTCAGCAGCCTTTGCAGTACGGTGGTTTCATTATGAGAACACTAATAGGTTCTAGCCCTTCTCAGTACTGGTTCTCCTGTCGTGCTAGTGGCAATTTTTTGATGGCATGGCGACAGAGAGGCAAGGATCGAGCTTGTGGGGATGGACTAAAGCTCATTAGTCGAAAGAGTCAAGCTAAATCTTCTTTTAACTTTGGTAGCTCAGAAACTGCTCAAGCTAACAAAAGCCTTGTGCTTGCTCAAGCTTCCGATGAAATCATCATCATACCTGGTTCCCAACAAATTATTCTCCAAACATTTGATTCTGGAACTGGCATCACCATCAAAGTGCTTGAGGGGGATATTCGAGTTATATCAACCAGGGTGCCAGAGGGGAAACTGATTAAAAAAGGTGAGCAATACATTTATCCTCAAAACAGCATCACCTCTATAGATACTGATTCAATAGCTCAGAAACCTGAAGTAAAAGACTTTCTTAAGTCCGAAAGTTGGTCTTCACCAAAAGTTCCCCAGGTTATAGCTGAGGCAATTTCTGAACACCTTAGAGGTCTGCAGGTAGTTACACCAGCTAAAGAATGCCAGGGGAACGAAATTTTGACTGCTAAAGCCTGCGTTGGAGATGAAATGGAGCCAGAAGAAGCAAAGCTTATCGAATTAATTAACCAGTATCGTGCCCAAAATAGCTTATCTCCAATACCAGCATCGAAATCTCTTACTCTCGTTGCCAACCGTCATGTCCGAGACATGGCTGTGAATATTGGTGACTTGACTCATGGCTGGAGTAATTGTCCTTATGATGGAAACAATCAAAGTACTTGGCCGTGTATGTGGACAGCTCCTCAAAGGCTAAAGACAGCTTACCCTGGCAGAGGTTATGAGAACGCCTATGGTGGGTCAGGAATTGCATCCGCAGAAGGTGCTCTGAGAGGTTGGCAGGATGGAAGTTATCATCAGGAAGTTATTCTTAATCAGAAAATATGGCAGCGCCTAAAGTGGAATGCTTTAGGCGTTGGACTTTACAAGGGTTATGCAGTGATGTGGGTTGGAGAGGAACCTGATCCTGCGTAGTAATGCTTACGGGGTTTGAGTATCATCCGAACAGAAACTCCCGTTAGGGGGTGTACCAGTTAAACCTGCTAGAAATTAGGAGCCTGAAACCCCTGATATTGCGTGCAGGATCTCTATACCAAAGAACTTATACTCTGACTGATACAAACTATTGCAGTCAATTGCTGCCACTGCCGATATGCCTGTTCGTTTTCTGACACTAGAACAACAACAGCGCTATGGGCGCTATCCGGAGGAACCCACCGCTCTTCAGCTAGACCGCTATTTTCATCTAGATGACGCAGACCGACAGTTGGTGCGTGCTCGACGCGGTGACCACAATCGTTTGGGCTTCGCGGTGCAGCTCAGCACGGTTCGGTTCTTAGGTACCTTCCTTGCCAATCCGCTTGAGGTGCCATCCAATGTCATTGACTATCTGGCTCAGCAGCTACAGGTCGTTGACACGCGTGACCTCTCAGCTTATCTGGAGCGCGCAGCCACTCGCTGGGAGCACGCAGACATGATTCGGCGTCACTATGGCTATCAGGATTTCAGTACTCAACCCGAGCACTGGCGGTTTGTGCGCTGGCTCTATGTTCGTGCTTGGGTCGGCACAGAAGCACCCAGCGTTCTGTTTGACATCGCGACGGCTCAGCTGCTGGGACAAAAGATTCTGTTGCCGGGAGTGAGTGTGCTAGAGCGCCTGGTTGCGACGGTACGAGAGCGGGTGTCGCAAAGGGTTTGGAAGCGCTTATCATGCCTGCCGAATACAGAGCAATGTCAGCAACTGGATGCGCTGCTCAAAGTGGATGAGGACGCCAGGCAAACCATCCTTGATCAGTTGAGGCGCTCGCCGACACGCCAATGGCACGTATGCACTGGTGTCCGCCCTGCAGCGGTTGCAGCGCATACGTGCCATTGGCGTCAGCCATCTGGTGTTACCTAACGTGCCGCCCAGTCGCTTGAAGGTGCTGTCACGAGCTGCATTCACCTCCCGCGCCCAAACCATTGAGCGGATGCCGACAGCGCAGCGGATGGCGACGCTCTTGGCTTTTGCTCATGATGTCGAAGCGACGGCTCAGGACGATGCTTTGACTGTTTTGGAGCTACTCACCAAAGAGCTGTTAGCCAAATCGGCTAGTCAAGGCAAGAACGAACGACTGCGGACGCTCAAAGATTTGGATGCGGCGGCGCTGACGTTGAGTGCGGCCTGCGGCATCCTTTTAGAGCTAGAACCAGCTGCTGCCCAGCTGCGCGAAGCGATCTTTTTACAGGTTTCTCCGGTACAGCTAGCAGCGGCTGTAGAGCAGGTGGAGTCCATTGCTCGCCCGCCAGAGGACCAGTACTATCCTGAGATCCTCAGCCGGTGGCGCACGGTGCGGCTATTTTTACCGCTGCTGCTGAAGACGATTGACTTTCAGGCGACGCAGGCCGGTCAACCGATGCTGGCGGCAGTCGCTTTCCTCAAATCGATTGAAGGCCAGCGTCAGCCCAGCATGAAAGACGCGCCCTTGACCGTTGTCAGCAAAGGCTGGGCACGCTGGGTTTGTCCGACACCGGGTGAGATTGATCGCCACGCTTACACCTTCTGCATTCTGGAGCAGCTGATGAATGGTCTGCGGTGCCGCGACTTGTATGTTTCTCCGAGCGTGCAGTGGAGTAACCCGCAGAACAAATTGCTGCAGGGCCGCGAGTGGGTGGCACTGCGCGCTCAAATCTGCCGCACCTTAAATCTTGCGCCGACACCCGACGCGAAACTGACACAGCTAAAGCAGCAGCTCCATGATGCGTACCACCGGACGGCCCAAAATCTGCCGACAAATGCCGCTGTGCAAATTGTTGTAGCGGCAAACGGACGGCAAACGCTGACCATCAGCCCCCTGGAGAAACTGGAAGAGCCTGAAAGTTTGCGTTCGCTTCGGGCGCAGGTCGCGGCTTTGCTGCCTCGGGTTGATTTGCCAGAGGTGCTCTTAGAAATCCATGAAAAGACGGGGTTTCTTGATGCCTTTACCCATGCCCACGAGGAAGGGGCTCGCGCCGATCATGTCACGACGAGCCTGTGCGCTGTGCTAGTGGCAATGGCCTGCAACATTGGGCTTAGACCTTTACAGCGCAAGGATACACCGGCACTTACGAAGCACCGCTTGGCCTGGATACAGCAGCACTACATTCGCGTTGAAACGCTCGTTGAGGCTAATGTTTGTTTGGTGAACGCCCAGAAGAATGTCTCCATCGTGCAAGCCTGGGGCGAGGGTGAGGTTGCTTCTGCCGATGGCCTCCGGTTTGTCGTGCCAGTGAAGACGTTGAACGCTGGTCCCAATCGAAAGTACTTCAATGGTGGCCGGGGCATCACCTATTACAACTTTGTCTCAAATCTATTCGCTGGGTTTCATGGTCTGGTGGTGACTGGGACGTTGAGAGATTCTTTGGTGGTACTTGTCGGTCTGCTGGAGCAGCGGACGGGGCTACGACCGCGCGAGCTCATGACCGACACTGCTGGCTACAGCGATATTGTCTTTGGGCTGTTCTGGTTGCTGGGCTATCAATTCAGCCCGCGCTTAGCTGACACTGGAGAGGCCCGCTTTTGGCGACTTGACCCGAAGGCTGACTATGGCGTGCTCGATGGCATAGCACGGCAGAAAGTGAAGGTGCATCTGATTGAAAACCTATGGGACGACGTGCTGCGGGTGGCAGGGTCGCTCAAGCTTGGTAAGGTCAGCGCCTTAGAAATTATGCGAGTGCTTCAAAAGGGTGGCAAGCCTTCGACGCTGGGCAAGGCGATTGGGGAACTGGGCCGTGTGGCTAAGACGTTATACCTGCTCAATTACATTGATGATGAGGCGTATCGCCGCCGGATTCTGACTCAGCTCAATCGCGGGGAAGGGCGGCACAGTCTGGCTAGAGCGATCTGTCACGGTAATAAAGGGGAGATTCGGCAGCGCTATCGAGAGGGGCAGGAAGATCAGCTCAATGCACTGGGCTTAGTCACCAACGTCATCATTTTGTGGAATACCTTGTACATGGATAGAGCCCTTGATCATCTGCGAGAGCAAGGACTAGCCATCAATCCTGAAGACGTTTCTCGGTTATAGCCCTTGGGTTATAGCCACGTCAATATGCTGGGCCGCTACGACTTCGAGCTGGCTGAGGCGCTCAGAGAGGGTGGCTTTAGAGCGTTACGGAACCCTAATGATCCAAATGAGCCATTTTACTAGCCTGAAAACTGCTTATGGAAAGGGTTGCAGCCTTAGCGTAGGTTTCTGTTCCATTACTACTCAAGCCCCAATACCTGCTGCAGCACCACGCAATACCTGTTTAGAGTAGTAGGATAAGTTCCTGCCAAAAATTTTCGCCTTGTCTAGTTTGAAGCATAGCAAGGGATTCATTTAGCTGATTTTCAGTTGTCTTGACTAACTTTGCATAGTCTTTACTAAAGAATTCTGGAGGAAAGAAGAATAAACCTAATACAGGATCTTTTTCAGTAAGCTCATACACTTGTATCAAGGCATTTCGTATTTCTCCTCTTAAGTTAAAATAGTGAAAGCTTCCCCAGTAACCAAGACCAATTAGGAATCTGTTTGGAAGCTCTCCCGAAGTACCTCGTGTAGCTCCTTCTGGGTCCAAGTTAATTAGCTTAGTAAATTCTGCCCGCGCTAAACGAAACTCATCATTACGAACATCTTTCGTTTCAGCTTTTACACCATCTGACAAATGGCGTAATGCAGAGCGCGTACCTACAAGCACTTGTTCATCGATTTGGGCACTAATATAAAGAACCTGCTTTAGAAGCTTTCTAAGTTTTTCCTCTATTTCATCAAGCTCGTCAAAGAGATGTTCTTGATTATCTAGAATTTCTTGAGATATCTCACTCAAGCTGTCGATTGCTTCAGCTAACCATTTTGATTCTCTACCTGACATTGCATTTAAACTTTTGAAGAGCCTTAATAGTTAATTTGACCCTTTAGACCAATAGCAAACTCATTTTGATAAATATAAATATTTCTGAGTTGCTAAACCTTCTTTTTAAACCCATTTCCATAGACAACAACTTCTGCGCCACCAATTACTACTGTTGGGCTAACAATCTTTACGCCTAGTACCCCGTCATAACCACGATCTTTTGCCTTCTGCTCTAGCTCTTGCAACGCTGTATCTACAGCATCTTGAATTAATTTTTCATAGTGAATCATTCGTCCACCTACTAAATCTTTGATATTCGATCTAATATCTTTGAGAATATTCGCAGATTTAACTACAACAACGGTCAACAACTCTCCAACTTCAACTTCAGGTGTCTGTGGGTGATCCAGGCTTATCAGCATTAGTTTGTTCCAAAGATTTTTGCTTGAGAGAGATTTCCAGCCATTGTCGTCGCAGCCACATAACTATGAACAGTAAGAAAAAAGCGATAGTAACAATAGATATAGGAATTATTGGAATACCATACTTGTCAGAAAATAAACGCAAAGAAATAGAACCCGTAAATACTCCAGGCACATCCTTAAATAACGAAACTAAACTTGCTGAGGATTTCCAAAACTGAATAGCAGATCTAATGTCACGACTTTGAACGATATCAGACAAAGCATGAGGATTTTTAATTATTGAAGAATCATCAAGTAAAAGACTTACAACTTGATTAACTTGAGACTGGTCGAGTGAAGCTATATTATCTGACAGTTTCTGCAAATCACTTGATGATAATTGAGAAGACAGTGAAATCAAATTTTGCTTTGGAATTGTTAACAGCTTACGAATTGACTCAGCATCTAGTCTTGAAAACTTACTTATCGTGGAAGCATCATTTAACGACAAAATTTCTTTTAGTAGTTGACGATCTAGCTGTTCAGGAGAGAAGTACTTATAAACCTCTAGCTTCACTACCTTTTCAATTTGGTTTCCTGCCAGGTTTATCCACTCAAGAAAAACATTTAATCCATCAGCATTACCAAGGATAGAATAGCTGCTTTCTGGCAGAGAAAGCAGCCGTTCAAACGAACCGTCTTGAATATACTTCTTCAATTCATTTCGACCCATTTCATTCAAAAGCAAACCTAACAAGGAGGAAACTTTTGAAGGGTCGTATTTTTCTAGAAGTTTGTTAAATTCAGGTAGATCTTTAGCAATACTTCTCACCTGACTATATCTTTCCTGAAAGCCAAGATACTCGCTATAGAGAGCATTAGAAATTGCTCCTGAAAGCTGAAGGGATTCAGAACGAAGTTGACTTTCAACTGTATTCGAGATCTCTTTTTGAAAAGTTTGCTTTACTTCTGGTTTTTTAAGAGTCTTTTGAATTTCATTTAATGCTCCATCGAAGTTAAGAATATCAGGAACTATTAAAGCAATAGCAACAACATCAACAATGGGAATTGCGATTGCCACTGCGCGCCCTAGAATCCTTTCAACGACCTGCTGGACAATTCTATTTACAACTTGCTCGGTAATTCGTTTGGTGATAAATTTTTCAACAATGAAGTAAGCCGCACCTCCTATTGCTTTTTGTTTTGGTTCAAGAACTGTTCGGATTCCGCTTGGCAAGTTCAGATAATCACTGTCTAAATTTTGTGCTGAGTCTTCAAGGCTTTTTGTAAAAACAGTAACAAACGCTTGTGAGTACTGTCGTTTGATGCATTTTTGTAGGAACTCTATAGCATAAGATGAAGACTGAGCAGAAATTAGCTCCAAATTAGTCGCAATTTCTATCCCTACATTCTCAGATAGTTTTTCAATTTTCTTTCCAAGGCTTGAAGAACTATCAAATGCAAGCTCAGCGACCTCCCTTGATAGTTCTTCTGCTTTCCCAGCAGACCAATTACTAGCTAGTTTAGATAAAAAACCTGTGTTCTTCTTAACAGTATTTGCTGCTTTATCTACTTCAAAATCAATTGCTGAATCCATGTCAAGCGCATACCATTCTCTTTGAACGATTGATCTGACATTCGCTTTTGTTTTTTCATCAGCAAAGAAGTTTTGTACTATAAGATTTAATTCGTTGCGAAGATCTGCTTCATCCACTCCTTCACAAGTAACTGGTAAATTACTTACTCCCTGAGAAATTGGTGCTGCGTAAACACTGGTTGTGTTAAGTATCAAACAAAACACCAAAAGGATCGGTAGAAGTCTTCTCATAAGGCTTTTGAAATGTTTATAAGTGTATAGCTGTTTACTTTTAGAAAAAGGTGGCAAGTAATCTTCATCACCATACTTCAAGCCACTACAGTTACGCAGCCTGTTTTACGGATTATCCAGCTTTTAAATAGAAAGTGGGGTATGACACCGTTCCTGGCAATTAAGTACTACATCGCCTAAACGCTCCTCACAGCCTAACTTTCAGACTGTGATCTTGCCGCTTTTGCTCAACGTTGATGCATAGCAGCAGCGATGCATCAACGTTGAGGAGCAGAGCGATTGATCACTTCCGCTAATCATCTTGTGAAGCTTGTACCGTTGCCGGACAGGCAGAAGCGCAATGGTAGAATGCGGCTTTCAGGCGACGAATGAGGCGCAAATCAGGTGGTGTACTAACCGTTTTTCATTAGTACAGCGTCCAAAAGTAGTCCAGACCTTTACTAATCAGGGCTTCCAGCGATTATGGCTGAGGATCAAAAGGCTGGAGCGCCTATACAGTCTGCGTTTCAAGGCGATATGATAAAAAATCACACGTATCTCGGCTCAACCCCTATGCGGAATTGTGTTGAACACAATCCCGCAACAGCCTTTCAGGCAACTCCAACAATCGCAGCGACAATTCGCTCGTCTAGCGGCTTGAGAAAGCGTAGTTCGCTGAATTTGGCTTGAATGTCTTCGGTTTTGAGCGGTTCCTGTTCAATCAGTACCTGTCGAATATCCCGCAGCCGCAAGGGACTAGCTCGGCGGCGCTGGGTGAGCTGGTCATACCAAACGAGACGAATTAAATCCAGCCAGCGCTCAGCAAGGCTTCCTAAATCCACAGGCTCCTCCGACTCTGGTTGCGTCAACTCCAACAATTTCCGGACTAACTCTTCCCGATTTCGATCTCCACGCAAGGCAGCTTCTTCCTTGTAAACCTGTAAGACCAATCGCATTTCCTGCAAAGCCCGCTGTTTCTTGCGAGGCAGCAACAATTCTTCTGTCTTGCGAAGCTGTTGCAGAAACTCTCTCAAGACTTTGGCTGCTTTTTCCATTTGCCCTTGGGGTAGGTTGCTTACCCCTTCATCCGACACATGCCGTAGATGCTGGCTGACATCCTCCAGGTCTGTAATTGGCGAAGCATCCGGACGATCGAGATAGACCCAGCGTGGCGCACCCCACTTGGTTCCAGCGATGGCAAAGAAGACCCAGGGACGGCGGGCTGCAACCACGCTAATGCGTTTCGTCTCGATTAGTTGAACTGAAGCGATCACTCTCGCATCGCTGTCGCGCAACCGTTCGTAGATATCACGTTCGATCAAAGCTTGGTCGCCTTCAACCAGTGATCGCACCGGGGCAAACGCATCGAGTAAGCTATGGGGTTTGAGGTGCAGTGGAACGGAAAACAGGGTTAAGTGGCTCTTATACATAGCCAAATAGAATGTAGCCCATTAACATCGGCAGTTTTGCTTTTGGCTAGGGCTGGTAGGATGGGTCCATCGGGGTATACCCATTTTGACCAGCGCTCCCAAGATATTGTCCGTATCCAGTTGGAGTCATTGAAGCAAAGCTGCCATGAAGAGCGGCAAGTCTTGAAAGCTTTGTAGAGATGAGCTTTCAAGACTCTACTTAGACGCGAACATTGGCGCGCCAGATTGTCCAATTTTCATTTGGCTATTCAAATTGTCCTCTTAACCCTGTTTTTCGTTCCACTGCACCTTAAACCCCTAACTCAACTCCTGGGTAAAACGTGAGCGCCGCAATCGCCCGTCCCTTCTGCTCCTCGCTCACCTCCAGGTACTTCTGCAGTGCCGCCAGCGATCGGTGCCCTGAAAGCTCCTGAATGACGCGCAACGGAATCCCGGCCGCACTCATCTGCGTCAGCGCCGTGCGTCGAAAGCTGTGCGTTGACGCCCCCACAATCCCCACCCGCTCAAACGCAACCTGCAGCAGCTTGTGTGCCGACGTGGGTTTGAGGTACTGCCGACCCCAGCGACCGGGAAACAGATACTCCTTACCGACTTTGGGATAGTAGGCCTCTAACCACGCTCGCAGCTGCGGATGCACCTGAATGGAGCGCGTCGCCTGCTGTCCCTTCGTATCCTGCTTCCGAATCAGCACCTCTGCGCGCACGCTCCCGGACTCCCGATAGACATCCCGCGTCAGCCGCGTACAGGCTTCATTGATCCGACACCCGGTGTAGAGACAGAGGCCAAATAACGCCCGGTCGCGTTCGTTCTGTAACCCCTCCTGAAAGAGGCGATGGATTTCCGTGGGTATTAACACTTTCGCCTGACCATGTCCGGCCGTCTTCAACTGTCACACTCCTCTCAGCGACTGTCCTTGCTACCCTTCAGCATAGGACAGGAAAGAGCCATTTCTTCTCCTAAAGGCCTCAAAGCCTTGCTACGCCGTGATGGTGGTGAAGATCAGTAAACGCTTTAGGAAAACTTATCAATGGGTAGTGCGCCATTCGCGATCAGCGCAGGCTGAAACCCGGATGTCGTCGTGCCACGTTCCTGATTTCATCAGTCCAACTTATCAATGACCCGTCGCGCCCATGGGTTTGATTCCGCTTGGCCAGCAGGTTGCTGACTGTGCCAGTTTGGTGGGTCGGGTCTGCTCCATGAGGTTGGTAAAAGCAATTGGTTGCTTGGGGTTTTGGGAAAGTGCTTGCTCAATGGGTGACCAGGCCCAAGCAAGTGGGTAGTTTGCTGTGAAAGTCGAGGCGTAGGTACTGGTCGTTCCAATGCAACGTCGATCAGGGTGGGGTGAGGCGTTACGATCCTCTTAACCGCCTCACAGCACACCAATGTCACTGCATGCACAACCATGATTGAGACACCTTTTATCACTGAGTCCACCGCCTGCACCACCGCCTGCATCCACCTGGTGATACCGCGGGCAGAGATGATGCACGCCTTCGGTCCTGCCATTGACGCACTGGTAGCAACACTTTCAGAGCAAGGCTTGTCACCCGCCGGTCCCGCCTTCGCTCATCATTTTAAGATCACCCCTGACACCTTTGATTTCGAGGTTGGCTTCGCCACCACGGCACTGATCGCGCCTGCGGGACGCGTCAAACCTGGTCATGCTCCGGCGCTGAAGGTGGCGCGTACGGTTTACCATGGCCCTTATGAGGGGCTCCCTGCCGCGTGGGGTGAATTTGATGCCTGGATGCAGGCTCATGGTCTCACGCAAGCTGAAGACCTTTGGGAACACTATGTCACAGGTCCACATACAAGCCCAGACCCAACGACTTGGCGGACGGAACTGACTCGGCCGCTCACCAGTTAAAGCCAAGCCTTCGTAACCATGCCTGCCGCGCAAGCTGATGACCGCGCCTACCCGACGCTGTATTGGACAAAGGCTTGGCTCAGAAGGCAAACTTTATATGTTTGACTCCTAAACCTGTGCCGCTGCCGCACTCAGATGTCAACACTGGTTCAAAGTTGCCGAAAGCGGTTGTTTTCGGCAGTTATTTTTCGATGTTGCCTCATGAACATGTAACAGGTCGTCCCTTAAAGTAATAGCTAAAATGTATTCGTAAGTTTAGAAATGTTGTTATCAAGAATGGGTGTTGCTGAAAAATTTGAAAGGCTAACAGCCAATCTTCGTACGGCAGATGATGAGACTATTACAGATCGCTGTAAGCGAATAACAAAGAGAATCAATATTGATTTTTGGGGCAATACCTCTGAAATTTATCACACAAAATATTTGGGTTCGTATGGACGTGGCACCGATATAAGAGGTCACAGTGATGTAGATCTTGCGGCTGAATTGCCTTACTCCCAATACAGCAAGTACAACTCTTATATGTGGATGGACAGTCTGCTCTCTTACAAGCTGTAAGGAACTCTATCAGGGTTACCTATCCTACAACGGAGGTCGGTGGAGATGGTCAAGTTGTCGTCGTTCAATTTAGTGACGGGATAAAGTTTGAAGTAGTGCCAGTATTTATCAACGATGACAAAAGCTATACCTATCCAGATTCTAACAATGGCGGTTCGTGGAAAGTAACGAATCCCATCCCTGAAATACGTACAATTAGTCTAGCAAACAGCTTGTATAACAAAAAAGTTAAGCACTTAGCGCGAATGACAAGAGCATGGAAGAAAAACAATAACGTTTTAATTAAAGGACTATTGATAGACACTTTTGCATATAATTTTATGCATCAATGGTTATATAAAGACAAGTCTTATTTGCACTACGATTATATGACGAGAGACTTTATGAAGTATTTGTCAGAGAGGGACAGAACACAAGATTATTGGAGAGCGCCAGGTAGTGGGCAGGAAGTTTGGCGGATAGGGTTGTTTGAACCTAAAGCAAGCCAGGCTTATGAGATAGCGCTGGAAGCAATTACTTGTGAAGAGAAGGGATATGTCTACAGTGCTAATCAAAAATGGAGAGAAATTTTTGGTAGCTTTTTTGCAGGATGACTTTTAACTACTGTATACAAGGGGTAATAAAGCATTGAATGCTAGCTCTACACTGGCAGCAATAAGAGAGTCATTTGGTCGAGTTGTCTACACCCACAAGACTCACTTGAAAATGATTGACCAGTTGAATCAGAGAAATTACTGGATTAAAGTTGCTAATCTTGCTGCTCTCGTTTTAACTACTGGTGGAATATTAACGCCTATTTATGATGCCAGTCCCTTCAAGACGGTAATCATTGCCCTTACTGCTGCCTTTGCCTTAGCTGTTGCTGTCTACCAGCTCAGTTTCGATCCTGCGCTGGAGATCGAGGCGCACCGAAAATGTGCAAAGCAGTTATGGGTAATTCGCGAAGTGTACATCAATTTAATAGCTGATATCAAAGATGGTGTGTTATCAGATGACCAGATTCGTGAGCGGAGAGATACGCTTGTTACACAACTGGGGCAGGTTTACCAAGAAGCCCCTGACACAACATTTAGAGCCTATAAAGAAGCGCAAAAAGCCCTTAAGATTAATGAGGAGATGACATTTTCTATACACGAGATTGATCAGTTCTTACCGATAAATTTGCGAGAAAGCAAAAATTAATATTACGAATACTGGTGGCTGACAAAGTCAGTCTAACTAACTTTCTATAAGCGATTGTTTTGGCTAAGCTTTGCACCAGTGTCTCACAACTCATCCGTGCGAGATCGTTGTGAGAGCTTGATTGTGAGATGGCTTTTGAGACACTAGGAAGCCGATACTATCGTCAGGTCGCGATTGCCCTTCTCAATCTCTCTTTTGGGACCGTTTTTGAGACACTTCCAATTGGCACACAACTGGCATCTCGCCGGTACAGCTGTTGACCCAAAGAGACTGGAGCGCTAGTATTGGATTAAGTACCGAATTCTGCTCTTAATTAGGGGCGACTATGCTCAGTCTCAACAATATTCATTCGCTGACGGACTTTCGCCGGAATGCTAGCAACTACATTGAGCAAGTCCGAGAGACGAAAGCACCGCTAGTGCTGACGGTCAATGGTGAAGCGGCGGTGATCGTCCAAGACGCCAATACCTTTCAACAGCTCTTAGAGCGGTTAGAAAGCGCAGAAAAAGAACTGCACTTGATTAAGTTAGACGTTTTGCAGAAAGATATTGCAGCCGGAATCGCCCAGCTTGAGACTGGAGATTATACGGAATATGATGAGGACACCCTATCAGATCTATTTGTCGATATTAAAGCACGAGGGAGACAGCGTTTGGCTGAAGATGCGGCTCTATGACCCGTCGTCGCTTGAAGCTTGCGAAGCTGGCAGAAAAGGATCTCGATGATATTTGGGTATCGATTGCGCGGCATAACTTGGACAGTGCAGACAGGCTGCTGGATGAGATCCAGAAACGTTTTTTGTTGCTAGTCCGCTTTAGAGAGATGGGCAGCGCACGCGAAGATTTGGCACCGTCGTTACGAAGTTTTCCGGTCGATAAATTTTTGATTTTTTATCGTTTGACTAAACAGGGGATCGAAGTTATCCGTGTTTTACCAGGACAAGTAGACATCGAAAGGATCTTTCGAGAAGGGAAGTAGGAAGAACTGGAGCGATCGTTCTGAGACATGGCAGAAGCTCGCTTGAAGCTTGACCAAACCTCTCTGGTGCTTCCTTAATAAGGTAAGCTTTGGGCAGACTCAGGTGGCATAAATAATGGGTAAGGTCATTGCACTATTTAATCAATCGGGAGGCGTTGGGAAAACGACGCTGACGATGAATCTGGGTTATCAACTAGCTGATCGTAATCATCGTGTTTTGCTTGTAGATATGGATCCACAAGCTTCTCTTACGATCTTTATGGGTTTCGATGTCATGGAGCAGGATAAAACGGTCTACAACGCGATCATTTCCGAAGAAGACGAGCCACTTCCTGTTTTGCACGCTCATCAGATGGATTTGTCTCCCGCAAATATCATCCTTGCTAATGCTGAGCAGGAACTGATCTTGGCAGATCAGAGAGAAACTCGTCTTAAGGAACCGCTCTCCAAAATCGCCAATAATTACGATTTTATTCTGATTGATTGCCCGCCTAGTCTTGGTATTCTTAGCCAAATCAGTTTGATTGCTGCTGATTATGTGCTTGTTCCGATTCAAACCCAGTTCAAAGCGTTGATGGGAACGGACTCTCTTTTGAAGACAATTAAGAAGATTCAGCGACGCATGAATAAGACCTTGAAGGTTGCTGGTTTTTGCCCAACTATGTACTCCTCTGGAAACGCTTTAGATCAACGGACTCTGGAAGCAATTACCGAGCAACTGGCCCCGATTGGACCGATTTTTACGCCAATTCCGCGTGCCACCGCTTTAGCAGAAGCCTCTGAATTTGGTAAGCCACTGGCACTGTCTCCTAAAAGAAATGTGGCTGTTTTAGCCATTCTTGATGAAATTGTGACTGTGTTGGAGCAGCTTTAGATGAGTTCCGCCAAACCACCTGCTGAACGTTCTCGTCTCAAAAATGTCACCTTGTTCAATGAGGAAGACGAGCTTTCTCCCACTCCTCAAGCAATACCACTCACTAAAATCAAGCTGCCTAGACAACAGCCCCGCCGTTACTTTGATCCTCAAAAATTAGCGGGCTTAGTAGAATCGATCAAGCAACACGGTGTTTTAGAACCCTTGCTAGTGCGACTCGTTGGCTCTTCAGCGTATGAGCTAGTTGCAGGAGAACGTCGCTATCGTGCGGCTAAAGAGGCTGGCTTAACTGAAGTCCCAGTCGTCATTCGGGATATGAGCGATACAGAAGCTCTTCAAATAGCACTGATTGAAAACCTTCAGAGAGAAGACTTAAACCCGGTTGAGGAGACTGAAGGGATTCTGCAGTTGCTAGCGCTAGAGCTAGGAAAGCCAGAGGGAGAAGTTCTCTCACTGCTTTATCGAATGCTGGATGAAGCAAAGGGAAAAGTTCCCCATAACGTTATGGGGAACTCTGAGGCTCTGACCGTTCAACGAGTGTTTGATGGCATTGCCTTGATGGAGTGGAAATCTTTTGTTAGCAATCGGTTGCCGCTCTTGAAGCTCCCAGAAGATATTTTAAGTGCTTTACGTAAAGGAAGTATCGCTTACACAAAGGCTCAGGCAATCGCTCGGGTTAAGGATCAATCACAGCGCCATGCTCTGTTGACAGAGGCTGTCAGCCAAGATCTTTCGTTGACCCAAATCAAAGCAAAGATTAGCGATATTCAGACTCCCCATAAAGTAGCTGTTGATCAATCTCCATCTCTAAAGCAGCTTTTTGACCAGGCTTATCGACAGGGCAGGAAGTCCAGGGTTTGGGATGATCCTAAAAAGACAAAGAAACTGGAGAAATTGCTGGTAGAGCTTAATTCACTTTTGGCTGAGCATGATGATTGATTGTTATTCAGTCTGCGCTGAGCCCTCAAAAAGTTCACCTGCAAACTGTCACATGGAGCGCCTCGGCGAAGGGGTGGACTGCATCTGGAGCCACTTAACCAAGCCTTAATCTTAAGCGATTGCTCCAACCCGTTACCCTCGTCACCTAACTGCTAGACCTTCCACGAAAAATCGTCCTTTTCAGGCTGCGCGTCTGCGGCCGGGGCAGTTAACCCAGTGGCTTCAGTCAAGGCTCGAGAACATAAGGGTTGACCCAAGCAACATCACTCTCGCTAGTCCAGACCTTGCAGCTGACTTTGCAGCTCAAACAACAACAACTCCCAATCATCCTGAGTCAGACTCGCTTCCAGTTGCTCAAACAGTTCCAGCACAAAGCAGGTGCGCTGCTCCAGCGTCCAACCCAATTGCTGCACGCACTGGTCGATCGCCCCTCGAAGACTAGCTTCAGTCAGGGGATACTGCTGCACCGCCTCACGCAACAACAGCGGCTCTTCCAGAAACGTGGTCAAGTCCGGTCGCACATACCAATCCGCCTGCGCCAGAGCAAAGTCCGGTGGTGGCGCTGTGAAATAGATGGCATCCAGTTCATCCTCAACGAGCAGCCAACCGACCATGTGTGCCAGAGCCAGCCAGTCTTCCTCCTCAGGCTTCAGGTAGCGGGCACCCACAGCCAGCAAATCTACCTGCGCCAGCGGATTATAAACACCAGCAGACCACGCTAGCGCCGTCTCTTCAGGATGCTCCTGCTGGTATTGGGCAAAGAACGCTTCCACTTCCGCTTGTTCCGCTTGCATGGCCAGATCTACGCCAAGTTCCTGCAATGGCTGTTGAGGCACAACGCTCAGTTGCCGGATCTCTTGCAAAGCGGTCTTACCACTCCGGCGCTGCGGTTGCGATCGTCCAAAGCCGCCTGGCATCATTACCCCCTCGATTGAACAACCTTCGGGTTGCTCCAGTGCCACTACATCTGTGCTGATGAGGCTGACCGACTCTTGCTGTGCTTGAGCAGCAAAGAACTGCTGTGCTTCCGCTACCAGAATCCAGTCACCGCTCTCCAACCATACCTGCATCTTAGCAAGCTGCTGCTCAGCACTGGCAGACTTTCGGTGAGCAGCTTCGACAGCAATACCTGTGGAAAACCCCCCAGACCCCCCAACTTCTGAAGACCCCACCGCTCGCCCTTGAGGGGCAGCGGCATGGGGCACAAGCTTATTGGCATCGATAGGGTGGTAGCTCCCTCCCTGTATGGGTTGTAGCGATCCCGTATGGATGGGATTGGCATCAACAGGGTGGTAGCCCTCTCCCTGTATGGGTTTGAGGTACTCAGGGTGCCATAACTCCTTGTATTTATCTAAGGTTTGATTGCCGATCCCATAGGTTCTGATGGCTTCTCTACGGGCAGTGGTAGTCTCTGGTAAAGCATGGCGCTGCTGTAACTCGGTGAGGGCAGTCTGGATGCGATCGCGGGCGGCTTGCGACTGTGTCTGGTTCCAGTTCGGTTTGGGTGGTGTCGTCGGTTCTGGTAGGAGTGAAGCTTTTGCCTGGTGCTTGGAGCCAAAGGGGTAGTAATGGCTGGACTGGATGGAACGGGTATAGAACATGGCTCGTTGTTCTAGGTCTACCTGATGGCTGCAATACGACTCGAAGCCAGGAAGCGATCGTGCCACTTCACAGATGGCAGCGGCTAAGTCTTCGCCCATAAGGGGGTCTGAGCCACGCTGGACGTGACCGAAGATGTATTCCCTCATCGCAATGCGTCCCAACAGGTAGTTGGTCTGCCCGGAGTCGGTCCACCCGGTTAACACGTCGGTATTCAGGTCGTGGAGAAATTTCTCGGCTTTGCCGGAGAGTTTGTACCGTTGGCGTTTGGTCTGTTGCAAAACCCGTTTCAGGGTGCGTTGATCGATGGCGTTGCGCTGCTGGGCAAACTGCCAGCGTTGCACGAAGGTGGTTTGGTCGCCGTAGATGGGCTGGAAGTCACGGTTGAGCAGGTAGGAGCCGGCTTGCAGGGGCAGCCGATGGCCAGCGTAGAGGCTGGGTGATTCGCTGTAAGGTTTGGGGTTGGGGAACAGTTCGAGCTGCCCGGGTTTGAGTTTGAAGCCGGCGTTGGCTAGCAGGGTGGCGACGACCTGGGCGATCGCCCAGGTCTCTTGCGCCGGTTGGAAGGGCAGGTACAGGTGGATGCCGCCACTGTAGCTGCTGGTCACGGCGATGGCTTCGACTAAACCTAACGGCTCTAGCGCGGCTAACAGACGGGGGATGGCAAGGCGATCGCGGTGGGGATGGTAGAGACTACCCATGTCGATATCGAGCATGAGGTAGTCGGTCTGTTTGCCGAACCGGACACCATACAGATGGGTGCCTGCTTGGATGAGGCGATCGCTTAAGGGATGCCTGTCTTCGGTTTTCCAGTCGGGGCGGTCGCCGGGATCTGGATGTTCGGCATAAAGGAAATCAAACCGATGCGGGAAGAGTGCCAAGAAAGCATCCTCCCCTTCTGGGACGGCTTGAAAGGGACGAGCCGGGTCTAGCTGCATAGCCGCCCCTCCCGTGCTGCATAAATTTTTCGATGCACAGTGTATCTCCCTAGGTCTGTAGTGGTGACCGATAGGAAGCCATGCAAAAACTAGAGCAATTTGTCAAAGTTGTTGCACCTTTGGACAAATTGCCACTAAAATTGGCATAGCAAAGCCGGGTAACCTAACAACCTGCCTTCCCAAGCATCGGTTAGCGTTCCTGCTCCTATCCTTCAAATCGAATAACAAGCCTTCCGACCCCTTCTGTTTCGCCGCAGTGGGGGTTTTTGGCTTCTAGGCTGACTAGAACATGACGGTACTCCTCTTGCTTCAAAACGTGGAAACTTGTCGCTTCATCGGCAGCTCGTGCTGTTGAGGTGGCTGCGTTGTGATGAGTCTAAATGATCTAACCGCAGATCCTAGCCATTGGCACATTTTTTCAAAAACCGTTGCTAGTCTTTTGGTACGCCTTCTATCATCATTTTTGAGTCGAACGCTATCTATCCTTCTAAGATGCACTGTGACTTTCAGGGGCAATTAAAACTCGATCGCCGCCACCTCGCGCCAGAAGCTGAGCGCTCAATTCTTTGCCAACATCTGGCTGAACATTGCTTGCTGCGATTGAGCAAGCGCGACCAAATCAGCCACGATCAACTGTTGGCTCTGCTGCACCATCGCTAGATTGTCGATTCGGTCTGATAGGCGATCGACCGTCTGCGTCAGTTTTGTTTGGGCTGCTGTCAGTTCAGCCAGATTGTGAGTCACGGTTTCTGCAAAGTGGTCGAACTTCGTACCCAGAGCATCGATCGACTCGCGTTGCATGTGCGAAATCTCTACGAGCGACTGCGCTGCCATCTCTAGGGGTGTTTTCGCTGCCATTTATTGATACCTCTTCAGCTTCGATTTGATATTCACCAGCGATCGTCTACCTGACGGTGTTCCAGGCAAGGGCATACAGTAGCCAGAAGACGAAATCCAGATCTCATGCTTGCCCGTGTGTCGTGCGAATGACCAGCCTAGCGAGACCACTGTGCTGCTAAAGTCATTTCGCGCAGTGCCGGTCGCAGTGCTGTCGCTGCGGCTGCCTATCGTGCTGGTGCGGATTTATACGATGAGCGCTTGGAAACGGAGCATTGTTATGCCAAGAAAAAGGGCGTTGTCCATAGC
>Ga0163146_10002427_pt1 | contig 25244 bp, 20 predicted proteins | sample OliLakLV19MP7G1_FD_148648 | JGI IMG/M metagenome (GOLD analysis project Ga0163146, IMG submission 148648) | Freshwater microbial mat bacterial communities from Lake Vanda, McMurdo Dry Valleys, Antarctica - Oligotrophic Lake LV.19.MP7.G1 | ecosystem: Environmental > Aquatic > Freshwater > Lake >...
GAAACAACTGGGGCCCTCGTGACCTGCCGATCACGGGAAGTCAACGCGGCGCGTGGCAGACGACGGCAACCGACAGGAGTCGTCAGCTTTTCCACACGCGAATTTACAGACGAGACGGTACACAAGCGAAGCGCTCACCCGCGAGGAGACTGTATCACTGTGAACAGCCTCCTCGCCAAAGACCTCCGGCTCTCACTCGATGCAGTCCGTCCATGGATCCTTATCGTCATCGGATTCGGCCTCGTGCCGTTGGTGATTAGCACGATACCGCCGTCGATGGTGCCGATGAATCTTCGATCGAGTTCGATCGCCGAACTGGTTGCCTCGATCGGCGGAGTCGCGGGGCTCACGATCATCGCTGCCGCCGCGTGGATCGCCGCAACCGTCGCGCATGGCGACCGGCGGCACGGAGCGTCATCGCTGGCGCTCGCGCTGCCGGTGGGATCGCGCGGCCGCGGTGTTTCGAAAGTGTGCGCGATTGTCACGGCAAGCGTTGTGATCGCAAGTGTCTCGATCGGCCTGCGCGGCGGGTTCGATCCGGAAGAACTTTTAGCGCGCGATACCAGGTCTTGCGCCCGAATCGGTCTTTGTCGCCGCACTCGCCGGCGCGCACTGGACCGAAGCCGTATCAGACGCACGACACGAGATGACGCTCGTCGGCGCTGCAGCAGGCGTATCGATCGCGGCGCTCACGGCCGCAGGCATCGGCGTGCGGTCGTTCATACGGCCGCTGTCGACGCGCACCGCCGCGCTCTGGCTCGTGGGAGCTGTCATCGTCGCCGCGACAGGAAGCATGATCACGACGATGCTGCAGCTTCCTACTTCCCACTCCACGCTCCCAGCAGGACACTGAGGTCTGCGGCGTCGACGAGACCATTGCCGTCGAAGTCGGCGTCGCCGCCCGCGGATCCCCACTGACCCAGGAACATCGCGAGGTCACTCCCGTCGACAATGAGATCGCCATTCAGATCGCCGATCACACCGCCGGTCTCGATCGGTACGAGCCGGATGAGCTGCGTGATGTTGTCGGGCAGCAGCTTCGCGCTCGCAAGGATATCGCGGTTGTTGTTGATGATCGACATGCCGGTGAGGAACCAGTTGCCTTGACCTGGGGCGATCAGCGCGGGAATGTTTACGACACCTTCGTCGAAGAACACCGCATTGAATCCGCCACTGACGACAAACGTGAGCGTGTCTCCCTGATCATTGATCGAACTCGCGGCAGTCGTCGTCGCGCAGCCGCCGACGAAGTCCCAGCCCGTGTCGGGCATGTAGATGAGCGGAAACGTGCTGCATCCGGAGAAGCCGGCGATCGAGCCGCAGAATCCGCCGACGTTGTTGATGTCGCCCGAGATCATCCCTTGCCAGATGCCGGGCGGCAGCGGGATCGTCGTGGTGTTCATGGTGTCGAGGTCGAGCAGCGTGTTGTTGGCGATGACCACGCGGCTGTTGTTCACGTCGGCAGCGAGCGAGATGCCCGGCAGATCAAGGACCGTTCCGCCCGTGAAGAGCACTGCGTTCGTATAGAGCCCGAGGCCTATGCCGCCCGAGCCTCCCACGATGTCGCCGAGATTGTTGACACCGAGCGCCGTGCTGTAAGTGTGGGTTGGCAGCGCGCCAAGCAGTGCGAATTCGTAGCCCGATCTCGTCGGATACCACACGGCGGCACGCGAGCCGACCGTGGCGATGCCGCTGGTGGTGACGGCACCGACGACGACGCCGCTGTCGTTGATGGCGTAGGCGTCGGAACCGTTCCATTGCGCCGGCGTCGGCAGCAGGTCCACGGTGCCCCCTGCCTTGGCGATGAAGGCGAACCCTTGGTTGCCGCTGACGACCTTGCGCCCGACCACATCGCCGTGCTCGTTCATGCCGAAGCCTTGGAGATGGGGCCCGAGGACCTGGATCGTGTACGAGGGAATCTCGGCCGATGCAGCGGAGATGACGGAGAAGTTCAGTACGACGGCTGCTGCTGTCAGTGTGCGAAGCATGATGAAATCCGTGGGTGGAAAGGTACCGGCAGTGCGGCGACTACCTTCGTCCCCGTGAACCTCACGATATACAAGCGAGTTCTTCAGGCGGCGGTGGCTCAACTCGCTCCAGCGTCATTGGCGATCGGAATGCTTCTCGGCGCCTGTGCCGCAGTGAATGCACATGCCGGACTCGCCGATGTGTTCGAGCTCGTGCTGGAGCAGCCGGTGTCGAACGGCGTGCCGGGGCGCGGCGCGGGCAACATCGAAGTTCCCGGCGCCACGGACACCTACACATTTACATTGACGGACACCACCGTGCTGTACTTCGACGAGCAGGCGGGAAGCTGTTCGATCGACTGGCAGTGTGACGGGCCAAACGGCGCCGTGTTTCCGCTGCGGATCGTCTGTCTGGCTGATCCCGGCACCCTGGTGCTTGAGCCCGGGGCGTACACCATTACCGTCAGCGGCGGCGGCGGTGCTGTCGGTGTGTACGGCTTCACGGTCTGGGAGGTGAACGCTCCGGACGAGTTCACGATTGGATTGAAGCAGCCCGTCTCGAACGGTGTTCCGAAGCGTGGCGCGGGCAATATCGAAGAAGCGGGAAGCATCGACCGCTACACGTTCACGCTTCGGGCAGCGACCGCCGTCTACTTTGACGAGATCAGCGGCGCCTGCAATCAGCGCTGGCAGTGCGACGGTCCAGGCGGCACTGTGTTTCCTGCGGAGGCAATCTGCGTCGGCGATCCTGAGATTGTGGCGCTTCTCCCCGGTGACTACACGATCACCGTCGAAGGTGTCGGATCTGCAACCGGTGCTTACAGCTTCACTCTGTGGGAAGTGAATCCGACGCAGACGTTCGCAATTGAACTTGATCAACCCGTTTCCGTGGGAGTTCAGCGCGGGGCGCCGGCATCATCGAAGAGCCTGGCGCAACCGATGTCTATGTGCTTGAGCTTGATGTACCGACGACAGTCTTTTTCGACGAGACAGCCGGTGCCTGCAATATCGAGTGGAGCTGTGTCGGCCCTGCGGGCGTGGTGTTTGTGTCGCAGACGATCTGCGTGACCGACCCCGGCACCGTGACGCTGCTCGATGTCGGCAGCTACACGATGACCGTTGATGGTCAGGGCAGCGCCACCGGGTCGTACGCCTTCAACCTGGTCCAGGTCTCGGCACCGCAGATCTTCGACATTCAACTGGGCGACACGGTGGCGCTCGACGCGCCGTCCGAAGGTGCGGGCCACATTGAAGAACCCGGCGCCATCGATATCTATCGATTGCCGGTGCAGGGGGGTCAGGAAATCTGCTTTGACGAACTCGACGGACCCTGCAACATATCGTGGAGCGTGTCGGCACCGCGTGGCGCGGCCGGCTTCACGAACGAGGTGATCTGCGTTGGAGACCGCGCCTCCGTCGTGATGCCGACCGACGGGATCTGCACGATCACCGTGTACGGTCAGCAGAGCGCAGTCGGTGATTACGCCTTCACGACGAGCCTCCGGACCGTTGCGGACCTGGACGGCGACTGCAACGTGAACGCCGCCGATCTGGCGATGCTGCTCGGCGCGTGGGGACCATGTCGCGGATGCGCGGCAGATCTTGACAGCAGCGGCAGTGTCGACGCGGCCGACCTGGCGATCCTGCTCGGCAGCTGGGAGTGAGAGGGCGAAGTAAGAAGTAGGAAGTAGGAAGTTAGAAGGAAGAAGTTAGAAGTTAGAAGGAAGAGGGAAGAGCGCCCTGCTGGGCCGTCCTTCTGCCTTCATCCTTTCCCCTTAACTGTTTTCTACGATTTGTTTGCGCGTGGTTTCGAGGATGGCCAGCAGGTCGCGATTCTCTCGATTGCCGATTTCCAGCTTGTCCATCGTTGCCGGTCACAGCGCCTACTTCGTCGGGGGGCGCGCGCCGTTGTACGCCGCAGCTGAGATTCGGGTCACTCACATACGGTGTCGGCGGCGGGCATGGCGCGCAGCGATGCAAGTGAACGGGCACATTCTTCAGCCTGCGGCGCGTGGTGAAGGAACGCCTGCAGCCGCTCAATCGCTTCCTGACGCGCGCCCTGCGCCGCTTCGAAGTCCCCGGCACTGCGCAGTGGCTGATCGGCGGCGTGGACGTGATTGACAAAGTCAAGAATCACTTCCACATTCATCGGATGCCGCTCCAGCGACTCGCGCGCCGAAGCGATCGCTGTGCGGTAATACGCCGCAGCCTCTTCGGTGGCGCCCATGGCGCTGAGACCGCGAGCCCGGGTGCTTGCGAAGTCGGCCGCGAGCGTTGATCCGACAACATCACCGGGATTTCGCCGTTCGTATTCGCCGATGGCCCGGTCCGCCAGCGCAAGAAACTGCTCGGCGGCCTGCAAACCGTAGCGTCGCATGCATTCCGATCCGCAATCAAGAAGGTCACGCACCCGCTGTGCTTGATAGCCGCGATTGTCCGGTGCCATCAGCACCAGCTGCTCGCCGAGCGCGAGCGCCCGTGTCCAGTATTCGGCGGGTCGCGGGTCGCCTGTGAGCCCGACCTCGAGCGACGAGAATTGGTGCAGCGCGCACAACAGCGCATAGGTCGATCCCGGCCGCGTCGGATCGAGCGTGAAAAGCCGTTCGCTCGCTTCGACGGCCCGCCGCGAGTAATCGTGCGCGAGGGCGGGATCTCCGCTGCGTTGCACGCATCGCGACATCCGCAGGTAGCTCCAGACGATCTGGTCCGCCCAGCGCAGATTCGCAGCGTCGGCAACGATCAGTGATTCGTCCAGCTCCAGGGCTTCGAGGTAGTACGGCTCTGCTTCCGCAAAGCCCTCGATCGCTGAACGCATGTCGCCCACCTTGACGAGTGCGATCGATCGCGCGGCACGCCATCGCAGGTTCTGTGGCTGCTGCTCGCTCACCGCGTTGAACGCGGCGAGTGCTTCGCTCCGCAGCTGCAGTGCGTCGGGAAGCCGTCCGCTTTCGTAGGCGAGGTCGCTCTGTTCGATGAGCAGGCGCCCTTTGTGAAACGCAAACGACACGCGATCAGGCTGACTCTCCGCGAGTCGATCGATGAGCGGCGCGACGTATTCAATGGCCCGCTGCCGCGATTCGCGCGTGCCGGAAAGAGGAGAGGCGCGTTCAAGCATCTCGTCGATCAGCACCTCCACGGTCGCCGATGTGGTCTTGAGGTTTCGCTCCGCCTGCGCCCGGGCGAACCCGAGCCACGTGAGGATGCCGATGATGGTCGCCAGCGAGGCAGCCCCGACGATGGACGGGAGGGGGTGGTGGCGCACGAGGCGCCGGCATTCGTAGAGCAGACTCGGAGCGCGGCCGCTCGTGGGCTCGCCGCGCACTACGCGGGTCAGATCGTGGGCAAAGTCGGTGACACTGGCGTAACGCTGCGCCGGATCATCGTGCAGCGCCTTGTGCACGACCCGGTCCAGATCACCCCTGCACTCGGGCACGAGCGATCCGATCCGTTCGACGCCGCGCGACACGTGCAGCAGCTCGTCGATCGAGCGGGGAGTTCGGCCGGCAAGCAATTCATAGAGAATCGCGGCGAGCGAATAAATATCCGAGCGCACATCGCAATCGCCCGTGTGCCGGAGCTGCTCCGGGGCCATGTACACGAGCGTTCCAACGACCTGGCTCAGTCCGGTTGCAAGCGTCGCTCGCTCGCCCGCCGGGTGCAGCATGCGGGCGACGCCGAAGTCGAGCAGTTTGGGCTGTCCAGTCTTCGTGATAAGAATGTTCGCGGGTTTGACATCACGATGCAGCACCGCACGGCCGTGTGCGTGCTGCACTCTGTCGCAGATTTTCGCGACGAGAGCGACGCGCTCGAGGACGCTCAACGTGCGTTCACGGGCGTATGCCGTGACCGATTGTCCATCGACGTATTCCGTGACGAAGTACGGTCGACCGTCCGGCTGCGGCAGGGTGCCCGTCAGGAGAACGCGGGCGATACCGGGATGATCGAGCTGCGCGAGGATTTCCGGTTCGAGCCGGAAGCGCCGGATTGCGACGCGCGATGCTTCGCCGGGTCGCAGGATCTTCACCGCCACCTTGGTGCCCGACGCTTGGGACTCCGCGCGATACACGATCCCGGACGTTCCTTGCCCCAGGACTCCGCGCAGCTGGAAGGGACCGATGCGTGCGGGTGCGCACCACGCAGGCGGAGACGCGGTCGACGTTGCGCGATGATCGTCAGCGATGCCGAAGCCGAGCGCCACTGCAGCGCCGTCATCGAGCGGCGTCGGCGTTGCATCGAGTTCGAGGAGTTCCTCGATCTCGCGCAGGAGGTCGCCATCGTCGGCGCATGCATCGCGCAGAAACGACGCCCGCTCCTTCGCCGGAAGACGCGCGGACTGTCCAAAGAGCAGCTTGGCCCGTTCCCAGTGCAGATCGGCGGCCGGCTCGTTCACTGGTCGCATCCGTTGTTGAGTTCGCGGGCAAGCCACGCACGGGCGACGCGCCATTCGTTCTCGATCGTCCAGTCACTGACGACAAGCGATGCAGCGACTTCGGCGATGCTCAAACCGGCGAAGAACCGCATTTCAACGATCGTGGCGCAGCGGGCGTCGAACACCGCGAGTCGTTCGATCGCCTGATTGAGCGCGAGCACATCAAGCGTTCCGACAGGAGAGGAAGGCGCGGCGAAGCCGTCGATGCAATGAATCCGCACCCGGCCGCCACGGCGCCTGGTCGCGGACGAACGAGCGTGGTCGACGAGCACTTAACGCATGGCGCGAGCAGCCGTGGCGAGAAAGTGGGTGCGGTCTGTCCACTGGTGCGTGCACTGGTGCGTGGGGCGTGGCAGCAGCGGTCGGGCAAGTTTCAGAAATGCTTCGTGCACCAAGGCGGTCGGCTGCAGGACATGATCGGAGGGCTGATCGCGGAAATACCGGGTCGCCATCGCCCGCAGTTCGCTGTACAGCTCCGATGCGTAATCCCACGGGAATGTGAGGGGCGCGACGCCAGCCGTCGAATCGTTGGTCACCGGAAGGATCCCTCAATCGCCACGACGCCCGTGTCCCAGCCGTCCCCAAATGGGCCGTCCCCAAATGGGCCGTCCCCAAATGGGGCCATCCCCCAAAATTCGCACTGATTTGTCCTAGGAGGCCAAACCGCGATCTCGTTTTAACCACTGCGAACAAAGTGTAAAGCCTCACGCCGCAATTCCAAGCAGAATTTCGGCCGGCTGCTGGCACGCCAGGTGGTCCCCGCCGCCTGCGGTACGTGTCGGCGTTCTGACGTTGGGCGAACGAGGGCATGCACGCCGGTCCGCTTCGGACGGATGGACCCCCTCCCCTGCGTGCCGTCGTTGGTTCCAGCCTCCCTCATCAGAGGGGTTGCGGTGTGGCGGACGGTGCGCAGAACTGCGCGTCGTCCGCCCATCGTTTTTGGAGCTGAAACTACCGCGACTCGCGGCCAAGCACGTCGTACATCTCGCGCTCGCCTCGGCCACGAAGTGGATAGTCCTTCCGCAACGGGAACGCCGGATAGTCCTTCCACATGAGAATACGGCGCATGTCGGGATGGCCGCGAAAGCGGATCCCGTACATGTCGTATACCTCGCGCTCGGTCCACTCGGCCCCCGGCCACACGTCTGTCAGCGAGTCAACGAGCAGCCCCGGATCTTCGGCGTTACCGCTCGTGTCCATCAGCGGATCGAGATACACCTTGAGCGTGAGCCGCCGCTCGTGTTTGTAGCTGACCAGCAGCCACACAACTGCAAAGCGGCCGGGCTGCTTCACGGGATAGCCGAGGTAATCAATGGCCGTCACGTCGCTCAGAAAGTTGTAGGCGCACTGCGGTTCATCGCGGAGATAGCGGGCGACTTCCTTGACTCTGTCTTTCGGCACGATCGCGGTCGTCTGTCCGCGAAACTCGGTCGCGAGCAGCTTCACGTTGGGAAACGCGGCCTTCAAAACAGGAAGCGTCGGATGGTCAAGTGATGGCTTCGACTCGGTCATAGCTTGGAGTGTATCGAACGGCTAATGCCTGAAGTGCCGCACGCCCGTCACAAAACACGTGACGTTGTGCTGACGGCAGAGATCGAGCGTGTCTTGGTCGCGCTTGGATCCGCCGGGGTGGACGAGGCAGCGCACGCCGGCTTCGATGAGCAGCCGCGGCCCGTCGTTGAACGGGAAGTACGCATCACTCGCAGCAACGACCATCGAAGCGCTGGCACCGATGCGCGAGCCGGCCTTCTCGATCGCGTTGCGGCAGCTCGCGACCCGATCCATCTGGCCCGCGCCGGCGCCGAACAGCTGCAGCCCGGCGCCGATGCACACGGCATTTGACTTGAGATGCTTCGCCACCGTCATCAGGAACGCCGCGTCGAGCTTGACGCTGCGCGGAACGTCGGGTCCGGCGGCATGACTCAGTTCATCGACGAGGGTCGGTTTTACATCGCGTTCCTGGGCGAGCAGTCCGCCGGGCACGCTTCGAAAACTCAGCGCGCGGGTCTTCATCGCCCGCATCGATCCGATTGAGAGAAGCCGCGCGTTCTTCCATCGCTGTTCGATGAGTTTGGCGGCGTCCGGCTCGAAGTATTCGGCGACGATCACCTCGAGAAACCGGTCGCCTTCGACGATGGCCTGCGCCGCGCTCATGTCGACGGTTCCCGACAGCGCGACGATGCCGCCGTACGCCGCGAGCGGGTCACCGGCGTACGCCTTGAGAAACGCTTCACGCGCGGTGTCCGCGACGCCGGCGCCGCACGGATTCGTGTGCTTGACGATGGTCGCGCACAGGGTCGCGCCGAACAGGTCGCGGAGATCCTGCACGAGTTCGAGCGCCGCGCTCGCGTCCAGCAGATTGTTGTACGAAAGCGGTTTGCCGCTGAGCAGCTGCGCCGTCACCACGCTCGGTTCGTTCGAGCCGGGATCGCGGTACACCGCCGCGCGCTGATGCGGATTCTCGCCGTAGCGCAGATCTTGAGCGGCGGCATAACTGAGCTGCAGCAGACTCGGGAAAATATCGCCTCCCACGCCGCCGCTGCCGAGTGAGGTCAATCCCATCCAGGCGGCGATCGTCGCGTCGTACTCAGCGGTGCGCGCGAACACCGCGGACGCCAGTTCACGCCGCAATGCCAGTGACGTGCAGCCTTCATTCGCGGTCATGTCGGCGACAACCCGGTCGTACTGGCTGGCGCTGCTCACGACGGTGACCGACGCGAAGTTCTTCGCGGCGGAACGCAGCATCGATGGTCCGCCGATGTCGATGTTCTCGATCGCCTCGTCTTCGGTGACGCCGACCTTGCGGATCGTGCGCTCGAAGGGATACAGATTCACGCAGACAAGATCGATCGGAAGAATGTGGTGCTGTTCCGCCTGCTCCACGTGCTTTGTGATGTCGCGCCGGAACAGCAGGCCGCCGTGCACCGCTGGGTGCAGCGTCTTCACGCGGCCGTCGAGAATCTCGGGAAAACCGGTCAGCTTCTCGATCGGCACGACGTCAACACCGGCGGCGAGCAGAGCCGCCGCAGTTCCGCCCGTCGAGACGATCTCGACGCCGTTCTGCTGCAGCGCGCGGGCGAACGGAACGAGATCGGTCTTGTCCGACACCGACAGCAGCGCCCGCCGAATGCGGATTGGTCCTTGCATAAAAGGTGCTTTCCCCCCCAACAAGTGAGGGCGACTCAGGGCGCCGAGTTCGCCACAGGCGCGCCGGCAGGCTGCGCCTCCATCTCGTCGAATCCGCTCGGTGTGCGGGGATTCTTCGGCGTCAATCGAACGATGCGCCCGTCGTTGGACAGCGCCACGATGTCACCTGCAAACGGCCCCTCGCTGACGAGCTGAAGCTCGTCGACCTTCGTAAGTATCGTTGCGCTCACGATGGACCCGTGATTCTTGTCAATGAGCGTGAGCACGTGCCGCTGCGCGTCCCACATCGCGATCTGCTCACCGATCACACCGATCGGGATTCCGACCGCGTCCTTGCTGCTCCAACGAACGTCGCCGTCGATCTTGTCGGTCCGCGCATTCAGACAGACGAGTCCTTCGGTCGGCACGTACTGCAGAACACCATCACCGAACGCGAACGGCGGTGTGGTAAGCGGTGACTCGGTGAAGTATTTCCACAACATGGCTCCGTTGCGGAGATCGAACGCCCACAGATATTGATCGGTGCTGGCGACGAACACTTCGTTCGGGCCGATGGCGGGACTGGCGACGATTCCGCCAAACGTCGTTCGTGCCCAGCGGCGCCCGGCGGTTCCGGCGTCGAGGCTCATCACGTCGCCGCGCACGCTGGTCGCCACGATGGCGCCGGCGGATTGCGTGAGGTTCCCGCGGATGGTTCCCGAGAGCGAGTTTGCGCGCCACTCTTCGCCGATGCCGTAGTGATGCCACACAACTTGGCCACCCAGTGTCCCGTAGACGAGGAACCGTCCGGCAACGAGCGGAGGGGTCGTTGGCAGCTTGCGAAAAATTTGGCGTCCTAGCAGCGCGCCTGCATCGCCTGACAGCACGAAGCACTCCGTGTCGGTGGAGATGAACACCCTGGCTTCCATCGCGGTGGTCATCGAGCGTCCGACACCGGTCGTGACGGGCAGTTCAATCCAGTGCACGCCGCGAAAGATGTCGACCGGATTCGCAACGGCAACGCGCCAGATCTGCTGACCATCCGACGGACGGAGCCGCGCGATGGAGTTCGTGCTGTCAATGGCAAACATCGCATCGTCGGAGATCGCGAGATGCTCGAGCTGTGCGCCTTCTCCTGCGGGGATCCGCGCCTGCCACATGATGCGGAAGCCCAGCTCGCCCGCGGCCTTGGGGCCGATGACGTACTGCTGCTCCACTTCGGTAGCGAGCGCTGCCAGCCGTGCGCGGTTCTCTGGCGAACTCGGGTTGACGGGGGCAGCCTGGCCAGGCGCCCGGGAACTCGCGGCCGTCACCTCTGCCGTCGTGAGCGAAACGGAAACCACACCCGCCAGCCCCACCAGCCCCGCAGCGATCGATCGCCCGAGCCGAATGCCCACCGAACTGCGTGTCGCCCGCACGGCGGATGCAGCCCGGACAATGATCGACGAGCTGGCAACAGTCAACGAACGGCAACGATACGTCATCGGAACGCGGCTCCAAACGAAGGGGAAGATCGGAGAGTATCCGGCCCCGCCGCATGAAGCGTCAAGCGAGAAAGACGAAGGAGCGCCAGAATTGGAGGTTGGGAGGCGAGCGTCCGCGAGCACCGAGAGCTCCCCCGGGGGCCGCGAAAACGGCTCAACACTGCGGCAATCAGACGGCTGGTACGGTGCCGTCATGTTCACCGGTCTCGTTCAGCACGTCGGGACGGTGATGGGAATCGAGCCGTCTGCAGCGGGGCGCGTGCTGACCATCGATGCCGGGACCTGGCCCGATCGTGCGCCATCCGATGGGGCGAGCACCGTCCCCGCGCTGGCGCTGGGGGAGTCGATCGCCGTCAGCGGGTGCTGCCTCACGCTGGTTTCCGTCGCGAACCCCAGTATGGGACCCAGTCTGGGACCCAGTCTGGGTTCCACCCTCCTGAGCTTCGACGTCATCCATCAGACGCTCCGTGTGACCGCGCTTGGACGCTGCGAAGTCGGCACGCGCGTCAATCTCGAGCGATCCGCGACGCCGCTCACGCTGCTCGGCGGTCACATCGTGCAAGGGCATGTCGACGGTCTTGGCCGCGTCGCAGCGACAGGAAATCGCGAGGGCGAGTGGCGCCTGCGGATCGAACTGCCGCCCGAGCTGATGCGCTACGCGCATCCCAAAGGCTCGATCTCTATCGACGGCGTCTCGCTGACGGTTGCGGATCTGGAGGATGGCGGCAACACGGTCGATGTCTGCCTGATTCCTGAGACGCTCGCGCGGACGACGCTCGGAGAGCGCATCGTGGGCGACTCTGTACAGCTCGAGATGGATTGTCTGGCGAAGATGCTGGCGCGCCTGGTCGAGCGCCGCTGAATCAGCCGTGTGCCGCGCAGATTCGTGTCCGTGCTTGCATCTGCAGGCGCGGACCGATGCTCTACTCACGAGATCTTCCCGCTGCGACGAAGCACTGGGACGAAGCACTGGGACGAAGCACTGGGACGAAGCACTGCGCGGAAGAGCTTCGAGGAAACACTATGGTTGATCAACAACGTGTCGGGCGCGTGCTGCCACGCGCGTGTTTCGCTTTTCTCGCCTGTCTCACTGGTTCGGAGAGTCTCGTCGGGACCGCCGCCTCCGCCGGCCAGAACGCCGACATCACCATCATCAAACCGAGCAACACAGGCGTCCCAGGCGAAGAGGCGCGGGTGATGACGTTTGACCCGCGAGGCAACCTGTGGGTGTTTGGTCGCTGGCCGTTTTGGGGCGAGGGCGGTCTTGCCATGCTGCCGATTGACGAGCTGTCGTACGTGCAGCTTCCTGGTGGCGGGTTCGACAGCGGTGCGTGGCGTGTGTGGTCGAACGTCGACTATCCGATTCCATCGGTGTATGTCGCCGACGTCGAGTTCGACGCTGGTGGCGTGGCATGGATCGCGAGTCAGGCAGGCCTCAGCCGTTTTGATCGATTTGCCCCCGCGAGCGAACAGTTCTTCACGTACACGATGGCGAACGCGCCCTTCGTCGTCAACGGCATCAGATCGATGGACTTTGATGCCCAAGGCAATCTGTGGCTCGTGAACGCCAACGTGCAGAGCTCCAACGGGGCGCTCTTGCAGTTCAATCCTGTCACCGAAGCCTGGACCAAGTACACGGTCGGTGCCGAACTGCCGTGGGCGCCGCCGTGGAACGCGCCCGGCAGCGTGCATGTCGGCGCGAGCGGCACGGTCTATGTCAACAACGAGGTGCTCTCGGGCTTCGCCGAGTTTGACGGTCGCACGTGGACGTTTCACGACGGCAACGGCACGCTCGGCACAGTTCGTCACTACACCGACGACGGCACGCTGCTCGAGCGGATGAACACATACAACAGCGGACTGCCCGACTACTTCGTTGACAACATTCAGCGCGACGCGTCCGGCAACATGTGGTTCGCGACCGGTGAAGGTGGCCTCTCGCGCATGGAGGGATGGGATGTCGCGAAGGACAACCCGACCCGCTGGCGAAACTGGGGCAATCACAACGATCTCTCGGAACCAAATCCGTGGGCTGGCAACGAGCCCATGTACTCGATGTACGAAGACGCGGGCGGCTTCATCTGGATGGGCGCGACATCAACGGTGCATGGACGATGGGCGGATACTTCACCGTACGCCTCGACGTACGTCTCGATGATGCCGCACCCGGCGTCACCTTGCAGAGTCCGCTGGGCGGCAGCTTTGCGGGCTGCACCGGAGCCGGATATCAACGGCGACGGCGAGGTCGACGGCGCCGATCTCGCGATCTTGCTCGGCGCGTGGGGGAACGAGTGAAGTTTGAAGTATGAAGGCAGAAGGATGAATTACGAAGTGGCGAAAGGCGTGCGGCGCTGCGCTGACGCTTCCTTCATCCTTCTTCCTTCATACTTCTCCCTCACCAGCTGCTGAACGCGCGCTTCTTCCGTATGAACTGCGGGAATCCCCACAGCTCGGTTGCTGCTTCCTGCGACATCGGCAGCGGGATGATGTCGCCGTCTTTGGTGCGAAACGCCGCGGCGCGCGGTCCTGAAGTCGCGTGCGGTGCCGGCGGAATGCCCTGCGTGTACATCGAGACGAGCGCGCCTTCTTCGACGCGAAAAAGATAGAAGCGATTCGACGGCGAGCGCGGGAACCGGATCCAGTCCTCGTCGCTCGTATCGACGTTCATGTGCCCCGACTCGAAGTCGGCAATCTCGTCGGCGACCTCGCCGTCGGCGAGATCCGCCGATGTGAGCGAGCCGAGCCGCAGGGCCGAGCCGTCATCGAGCACGATCTCCGTGTCGCGCCATGCGCCGTCCCGCTGCGTGAAGTCGACGGCGACCCAGTCGAAGACGAGCGGATCACTCGACGTCCGGCCACCGCCGACGGAGAGTCCGTGGTATTCGAGGACGCGCCGCTCAGGGCGGAAACATCCCCCGCAGGCCAGTATGAAGGCGGCGCAGCAGACGGCTGCGGAAAACGGTCGCGGTCGGAGCTTCGTCCGGATCATGCGCGCAGCGTACGCGCTTCATGCACCCGGCGTCGTGAGGTCGCGATTGGACGGCCCGTTGATGACGCGGCCGAGCTTGTCGAAGCGGGATCCGTGGCAGGGGCAGTCCCAGGTCTTTTCGCTCGCGTTCCAGCCGACAATGCACCCTAGGTGGGGACACACGGCCGACCGCTCATGCAGCGTGCCGTGCTCGTCGCGATAGACCGCGAGTTTCACGAGGCCGCGCCGAACGATGGCGCCGGAGTTGTTGCGTATCTCCTCCGTCGATGCGACGTCGCCACCCGTGACCCAGTCGACGTACTGCGCGGCCATGTTTGCCGCTTCTTTCATATACGTGCCGCCCGCGCGCAGCGATTTACGGCTTGGGTCGTAGAGCGTCGTCCACGGATTCTCGCGGCCCAGGAGGAGATCCATGAGCAGAATCCCCGCGATCGTTCCGTGGGTCATGCCCATGCCGGAATCGCCGGTGACGATGTAGATGTTCTCCTTGTCGAGCGGATTCCTTCCGATGAACGCGAGTCCGTCAATCGTCTCCATGACCTGACCGGCCCAGCGGCATTCGATGGCGTGCCCGCCGTCGACGATCGGAAAGCGGGCGCGTGCCCACGCTTCAAGTCGCGCGTGCCGCTCCTGCGTGTCGTCCGCCTGACCTGATTTGTGATCCTCGCCTCCGACGATGAGCAGATCGTGCTGCGCGCTCTCGGGACCCGGCTGCACACGGACGTAGTGATATGGATCATGCGTGTCCCAGTACAGCGATCGTGCGACGGATCCGCGCGGCACGCGGGCGCCGATCACGTAGCTCATGTACGGGGCCTGCTTCGTGTGCACGGCGACGAGATCGTTGATCGGCGAGTTCGTCGCGACGACCACGGCATGGGAAACGACGGTGAACGAGCCGGCTTTGATGCGTGCAGGCGGACCGGCATCGATGCTGTCGGCATGCGTGTGGGTGAAGATCCGCCCGCTCGCGCGCTCAATGGCGGCTGCAAGCGCGGCGCAATACTTCAGCGGATGAAACTGTGCCTGCCGCGGAAAGCGCAGGCAGGGGCCCAATGCGGCGCCGGTCGCGCCGACCGGCACGCGCGGCAGCTTCTCGACGCCGACGAGCCCGGCGCGATGCGCGGCGGCCAGCTCGCGATCGAGCAGCTCTTCCCCGTTGTGCGAGTCGTCGGGACCAAGAAAGAGAAAACCATCGACGCGCTCGAAGTCGCAGTGAATGTGCTCGGCTTTGACGATCGCGTCGATGCGATCGATCGCCGCGGTGTGACTCGCCGCAGCGAGCCGCGCGCCGTCCACGCCGTGCACGCGTTCGATCTCGACGTAGCGATCATCGAGGGCATTCGAAAGATGCGCGGTCGTCACACCGGTCATCCCGCCCGCGAGCGGTCCGTCGTCGAGCAGGACCACCGATTTCCCGGCCTGCGTGAGAAGGTAGGCGGTGGTCAGGCCGGCGATGCCGCCGCCGATGACACAGACATCCGCCTCGACGTCACCGGCGAGCGGTGCGAAGTGCGGCATCGAAACGGTGGCGGTCCAGAGCGACTCGTGCTCGTGCACGGGATGTGTGGCGTGTCCGTCCTGATGCCGGGGGATGGTCATGCGTTGCTCGCTTCCTGGAAAAGTGCAGGAGACGGCAGAGCGCCGACGTTGGACATCCTGCGATTCACCTAAAAGCACGCAGCGGGTACTCTTGTTTGCGTGGCAGCTCCTTGGCGTTTCCTGCTGGTGGCGTGCATCGCGGTTGCTGCGACGCCATCGCGCGCGGTCCTCGCGGACCGCCCGCGGTTCGCAGTCATCGCGCACACTGCCGATCTTCTCGAACCGGCCAAGGCCTGGCGGGACTACCGCCGCAGTCAGGGTTGGGAGATCGCGCTCGTTGCTGCACCGCGTGACGCGACGGCCGAGTCGCTCCACACGGCGATTCACGCGCTCGTCGCGGCTCGGCCCGTCGACGAGAACGAGCTCACGGCAGTGCTGCTCCTCGGCGATGTCGGCACGGATGCGATTCCGACGTTCTACTTCGATCAGCCGGATCCTGTGCTGCTGCCAGGCGGCGAAGCACAGTTCGCGAGCGATCATCCGTATGCGCTCCCTGATCCGAAAGACGAACGGCGCATGATTGCCGTCGGCCGGGTTGCCGTCGCGACACCGGACGAAGCGATGCGGGTGCTCGCGAAGATCCGGCGCTACGAGCAGGAGGCGCCGGCCGGGCCTTGGCGGCGGCGCATCAACTACGTCGCCGGCGAAGGCCGCTTCGGTGATTTCGACGCACTGCTCGAGTCGCTGTTCCGCGCGTTTCTCGACACGTTTGTGCCGGACACGTTCGACATCACGTTGACGTACGCGAAGGCCGACTCGCCCTGGTGCCCACCGCCGTCGCAGCTGGAGGAGACGGCGCTGGCGCGGCTCAGCGAAGCGGCGCTCCTCTTTAATTACGTCGGTCACGGCCACGCGCAGGGCGTCGACACGTTGCGATGGAGCATCGACGGCGCAGCGCGAAAGACCGCGATCCTGCGCGGCGCTGCGCTGGAGCGCCTTCCGGCGTGCGACGGGCGGATCCCACTGGCGCTGATGAGCTGCTGTTCGACCGGCTGGTTTGATCTTGCGGATCACCAAGGCCGACGGCGCGACTGCATCGCCGAGACGATGCTGAAGCACAGCGACGGTCCGATCGCGGTGATTGCCGGCACACGTCCGACGCATCCGTACGGCAACGCGCTCATGCAGAAGGAGTTCACCCGCGAACTCATCGCCCATCCGGAACTGCCGCTCGGCGAGATCGACCGGCGGGCGCGGCGCGCGATGCTTCGCACCGATCGCTCGGACCGGCGGCTCGACAGCATTGCGCGTCCCATCGCTGCTCTCACGCGCTGGCACTCCTCGCTCGAGGAGCTGCAGCTGATGCACGTCCGGATGTACGTGCTGCTCGGCGATCCCATGCTGCGCGTTGCGGCGCCTGGCGCCGCGATGTCATCGCTGCGCGTCGACGGCGGTGCGCTCGAAGGACACGTCGATCACATGCAGAGCGGCACTGTCACGGTGACCATCGAAACGGCGCGCGGCGACTCGGCCCGCGCCGCCGAACTGCAGGCTGCTGTCGCGGGCGACGACCTCGAAGCGCGAGCCGCACACAACTACCCCATCGCCAACGCGCGAGTGCTGTGGCACGGCACGGGCGACGTGCGCGATGGAGCGTTTCGTGTCAGGCTGCCGACAAGCTTCGCAGACAACGCCCGAATCCTGCGGGTCCACGCGACCGGAACCGACGCGACGCAGCGGTCGATGGACGCAACGGCAGTGTTGCGCCGAGTTCAAGGCAACTGGAAGTAAAGGACTTCCGACTCCTTCCTTCTTCCTTCTTCCTTCTCACTTCAAAACAGTCCCTCGATCACCTTGAACACCGCGTCGCCTGCGCCGACGAGACTGTCGCCGACGACGATTCCGGCGCAGATTGTCACCAGGAAGCGTCCCGTCCATGATGGAATGAACTTGGCAAGGAACCACGCGATCGTCGCACCGGCGAACAGCGCCATCGCGAATTTCGCATTGATCACGAAGGCCAGACCGAGGCTCGACGCGCTCGGCAGATACTGCTTCATCCTGCGCGGCAGGACCTGTTCGAGAATCGGCAGCGCGATGCCGACGATCGCTGCGATCAACATCGCGACCGGTGCGTGCTTGGGAAGTCCATCGAGACCGACGAGGAACACTTCGGCGACAGCTTTCCATGCGGCGACGGCGGGGGCGGCCCATTCTTCGGTCAGCAGTTGCCGCGCTGGATCGGGAATGAGGATCATGTAGAAGAGCGATCCGGCCATCGCGCCGGCCAAAGCCCCGCCGACCTGCGCCACGAACTGCTTGCGCGGACTGGCGCCGAGCATGTGGCCGCACTTGAAATCGTGCATCAGATCGGCGCACTGACTCGACGCGCCGCCCGTCACATTCGCAGTCATCAGATTGGCGACTGCGCTGTTCGGCGAGAGCACACCGAAGATGAGCTGCGTGACCTTCCCCATCGGACCGATTGGTGTGATGTTGGTCTCGCCGGAGACGCGCGACGCAACCACCGCGAGCACGAAGGACAGGAGGACGGCAAGCGTGGCCGCCCACCACGAGATGCCGAAGATCAGGGTCTGACACGTCACCGCAGCGACCAGCGCCACTGCGCATCCGCCGATGAACCATCGTCTCGGCAGATCGCCCTCATCGGTTGCCTCGCCTAGGCCGCCGCTTGCTGAGCCGCGAAATGCCCGCAGCATCGATCGCCACGAGAAGGAAAATGAGACGAGGCTCGAGACCACCATCAGCGTCACACCGGGCCAGATCATCCAGTTGAGGAGATCGCTGAAGTTCGGTGCCGTCGATCGGATCTTCGATGCCGTGCTTATCCGGCTCGCCGCAGCATCAAGAGCCTCGTTGTCGCCGGCAAGCCAACGGTTCGCACCGACGAGCGTGGTCGACTGCTCCTCTGTCAGTGCGCCGATGACGACGAGTGCATCTTCATCGGCCCGCACGATGGCTGCGAGATCAGCAGGTACAACGGGCGTGACGTCGGGCAGAACTTCCGCAGGCGGCGCCGCCGCGGGCTGGCGCACCACGGTCGACCACGTGCTGCCGGCCATCGCCCCGTCGCGATCGGACGCCAGCGCCAAGCGCGAGATTGCCGCAGTCCATGCTGCGTCGTCCGAGAGGTTCAGCAGCCGGTCGCGCTCGGCGGCGGTCATGATGCCGCGGTAGTCCAGGCGCTGCAGACCGGCGCGGAACTGCAGCCTGCCGTCTGCTGGAAGAGTGACTCCCTCCGGCAGCGCGGTGAAGCGCTCGCGCGCGGTAAGTTCGGCCCAGTTCCGTTCGAGCGCGATCGGCGCGAGCAGCAGCCATCCGAGAATCGCGCCGAGCAGCATCGAGGCGCCGGCGCGGAAGCCGATGAGTCCGCCCACGCCGACCATGAGAAAGCTCGGCTCGACTTCAAACGAGAGTGACTTTGCGTCGGCGCCGCGGATGGTGAATGGCAGCGGCCAGGCGGTCAGCACTTTCGTGATGTCGAGAAGCTTCATGCCGCCGGCGGCAACGGCGGCGAGGAGCATCATGGCGACGCGCTGCAGTGCTTCGCGTCCATGGCTATAAATTTCCGTGAGCGTCTTGGCGCACGCGATGCCGCTGGGGAAGGGCAGCTTGTCGACGATGATCATCTGCCGGCGAAGCCCGGTGGCGACCGTGATGCCGACGAGACAGACGGCGAAGACCCAGACGGCAAGCAGGTGCCAGGGGAGCCGCTCGCCCGTCATGATGGTCCACGCGGGAATCGGAGCGACGAGACCGGCGCTCGACACCGCTGCCGCAGCCGAGCACGCCGACTGATTGATGTTGTTCTCAAGAAGCGTGAAGCGCCCGCGCATCGGCCCGAGCACGACGGAGATGACGTACCAGAAGGCGAAGGCCAGCAGAATGCCCGTCACCGACATGTTGGTGCCCCAGCCGATCTTGAGGCCGAGGTAGACGTTGCATATCGAGAGCGTCGCGCCCAGCGTCATGCCTGTCGCGAGCGCGCGAATTGTCAATTGGGCCGACGTGCGGTCGAGCGGCGGCGGTGTGTACGTAAACGGTGCCGGTGTCTGGTCGGGGTCGGCCATGGTGGGCGAAAGGTACACGCAGATCGCTCCTGCGCAGAGCTCCGTGTACGCTCCGCGTTCCTCATCGCCGATTTGCACGCCCTCACGCCTCGAAGGAATCGCCCCGATGGTTACGCTCGCAGACGCCCGTCGCATCATTGCCGCCGCCGAGAAGAAGGCCGCGGAAATCGGTCAGCCCATGAACATCGCCGTGGCGGATGGCGGCGGCAATCTCGTCGCGCACGTGCGCATGGATAACGCGTGGCTCGGTTCGATCGACATTTCCATCAAGAAGGCCTACACGGCCCGCGCGTTCGACATCACGACCAAGGACCTCGCGACGCACAGCCAGTCCGGCGGCCAGTTTTTCGGCATTCACGCCTCGAATGACGGACGCATCATGATTTTCGCGGGCGGCATTCCGCTCAAAAAGGACGGACGCGTGGTCGGCTCGATCGGTGTCAGCGGCGGGTCAGGCGATCAGGACCACGCGGTAGCGGCCGCGGGCGCGGCGGTGTTTTGAAGTATGAAGTATGAAGTATGAAGGAAGAAGGAAGAAGTACGGAACAATCTCAGCGCGCTCCGGCCTTCATCCTTCTTACTTCTTACTTTTTCCAACCTCACGCCGCCGCGTGGGCGGCATGCGGCGCCATAGCGCCGTGCGCTGCCGCGCCGCGCGCATGCACCAACACCATCGTGCAGTCGTCGCACGGATGCAGTGATCCCGCTTCGCTGTCGAGCTTGCGGCTGATCGCCTTGATCGCGTCGTCCGCGTGCGCCACGTCGCGGAGTTTGGCGAACTCCTCGAGATAGCGCGGAAGAATCTCAGGCTGCGCCATGAGTTCGCCACCGTCCCGGAACGCCTGCTCGAAGCCGTCGGAGTGAAAGAGAACGCGGTCATCGGGGGCGAGCTGAATGACCTGCTCGTCAAACTCCTGCTGCACGTTCATGCCGAGCAAGGGACCGGTGACAGGAAGCACGCGCAGCCCGACCGAGCGCGACAGAATGAGTGGAGGCGGTCCGCCGGCGCTGGCGATCCGCATGGTCCGTTCGCGACAGTCGACGATGGCATACATCGCCGCGGCGTATCGACCCATGCGGCCTTGCCGCGCAGCCATCGCGATGTTCAGCCGTGCGAGCGCCTCCGCCGGCGGCAGAATGCGGTCGACCGTCGCATGGCGTTCGGAGTAGCGTTCCTTCGTCTCGAGCGAGCGGCACAGGAGCATCGACATGAGCGCAGCCGGCACACCATGGCCCACTGCGTCGGCGAGGAAAATGCCGACGCGCCGTTCATCGAGGCGCACGATGTCGTAGATGTCGCCGGACACGCTCGAAGCGGGTCGCCACAGCGTTGCGAATTCGACGCCTTCAACGGCGTTGGGCACGCGCGGCAGGAATTCCTGCTGCACAAGGGACGCCATCTGCAGCTCTTCGTCCACGCGCGTGATTTCGGCTTGAACGCCGTCAGCGACTCGTTCTATCAATCGCAGTTCGCGCTCGACGCGATGCAGCTCGTCGCTGCAGACGAGGTAGGCCAGCGTCGCCGCCGCAATGCAGCCGTCGCTGGCGTCGATCGGCAGGCGCATGCAACCCTTCGGCGCCGCGCCGTCGCGCGCGCGGTCAACAAGGACGACCGGAATCGAGCGCATCGATGCGTGTTCGAGAAGCTGCAGCAGCTCACGATCGGTCTTGCCGTCGGGGAGAACGATGAGCGCGTCGGCAGTGAACTGCTCGGCGATCTCGTACGTCGCAGGCCAGGGTTCGAACCGGATCGCGACGTGGGCGGGACCCGCGTCTCCCCAGTCCGAGGAGGCGATGCCGCCGGCAAGAGACTCACCGCGCTGCCGGCAATGCTCCCGGGCTATCACGATGATCGTCCGCGACTCGGGCAAATCTCCTCCGTACCTGCGCGGACAGGCTCGCACCCCCAACAAGAGGGTGATGGTGTTCGTTCCGCACTCCAGTCAAGAGGAGGATCGGCTTACTTCGCGAGCGCCTTGAGGTTGGGAAGATCTAAATCGATCTTCGAGCCCCGCTTGATCCCGAGCTTTTCGAGGGCGCCGGGTTGGATTTCAATCGCAAACCGCGCGGGAACGCCGCTGGGGTACTGCTGGAGCCGCGCCTCGTACGCTGCCTGCGTTTCCTCGGCACCCTTCAGTTTTTCCTTGCGCATCGTGTGGACCGCCGTGACAATCCCGAGGCTGTCGACGAAAGCGATATCGAGATCGATCGTGCAGTCCTTCATGTAAAACTTGAGCACGGCCGCGTCCGGGAAGACGAAGAGCATGCCGCTGTCGGCGGGCAGCTCGTCGACACCTCCAAGCCCCTTCTCGCGGCTCTTCTGGTCGACCGCGAGCTTGAGCTTGTACTCCGTGCCGCCGATTGTCACCTTCTCGATGTCCTTCTCAGTCACGGGATCGCATCCGCCGGCGAGGAAGGCGACCGCGACGAGACTGCAGGCAAACAACATGAAACGGGTGGTCAGCGAAGCCATGCGAGACACTCCTCAGACGCGATGCGTTGGCCACCGGGGGCGCGTTCCCGCTGCGTCAGTTGCCGCAGCGTATCGGGCGTCACGTACTGACGGAAGGTGCTCAGCGAACATGGCACTGGCCGATCCGTGAAGCCCGACCACCAGGCGAGCAGTCCGAGCACGCGTTCCTGCGATACGCCGGCGTTTCGCAGCGATTCCAAGCTGGTGGCGTCCTGCCGTTTGGCAAGCCGCCTGCCGTCAGGGCCGTAGACGAGCGGAAGGTGCCACCACCGGACCGATGCATCGGGCCCCGGCCCACTGTGCTGATCGGACCACAGCAGACGCCTCAGCAGCAGCTGCCGCGCCGCGCTCGGAAGGAGGTCATCCCCGCGCACAACGTCCGTGATGCCCTGCGCGAGATCGTCCACGACGACCGCGAGCTGATAGGACGGGACGCCGAGTTTCGTCCAAACCAGGAAGTCGCCGACCTCCGCGCCGGGGTCGAACCCCTGAGCGCCGCACAGTTCGTCATGCAGTTCGTCATGGACAGGCACATTCGCGGGGTCGACGAGCAAACGGTAATTCACGTGGTCCGCCCCGTCGGTCCAGCCTTGCAGTGCTCGCTGCTCCGGCCGCAGCGACGGGGGAAACCGGCTCTCACCGTCGTCGCGATGCGGCGCACTGGCGGCGGAGCGCACATCCTTGCGCGACCGTTCGCAGCGAAAGACGGCGTTTCCCAGGCGCTCGAGCGCGCTGCGGTACGGAGCGAGGTCTTGGCTTTGTTGCCTGACGTGGCCGTCCCAGTCGAGGCCGAGCCAGCGCAGCACATCGAGCGTCGCCTCGACCGCGCCGTCGCGCACACGCGGACCGTCCAGATCCTCCATCCGCAGCACGATCTCCCACCCTTGGTTCCGCGCCAGCGCCCACGTCAGCGCGAAGGTCCGCGCGTTGCCGAGGTGCAGGGCACCGGTGGGGGAGGGGGCGAGGCGCGTGCGGCGGACAGGCATCTTTGACATCGGGGGGGTTTGGGGGCCCTCTGGGGGCGTGCGATTGCGGTGTCGTCACGCGGGGCGAGGCGGATCGTCCGCAAGGGTATATTCACCGCTCGCACTCTGCCGCGCTTGCTGGCGGATCGCTGGTCGCTCACATCGGCTTACATTCATGGCGAAGCTCACACCCTCTCAAATCGACACGCGGCTCAAGCCGCTCCCCGAGTGGACCCTGTTCGGGGACTCGATCCAGCGGACGTACGACTTTGCGGACTTCGTGAAGGCGATGGCGTTCGTACAGCGCGCCGCCGAACACGCCGAGCGGGTCGAGCATCATCCTGACATCTTGATCCGCTACAACAAAGCAACGCTGACGCTGTCGACGCACGACGCCAAGGGGCTGACCGAGAAGGATTTCGAGAGCGCGAAGGCGTATGACGGCATGTACGGCGGGACGTGACCCCCCACCGGCCTGCTCCGGCCGGTGGCTTGCTCAGCCGGCCACCGCCGCGTCGTCGTGCGTGAAGGGAATCGTCGACAGCTCGACGCCGGCGTTGCGGCGCACAAAGTCGCGGATCGCCCAGTCGTCCGGAAAGAGCGCAATCGCATCGCCGTACGCATCGACGGTCAGCACGACACTGTCTGGCGTGTCGAACGGCCGCTCAGCAGCGGCACCCGCCGGCGCCGCCCGTCGGTACCAGCGGGCGATCGACCATGGCGCACGTTCGATGCGGGACGGCGCGTTGTACTCGCTCTCCAGCCGCGCCTGCACGACTTCGAACTGCAGCGGACCGATCGCCGCGAGCAGCGGAACGCGCTGCCGCGCCGCACCGAGTTCGAGAACCTGCACGACACCTTCGCGCAACAGCTGGTCGAGTCCTTGGCGGAAGCGCTTGAAGTTCGACGGCTGCGGGTTGTGGAGAAACGCAAAGCATTCCGGGGCGAAGCGGGGGATCTCGTGGTAGACGATCGTGCGATCGGACGTCAGCGTGTCGCCGATCTGAAAGAGATCGTTGCCGACGAGTCCGACGACGTCGCCGGCCACCGCTTCGTCGATCGTCTCACGATCCTGGCCGAACAGTTTCTGTGCGTGACCAAGCCGCACACGCCGCCCGCTCTGGGTGTGCACGACGGTCATGTCGCGTTCAAACTTGCCTGAGACAATGCGGAGGAACGCGATGCGGTCACGATGCCGCGGGTCCATGTTCGCCTGGATCTTGAAGACGAAGCCGGAAAATCGTTCGTCGGTCGGCTCGATCGGACCGATGGTCGCGGTGCGCGGCGTCGGCGGGCTGGACCATTTCAAGAAACTGTCGAGCAGCAGCTTCACGCCGAAGTTGTTGCCGGCGCTGCCGAAGAACACCGGCGTCGTGCGGCCTGCGAGGATCGCCCCGTGATCGAACGAAGCGCCGGCGCCGTCGAGCATGCTGATTTCGTCGAGCGTCTGGACATGCACATCGGCGTCGATCTTCGCGGCGAGACTTGGATCATCCAGACCAAGCACGTCGACTGGCGCGACAAACGCTCCGCCGGGCGTGCGCTCGAAGAGGTGCACCTTGCTGTCGATGCGGTCGTAGACGCCGCGAAAACTCGGACCGGATCCGATCGGCCAGTTCACCGGAAACGCGGCGATGCCGAGCACGCTCTCGAGTTCGTCAAGGAGCGCGAGTGGCTCGCGGATCGGCCGGTCGCACTTGTTCATGAATGTGAAGATCGGCACGCCGCGCCGGCGACAGACCTCGAACAGTTTGCGAGTCTGCGTCTCGATGCCTTTGCCGGCGTCGATGACCATCACGGCGGCATCGACCGCGGTCAGCACGCGATACGTGTCTTCCGAGAAATCCTGGTGGCCCGGCGTGTCGAGCAGGTTGACGCGATAGCCGTCGTAATCGAACTGCAGCAGTGTCGAACTGATCGAAATGCCGCGCTGCCGTTCAAGCTCCATCCAGTCGGACGTCGTCGCACGCTGATCGCGCCGGCTCGTGACCGAACCGGCAAGGGCCACGGCGCCGCCGTAGAGCAGCAGCTTCTCAGTGAGCGTCGTCTTGCCGGCGTCGGGATGCGAGATGATGGCGAAGGTGCGCCGGGTGGCGATCGCGTTGGCGAGACTCATGCAATTCCGATCGAAAGCAGGCGCGGCGACGTCGCCGCGCCTGCTTTCGATCGGAATTGCAT
>Ga0163146_10002436_pt1 | contig 25199 bp, 15 predicted proteins | sample OliLakLV19MP7G1_FD_148648 | JGI IMG/M metagenome (GOLD analysis project Ga0163146, IMG submission 148648) | Freshwater microbial mat bacterial communities from Lake Vanda, McMurdo Dry Valleys, Antarctica - Oligotrophic Lake LV.19.MP7.G1 | ecosystem: Environmental > Aquatic > Freshwater > Lake >...
TACTCCAACACCCTCGGCTGGAACACCTTCCCCGTGCCCCTGCTCACCGAGCAGAACAAGGCCGACCTGACTGCCTGCGCCGAGCACATTCTGCTGGCCCGCGAAGCGCATTTCCCCGCCACCATCGCGGACCTGTATGACCCGCAGGCGATGCCAGACAACCTGCGCGCCGCCCACGCACGCAACGACGAAGTGCTGGAACGCATTTACATCGGCCGCCGCTTCAAGAACGACACCGAGCGGCTGGAAAAGCTGTTTGAGCTGTATACGAAGATGACGGCGGCGGCCAAGCAGAAACCGGCTGGCAAAGCGGCAAGGCAGAAGCAGACATGAGTACCGGGAATGCCAAACACGGGCACGTGTTGCCTGCTTCCGAAACGCTGCGCGTGGAGTTCAAGAGCGACCTGAAGCGCCTGCCCGACGATGAGCTGGTGGAAGCTTTGGTGTGTCTGGCGAATACCGAAGGCGGCGAACTCTGGCTGGGGGTGGAGGACGACGGCACAGCCACCGGGCTGCACCAAGCCCACCGAAACGTGATCGGCCTGCCGGGGTTGGTGGCGGCCAGAACGTCACCGTCACTCTCTGTCGCTGTCGCGGCACTCGACATTGCCGGAGTTCCCGTGGCGCGGATCGAGGTTCCGAAGTCGGCAAGCGATGTGGCGACGACAGCGGGTTTGTACCTGCGCCGCCGCCTGAAGCACGATGGATCGCCGGAGTGTGTGCCCATGCTGCCGCACGACCGCAGCAGTCGAGCTACGCGGTTTGGCTTGAGCGATGCATCTGCGCAATCGGTGGTCGGCGCCACGTTGGCTGACTTTGACCCGATCGAGCGCGAACGCCTGCGCCAAGCCATCCGCCAATACGGTGGCGACCCTGTGTTGCTGGAACTTGACGATGAAGCCCTGGACGGGGCAATGAGATTCACCACGCGCGATGCAGCCGGCCAGCGTTTGCCCACCCTGACGGGCTTGCTGGTCATTGGCCGTGAGGATGCGCTGAGCGAACGCGTGGCCACGCACGAGTTGGCTTTTCAGGTGTTGGCCCGGGAAACCGTGGCATTCAATGAATTCCGTCGCTTTCCGTTGCTGAAAGCGCTGGACTGGCTGGAAACCAACTTCCGCCCGTACAACCCGGAACGCGAAGTGCAGATCGGACTGTTCCGTGTGCCGGTTCCGAAGGTGGATTTGGGCGCTTTCCGTGAGGCGGTGGCCAATGCACTGGTGCATCGTGACTATCACCAACTGGGTGCCGTGCACGTGCGGCTGGACGATCACGGGTTGACCGTCAGCAATCCGGGCGGATTGGTCGAAGGCGTCACGTTGCAGAATCTGTTGACCACCGAGCCACGACCGCGCAACCCGGTGTTGGCGGATGCGATGAAGCGCATCGGCATCGTCGAACGCTCTGGCCGTGGCGTGGACAAGATTTATCGCGGGATGTTGCGCTTTGGTCGACCAACGCCGGATTACAGCCGCACCGATGCCAACAATGTGGTGTTGCAGTTGGCAACCGTGGACGCGGACGAGGTTTTCCTGCAGCTGGTGGTTGAGCAGGAAAAAAAGCAGGGTGGCAGCGTGCTGTCCATCGACAGCCTGATCGTATTGGCCGCACTTCGCGACCAGAAGCGTTTGAGCGCAGACCATCTTGCCCAGCATATTCACCGCGATGCGCCCCAAGCCCGCCGTGCGCTGGAACACTTGGTTGAAGCCGGATTGGTGGAGCCCCATGGCAATACGCGCGGCCGCAGCTACACCTTGGCAGCGAGTCTGTACCGCGCCAAGGGTAAGAAAGTGGCCTACACGCGGCAGGTAGGATTCAGCGGATTGCAACACGAGCAAATGGTGATCGCACATGTGCGCCATCACGGGCGCATTCAGCGCAGCGAGGTCATCGATTTGTGCCATCTGAGCGAGGATCAGGCGTACAAGCTGCTGTCCCGACTGAAGGTCGAAGGCAAGCTGGTGCTGCACGGGGGAAAGCGCGGCTCGTTCTACACCTTGGGAGGGAATGAGCCGTCATGAGCAGTTATGCGCCGTTATGCGCCGTTATGCGCCGTTATGCGCCGTTATGCGCTGGTTTGAGCCGGTTTGAGCCGGCTTGAGCCAGTTTGAGCCGTTATGAATTCGACGCAGAAAGTCTTGATCCCGTCGTGACCATCAGTTCCAAGAAGCCCTGCTTACCCCGATGTCGGATTCCATGAAGCCACGATGCCATGAAGCCATGAAGCCAATCAGCAACCCCACCAACACCTACACCGTGCCATCGGTATCCATCGCCACGGCACGTACCGGCGCATCGGCCAAATCCAACGCGCTGGGTATGCGCGCCATGCAGGAGCGTGCCTTTGCGAAGCGTGGCGAGCAGTATTTGCTGATCAAGTCGCCACCCGCTTCAGGCAAATCACGCGCGCTGATGTTCATCGCTTTGGACAAGCTGCATAACCAAGGCGTGAAGCAGGCCATCGTGGTGGTGCCGGAGCGATCCATTGGTGGCAGCTTTGCGGACGAGCCATTGAGCGAGCTCGGGTTTGATCAGGATTGGCGCGTCGCCCCGCAGTGGAACCTGTGCAACGCGCCTGGCGCGGATGACGTGAAAGTCGCCAAGTCCAAGGTCAAGGCGGTGGCCGAGTTTCTCGCCAGTGCCGACAAGATTCTGGTCTGCACCCACGCTACGTTCCGCTTTGCGGCGGACGAATTGGGGATCGAGGCCTTTGATGATCGCTTGATCGCCATCGACGAGTTTCACCATGTATCGAGCAACCCGGACAACAAGCTGGGTAGCCAGCTGGGCGCGTTCATGGCTCGCGACAAGGTGCATGTGGTGGCGATGACGGGCTCCTATTTTCGCGGCGACAGCGAGGCGGTGCTGGGACCAGCGGATGAAGCCAAATTCGAAACGGTCACCTACACCTACTACGAGCAGCTGAACGGCTATCGTTGGCTGAAGTCGCTGGACATCGGCTACTTCTTTTACACCGGCGCGTATGTGGATGCAGTCGCCAAGGTGTTGGACCCCGCACTCAAGACCATCGTCCACATTCCCAACGTCAACGCCCGCGAGAGCCTGAAAGACAAGCAGCGCGAGGTGGATGAAATCATGCATGGCTTGGGCGAATGGAAAGGCGTGGACCCGATCACCGGCTTCCATCGCGTGCTGGCGAGCGACGGGCGCACCTTGAGCGTGGCGGACTTGGTCGATGACAGTGATCCAGCGCGACGCTCGCGGGTGCTGGCGGCGCTGAAAGACCCTGCGCAGAAAGGCAATCGCGAGCACGTGGACGTGATCATCGCCTTGGGCATGGCAAAGGAAGGCTTCGACTGGATCTGGTGCGAACACGCGCTGACCATCGGCTATCGCAGCAGCCTGACCGAGATCGTGCAGATCATCGGCCGCGCCACCCGCGATGCCGAAGGCAAGGAACGCTCGCGGTTTACCAACCTGATCGCCGAGCCGGCTGCGGATCAAACCGCCGTTGCCGAGGCGGTGAACGACATGCTCAAGGCCATTTCCGCCAGCCTGCTGATGGAGCAAGTGCTGGCACCGCGCTACGAGTTCACGCCGAAGCAGCACGGACCAAAGGACGGCTTCGATTACGGCGAGGGCGGCTACCGGATCGGCGGCCACAACATGGGCGTGAACGCGGCAACGGGCCAGATTCACCTGGAGATCAACGGGCTGGTCACGCCGCAAAGCCCCGAGGCCACGCGTATCTGCAAGGAGGATCTGAACGAAGTGGTCACCAGCTTCCTGCAAGACAAAGCAGTGCTGGAGCGCGGCTTGTTCGACAAGGAAAACACCTTGCCCGAGGAACTCACTCAGCTGCGCATGGGCAAGATCGTGCGTGAGCGCTACCCGGACTTGAGCGACGTCGATCAAGAGGCGATCCGCCAACACGCCATCGCTGCGATGAACATCACGCAGCAGGCCAAGCTGGCGCTGGCCAGTGCTGACGCCAACGCCGCCGGCACAGCGCAAGGCAATACCTCGCTGTTGGATGGCGTGCGCAAATTCGTCAACGTGCGCGACCTCGACATCGATCTGATAGACCGCATCAATCCCTTCGATGCCGCCTACGCGGTGCTGGCGACCGCGATGGATGAGAAATCGCTGCGTCAGGTGCAGGCCAGCATTGCGGCGAAGAAGGTGAGCATTGCGCGTGACGAAGCGGTTGAACTCGCCAACCGCGCCAGAACCTTCAAGCGTGAACGCGGGCGCCTGCCCGACATCAATTCGAGTGACGCCTGGGAAAAGCGGATGGCTGAAGGCATGGTCGCGTTTGCCCGCTTCAAAGCTCAGGAGTTGGCCGCCAAACAGGGTGGTATTGGCAATGCCTGAGATCGATGAAGACGAGCTGCTGGCCGATCTTGGAATTGAGGTTGCGCCGCTCAAGGCCTCCCGTCGCACCGCGCGCGAGGAGCGCATCATCGCGGGCTTCGAGGACATCCTGCGCTTTCACCAGACCCATGATCGTGCGCCTCAGCATGGCGATGACCGGGATATTTTCGAGCGTCTGTATGCGGTGCGGCTTGAGCAGATTCGTCGCTTGCCCGATGCGCAGGCGCTGTTGGCAGAAATCGATGATGTGGGCTTGCTGAGCAGTGGGGCAGACGACCCATTCGATGCGGATTCACTCGAAGAAGACGCACTGCTTGCCGAGTTGGAGGATTCGGACTCACCCGTCAACCCGCAAAGCATTACCGTGCTGCGGCATGTGCGACCGTACGCGGAAATCAAGGCGGCGGAAGACATTGCCAATCGCACGCCATGCAACGATTTCGACCAGTTTCAGCCGCTGTTTGAGGCCGCTGCCGCTGGGCTAAAGCATGGCACCTGGATGACCAAACCCTTCATCCGCAATGCAAGTATTGAACGTGGGGATTTTTTCATAATCGGTGGTCAAACCGCTTTTGTGGCAGAAATGCAAGGAGGCAGCAAAACCAAGGATGGGCGCGCCAATCCCAGACTGCGCGTCATTTTCGACAACCGAACTGAAAGCAACCTGCTGCTGCGCTCGCTGTCGCGCTCGCTCTACCCGGATGGAGAAACGCCGGTGGGTCGGCGCCTGATTCGCAAGGATGATGGCCCTTTGTTCGGCGGCAATGTGGAAGCTGATGACATTGAATCCGGGACCATCTATGTGTTGCGCAGTCATTCCAGCCACCCATTTGTGGCCGAGCACCGCGAGCTGATCCACAAGATCGGCGTGACCGGTGGCAAGGTTGAGACGCGAATCGCTGGCGCCGAAACGGATGCCACGTATCTGTTGGCCGAGGTGGAAGTGGTCGCGACATACACCCTCCACAACGTCAACCGCGCGCGCCTGGAGAGCCTGTTTCACCGCCTCTTCGCAGCCGCGCAGCTCGACCTCACCATCAGCGATCGCTTCGGAAATCCGGTCAAGCCGAAAGAATGGTTTTTGCTGCCGCTGCATGTGATTGATGAAGCAGTACAGCACATACGCGATGGCACGATTACCGAAATGGCGTATGAGCCAACGACTGCGCGCCTGGCGCGGCCATGTTGGTCGGCGAGAAGTATCCCTGGGATGTGATCTGAGGTCGGAGTCCCGAGAAAGTACGTCTTCGAGCGTTGTCGCAAGACACGGCTGCTCCGGCGCTGCGCCCCACGCGTGCTAAAAAATCGAGAGCGCGTCGCAGGAGCGGCACCCTCCTGGCTGTGTAGGTTGGCGGTGAGCGCAGCGAACCCCAAAGTCATTCGCCCGCCGGTTCTGACTCAAGCCAGGACAGGAATTCGTTGGGGTGCGCTGCGCTTACCACAACCTACGGGCTCAGTCGGCTAAGCGTTCAAGCCTTCGTAAAGGTGTCGGAGTGACCAGTCAGGAGATGGGAAATGCGAGAGACCCATGGTCGCTTTTCCTCCGCTTCAACGAGCATTTCAACGCACTTGTAGCCCGCCTCTGGCTCAATCACGCCAGAGTTGATCCTGCCCACGAAACGGGCAACGCCAATTGACTGCAACTGCGAGAAAAGAACTCCTAACTCCACATCGGCTGTACTTTTCTTGGTTTCGCTTGACCCCAAGTCTACGGAATTCATGGTTCCTCCACTTTGACTTTGATTGCTTCCCGCTCCAAAAGCCGTGCCAGTAAAGCTATGTATGGGCTAGATCTTGCATAGGCAACAGTGCCAAAAGCACCACCTCCTCGCTTCTGGTCGCCCCACCGCCAAAATCGGAACGGGCCTTTGCAGTGAACACACACTACTCCTAACGCAACATCGATGACGCCAGAATTGTCCGCAGGATTTGTGTTCGCAATCTCTGGGCGCTGACCCCATGTAATTGGCAGGTACATTACGCTCCGATATTCGACCGGTTGACCGCCGGGAACAGTGATGCGCTTCTTGGGATAAGGATTTCGCTTGTTAAGGAAGTCGTTTTCCATCAACGGCCGCCCTGTGACTGCGGCGTGATAGGCGAGCAGATCGCTACTGTTTACTTTTCGCATGCAAGGATCGGTAGGAACAGTCCGGTTCTGAACACACATTGTTAGGCCATCAGGGTCCGCGAATACCAGCAACGCCACTTCAATACTTAAGCGATCTGGAAAATCACCGACTAGCTCGCGCATCTCGTCGCGAAGGCCTCTCAGCGCGCATTCAATGGCAGTGCCGATTGCGGGCGCTCCCACGCCGTCTCGACCCGCTCCGTTGGAGTCAATTGGGGGCATCTTGGCGATCGCAGCAGCGAGTTCATCGTTTGGATTGAGGCCCTTATGCGGAGACGGACGCTCAAAAAGGTCCAACGCCTTGGGTACAAAGACGAGGAAGAGAGCGATGAGACCCAGCAGAACGTCAATCGTCTTCCAACCTGAAAGGAGTTGGAGCAACTCGGGGTCGGGCTCTTTGATCGAAAGGGATTTCCTCACAACCAGCGGGAACAGCGCGGCACCCACCAACAGCAAGACACGCAAAAAGATTGCCGCCAACCGGGGCAAACCGACGCGATGAACCCTAAGCAGGGCGGGCAGTGTCTTGAGGCGAAAGCCATCAAGAGCTTGCATAGGTCCCTGTGGTGCCAGCAAGAAGTCGTTCACATACTTCCTGCCCGCAATGCGCAACGGAGTGTCCCTTATCATCTTTGGTCAGAGCCCGTCAGCATTCTTTGGGTGAAGGCAGTGCGAGCATAGACCAGAACTTAACTGTGCATCCAAGTGGAAGACTAAGTTCTACAACCCTCAATACCCCGCCGCATTCCCATCCTTGCGGCTCTCCGACGCGCCGGCATACACACCCGTATCTGGATCGCGGGCGATGGCCTGGTAGCCGCCAAACGGGCCGACCGCGGTCTCGATGCGGTGGCCGCGTTGGTTGAGTTCGCGCAGGGTCTCGGCGGCAAAACCCGATTCCAGGTTGAGCACGCCGCCGTCGCTCATCGCGGTCACTGGCCCGGCGGGATCGGTGCTGCCGTCGTGGTGGATGCGCGGGGCGTCGCCGGCTTCCTGCAGGTTCATGCCGAAGTCGATCAGGTTCATCACGATCTGCACGTGGCCCTGCGGCTGCATGGCGCCGCCCATCAGGCCGAAGCTCACCCAGGGCTTGCCGTCCTTGGTAATGAAGGCCGGAATGATGGTGTGGAAGGGACGCTTGCCGGGCGCAAACGCGTTCGGATGATCGGCTTTGAGTGCGAACTGTTCGCCGCGATCCTGAAAGATGAAACCCAGCCCCGGCGCGGCCATACCCGAACCCATGCCGCGATAGTTGGACTGGATCAGGCTGACCATCATGCCGTCCTTGTCAGCCGTAGTGAGGTAGATGGTGTCGCCCTGGTTCAACACCGCACCAGCATCGACTGCGCTGGCCGCACGTAATCCATTGATCAGTGCGCGGCGCTGTTTCGCGTAGTCCTTGTCGAGCAGGCGGGAAACCAGATCGCGCGCGGCATCGCGGTCGCCATCGGCCGCCGGAAAGAAATCCGGGTCGGCATACCAGCGCGCGCGATCGGCGAAGGCCAGCTTCTTCGCCTCGACGAACAGATGCACATGCTCGGTGCTGCCGAAAGCGATTTTGGAGAAGTCGAAGCCCTCGAGGATGTTGAGCATCTGCAGGGCAGCGATGCCCTGACCACTCGGCGGCAGTTCCCACACATCGACGCCGCGGTAGTTGACGCTGGCGGGCTCGACCCACTCGCCCTGATGCGCGGCCATGTCCTCGTAGCTGAGAAAGCCCTCGTTCGCTTTGAAGTAGTCGCCGATGGTGCGCGCGATGTCGCCCTTGTAGAAGGCATCGCGGCCGCCGCGAGCGATGGCTTCCAGCGTGTTGGCAAGGTTGGGATTGCGCCACATTTCACCGGTTGCCGGGGCGCGACCGTCGATGGTGAATTGCTCGCTGAAACCGGGCCACTTCGACAACCGCGGTACCGACAGATTCCAGTAGTAGGCAATGGTCTCGTGCACAGGATGGCCGTCGCGCGCATAGCGGATGGTCGGTGCCAGCAGCTGCTCCAGCTTCAGCTTGCCGAACTTGCCGTGCAACGCAAACCAGCCGTCGACGGCACCCGGAACCGTCACCGGCAGCGGCCCGTGCGGCGGAATGTCGCTGTAGCCGTTGTCGATAAACCACTGCAGAGACAGCGACTGCGGCGAGCGCCCGGAGCCGTTGTAGCCGTGCAGCTTTTTGCTTTTCGGGTCCCAGACGATGGCAAACAGATCGCCACCGATGCCGTTGCCGGTGGGCTCCATCAAGCCCAGAGCGGCGTTCGCGGCAATGGCGGCATCGACCGCACTGCCGCCCGCCTTCATCACATCCAAAGCAATTTGCGTGGCCAAGGGATGCGAGGTCGCCGCCATCGCGTGCGGTGCGTAGACCACTGAACGGGTGGCAAAGGCTTGGCCGGTAATTCGATCCATGGCTTGGATAGCAGGGGTTGCCAGTGCGGTGATGAGCAGGACTGAGATTGGCAGCAGGAAGATTCGCATGTGGGCAGCCGTGCCGAGGAGTGGGTTGGATAGTGACAGCAGAGATGTTGCCCGAGAGTGTTGTGTTGATCGCCAACAGCGCTGCATGGGTGCTTGCTTTGCTCGAAGCCATTCGAGACTTGCCCGGAAAGAGCCGAAGCGATTTTGGGCCACATCGACTCCAAGCCATAGGGAAATCAACCCACCCCCAACAACCATCTCCACCCTAACAAGCTCAACAATGAGAGCGGTGTCCCGAATCCCACCATCGCGGCCGCCAGACTAGGCGCCAAGCGATGCGAGATGGCGAGCGCGCTGGCGGTGATCATCGGCGCCATGGCTGATTCGAGCACGCTGGTTTGCAGCATGAGTTCCGGCATGCCTAGCCACAGGCAGAGCGGCCAGGCTAACGCGGGTAGCACGAGCAGCTTCAGGCTCAGACCGATCACCAGTGGCGAGCGATCTTGGCGGTTGACGCGCAGTTGCAACTGTAAGCCCACCGCCAAGGAGACGATGGGCAACAGGGCATCGGAAAGCCATTCCAGCACCGTAACCACAAGTGTGGGTGGTTCGCTCGGCATCAGGCAAAGGGCGATCAACAAGGCAATGAAGGGCGGGAAGCGCAACACCTTCAGCGCCACCATGCGTACCGTTGGTGGGCTATCGCCACCATAGCGGGCCAGCACCCACAGACCCCAGCTGCTCAAGATCAGGAACGAACCGAACTGATCGTAGGCGACCGCGTACGGCAGCGCTTGGTGGCCCAGAAACGCTTCGATCAGCGGATAACCAAGAAATGAGGTGTTGCCCAGCGGCACACACAACAGCAAAACCGCGCGCTCTGCCTCGCTGAAGGCAAGTGCTTTGGCAAGCCAGTAAATAGTTCCGATGCTGACGAGTAACAGCAGCCAAGGCACCGCTATCAGGCCGAGCAGACCCGTCTCAAACTCAAGCTGCGAGGCAAAACGCAGCACCGCCGCTGGCAGGCACACATAGATCGCAATCTGATTGAGCACGGTGGCCGCTGACGCTGGCAACAATCGCCACTCGGCACACAGTTTGCCGACGGCGATCAACAGCAGGACCAGCGCGAAGGCACCTAGGGCCACGTGAGGGTCAGCTCGGCGTTCAATCGCTGAGGCTCAGTTCGCGCCGCGCAGTTGCCGAAATTTCTCCAACTGCTCGAATGCGTGGCTGACTGCCTGCACGCCGGCCGCGCAACCGGTGATATCACCCGCGCGCGCCGCGGCTTCCACGACTCCTGCGGTCGCCGACAAGGCCATCGCACCTACCAGTCGTCCGGCTCCTTTGATCTTGTGCGCTTCGCGGCTCACTCGCGCTGCATCACCGGCCGCTTGCGCCTTCAGCAACAACAGCAAGTCACCGCGGGTGGTGGCGACAAAATCGGTGAGCACATCGCGTTCGACGTCGGCACTGCCGCCGCTGATTTCGGCCAGCACGGAAGGATCCAGAATGGGCAGGGCGGTGGCCTCAACCACGGCTGGGCTGGGATCGGTAGAGTCGATCAAGAGGTGTGGCAGCCAGTGTTGCAAGCGATCAAGCAGGATCGGAATGGTGACCGGCTTGGTCAGGAAATCATCCATGCCAGCTTCCAAGCAGCGCTCCGATTCGCCTTTCATGGCGGCCGCGGTAATCGCGATGATCGGCGTGCGCCGCGCTTTGCTGGCTTGTTCCTCTGCACGAATGGCGCGGGTCAAGGCGTAACCATCCATCCTTGGCATATGCACATCGGTCAGCACCAGCGCGAAGCGACCTTCGCGCCAGCGCGCCAGACCTTGCTCGCCATCCTCGGCAGTTTCGCAGGCGAATCCGGCCAGTCCCAACTGGCGCGTTAACACCAGCCGATTGGTGGGGTGATCGTCGACCAACAACACCAGGCTGCGCTGGCGTTCGGCTTCCAGATTGCTGGGCAGCTGCCGCGGCTGGAACGCCGGCACGCTGAGCGGCTCAAAGCGTTCACCGCCAACAATATCTTCAACCTTGCCGCGCGCCAGCAGCACGAGCAAACGGATGGTTGTTCCAACGCCCGGCGTGCTTTGCATGCTGACGCTGCCACCCATCAGGTCGGCCAAGCGTCGACAGATGGTCAAGCCCAGGCCGGTGCCGCCAAAACGTCTGGACGTGTCGGCTTCGGCTTGAGTAAAGGGCTGGAACAGATGCTTCTGCGCCTCCTCTGAGATGCCGATGCCGGTGTCAATGACGCTGATTTCGACGCGCTCGTCTGCTGCATTCGACTCCAGCGCGCGTACCCCAATTCGAATGCTGCCGCGCTCGGTGAACTTGAGTGCGTTGGAGACGAAGTTGGCGAGAATCTGCCGCAGGCGCACCGCGTCGACGATGTGCGCGCGGGCGAGGCCATCGTCGATTTCTATGGTGAGCTGCAAGCCCTTGCCCGAGGCCGCGTCCATGAAGTTGTAGGACACCGCGGTGACCAGCTTGCGCAGGGACACGGTGGTCGGCGACAAGTCGAGTCGACCCGCCTCGATCTTGGAGAAATCAAGGATGTCGCCAATGATCTGCAGCAGGCTCTCCGCCGAGTGCTGAATGACGTTCAGCGCACGCCGCTGTTCGACGTCCATGCGGGTATGGCTCAACACCTCGACCATGCCAGTGACGCCGATCATCGGCGTGCGGATTTCGTGGCTCATGGCGGCGAGGAAAGCGCTCTTGGCGCTGCTGGCTTCATTGGCTTGCTGCTCGCTGGCGCGCAGCTCCACTTCCAGTCGCTTGATCACGGTGAGATCGGTGGCCACGCTGAGCAAGCCAATCAGCCGACCCTGGTCATCGGAGATGATGGATACCGCCACCAGCACCGGCACCGCCGAGCCGTCTTTGCGGCGCATGGTGAATTCGCGCGGCGGCCAGCCAGCTTCGGCCATCGCCAACAGCGCGCGCCAAGTGGCTGGCACTGGGCGACCCAAGGCGATGCTCAGTTCGAGGGCGAGTGCATCCACTTCTGTCTGATCGATCAGATTCGGTAAGCGGGTCACCGCTTCACCGCTGTCGGCTGCGGCGGCGAACTGGCCGATCAACTCGTCCGCGCGGTAGCCCAGCAACTCTTCCGCAAATGGGTTGACATGGGTGAAGCGCGCCTTGCCATCAAACGCCAGAATCGCAATGCGAGCAGCCGACAGCAGCGAGCGCTGGAACAGGTCGCGCTCCTGCAAGGCACGCTGCACACGCTGGATGTCCTCCAGAGACGCGTTCAACTCCGCTTCGTACTTCTGCACTTCGTCGCGCATGCCGACAAACGCATTCACCACTTCGCCCAACTCACCGCGCGGCTGGTAACTCGGCTCTTCATCGAATTGATGACGGCGCATGGCATTGGCCAACCTGACTAGGCTCTCCACTCCGCGATAGATGTTGCGGACGATGTTGCGGCCAACCAGTCCGACCAACAGCAAGGTCAGCGCGCTGATCACAAAACGCATGGCGCTGGCGCGCTGCATGCGCGCCACATCCTGCCTGACTAGGATCTCCGCGCGGATCAATTCGAGGTCGGCCAAGTGACGCAACCGCGTCGCTACGGGATCAATGGCCGGATACATCTCGACATCCGCAAATCGCCCCAACGCCGGCAGATCCTGCGCATCTAGAATGTCGCGCAGATGATCTACCGCGCGGTCGGCATCGACGCGGGCCTCGGCCGCCTCGCTGAACAACTGTTGCTGCTCCGGCGAACGGTCCAGCATCAGCAGGTCTTGCCAATGCAACTCGATGCGCAGGGTGGCGCGTTCGACGATGGCCTGTGCCTGCTGCCAACTCATCAGGCTGTTGCGCAGTTTGAACACGGTATCGATGACATCGACGCCGTAAGCATCCGACACCGCCACCGAGCGGCGCAGCCCTTCCAGCGACTGCGTTTTCAGATGATCGAGGGATTCGCGCGTGCGCGACTGACTGATTTCGTCCAGCACCAGCACGCCCATCGACGCCACCAGCAACACGCCGAACATCGCCAGCAGCTGCAGGCGGATGCTGAGTCGCAAATCGAGTCCGCGCATGGCGCTGCCTTAACGATTCATCAGCAGCGATCCATCAGCAGCGACCGCTCACACCTGCGGTCGCCGCCAGTGTGCGACCACGTCGGGCAGCTGATCGCCCGCTACTGGTCGACTGATCAAGTAGCCCTGCGCAAAGGTGCAGCCGAGGTCAGCCAGCATCTGCCATTCGTCGACGTTCTCGACGCCCTCGGCAACCACGCCCAGATTGAGCTTGCGGGCCAAGCCCAAGCTGGCTTCGACCACGGCCCGCTTGCGCGGTTGCCGTGGCGCGCCGCTGACAAAGCTCTGATCGATTTTCAGCTCGGTAAAGGGGATCTGCGACAGTTGCGAGAGTGACGAATAGCCAGTTCCGAAGTCGTCAATCGACAAACCGAAGCCCTTCAGACGCAACCGCGCCAGCACGTTCAGCGCATGCGCTGCCTCTCCCATCACCGCGCTTTCGGTGATTTCCAGCACCACCTCACGCGGATCGATCTCATGCTTGCGGACGATGGCCAAGTAACGGTCCACCACGCCGACATTGGACAGGTTCAACATCGACACATTCACGGCTATTCGCACATGCAGTCCGCGCTGCGCCCAGCTGGTTTTCCAGCTGCAGGCGGCATCCAGAATCTGATCGGTCAGCTGGTCAATCAATCCTTCACGCTCGATCACGGGAATGAAATGCGCCGGCCGCACCATTTGCCCGTCCGCATGCTTCCACCGCGCCAGCGCTTCAACTGCCACCACATGGCCATTGCTCAGCGTCACCTGCGGCTGGAAATAGGAAACGAAGTCGCCCGCGGCAAGTGCATCTTCGATCGAGGCACGGCTGATCTCGACGCCGACCTCATCGTCGAGGTCTTCATCCTGCAATTCATAGGCGGTCATTACTTCCGTCAGTTTGGCCGAAGTCAGCGGCTTCTCCAGCGACGCTAATACCCGCAAACCATAGGCACGGGCCATGGTCTGCACAGTATTGAGCAGGGCCGCGTCCAGCGCGCTTGCCACCACCACCGCTCGTGCCAGTTTGGCCTGTGCCAAGTGCCCGATCAGCTCGATGCCGTCCATGCCTGGCAGGTCGAGATCAACCACCACGATATCGGGCACTTCGGGCAGGGCGCGCAAGATCGCCAGGGCTTCATTGCCGTCGACCGCTTCGTACACCTTGGACACGCCAAGTTCCGCCAGTAGGCGCAGCGCCATTCTCCGCTGGAAGCCGTGGTCTTCGACCACCATGACACTGAGCTTGGCGAACGCCATCGACGCTACTCCCGCAACGTGGACTCTGAGCGTAGCGCAGCCATGGTGTCAGCGGAAAGCGTGGCTTGCAGGCGATAGAGTGGTTAAGCCTGAGTGATAAACTTCTCCGATCTTTCTGGCCGCTGAAAACCATGTCTGCTACCGCCGCTGCCGTCGACACCAGCATCACTCTGGACGACAAATATACCCGTACCGAAGGGCGCATCTACCTCTCGGGGGTGCAAGCGCTGGTGCGCCTGCCGCTGATGCAGCAGATGCGTGACCGCGCTGCCGGCATCAATACCGGCGGCTTCATATCGGGCTATCGCGGCAGTCCGCTCGGTGGTTTTGATCTGGAGCTGTGGAAGGCCAAGAAGCACCTTGCCGCTTCGAAAATCGAATTCGTACCTGGCCTCAATGAAGACCTTGGCGCGACCATGGTCTGGGGCACCCAGCAGACCAATCTGTTTCCCGGCGCGAAAGTCGATGGCGTGTTCGCCATGTGGTACGGCAAGGGGCCGGGCGTGGATCGCTCCGGCGACGTCTTCAAACACGGCAATGCCGCCGGCACCTCGAAGCATGGCGGCGTGCTGGCGCTGGCCGCCGACGATCATGCCTGTCGCAGCTCGACCCTGCCGCACGGCTCCGAGCTTGAGTTTGTCAGCGCGATGATGCCGGTGCTCAACCCCGCCGGCGTGCAAGACATCCTCGATATGGGTTTGTTGGGCTGGGCGATGAGCCGATTCACCGGCCGCTGGGTGGGCTTCAAGACGATTGCCGAGACGGTCGAATCCTCCGCCTCGGTCAACGTCAATCCGCATCAGCTCGACATCGTATTGCCCACCGATTTCGAGATGCCGGCTGGCGGTCTCAACATCCGTTGGCCGGATCCGCCGCTCAATCAGGAAATGCGTCTGCACCAATACGCCGTGCAGGCGGCCGTGGCCTTTGCGCGCGCCAATCGCATCGACAAGACGGTGATCGACTCGCCGAACGCGCGGCTCGGCATCATCACCACCGGCAAGAGCTACCTCGACGTGCTGCAAGCGCTCGAGTATCTGGGTCTGGACCGAAAGGCCTGCGAAGACATCGGCATCCGCGTCTACAAGGTCGGCATGACCTGGCCGCTTGAGCCCATCGGCATGCGCGAATTTGCGCGCGGCCTGGAAGACATCATCGTGGTCGAAGAGAAGCGCTCGTTCATCGAGTCACAGATGAAGGAGGCGATGTACAACTGGTCTGATTCCAATCGATTCGGCACCACGCGACCGAGCATCGTCGGCAAGTACGACGAATCCGGCGCATGGATTTTGCCCAGCACCAACGAACTGACACCGGCTCGCATCGCTCGCGTGATCGCCGGTCGCGTCAATCGTTTCTTCAACAACGACACCATCAGCGACCGCCTGAAGTGGATCGCCGCCAAAGAGCGCGAATTGGCGGTGCCACGCGCCGACTTTCCACGCGTGCCGCATTACTGTTCGGGCTGCCCACACAACTCATCCACGGTGGTCCCGGAAGGCTCGCGCGCACTGGGCGGCATCGGTTGCCACTACATGGTGACGTGGATGGATCGCAAGACCGACACCTTCACCCAGATGGGCGGCGAAGGCGTCACCTGGTGCGGGCAAGCGCCATTTACGGAAACGCCGCACGTGTTTCAGAACCTGGGGGATGGCACCTATTTCCACTCCGGCTCGTTGGCCATCCGCCAAGCGATCTCGGCGAAGGTCAATATCACCTACAAGATCCTCTACAACGACGCGGTGGCGATGACCGGCGGCCAGCCCGTCGATGGCACCCTGACCGTGCCCGACATCTGCTGGCAGGTACGTTCAGAGGGCGTTGAAACCATCGCTGTGGTCAGTGATGACATCGGCAAATGGTCCAAGCCTGAGCTGTTCCCGGCTGGCGTGACCTTCGAGCATCGTGACCAGCTCGACGAGGTGCAGAAGCGCCTGCGCGAAGTGAAGGGCACCTCGGTGCTGGTGTTCGACCAGACCTGTGCGACCGAGAAGCGTCGCCGCCGCAAGCGCGGCAAGATCGAGGATCCGCAGAAGCGGGTGTTGATCAACTCGCTGGTCTGCGAAGGGTGTGGCGACTGCGGCAAGAAGAGTTTCTGCGTATCTGTGCTGCCGAAAGAGACCGAGTTCGGGCGCAAACGCGAGATCGATCAAAGTGGCTGCAACAAGGACTATTCCTGCGTCAAAGGCTTCTGCCCCAGCTTCGTCACCGTGCACGGCGGGCAGTTGAAGAAACGCAAAGGCGTCAACGCGGCCGAGCGCTTTGCCAAACTGCCGATGCCGACCCTGCCGACGCTTGAGCGGCCCTGGAACATTCTCATCACCGGCGTCGGTGGCACGGGCGTGGTCACCATCGGTGCCTTGCTCGGCATGGCCGGTCACTTGGAGAACAAGGGCGCGACCGTGCTCGATCAAACCGGTTTGGCGCAAAAGGGCGGCGCGGTCACCACGCATGTGCGCATTGCCGCGCAACCGTCCGACATCCATGCCGTGCGCATTGCGGCGGGCGAGGCCGACCTGGTGCTGGGTTGCGACATGGTGGTGGTGAATGATTACTGGGCGCTGTCAAAGATTCGCGCCGAACGCTCGCAAGTCGTGCTGAACACCTACCAGGCGATGCCCGGCACCTTCACCATGAAGCCGGACATGCAGTTCCCGGCCGCCGGCATCGTCGATGCCGTGCGCACCGCGATGGGTGGTGCCGAGCCCTTGCAGATCGATGCCACCGCGCTGGCCACCGCGCTGCTGGGGGACTCGATCGCCGCCAACTTGTTCATGCTGGGCTATGCCTGGCAGAAAGGTTTGGTGCCGATCAGCTTTGAAGCGATTGATCGCGCCATCGCTCTGAATGGCGCCGCGGTCAGCATGAATCAACAAGCCTTCGCGTGGGGCCGTTTGGCCGCAGAAGACGTGCAAGCCGTGCGCGAAGCCGCCGGCCTCACCCCGCCTGCCGATGAAGTGACGCCATTGCCGCTGGATGACGAGCGCATCAGCAAGACCTTGGCTGAGCGCATCAGTCGCCGCGTCGGCTTTCTCACCGACTACCAGAACGCTGCCTATGCCAAGCGCTACAGCGATCTGGTGGCGCGCGTGCAGGCCAGTGAGCAGAACTCGGCGCCAGGTTCGACCGCGCTGACCGAAGCGGTCGCCCGCTACGCCTTCAAGCTGATGGCCTACAAGGACGAATACGAGGTCGCACGTCTGTATACCTCCGGCGACTTCATTCGTCGTGTTGAACGCACCTTCGAGGGCAAGTTCAGCCTGCACTTCCACCTCGCCCCACCGCTGCTCGCAAAGAAAAATGGCGAGGGCCATCTGATCAAGGCCGAGTATGGTTCGTGGGTGTTTGGCGCATTCAAGTTACTGGCCAAACTCAAAGGCCTGCGCGGCACCGCTTTCGACATCTTCGGCCGCACCCACGAGCGGGTGACGGAACGCCGCCTGATCGTCGACTACGTGACTGGCATCGACGAACTGTTAGCGGGACTCAACCCCGGCAACGTCGCCCTGGCCAGTGAGATCGCCGCCATCCCCGAACTCATCCGCGGCTTCGGCCACGTCAAAGAAGCGCATCTCAAGGACGCGATGGCGAAGCAAGAGGAGTTGCTGGCGCGTTGGCGGATGCCTGAGCTCGCCGTCGCTGCGTAGTCGCGAGCCGCTGCCGAGACAGCGTAGCGAAATTCAGGCCGCCAACGGCAGTTTCGGTTCACCGAAGAGCGCTGCTGGCTGAGCTTGCTAAGCGACTGCATTGCCAATGGGTGACAGCTCGCGCTGCGGGAGGTCACTCCGTGGCACCCGGAGACGTGAGCAGCACCTGCACTGATCCAAGCAGAATTGGCCTCGTTCGTCGCTGCAGCGTTCTATGGGAGCATCCACGAGCTCGAGACCGCGCTTCTCAAGCAGAACACTCCAGGACCACGGCATGGATCAGGCAACACACAACAAGATCGTCTCCTTCATCTGGGGCATCGCCGACGATGTTCTGCGAGACCTGTTCAGACGGGGCAAGTACCCGGACGTCATTCTGCCGATGTGCGTTATCAGGCGCATGGACGCCGTGCTGGAGCCGACCAAGCCGGCGGTGCTGGACACCAAACAGATGCTGGATGCAGCCGGCATCACCGAGCAGCGCGCAGCGCTGTGCGACGCCGCCGGGCAGGCGTTTTACAACACTTCTAAATTCACCCTGCGCGACCTCAAATCCCGCGCTAGCCAGCAGCAATTGCTGGCTGACTTCGAGGACTATCTCAACGGCTTTTCGCCGAACGTCCAAGACATCCTGGAGAATTTTAAGTTCAGGAATCAGCTGTCCACGCTGTCGCGCTCGGACTCGCTCGGTACGCTCATAGCCAAATTCCTCGACCCAGACATTGACCTCTCTCCAGCCGGTATCGACAACCATTCGATGGGCACGGTATTCGAGGAGCTGGTTCGCAAGTTCAATGAAGACAACAACGAGGAAGCCGGCGAGCACTGGACGCCGCGCGATGCCGTTCGCCTGATGGCCAACCTCGTCTTCCTGCCGATCGAAGACCAGATCAAGTCCGGCACCTACATGTTGTACGACTGCGCGTGCGGCACTGGCGGCATGCTCACCGTGGCCGAGGACACGTTGACCGAGCTTGCCGCCCGCCGCGGACAGCAGGTCAAAAGCCTGCTCTATGGGCAGGAGATCAATCCGGAAACCTACGCCGTGTGCAAGGCGGACATGCTGCTCAAGGGCGAAGGTGAGAACGCGGAACACATCGTTGGCGGCGCCGAGTGGTCCACCCTCTCGCACGACGCGTTTCCGGCCCAGGAATTCGACTTCATGCTCGCCAACCCGCCGTACGGGAAGAGCTGGAAGAAAGACCTGGAGGCCATGGGCGGCAAGGACGGCATGCGCGACCCGCGCTTCAAGGTGATGCACCAAGGCGAGCAACTGTCGCTGGTCACGCGATCAAGCGATGGCCAGATGCTGTTCCTAGCCAACATGGCGGCAAAAATGAACGGCAAATCGGTGCTAGGCAGCCGCATTGCTGAGGTCCACAACGGCAGCTCGTTGTTCACCGGCGATGCGGGTCAAGGCGAAAGCAACATTCGCCGCTGGATCATCGAGAACGACTGGTTGGAGGCCATCGTCGCCCTGCCACTCAACCTGTTCTACAACACCGGCATCGCTACCTATATCTGGGTACTGACCAACCGCAAGCCCGAGCACCGCCAAGGCAAAGTTCAGCTCATCGACGCCAGCCAGTGGTTCAAGCCGCTGCGCAAAAACCTCGGCAAGAAGAACTGCGAGTTGTCGCCCGACGATATCGAGCTCATTACCAAGACGTTCCTCAATTTTGAGGAACGCGCCGAATCCAAGATCTTTCCTAACGCGGCCTTCGGTTACTGCAAAGTCACCGTTGAGCGACCGCTGCGCCTGTGCAGTCGGCTCACCCTTCAAGCCATCGACACGCTTCGTTTCGCCTCAGGAGACGAAGACATCCGCACAGTGTTATTCGAGGAGTTCGGCAATGCGTTGACCAGCCGATTCCCGTCGATAGAGGCTGCGCTGGAAGAGCGCCTCGCCGAATGGGGCAATGAGGACGACGACAGCGAGGGCGAGGACGGCAGCGCGAAGAAAGGGCTGCCCGAGAAGAAGCGCAAGAAGCTGCTGGATCCGAAGACCTGGGCCCGCGATGCGCGGCTGGTCGAAATCGCGACTCTCCTGCGAATGGAGCTCGGCGGCGATCTGTTCGAGGATCACAACGTCTTCCGCGACTGCGTCTCCAGCGCATTGAAAAAGTCCAATGAGAAAGTCCCGGCCGCCGATCTGAAGGCAATCCTCAAGGCGGTGAGCTGGCGTGAGGAGACCGCGCCGCCGGTGCTCGCCAAGATCCACAAACCGGGCAAGGTCGCCGCAGACCCGATGCGGGGTGTGTACGAAGCCACCGTCGACGGCAAACTCGCCGTCGTCGAGTACGAGCCCGACTCCGACTTGAGGGATACCGAGCAGGTGCCCCTGCTCGAAGTCGGTGGAATCGAGGCTTTCATCCGCCGCGAGGTGCTGCCTTACACGGCGGATGCCTGGATCAACGCGGACGCAACCAAGATCGGCTACGAGGTCAGCTTCACGCGGCACTTCTACAAGCCCAAGCCGCTACGCACCTTGGAAGAGATCAGCGCAGACATCCTCGCCATGGAGAAGGAAGCAGAAGGGCTGCTCGATGGGCTGCTGACGGGGGCAGCGGCATGAGCCAGCCAGCCTTCGACATAACGCCCTTTCTGCACCAGGACGAGGGGCAGCACTACGACCGCAAGTCCCTTTACGAGGGCCCGGACGGTGCCAAGCGCGCCCGTGACCGGCGCACGGTGCGCGATCAGGTCGCTGAGTACGTCGCCGGTTTCGCGAATGCGGAGGGCGGCGTGCTGATACTGGGTATCGAGAATGATCACACCGTGAGCGGACACTCGCTCCCGGCTGATGCCCTCGCCAGCTTGCGTGCAACGCCACGCTCCCGCCTTTTGCCGCCGCAACCCGAGGGCTTCATCGTCGAGGCGAAAGGCAAGTCTTTGATCGTATTTGACGTGCCGGCGGCGGACTCGCCGGTGCAGGTGGTGGGCGATGGTTTCCCGCTGCGCATCGGTGACAAGACCCTGCAAGCCAGTGAGTCCCAGATTCGTGCGCTCAAGCTGCAAGGCTTGGCCGAGAGCTGGGAGAGTCGCCCCGCAGAAAACACCCTCGCCGAACTGGACCGCGGGCTGATCGCCCGTGCACGCCAGGGCGCTGGCCTCGCGGCCTGGACCGACGAGGACTACCTTCTCAAGCGCAAGCTGGCGGATCGCCGTGGCGACCACCTGCAATTGCGCCGCGCCGCCGAGCTTTTGTTCGCCCGTTCGGGGCCAGAGCATCCGAACGCTGGGGTTCGGATCTTTCGCGTCATCGGCACCGAGCGACGCACCGGGCCGGAACACAACGTCGAGGAGCGTCCGCGCATCGAGGGCAACTTGCCCGCCGTTCTTGAAGAAGCAGGTGCGGTGGTGGGTAGTTTGCTGCGGCGCCCTTCCCGTCTGGTCGGCACGCGCTTCCGGCCCGTTCCCGAATATCCCGAGTTCTCGTGGAAGGAGGCCCTGCTGAACGCCGTGGCCCACCGCGACTATGGTGTTGAAGGTGCTGGCACCGAAATCTGGTTGTTCGAAGACCGCATGGAAATCACCAGCCCCGGTGGGCTGGTGGGCGACCTCACGCTGCACGAAGTGCTCTCCCTTAAGCGCATCCACCGCAGCCGCAATCCGCGTCTGATGCGCGTGCTGGTGGATCTCGGCGTCGCCCGTGACCAGGGTGAAGGCATCCCGCGAATGTTTGCCGAGATGGAGGATGCCTTTCTGCCCAAGCCGGAAATCACCGCCAGTCCACGCGGCGTGACCATCACCCTGCGCAACACGCCCACCTTGACCGCCGCCGATCGGGAGTTTGTATCGCGTCTGGGCAGCACCGAGATCAGCGATGAAGAGTTTCGTGCGCTGTTGCACGCACACCGCCATGGCCGGGTGGAAAACGCCGACCTGCGCTCGCTGGCCGGATTGGATACCCTCACCGCGAGCCTGCTGCTGCGCAAGCTGCGTGATCGCAGTCTGTTGGACTTGCACGCGCATGGTGCCAACAGCTATTACACCCTGCCTGCCATCTTGCGTGGCATCGGGAATCCGGGGGAACCGGCCACGGATTGGGGGGAGCTTTCGGCGGATCGGGGAAAGCAAGCCACTGATCGGGGGGGGCAAGCCATTGATCGGGGGGAGCTGCCGGCGTATCGGGGGGAGCTACCCCCTGCCATCCTCGCCTTGCTGCAGACCCTCGGAGCCCGGCCGCGAAAGGAGCGGTTGCGCAACGTGATCGAGGCGATCTGCGCCCAGCGTGACTGGACTTCGCCAGCCGCACTCGCGCAATGGCTGGGAATGGACGCCGCCAAACTGACGGAACGTCACCTCTCACCGATGATGCAAGAGCGCCGACTGGAGCGGCGCTATCCGCAAGCCGTCACCCATCCCGAGCAAGCCTACCGCAGCACTGGCATGCAACTGCCGCTCGATCACTCCGGGGAGGATCGCGAGTGATTGGGGAGCTGAAGCCGTATGCGGAGTACAAGGAGTCGGGGCTGCCGTGGCTTGGGCAGGTGCCTGGGCTTGAAGCCGGCGGCATCGAGGCCTTCATCCGCCGCGAGGTGCTGCCTTACACGGCGGATGCCTGGATCAACGCGGACGCAACCAAGATCGGCTACGAGGTCAGCTTCACGCGGCACTTCTACAAGCCCAAGCCGCTACGCACGTTGGAAGAGATCAGCGCCGACATAATCGCCATCGAGAAGGAGGCCGAGGGGCTGCTCGATGGATTGTTAAAGCTGGGGAGCGCATCGTGAGAAAAGTCCCGCCACCCGTTCCGATCCAACAGCCGCCGGCCCCGCCGCCCGGCCTGACTGCCGACGTCGTGGCGTCGGGGGTTCCGGTGCATCCCCAAGACCGGGTCAGACTCTTCAGCGCTGACGAATGGGAGCGCTTCGTTGAGGAGTGGGTCGACTCGCTGCGCGACGAGTACGAGCTGGTCGAGCGGTGCGGCGGCGCGGGCGACATGGGCCGTGACGTCATCGCCACCGTGAAAGGGGGAAGCGGCGCCTGGGACAACTATCAGTGCAAGCACTACGGCTACTCGCTGAAGCCCGGTGACATCTGGATCGAACTGGGGAAGCTCGCGTATTACACGAAGCGCGGCGACTACTCGTATCCACGTCGCTACTTCTTTATCGCCCCGAGTGGCGCTGGCACGAAGCTCTCGAACCTCCTGAAAAAGCCTGAGGAGCTACGCAGCGAGCTACTAAAGCAGTGGGACGCCCACTGTCGGAAGGGCATCACGGAGACCGAGATCGTCGAGTGCGATGCCGCCATGAAGGCGCACATCGCGAGCCTCGATTTCTCTATCTTCCAGGCCACTCCGGTGCTGCGCATCATTGAGGCGCACGCCAAGACGCGTTGGCACGCGGCGTGGTTCGGAGGCGGGCTTCCTCAGCGTCCCGAACCACTCACACCGCCTGCTGTGCCTTCCGACAACGAGACCGTCTTTGTCGGTGAGCTTCGGCGCGCGTATGCGGACCACATCAAGCAGGACGTGAAGGACGTCGACGCAGGCCTTGCTGGCCGTGAAGATCTGCGCGAGCACTTCGCCGACGCTCGCATTGAGTTCTACAGCGCAGAGTCGTTGCGCACCTTCTCGCGCGACACGCTACCGCCTGGCGAGTTCGAGAAGCTGCAGGACGAGGTCCACTCCGGCATCAAGGACGAAGAGCGATGCGATCACGCTGATGGCTACCGTCGCGTCGTCGCGGTGGTGAAGACGGCGCGTACGCTACCGCTCACGAGCCACGCGCTGATCAGCCGCATCCACAACCGTGACCGGGGCGGCATCTGCCACCAGCTCGCGAACGACGCTAAGGTCCGGTGGGTCAAATGACGACCGAGACGCCGAGCCAGTTTGTCTCGCCGTTCAACGGCCCCATCGAGATCGGGTTGCGCGCGCTGTGCGTTCTGACGACCGCCTTCCCGACGGCGTATGCGCTGCAGCGACTCGTCGTATTCGACTACTTCCTCGTCCATTCCGACGACATCGAGGGCGGCCCTGAAGGGCTGCACCCCCAGACGCCCCATCGCGGCGGTGAGATCCACGTTCGACGCGGCGTGATTCAGGACGCCCTCACCCTCTACGAGAGCCGTGGGCTCATCGAGCGCCTCTACAAGGACGGCGGCATCTTCTTCGCCGCGACCGACAAATCCGCCGACTTCCTCGACACGCTCAGTACCGAGTACCTGATTGATCTTCGTGATCGCGCTGACTGGGTGGTCGACAGCTTCGGGGCTCTCGACGACGCCGGGCTCAGTGCGATGGTCCGCGAGCGCGACGGCACATGGGGCGCAGAGTTCGCAATGGAGTCCGTTCTCTGGATCGAGGAGCCGTCATGAAGTTCGGCTTCGCACTTCGACGACTCGCTCTTATCGGCCCAGGGAAGACGGCTGCAGAGGTCACGTTCGCGCGCGGCCTTAACGTCATCGCCGGGCCCTCGGACACGGGCAAGAGCTTCATCGCGCAGTGCCTCGACTACGCGCTCGGCGGTGGCCACCCGCCGAAGGAGATCCCGGAAGCGGATGGCTACAGCTCCGTCGTCCTCGAGATTGAGGCCAACAGCGACCAGCGCGTGTACTCGCTGGAGAGGAGCGTTCGTGGCGGTGAGGTCCGCTGCAAGACCGAGGGGCAACCCGACCGAGAGCTCGCGGCGAAGCACCAGAACAACAAGGAGGACACCGTCTCGCAGTTCCTGCTCGATCTATCGGGCCTGGGTACGAAGAAGGTGCGCACCAACGAGCAAGGCAAGACGCGGCCGCTCAGCTTCCGCGACATTGCCCGGCTCGTCATCATCGACGAAGAGACGGTCATCAAGGAGGACTCGCCCGTTCTGAGTGGGCAGGTCATCCACAAGACGGTCGAGAGCGGTGTGTTTCGCCTCCTGCTCACGGGCACCGACGATTCCTCGATCATCGCGAAGGAAGATCCGAAGCTCGCAAAGGGGCGCCAGGCGGGTAAGGTCGAGCTGCTCGAAGGCTTGCTGGCGGCGACCCGGGAGCGCCTCGCCGAGCTTGGTGGAGTGAGCACGCTCCACGAGGAACGAGAGCGTCTCACGAGGATCGACGCATCGATTCAAACGGTTCTCGTCGAACGCAACGCCGCGCAGGTTAGCGTCGCACCTCTGCAGACGAAGCGGAGCACGGCGTGGACCGCGCTCTGGGCGGTTGAATCGAAGGTTGCGGTCTTGTCGGAGTTGCAGACGCGGTTTGAACTGCTGCAGGAGCAGTACGAGTCCGACCTGCGACGCTTGGACGCGATCGCCGAGGCAGGCGTGCGGCTCGACCAGCTCAAGGAGGAGCGCTGCCCAGTGTGCGGTGCGCTCGCCGAGCACCACGACCACGGCCATCGAGAGGCAAGCCCCGCACCGGCTGATG
>Ga0163146_10002460_pt1 | contig 24999 bp, 40 predicted proteins | sample OliLakLV19MP7G1_FD_148648 | JGI IMG/M metagenome (GOLD analysis project Ga0163146, IMG submission 148648) | Freshwater microbial mat bacterial communities from Lake Vanda, McMurdo Dry Valleys, Antarctica - Oligotrophic Lake LV.19.MP7.G1 | ecosystem: Environmental > Aquatic > Freshwater > Lake >...
GCGCGCCACGACCGGCTCCAGCACCGAGCGCCAGTCATCGGCGCTGTGCACATTGCCCGACCGAAGCGAACAGCCCTCCACGTCCCCGAACTGATTGAACAGGAACAGCGGGTGATAGCAGACGCACTCGAAGTGGCCGTTGTAGGCCGAGCCTTCCTGCTCGCCGAACACCGGGCTGACACTGGAGTCCATGTCCAGCACCAGGACCTTGGTCGGATGGCGCTGGCGCACGACGTCGATCCAACGGCCCGACAGATCGGATAACGCCTTGAGGTTGGCCGACTGCGCCAAGACCTGGGTCTCGAAGCGCCCCATCTGGCTGCTGGAAGCGCCCTGGTGGGCCACGGCCCGGCCACCGACAATCCAACGCATGGCCGGATCGCGGCCGAGCCGGTCGGCGTCGTTGACGTCTTCATATCCGGCCAGCCGACCAAACACCGACTGGCGAAACTGGGCGATCAGGGAGTGGCGGCTGTTGCGCCCGGTGCGACGATCCGAAAGCACATGCCCGGCAAGTTCGCTCAATCCGAGCGCGTCATCGAGTTCACGAAAGGCCAACAGACCGGCGTCGGACGTGACCCTCGATCCGTGAAATTCCAGCTTCAGCCGGGCGTCGAAATCGACCCGTAAATCGGCCCGGTCGGCTTCACCCGTCGCCTCCGCCATCTTCCACTCCTCCGAACCCGACTACCATATTGATTAATATAGCAGAATCGACTCAATTAGGGCGAAAATCTAGCTTCCATCTGGGAGATGCGGGAATTACACCAAGCGCCTCAAAGGCCGCCTTCTTCGGAGGGCGGCCTTTTCATGTGCGGATATTGGCGCTGAAGATCAGCTCGGCCGGCTTCCGGGAACCGAGGCTTGTGCTAATTGTGCGTCAGCAAGCAGTTCCAGAGAATGGTTTCATGGTGGACCTGAGATGGGCTTATCCCGACCCAAGCCTGAGCACGAACCGCTGAAGTTTGACCGTACGGACATCGCTGCAGCCGAGCGCTATTTCCGTGAGCATGGTTATGTGATCTTCGAGAACGCGTTTCCGGTGGCGCAAGGCGCTGCTTTTTGGCGCGACGTTGACGACGCGTTGGCGGCGAATAAGCCGCTCACCTTTTGTGTTTGGGGAAGGTACCACACCTATCCGGAGGTGCCACTTGAGGGGCGTCGTTTTCCGCGCATTGTCGATGTTGAATCGCATGTGCCGAGCACGTACGCGCTGATGCTTTCGCCGCTGATCGTGGACTTTCTGACGGCTCATTATTCGGCCGCGCCAACGTGCCTGCAAACGCTTGCTTATTTGTATTCAAGTGAACAGGGCGCTCATTCTGACAAAACTCTCGTCGGTCCGCCCTACGCACTTAACTACGATCGAAACACATTGGTGGCGTCGTGGTTAGCGATGGAAGATTCCGACGAGAGCAACGGCGCGCTCGTGGTCTATCCAGGCTCGCACCGGTTTCGGAAGCGCGGCATCGATGATGGTTTCGACGGCGATTACGGCAGGTATTCGGCGTACGTCGATGAACTCAGCCGCGCCAACGGTTGTATGCCGATGATCTATCGTGCGCGCGCAGGGGAGATGTTGTTCTGGCACAGCGACCTGGTTCACGCCGGCGGCCCAATAACGGCGCCGGGCGAAACGCTGCCCACGCGTCGCAGCCTTGTTTGTCACTATGCCCGCATCCCAGCCCACAAACGAAGCGGTGATCCCGGTTGGGAGCGCGTCCACATTGGCCGTGCAAGCTATTTTGCCAAGGTCGGCAGCTAAGACCCGGATTTAATTGCAAGAAACAGCCCAATCTCCGAATTCGGACGCGGACCTGCATCCGCCGGTCGCCAAAAGTGCATCTTTGACCCGAACGCTCTAAACCAGGGGCGAGGGAGACGTTGATGGAGCGCTTTGTTTTTGTCGCCGCGATCGTAGCTGCCGTCATTTTCGGCATCGGAGCGGTGTTCGGTAACGGCAACGGCTTCCATTTCAACATCGATGAGGATGGACGTGGCTCAGCGCCGATCACAGCGATTGTTGCCGGTCGATTGGAGCCGGAGGCGTTCACCGGCAGTGAGCTGCGATTGAAGCACCTCGCGGCAGTCGTCGTCATCGTCCCTGAAGACCGGACAGACTTCCTGATCGAGATCGATAACCCAGGCGGCACGCCAATGCCGACAGTCTCTTCTGCGGATGGGCGGGTGATCGTCGATGGCCAGCTGCGCGGTCGCATCTCCGGTTGCGAGGAAGATGGGGGCGCATCTCTTCGCGGTTACGAGAACGTCACGCTCGCCCAGCTACCCCGCATCACCATTCGCGCACCGCGTACGCTAGATGTTGACCGCAACGGAGCTGGCACAACGGAAATAGGCGCGTCCGAGGCGCTGAGCCTGGATTTCAGCGGCTGCAGCACCGCCACCATCGCCGACGTAACTGGGGAACTGGACCTTGAGATTGCCGGCTCCGGCGACGTACGAACGGGCGCCGCCCGCCGCCTCAGCGCTGATATCGCCGGCAGCGCCGACGTTATTGTCGGCGCGATTTCGGAAGGCGCTGACATCGACATCGCCGGCTCAGGCTCCGTAACCATCGCCTCACTTAGCGGCGAACTGTCCACGGACGCCGCGGGTTCTGGCTCCGTGACCATCCAGGGCGGCGCCGTGACCATAGCCAGCATTGATCTGGCGGGCTCGGGCGACGTGAGCATCACAGCCCCCGTGCAATCCCTTAATGTCGCGATTGTGGGTTCGGGTGATGTTGATGTCGCAGGCGTGGTTGGCGAGATCGAAGCTGATATCGCCGGTTCTGGCGGGGTCACCGCCCAATCCGTGACGGGCGAAGTCCGTAAAGAAGTCTGGGGCTCTGGCGACGTCGTCGTGGGCCGTTAACGACATCGCGTGACGGCATCTTGATGCCGTCACGCCGCCTCGAACCGCGGCAACGAACACTCCATGCGGCGACCGACAGCTCGGATCGCGGCGGCAGGCTCGTCCGCGCGTTTTACCCCGTAATTGTATGCATTCTCCGGCAAGCGGGCGGCTTCGCAAAACGCGCCTTGACGCCCTCGATTAGCGTCTGTAGGACACGCCCCTTCGAGCCGGCCGTAAGCTTAAGCTTAAACGCGGTTCGCAGCGAACGTCGTAAGCGTCACCTGACAGCAGGGCTGAGCGCGCGGGACCTAAGGTCCCGTAACAGCGGCGTTTTTTGCGAAACCTCCGTTTTTCTGAGCGTCGTCGGGTTTGAAGTGGCGCACAATTCGTCGGCGCGGGCCTCGGGCTTGCGTCGCCGTGTTTTGCGTCTCAGCGCAGGTTTCTGCGCTTTCGGGAATTTGAGTTCGGGAAACTTTGGCGATGATGCAGCAAAATATCCGGATCAGGCTGAAAGCCTTCGATCACCGCACGCTCGATCTCTCCGCCAAGGAGATCGTGTCGACGGCTAAGCGCACCGGCGCGACCGTCATCGGCCCGGTGCCGCTGCCGACGCGCATCGAGAAGTTCACCGTCAACCGCTCGCCGCACGTCGACAAAAAGAGCCGCGAACAGTTTGAAATCCGCACATTCAAGCGCGTGCTCGATATCGTTCAACCGACTCCTCAAACGGTCGACGCGTTGATGAAGCTCGACCTGTCGGCCGGCGTCGATGTTCAAATCCAAGTGTTGGGTTGATAGCGATGGCCAAAGAAGCTTTCCGTCGCACTGGCGTGATCGCACGCAAGGTCGGCATGATGCGCGTCTTCGGTGAAGACAACGCGCACATCCCGGTCACCGTGCTCGATCTCGCTGGCTGCCAAGTTGTCGGCCGCCGCACTGTCGAAGCCGAAGAGTTCAAGAACTCGACGGGCGATGCCGTTGCGTTGAAGCCAAAGAAGTCGCGCAAGAACGAAACCCGCGAACCTGCGGCGCGTCAGCCCAAGGGCGATGGCTACAACGCCGTCCAACTCGCTGCCGGCGCCACCAAGGCCAAGAACAAAACTCAAGCCGAGCGTGGCCAGTTCGCGCGCGCTAAGGTCGAGGCCAAAGCCGTGATCCGCGAATTCCGCGTCAGCGAAGATAACCTGTTGCCGGTCGGCGCGGTGATTTCGGCCGAGCACTTTGTGCCGGGTCAAAAGGTTGACGTCGCCGGCATCTCGATCGGTAAGGGTTTCGCCGGCGCCATGAAGCGCTGGAACTTCGGTGGCCTGCGCGCCACGCACGGCGTTTCCGTCTCGCACCGTTCGCACGGTTCTACCGGCCAGCGCCAGGATCCGGGCAAAGTCTTCAAAGGTAAGAAGATGGCCGGCCACCTCGGCGACGAGCGCGTCTCCGTTCAAAATCTGCAGATCGTCCGCGTCGATGCCGAACGCGGACTTTTGTTTATCCGTGGCGCAGTGCCCGGCGCCGAAGGCGGTTGGGTTGAAGTGCGTGACGCCGCCAAGGCTGCGCTTCCGAAAGAAGCACCGAAGCCCGCCGGCGTCCGCCAAGCGCAAGCCGCGGCTGAGTGAGGGCGGACATGAAACTCGATATCCAAACCCTCGACGCCAAGTCGGCCGGCTCTATCGATCTCGATGAGGCCGTCTTCGGCATCAAAGAGGTTCGCCCCGACATCCTGCATCGCATGGTGAAGTACCAACTCGCCAAGCGCCGCGCCGGCACGCACAAGACGCAATCGCGCGGCGAAGTCTCGGTTTCGCACTCCAAGCTCTATAAGCAAAAGGGCACCGGCCAGGCGCGCCACGGCGCCGCCAACGCGCCGATCTTCCGCGGCGGCGGTCATGCTCACAATCGCCTTCCGCGCGATTACAGCCACGATCTCACCAAGAAATTCCGCGCGCTGGCCCTACGCCACGCGTTGTCGTCGAAGGTCAATTCGGGTGATCTCGTCATCATCGACGCGCTGACGTTGAAGGACGCGAAGACATCGGCCTTCCGCACATCGCTCGGTAAGCTGAAGCTTGAAAAGGCGCTGTTCATCGCCGGCGCCGAAGTTGACGTGAACGTTGCGCGCGCCGCTCGCAACATCCCGAACATCGACGTGCTGCCAAGCGCCGGCCTCAACGTGTACGACATCCTGCGCTGCTCGAAGCTCGTGCTGACGCAGGACGCCGTCAACGCCATCCACGAGCGCTTCAAGAAGAACGGCGATGCTGAAGCCGCGCCGAAGAAGCGCGCGCCGGCCAAGAAGAAGGCCGCCGCCCAAGAAGGAGCCGCGGTATGACCGCGATCAAGCATTACGACACCATTCTCGCCCCAGTGATCACCGAAAAGGCGACCCTGCTTTCTGAGCAGAACAAGGTCGTCTTCCGCGTGCCGTTGACCGCGACCAAGGCCGACGTCAAGGAAGCTGTCGAAAAGCTTTTCAGCGTGAAAGTCGGCGCGGTGAACACGGTGGTTCACAAGGGCAAGACCAAGAATTTCCGCGGCCGTCCGGGCAAGCGTAGCGACACCAAAAAGGCGATCGTGACGCTGCTCGACGGCTATTCCATCGACGTCACGACGGGGCTCTGAGATGGCGCTCAAGCAATTCCGCCCGACCTCGCCTGGTCGCCGCCAGCTCGTGATCGTCGATCGCGCTGAGCTGCACAAAGGCAAGCCGGTCAAGGCGCTCACCGAAGGACTGACCAAGTCCGGCGGCCGTAACAACATGGGCCGCCTGACGGCATTCCGTCACGCTGGCGGCCACAAGCGCAGCTATCGCATCATCGACTTCAAGCGCCGCAAGTGGGGCATCGAAGCGAAGGTCGAGCGGCTTGAGTACGACCCGAACCGCACCGCTTGGATCGCGCTGCTGAAGTACGCTGACGGCGAGCAAGCCTACATCATCGCGCCGCAACGCTTGAAGGTCGGTGACTCGGTCATCGCCAACGAGCGCGTTGACGTGAAGCCGGGCAATGCGATGCCGCTGAAGTCGATTCCAGTCGGCACCATCGTGCATAATATTGAGCTGAAGCCGCTGAAGGGCGCGCAGATGGCCCGCTCTGCCGGCACCTACGCCCAAGTCGTCGGCCGCGATGCGGGCTACGCCCAGCTGCGCATGGCCTCGGGCGAAGTGCGCATGGTCCAAGACATCTGCATGGCCACGATCGGCGCCGTGTCGAACCCGGACAACATGAACGAAGTCTGGGGCAAGGCCGGCCGCACCAAGTGGCTCGGCCGCAAGCCTTCGGTTCGCGGCGTCGCCATGAACCCGGTCGATCACCCCCACGGTGGTGGTGAAGGCAAAACCTCCGGCGGCCGTCACCCAGTGACGCCCTGGGGCAAGAAAACGCGCGGTCCGAAGACCCGCAAAACCAAGCCGTCGGATCGTCTGATCATCCGTCGTCGCCACTCGAAGAAAGTGAGCTAATGCCGCGTTCTGTTTGGAAAGGCCCGTTCGTCGACGGTTATCTGCTGCAAAAGGCCGAGAAGGCTGCCGGCAGCGGCCGTCGCGAGACCATCAAGACCTGGTCGCGCCGCTCCACCATCATGCCGCAATTCGTCGGCCTCACCTTCCAAGTCCACAACGGCAAGCAATTCACGCCGGTGCTGGTGAGCGAAGACATGGTCGGCCACAAGCTCGGCGAATTCGCGCCGACGCGGAATTACTTCGGCCACGGCGCCGACAAGAAGGCCAAGAGGAAGTGAGATGAGCAAGCCAAAGTCTCCTCCGAAGCAGGCATCGAACGAAGCGCGCGCCGTGTTGCGCACGCTGCGTATCAGCCCGCAAAAGCTGAACCTGGTCGCCCAGTCGATCCGCGGTTTGAGCGCTGAGAAAGCGAAGAACGAACTTCGCTTCTCGCAAAAGCGCATCTCCAAGGACGTGCTGAAGTGCCTTCAGTCGGCGATGGACAACGCCGAGAACAATCATGGCCTCGATCTTGACGGTCTGGTGGTCGTGCAGGCGCACGTCGGCAAGAACATTACCATGAAGCGCATGCACGCTCGCGCCCGCGGACGCGGTGTTCGCATTGAAAAGCTCTTCTCACAAATCACGATCGTGCTGCGCGATACGACCAAGCAGCCCGAAACCGCTGAGGCCGCGTAATGGGTCAGAAAGTCAATCCGATCGGCTTGCGCCTCGGCGTCAACCGCACATGGGACTCGCGTTGGTACGCCAACTCGAAGGATTTCTCGCGTCTCCTCCACGAGGACATCGCGATCCGCAAGTTCGTGCGCGAAAAGCTGAAGGCCGCCGGCGTCTCGAAGATCATAATCGAGCGCCCACTGAAAAAATGCCGCGTGACGATCTTCACTGCCAAGCCAGGCGTTGTGATCGGCAAGAAGGGCACCGACATCGAGAAGCTCCGCAAGGACCTCGCGAAGATGGCCCCGGGCGCCGAAGTGCACCTGAATCTGGTCGAAGTTCGCAAGCCCGAAACCGATTCCACGCTGGTCGCCGAAGGTGTCGCCCAGCAGCTCGAGCGCCGCGTTGCGTTCCGCCGCGCCATGAAGCGCGCGATGCAGTCGGCCATGCGCCTTGGCGCGCAAGGCATACGCATCAACGTGTCCGGCCGTCTCGGCGGCGCGGAAATCGCGCGTATGGAATGGTATCGCGAGGGCCGAGTGCCGCTCCACACGCTGCGCGCAGACGTGGATTATGGCACCTGCGAAGCTGACACCGCCTACGGCAAGATCGGCGTGAAGGTTTGGATCTTTAAAGGCGAGATCCTCGAACACGACCCGATGGCGCAAGATAAGCGCTCGCTCGAAACCGGCGAGAGCCGTGAGCGCCGCGACCGCGACGATCGTCCGCGCGGCCGCGATGACCGTCCCCCGTCTGGTGATCGCCCGCGCCGCGGACGCCGTCCACCGCGCGGTGAAGAGGGCGGGTCGGATACGGAGTCCACTTCGTCATGATGCAGCCGAAGAAAACCAAGTTCCGGCGCGCCCATAAGGGGCGCATCAAAGGGAACACCAAGGGCGGCGCCGCTCTTAACTTTGGCCAGTTCGGGCTGAAGGCGCTGGAGCCGAACCGCGTCAACGCACGCGAGATCGAAGCCTGCCGCCGCGCAATCACGCGCGAAATGAAGCGCCAAGGCCGCGTTTGGATACGCATCTTTCCGGATGTGCCGGTTTCGCAAAAGCCGGTCGAAGTGCGGATGGGCAAGGGCAAGGGCCCGGTTGAGTATTGGGCCGCGCGCGTCGCGCCGGGCCGGATCATGTTTGAGATCGACGGCGTGCCGGAAGCGGTTGCGCGTGAATCGTTGCGCCTCGGCGCAGCGAAACTTTCGGTCCGCACCAAGATTGTTGCACGGATGGAGGGCCTCTGATCATGGCGACCCCGGATATCACCACCGTTCGTGACATGGACGAAGCTCGCCTCAAGGAAGAGCTCGGCAAGCTCAAGAAGGAGCAGTTCAACCTGCGCTTCCAGCAAGCCACCGGCCAACTCGAGAAATCCTCGCGCATCCGCGAAGTCCGCCGCGCTGTCGCGCGCGTCCAGACCGTGCTGCGCGAAAAGTCATCGAAAGCGAAAGTTTAAGCCGATGCCGCGCCGCGTGATGCAAGGAACGATTGTGAGCGACAAGGGCGACAAGACTGTCGTCGTGCAGGTGGAACGCACCTATTTGCACCCGCTCCTCAAGAAGACCGTTCGTCGGTCGGCGAAGTTCCACGCCCATGACGAAGCCAATGCCTACAAGGCTGGCGAAAAAGTCGAAATTCAAGAATGCCCGCCGAAGTCCAAGCTGAAACGCTGGGAAGTCGTCGGACGCATCGGAGCATAAATCTATGATCCAGATGCAAACCAACCTCGAAGTCGCCGACAATTCCGGCGCCAAGCGCGTGATGTGCATTAAGGTGCTCGGCGGCTCCAAGCGCCGCTACGCCACCGTCGGCGACATCATCGTTGTCTCGGTTAAGGAAGCGATGCCGCGCGGCCGCGTTAAGAAGGGCGATGTCCGCAAGGCGATCGTCGTGCGCGTCTCCAAGGACATCAAGCGTAAGGATGGCTCGACTATCCGCTTCGATTCCAACGCCGCCGTTTTGATCAACAACCAAGGCGAGCCGATCGGCACGCGCATCTTCGGGCCGGTGCCGCGCGAACTGCGCGCGAAGAACCAGATGAAGATCATCTCGCTCGCCCCGGAGGTGCTCTAATGGCCGCCCGCATTAAGAAGGACGACACCGTCATCGTTATCGCCGGCAAGGACAAGGGCCGCTCGGGCCGCGTCCTCAAGGTGATGCCGAAGGAAGAGCGCGTGCTCGTCGAAGGCGTAAACATGGCCAAGCGCCATACCAAGCCTGACGTCACGCACCCGCAAGGCGGCGTCATCGCTAAGGAAGCCGCGCTGCATATTTCGAACGTCGCCCTCCGCGATCCGAAGACCGGCAAGGCGACGCGTATTTCGTACAAGTTCGTGGGCGAGGGCGCGTCGCGCCGCAAAGTCCGCGTCGCTAAGGGTTCTGGAGTGCAGATCGATGTCTAAGGACCCGAAGGCCGCTCAGAAGGCCGACGACATCGCCAAGAAGCAGGAGCGTAAAGCTGCTGCCGCCAAGCGCGCCGCCGAGCCGTCGAAGCCGCGTACGCCCAAGCCGGCTGACTACACGCCGCGCATGAAAGAGCGTTACACCAAAGAGATTCGCGCCAAGCTCAAAGAAGAGTTCAGCTACACGAACGAGATGCAGATCCCGCGTCTGGAGAAGATCGTGATCAACATGGGCGTCGGCGAAGCCACCGCCGATTCCAAGAAGCTGACATCGGCGATCGAAGCGCTGACCGCCATCGCCGGCCAAAAGCCGGTGATGACCAAGGCCCGCAAGTCGATCGCGGCGTTCAAGCTGCGTGAAGGCATGAACATCGGCGCTAAGGTCACCCTCCGCAAAGATCAGATGTACGAATTCCTTGATCGTCTGGTCACCATCGCGCTGCCGCGGGTGAAGGACTTCCGTGGTCTGAACGGCAAGAGCTTCGATGGCCGCGGCAACTACGCCATGGGCATCAAGGAACACATCGTGTTCCCCGAGATCAATTACGACCAGATCGATCAGGTCTGGGGCATGGACATCGTCGTGTGCACAACTGCGCGCAACGATACTGAAGCCAAGGCTTTGTTGAAAGAGTTCGATTTCCCGTTCCGGAACTGATGCGCGCTAACGCATCCACCCCAGAACGCACCGGGAGAGAGTAAGAGAGTATGGCGAAGACAAGTTCTATCGAACGCAACAAGAAGCGCGAGCGCCTGACGAAGCAGTACGCTGCTCGCCGTGCGAAGCTGCACGCCGCCGCTTTGAACGAAGCCCTTCCGCTGGAAGAGCGCTTCGCGGCGCGCTTGAAACTGGCGCAGTTGCCGCGAAACTCGTCCGCCACGCGCATCCGCAACCGTTGCCTGCTGACCGGCCGCCCGCGCGGCTTCTACCGCAAGGTGAAGCTCTCGCGTATCGCCATGCGCGATCTGGCCTCCAAGGGTCAGATCCCCGGCATGATCAAGTCGAGCTGGTGAGGGAGCGCACATGAACATCAACGATCCCGTCGGCGATCTCATCACCCGCATCCGCAACGCCCAGATGCGCGGCCGCTCGAAGCTGACTTCGCCGGCTTCGACGCTGCGCACGCGCGTTCTCAACGTGCTGAAGGATGAAGGTTACATTCGTGACTTCCGCGACATCGAAGTCGATGGCCACAAGGAAATCGAGATCGAGCTAAAGTATTTCGAAGGCGCGCCGGCGATCAATCAGATCCAGCGCGTGTCGAAGCCCGGCCGCCGCGTTTATTCGTCGATCAAGGACCTGCGCTTGGTCCGTAACGGCCTCGGCATTTCGATCATCTCCACGCCGAAAGGCGTGATGAGCGACAACGCCGCGCGCGACGCCAACGTCGGCGGCGAAATCCTCTGTGAGGTTTACTAATGTCCCGCCTCGGTAAGAAGCCGATCCCCGCTCCCAATGGCGTCACCATCTCGGTGAAGGGCCAAGACGTGAGCGTGAAGGGTCCTAAGGGCACGCTAGAGTTCCGGGCGCACGACGACGTGGAAGTCGCGTTCGGCGATGGCGAGCTTTCGGTAAAGCCGCGCTTTGAAACGGCGCGCGCCCGCGCGTTGTGGGGCACCACCCGCGCGGTGCTGGCCAACAACGTCAAAGGCGTCACCGAAGGGTTCGAAAAGAACCTGGAAATGACCGGCGTCGGCTATCGTGCGGCGATGCAGGGCAAGAACCTGCAGATGCAACTCGGCTACAGCCACGAGATCATCTACCAGCCGCCGGAAGGCATCACGATCGCGGTGCCGAAGCCGACGGAAGTGAAGATCAGCGGTATCGATCCGCAAGCCGTCGGCCAGGCCGCCGCTGAAATCCGTTCCTACCGCCCGCCCGAGCCCTACAAGGGCAAAGGCGTGCGCTACGTCGGCGAGCATATCCGCCGCAAGGAAGGCAAAAAGAAGTAGTCATGCCGCGCAAGCTCGATCCCACCGCCCGCAGGGCCCAACGCAACCGCTCCCGGCTGAAGAAGCTCGCTGGCGAAGGCCGGCTGCGCCTCTCCGTCTTCCGCTCGTCGAAGCATATTTCGGCGCAGCTGATCGACGACGCCAATGGCGTCACCGTCGCTTCGGCGTCGACGCTTGAGGAAGCCGTGAAGGCCAAGAGCTCGAACAAGGAAGGCGCTGCCGCTGTCGGCAAGCTGATCGCTGAGCGCGCGATCGCTGCTGGCAAAAAGAGCGTCGTGTTCGATCGCGGCCGCTATGTGTTTCATGGTCGGGTGAAAGCCCTGGCCGACGCCGCCCGTGAGGGCGGTCTCGAATTCTGAGGAAGACACGATGACCGACGAAACCGCAGGCGGCCCGCCGGCCGACGCCCCAGCGCCCGATCAGCAGCGACCGCCACGTGGCGCGCGCGGCCCGCGTCGTGGCGGCGCGGGCGGTGGTGGTGGTGGTCCGGGCGGCGGACGTGGCGGTGGCCCAGGCGGCAACCGCGGCGGCCCACGCCGTGACGACCGCAATCGCGGCGGCAACGAAGAGCGCGCTGAAGGCGAACTCGTCGACAAGCTCGTCGCCATCAACCGCGTCGCCAAAGTTGTGAAGGGCGGCAAGAACTTCGCGTTCGCCGCGCTCGTCGTCGTCGGCGACAAGAAAGGCCGCGCTGGCTTTGGTCACGGCAAGGCGCGCGAAGTGCCGGAAGCGATCCGCAAGGCGACGGAAGAAGCCAAGAAGTCGCTGATCCGCGTGCCGCTGCGCGAAGGCCGCACGCTGCACCATGACGGCGATGGCCGCTGGGGTGCGGGCAAGGTCATGCTGCGCTCAGCGCCGGCCGGTAAAGGTTTGATCGCGGGCGGGCCGATGCGCGCTGTTCTCGAAGTGTTGGGGGTCTCCGACGTCGTCGCCAAGTCGAAGGGTTCGTCGAACCCGTACAACATGGTGCGCGCTACGTTCGACGCGCTGAAGAAGCAAAGCTCGCCGCGCCAAGTTGCGAACCGCCGTGGCCTGAAGGTCGCCGACATCGTCGGTCGCCGTAAGGATGGCGCGAGCCTTGGCGAAGTGCCGGCGGAGGGTTGATAGATGGCGACCGCGAAAAAAAAAGCCGCTGTAGGCACCGTGAAGGTGCGCCGCACCGGCAGCCCGATCCGCCGCGAAGGTGATCAACGCAAGACGCTATTGGGCCTTGGCCTGAAGCGCGCCAACCAAGTTGTTGAACTCGAGGACACGCCGTCAATCCAGGGCATGATCCGCAAGGTAAATCACTTGGTCGAGATCGTGAAATAAGAGGACGGCCTCGCCGTCCAAGGATGAAGTGCGATGAAACTGAACGAACTGGCCGATAACCCGGGCTCCACCAAGAAGCTGATGCGCGTCGGGCGCGGCGTCGGCTCTGGCAAGGGCAAGACCGGCGGGCGCGGCGTGAAGGGGCAGAAGTCCCGTAGCGGTGTCTCGATCAATGGTTTCGAAGGCGGTCAGATGCCGCTGCACATGCGCATGCCCAAGCGTGGCTTCAACGCGCTGAACAGCAAAAAGCATCAGTGGATCAACCTGACCACACTGCAAAACGCCATCGATAACAAGAAGATCGACGCCAAGAACGACATTACCGAAGACACCCTGGTCCAGGCCGGTGTGCTGCGCCGTAAGAAAGACGGCGTGCGCCTCCTTGCGCGCGGCGAGCTGAAAGCCAAAGTGAACATCACCGTTTCCGGCGCCTCCGCCGCGGCCATCGCCGCTGTGGAAAAGGCCGGCGGCAAGGTCACGTTGCTGAACCCGCCTGCGGCGGAAGAAGCCGCGGCCTAAGGTTCGCTCTCCGATCGGGGAGGTTGCCCGCCTCGCGGGATGAGATTCGGAGCAGCGCGTCCAAATGGCTTCAGCCGCAGAACAACTTGCCGCCAATATCAACTTCGCGGCGTTCGCGAAGGCGACAGAACTTCAAAAACGCATTTGGTACACGATCATTGCGCTGATTGTGTACCGCATCGGCACCTTCATCCCGATCCCCGGCATCGATCCGGCTGCGTTCGCACAGGCGTTCCAGCGGCAGGCCGGCGGCATTCTCGGCATGATGAATACGCTCGGCGGCGGCGCCATCGAACGTATGGCCGTCTTCGCCCTGAACGTGATGCCCTACATCTCTGCGTCGATCATCATGCAGTTGATGTCGACGTCGGTCCCGTCGCTGGAACGCCTCAAAAAAGAAGGCGAAGTCGGTCGCAAGCAGATCAACCAGTACACCCGATATCTGACGTTGCTGCTGGCCGTGGTGCAGTCTTACGGCATCGCCGTCGGCCTGCAGTCGAGCGCGGGAGTCGTCACCAATCCAGGCATGTTCTTCGTTGCCTCTACCGTCATCACGCTGACTGGCGGCACCATGTTCTTGATGTGGCTTGGCGAGCAGGTAACCGCACGCGGCGTCGGCAACGGCATCTCGCTCATCATCTTCGCCGGCATCGTCGCCGAAATGCCGCGCGTCATCATGCAGACGCTGGCGCTGGCGCGCACCGGGGACATCAACTTCTTCGCGCTGTTCCTGATCGCCATAGTCATGCTCGCGGTCATCGTGTTCATCGTCTTCATCGAGCGCTCACAGCGCCGCATGGTCGTCCAGTATCCCAAGCGTCAGCAGGGCAACCGGATGTTCATGGGCGAAAGCTCATTTCTGCCACTAAAGATCAACACGGCGGGCGTTATTCCGCCGATCTTTGCCTCGTCGCTGCTGATGCTGCCGCAAACCATCGTCGGATTTGCCGGCATGGGCGCCAACGCGCCGGAGTGGGTGAACCAGCTGCAAGGCTTCATCGGCTACGGCCAGCCTGGCCACATGATCCTGTATGCGCTCGGCATCATTTTCTTCTGTTTCTTCTACACGTCGATCGTGTTCAACCCAGAAGAGACGGCCGACAATATGCGTAAATACGGCGGCTTCCTTCCCGGCATTCGCCCTGGCAAGAAAACCGCTGAATACCTCGATTATGTGTTGACGCGTCTCACCGTCATCGGCGCCGCCTACATCACAGCGGTTTGTTTGCTGCCCGAAATTCTGATCTCGTATTATTCCGTGCCCTTTTATCTAGGCGGCACATCGATCCTGATCGTGATTTCGGTGACGCTCGACACTGTGGCGCAGATTCAATCGCACTTGGTGGCGCACCAGTACGAAGGTCTAATCAAGCGCTCTAAATTGCGAGGCTCTGGCGGCGGGATCGTCAAGAAATGAACCTGATCCTGTTCGGCCCGCCCGCGGCGGGGAAGGGGACGCAGGCAAAGCGGCTGACGGCTGAACGCGGTTACGTGCAGCTCTCAACCGGCGACATGCTGCGCGCCGCGCGTAAGTCAGGCTCTGAACTCGGCCAACGCTGCGCGGCGATCATGGACGCAGGTAAGCTCGTCTCCGATGAGATCGTGATCGCGCTGATCGAGGAAGCCATCGCCGCCAACAAAGGCGCGCCAGGCTTTATCTTTGACGGTTTCCCGCGCACCGTCGCGCAGGCCGAGGCGCTCGATGCGATGTTGGCTAAGCACGGATCACAAATTGATCGTGTTGTCCGACTGGAAGTCGATTCGCAAAAGTTGATCGACCGCGTCGCCAAGCGCTTCGCGGAAGAAGGCCGGGCCGACGACAATCCCGAAAGCTTCAAGGTTCGTCTCGACGCCTACCTCGCGCAGACAGCGCCGCTGATCCCATATTACGAGAAGCAGGGCAAACTAACCGGCGTTGATGGCATGGCCGACATTCAAAACGTCGCCCATGCCATCTCAGCCGCGCTCGATAGCTAGAAGCTCAACGATGGCGCGCGCAGGCGCGCGATCCAGTCGGCAAACTTCGTGGTCCAGTCTGAGAGCAGGCCGCGGAACGCCTGGTCGGTGACCTCGCCGTCGATGATCAAGCCTTCACGGTAGTTGAGATATATCTCCGGCTGAGCCGTCAACGCCACACCGATCGCGCTCACAACGCTGCGCAGCTGCGATTGCGCCGCCGCGGTGCCGACCACACCCAACGTCGCGCCTACGATGGCGCCTGGCTTGCCGGCCCATGAGTTTTTGCCCCACGGCCGTGAGCCCCATTCGATGGCGTTCTTCAGCGCCGCCGAGAAGGTGCGATTGAATTCGGGCGTGACGAACAGCACCGCATCGGCGTCTTCGATTTCGCGCTTGAAGCGGACGACGGCCGCCGGCAGCTCGGCCTCGAGATCCTGGTCATAGAGCGGCAAATCGCCGATCTCGACGATCTGGAGGTCCAATCTCGGACGGGCAAGCTTGGTCAGGGCCTGGGCGAATTGGCGGTTGACGGAGTCTTTGCGAAGGCTGCCGACGACGACGGCGACTTTAGTGGTCATTTTTCATCCCCTAGTAACGAATGGTAACCAGGGCTATATGAGTGCCTATGAAAAGCGCTCAAGAACGCACAGCGACCTCACCAGGGCACACGCGTGTGTCCGACATCCAATCCCACGACTGCCGCGCCGTCAGCGGCATCCTTTCCAGGATCGGCGACAAGTGGAGCGTGCTGATCATTCAACGGCTCGGCGAGGGGCCGAGAAGGTTTAACGAAATCAAACGGATGATCGGCGGTATCTCGCAACGTATGCTCACCCTTACGCTTCGCAACCTGGAGCGCGACGGGCTGGTCAGCCGCACCGTGACACCCACGGTACCCCCGCGCGTCGACTACGCGCTGACCGACCTCGGCCGCGACCTCCTGATCCCGGTTTCGGCCCTGGGCGCATGGGCGATCCAGCACACCCCTTGTATCGAGGCCGCCCGCGCCCGATTTGACGGTTCCGAGACGGCGGAAACGCCGCATCAGGAGCGCATTTCGGCCGGTTGACGCGGCATTTCGCCCCGCTATAACCGCCCACTTCGCGAACACCACAACCGCGATGCTCCCCGGACCGAATGGTCCGGCGGCGTCGCGCCTATTGCGTTTGGAGCACTGCCAACATGGCTCGTATCGCCGGCGTAAACATTCCGACCCAAAAGCGCACCGTCATTGCGCTGCAGTACATCCATGGGATCGGCAAAAAGTACGCTCAAGAAATCTGCGAGAAGGTCGGCATCGCCGCCGAGCGCCGCGTCAGCGAACTGACGGACGCCGAAGTTCTCCAAATCCGCGAAACCATCGACCGCGACTATACGGTTGAAGGCGATCTTCGTCGCGAGACTGCGACGAACATCAAGCGCCTGATGGATCTCGGCAGCTATCGCGGTCTGCGCCATCGCCGTGGCCTTCCGGTCCGCGGTCAACGCACGCACACGAACGCGCGCACGCGCAAGGGTCCGGCAAAAGCGATCGCCGGCAAGAAACAAGCGACCAAGAAGTAAGGACACGCCGCAATGGCTAAGGAATCCACGCGCGTTAAAAAGCGTGAACGCAAGAACATCGTCACTGGCGTTGCGCACGTCGCGGCGTCGTTCAACAACACGATGATCACGATCACCGACGCGCAAGGCAACACGATCTCGTGGTCGAGCGCCGGCACGATGGGCTTTAAAGGCTCGCGTAAGTCGACGCCGTACGCCGCGCAGGTCGCGGCTGAAGATGCGGGCCGCAAGGCGATGGAGCACGGCATGCGCACCGTTGAGGTGAACGTGTCTGGTCCGGGCTCGGGCCGTGAAAGCGCCCTGCGTGCGCTTCAGGCCGTGGGCTTCACCGTGACGTCGATCCGCGACGTGACGCCAATCCCGCACAACGGATGCCGGCCGCCGAAGCGTCGCCGCGTCTAAGAAATTCTCTACGGGCGCGCGAGTCGCAACGCAGCGCCTCTGATTGGATAAGAGCATGATGTCGATCGAAAAGAATTGGCTTGAACTCATCCGGCCGAAGAAGCCCGTCATTGAGCACGCATACGACGCGGCCAAGCGGGCCACTCTGATTGCCGAACCGCTCGAGCGTGGCTTTGGCCTGACGCTCGGCAACGCACTGCGGCGCGTGCTGCTGTCGTCGCTGCAAGGCGCAGCGATCACCTCGGTGCAAATCGACGGCGTCGTGCACGAGTTCAGCTCGATCCAAGGCGTCCGCGAAGACGTCACCGATATCGTGTTGAACCTGAAGCAGGTCGCCATCCGCATGCGCGGCGAGGGCCCCAAGCGCGTCATGCTGACCAAGACTGGTCCGGGCGAAGTGAAGGCCAGCGATATTCAGACGGTCTCCGACATGGAGATACTCAACCCCGAGCTCGTGATCTGCACGCTCGACGAAGGCGCAAACCTGCGCATGGAGCTGACGATCAACAACGGCAAGGGCTATGTACCCGCCGAGCAGAACCGCCCTGACGACGCGCCGATCGGCCTCATCGCCATCGACTCGATCTATTCGCCGGTTCGCCGCGTCGCCTATCGCGTTGAGAACACCCGCGAAGGCCAGGTGCTCGATTACGACAAGCTGATCATCGAAGTTGAAACCAACGGCGCGATCCGTCCGGAAGATGCGATCGCCTATGCCGCCCGCATCCTGCAAGACCAGCTGCAGGTGTTCATCACCTTCGAAGAGCCGAAGCAGAAGAAGGAAGGCGGCGAAAAGCCGGACCTCCCGTTCAACCCGGCTTTACTCAAGAAGGTCGACGAGCTCGAACTCTCGGTGCGTTCGGCCAATTGCTTGAAGAACGACAACATCGTTTACATCGGCGACCTCATCCAGAAGTCGGAAGGCGAAATGCTTCGCACCCCGAACTTTGGCCGCAAGTCCCTGAACGAGATCAAGGAAGTGCTGGCCTCGATGGGTCTGCACCTCGGTATGGCGGTCGAGAACTGGCCGCCGGACAACATCGAAGATCTCGCCAAAAAGTACGAAGATCAGATTTAACGGAGAGCCAGGCTCGGCCTGGCTTAGGGAACGACAATGCGTCACGGCTCAGGACACAAGAAACTCAACCGCACGGCCAGCCACCGTCAGGCGATGTTCGCCAACATGGCCGCCGCTCTGGTGAAGCACGAGCAGATCGTGACCACGCTGCCGAAGGCGAAGGCGCTCCGCCCCGTCGTCGAGCGTCTGATCACGCTGGCCAAGAAGGGCGACCTCGGGTCGCGCCGCTTGGTGCTCTCGCGCATGCGCGACGAGACGCAAACCAAGAAGCTCTTCGAGACCATCGCGCCGCGGTTCAGCACGCGCCCCGGCGGCTACACCCGCGTCCTCAAGGCCGGCTTTCGCTATGGCGACAACGCCCCGCTCGCGGTGATTGAACTGGTCGACCGCGATGAGTCGGCTCGCGGCAAAGACAGCGGCCCGCGTCCGGAAGCGATCTACACCGACGAAGGCTGAGCCTTCGCCTCACCACGTTCTTCACGGGCCGCTCGCGAGGGCGGCCCGTCTTGTTTGACTCGATACTTTCAAAAATGTAGAAATATTGGCACATAGGATAAGGAGCGCACGATGTCCGACCTTTACCGCCCCAAGGGCCTTTCCAGCGCCGTTTGTTATGTTGACCCCAAAGCCGCGTTTCGCTGGCTGGAGGAGGCGTTCGGCTTTGAGCCGCTCATGGTCATCCTCGATGAGAACGAGAACGTCGTGCACTCGGAGATGAAGTACGGCGACAGCGTCGTGATGGTCGGCAGCGAATGGAGCGCCGACCACAAAAGCCCGAAATCGCTCGGCGGCAAGAACACGCAGACGGTGCATGTCCAACTGCCGCGCGGTGAGGACATCGACGCGCATTGCACCCACGCCCGCAAAGCCGGCGCTGAAATTTTGGCTGAGCCCGACACGCAATTCTATGGCGATCGCACCTACCGCGCCCGCGACCCTGAAGGTCACATTTGGACGTTTGGCGTTACGCTCCAGGAACTGACGCCCGCCGAGTGGGACAAGGCCGCGGGCGGCGGCATGAAAACGCAAACCCACCTGTGAGTTTGCCGCGCACGATTGATCGCACGCTCGCCGCGCTCGCCGATCCGCATCGGCGGCGCGCGGTGGAGCTGCTCGGCCAGCGCCCGCGGCGTGCTGGCGAGTTGGCCGAAGCGCTCGGCTTGCCGGCGCCGGCAATGAGCCGCCATTTGCGCGCTCTAAAGCAAAGCGGCCTGGTTGAGGAAACGCATCCCGAGTTCGATGCCCGCGTGCGCATCTACACGCTGAAGGACGGCGCCATGGCTGACCTCAAGAAATGGCTTGCCGACACTGAGCGTCTGTGGGGCAATCAGCTCGCCGCGTTCAAGGCGCACGTCGAGAAGAAACGCAAGTGAGCGCCGTCGTCGTCTCGTTGCGCGTGAAGGCGACGCCGCACGAGGCGTTCGAAATCTTCACGCAAGAGATCGGCGCATGGTGGCGGCCGAACGGACTGTTTCAGCTGACGCCGCATGGCGACGGCGCTCTCAGCTTTGAGGGCCAGGAGCGCCTGATCTCGACGCTGCCGAACGGCAAGGTGTTCGAGATTGGCCGCGTTACCGCTTGGGCGCCTGGCGAACGGCTCGCCTTCAGTTGGCGGCAAGCCTCGTTCACGCCCGAACTAGTCACGCATGTGGAGGTGCGTTTTGAAGCCATCGGAGATGACACCCGCGTGACAGTCGAGCATCGCGGCTGGGACACGATTCCGCAGGAACACGTCGCCCGTCACGGCTTTCCGCTTGCCGTCACCCAAATGCGCCTTGCCGAGCATTGGCGCGCCTTGCTCGCCGCGTTGGCGATTCGGCTGCCGAAAGGCGGCTAAAGCGGGCGATCAGGCGTGCAAAGCGCAAGCGTCCGCCATGTTTCCGTCACGAGGCGGCGCATGATCCGGGGCGCGTTTCGAGGCGGATACCCATGAAAATAACTCGCGCTGGTTTGCTCAAGGCATCCCCGTTCGTGGCCCTCATTGCCGGGCTGACAGGCGGTGCGCTGGCGGCGTCCCCGCTGACATCCACATTCAACGCCGAGCGGCAAGCGCCACCGCAACACCAAGAAGGCGAGGCGCGGCTGCAATTGGCGCAAGTCACGCGCGCGACGCCGAGTAACCGCGGCGAGATGCAGCTTTCGTTCGCGCCGGTAGCGGCGCGCGCGGGCCCAGCAGTGGTCAATGTCTACGCCCAGCGCGTCGTCCGCAGCATGTCGCGCGATCCGTTCTTTGGCCGCTTCAGCGGCCCGCGCATGGAGCAATCACTCGGCTCCGGCGTCATCGTTGGCGCCGACGGCATTATCGTCACCAACAACCACGTCATCGAAGGCGCGCAGTCTCTGAAAGTGGTGCTCGCCGATCGCCGCGAGTTTGACGCCGAACTGGTGCTCGCCGACCCCCGCGTCGATCTGGCCGTGCTGCGCATCAACGCGCCGGGCGAACGCCTGCCGACTTTGCAATACGCCAACACCGCCGACGCCCAGGTCGGCGATCTCGTTCTCGCCATCGGCAACCCGTTCGGCCTGCAGCAAACCGTCACCAGCGGCATCATCTCGGCGCTGGCGCGCACCGAAGTCGGCATCAGCGACTATGCCTTTTTCATCCAGACCGACGCCGCTATCAATCGCGGCAATTCCGGCGGCGCTTTGGTCGACATGAACGGCGCGCTCGTCGGCATTAACAGCGCCATCGCTTCAGAAAGCGGCGGCTCCAACGGCGTCGGCTTCGCCATCCCATCCGAAATGGTGCGGCGCGTCGTGGAATCCGCCGTCTCCGGCAACAGCGCCGTGATCCGCCCGTGGCTCGGCGCACGCCTGCAAACCGTGACCTCCGATCTCGCGCGCTCGCTGAGCTTGCCGCGCCCCGAAGGCGTGCTCGTCAGCGAACTTTACCCGCGCGCTGCCGGCGAGCGCGCGGGCCTGCGTAGCAATGACATCATCCTCGCCGTCGGCGGCGTTGAAGTGCGCGACGATGCAGCTGTGCGCTACCAGTTCGCAACGCAGCGTCCAGGTTCGCAAGTGCCGCTGACCGTGCTGCGCGGCGGCCGTCAGATCACGCTGACCGCCGTCGCCGAAGCCCCGCCTGGCGGCGCGCCGGAAGCGCGGCTGCTCTCCGGACGTCACCCGCTCTCCGGCGCCCGCGTCGTCACGTTGACGCCTGCAACGGCTGAAGCCTCGCGCGTCGATCCGTTCGCGGACGGCGTCTTCATCCAGGCGCTCGACCGGCGCGGCATCGCGGCCCGCATCGGTTTTCGGCCGGGCGACATCATCGACGAAGTGAACGGCCAGCCGGTGCGCGACGCAGCTCAGCTCGACCGGCTGATGGCGCAGTCGCGCACTTGGGTGATCGGCGTAGAGCGTGGCGGGCAACGGGCGGAGTTACGCTTCTAGTCGGACGTCACTTTTTGACAGGCGCGCCGATCGACCAGCTGTGACCGAACGGGTCCTTGAGTTGTCCGTAGCGGTCGCCCCAAAATTGGTCTGCGAGGGGCATGGTCACGGTCGCCCCGGCGTCCACCGCGCGTTGCCACCACGCGTCGGCGTCATCGACTTCCAAATGAATGGTAATGCCCGCGGGCGGCGGCGCCGCTGAGCCGCCGCGATATTCCGGGAAGTCATCCGACAGCAGGATTGCGGCGCCGTTCACGCGGAACCGTGCGTGCATGATGCGTTCGCCGTCATCGCCGTATTTGCGGAACTCCTCGGTCGCGCCAAAGGCTCGCGTGTAAAACTCGATCGCCGCCTTGCCGCCGGTGACCGAAAGGTACGGGTAAACGCCGACGGGGATAGCAGAGGTTGCTTCAGTCATCGTTTCTCTCCCTGGATATGCTTATCTATACGCCATGAGCGATTTGTTCGAAGCCGCCGGCATGAGCCAGGGCGCCCCAACGCCACTGGCAGAGCGCCTTCGCCCGCGCAAGCTCGATGAGGTGGTCGGCCAGGATCACCTGCTAAAGCCCGAGGGCCCGATCGGGCGGATGGTGGCGCAGAAGCGCCTGTCTTCAATGATCCTTTGGGGCCCGCCCGGCGTCGGCAAAACGACGATCGCGCGTCTGCTGGCAGAGGAGACCGGCCACGAGTTTCATCAGATCAGCGCCGTTTTCTCCGGCGTCGCAGACTTGAAGAAGGCGTTCGAGACGGCCAAGGGCCGGCGCGCCTCCGGCAAGGCGACACTGCTCTTCGTCGACGAAATCCATCGCTTCAATCGCGCCCAACAGGATGGCTTTCTGCCGTACGTGGAGCAGGGGGTCGTGACGCTCGTTGGCGCGACTACCGAGAACCCAAGCTTCGAGATCAACGCCGCTCTGCTCTCGCGCGCGCAGGTGTTCGTGCTGAAGCGCCTCGATGAACCGGCGCTCGATCTCCTGCTGCAGCGCGCCGAAGCGCTGCTTGAGCGCAAGCTGCCGCTGACCGATGACGCCCGCATCGCGCTCACCAATCTCGCCGATGGCGATGGCCGCTATTTGCTGACGCTCAGCGAAGAACTCTTCGCGCTTGAAGCGGATGCGCCGCTCGACGCCAAAGCGCTCGGCGAGCTTCTGCAAAAGCGGGCGCCGGCTTACGACAAAGATCGCGAAGAGCACTACAATCTCGTCTCGGCCTTGCACAAATCCATCCGCGGCTCCGATCCAGACGCGGCGCTCTATTGGCTGGCGCGCATGATCGCCGGCGGCGAAGATTTGCTGTTCATCGCGCGCCGCCTGGTGCGCGCCGCCGCCGAAGATATTGGCCTCGCCGATCCGACCGCGCTGCTGATCTGCAACGCAGCCAAAGACGCCGTGCATTTCATCGGACCGCCGGAAGCCGAATTGCACCTCGCGCAAGCCGTGATCCATCTCGCCACCGCGCCGAAATCGAACGCCGCTTACGTGGCGTGGAAGCAGGCGATGGCGGCGGCGCGCGACACCGGCACGCTCGGCCCGCCCATGCACATCCGCAACGCGCCGACCAAGCTGATGAAGGATTTGGGCTACGGCTCAGGCTACGCCTACGACCACGATGCCGAAGGCGGCTTCTCCGGCCAAAACTATTTTCCCGACGACATGCCCCGCCGCCAATTCTACGCCCCCGAAGGCCGCGGCCGCGAAGGCGCGATCAGGGAGCGGCTGGAGCAATGGGCTAAGCTGAGAGCGGAGCGCGATGTTTGAACCGGAGCGCGGGCCTTCAGCCCCGCATCTCATTTGGATCGCCCAAAGTGCGGGCCTGAAGGCCCGCGCCCCAAGATGAACCCGCGCGACTTCCTCATCCACGAAGACGCGCACATGCTTGTCTTCAACAAGCCCGCCGGCCTCGCCGTACAGGGCGGCTCCGGCGTGACGCAGGGCCTGGAAGACCTGCTCGCGGCTTTCGCCAAGTCCAACGGCAAGCGTCCGCGTCTCGTCCATCGCCTGGACCGCGACACCTCCGGCGTCATCATCGCCGCGCGCACCAAGCCGGCGGCGGCGTTTTTCTCGGAAGCGTTCGCCAAGCGCGAGGCGCACAAGGATTATCTCGCCATCGTCTGCGGCGGCGCGCCGGCGCCCAACGAGGGCGAGGTGGCGCTGCCGCTGAAGAAAGCCTCCCGCAAGGGCCTCGATGTGATGGAGATCGCCCGAGAAGGCGAAACAGGCGCGCAAGCGGCGCTGACCCGCTATCGGACGCTTGCCGCCACGCAGTCCGCCGCCCTGGTCAGCCTCAGTCCGGAAACCGGCCGCATGCACCAGCTCCGCGCTCACATGGCCGCCCTTGGCCGGCCCATCGCCGGGGACGGCAAGTATGGCGGCCTGTTCCATCTGGGCGGCGTCGAGATACCGGGCCTGTTGCTGCACGCCGCCGCGTTGGACGTGCCCCATCCGGACGGCGACCGCCGCCGGTTCGCCGCCGATCCGCCGCCAGCCTTCCTGCAGGCAATCCGATCACTTGGGCTTGAGGCGGCGTGAGGGCGAGATAGCTGCTAGTATCCCCCAGAGGGATTCCCGTGAGGACCACACCCATGTTTCGAGCCACCCTAGTCGCAGCCGCCGTCGCGGCCTTATCTGCCTGCGCCACCGCCGGGCCGCCGCCCTATGCGGCTGCGCCCAGCCAGACCGCCGCCGGTTATTCCGAGACCCAGATCGAATCGAACCGCTACTTCGTCACCTATCGCGCGCCGAGCGGCGCCGATGCCGGGACGCTGCAAGACTACGCGCTGCTGCGCGCCGCCGACCTAACGCTGCAGAATGGCCGCGACTGGTTCTGGGTCGATCGCCGCAGCCTCGACGAACAGAACGCGCGCTCAACCGGTCCACAGATCGGCGTCGGCATTGGCGGCGGCAGCTATGGCCGCAGCAGCGGCGGCAGCGTCGGCGTCGGCATCAACTTCCCGCTCGGCGGCGGTCAGTCCGGCCAGCGCGCCCGGTCGGCGACGTTGGAAGTCCGCTTTGGCGAAGGTCCCAAGCCTGACGATGCGAACGCCTACGACGCGCGCTCGATCTCGTCCAACCTCCGCGCCCGGATGACGCCCGCCGGATGATGCAAGTGCTGCTGGTGGCCCTGGGCGGCGCGGCGGGCGCAGTCGCCCGCTACGGTGTCGGCCTGGGCGCCGCACGCTGGCTCAACGCCGGCTATCCGTGGGGCACGCTGATCGTCAACGTAGTCGGCGGTTTGGCCATGGGGGTGCTGATCGCCCGCATCGGGCCGGAGCAGGAAAACCTGCGCCTTGCGCTCGGCGTCGGCTTTCTTGGCGGCTTCACCACGTTTTCGGCGTTTTCGCTGGAGACCGTGCGCCTGATGGAGCATCAACCCGGCCTCGCAGCGATTTACGTGCTTGCCTCGCTTATACTGTGCGTGGGGGCTTGCTGGGCGGGATTGGCATTGGGGCGGGTATGA
>Ga0163146_10002468_pt1 | contig 24932 bp, 17 predicted proteins | sample OliLakLV19MP7G1_FD_148648 | JGI IMG/M metagenome (GOLD analysis project Ga0163146, IMG submission 148648) | Freshwater microbial mat bacterial communities from Lake Vanda, McMurdo Dry Valleys, Antarctica - Oligotrophic Lake LV.19.MP7.G1 | ecosystem: Environmental > Aquatic > Freshwater > Lake >...
GATTGCAACCCATTGCGATCCCCCCTGCTCCCTGCTCCCTTCCGTCCCCTCCCTACACTCCCCGCCTCGCGCCGGGCGCTGCGTGCCGCGCGAGTTTTGATCTTCAGTCCGAGGACTTTCTCATGGCTCGTGGCGGCTCCGCTCTCGCATCTCCCAAGTCAGACAAGCGTTCGGTCAAGGACTCAGCCAAGGGTTCGGGCAAGAAGCAGGGCAAGGCGAAGGACAAGGCCGAAACCAAGGCCGAAACCAAGGCCAGAACCAAAGCCGGAACCAAGGCCGGAACCAAGGCCGGAACCAAGGACAAGAAGAAGGACAGGGTCGCCATCGAAGTGAAGTCGAAGGGGCTGGCCAAGGGCGGGAAGGGCAGCGCCGGGCTGGCGCTTGGGCAGATGGTCTACTTCTTCGGTCGCGGCAAGGCCGAAGGTCGCGGCGACCAGCGGGCGCTGCTCGGCGGCAAGGGCGCCGGGCTCGCGGAGATGACCCGCATCGGGCTGCCGGTGCCGGCCGGATTCACCATCACGACCGACGCCTGCGCCGCGTACTACCGCCTCGATCGCGCCTGGCCGAAGGGTCTCGACGCACAGATCCGCGAGAACCTGAAGAAGCTCGAGAAGACCGCGGGAAAGAAGCTCGGCGATCCCAACGATCCGCTTCTGGTCTCGGTGCGCAGCGGCGCCGCCCGATCGATGCCGGGCATGATGGAGACGATCCTCAATCTTGGTCTGAACGATCGCAGCGTTGCGGGGCTGGCCGCGAAGAGCAAGAACCCGCGCTTCGCCTGGGACAGCTATCGCCGCTTCATCCAGATGTACAGCACCGTCGTCGTCGGCCTGAGCAAGGAGAGGCTCGAAGAGAAGCTGCATCACCTGAAGGGTCGACTCGGCGTGCGCAACGACACCGAGATCCCCGCCGAGAACCTGGCGGCGCTCTGCGCCGAGTTCAAGCAGACCTTCCTCGAGGAGACCGGGCGCGAGTTCCCGCAGGATCCGTGGGCCCAGCTCACCGGTGCCATCAACGCAGTCTTCAGCTCGTGGATGGCCGACAAGGCCATGACCTATCGCCGCGTCGAGAAGATCACCGGCCTCGACGGCACCGCGGTCAACGTGCAGCAGATGGTCTTCGGCAACTTCGGCGACGACTCCGGAACGGGCGTCTGCTTCACCCGCAATCCCAGCACGGGCGTGAACGAGTTCTACGGCGACCTCCTGATCAACGCCCAGGGCGAGGATGTCGTCGCCGGCATCCGCACGCCGATGCCGCTCAAGGAACTGGCCGATCGCATGCCCAAGGCCTACGAGCAGCTCTCGGCCATGCGAGTGCTTCTCGAGACCCACTACAAGGACATGCAGGATCTCGAGTTCACCATCGAGCGCGGCACGCTCTTCATGCTCCAGTGCCGCAGCGGCAAGCGGGCGCCCGGGGCCGCGTTCCGCATCGCCGTCGAGCAGGCCACCCAGGCCCTGCTCTCGAAGGCCGATGCCCGCCGCTTCGTGAAGAAGGGCTACCTCACCGACGCGATCGCCCGCCGGGCCCAGCGGCCGATTCTCACCAAGGAGGAGGCGATCCGTCGGGTGACTCCCGAGGACATCGAGCGACTCTTCTACCCGGTGATCGATCCGCGGATCACTGCCGCAGATCGGGCCAAGCGGCAGATTGCCACCGGCATCAACGCGGTGCCCGGCGCCGCCTGCGGTCAGGTCGCCTTCTTCGCTCACGACGCCGAGGCCCGTGCCGCCGAGGGACAGAAGGTGATCCTGGTGCGCAAGGAGACCTCGCCCGAGGACGTCGGCGGCATGCACGCCGCGGTTGGCATCCTGACCGCCACCGGCGGCAAGACCAGTCACGCGGCGGTGGTCGCCCGCGGCTGGGGCAAGTGCTGCATCGTCGGCTGTGGGGCGCTGCGCATCGACAGCGAAGCGAAGACCCTCACCATCGGCGAGCGGGTCATTCGCGAAGGCGACTTCCTCACGCTCGATGGCTCCGAAGGCCATGTCTACGAAGGCAGGATGGATCTCGCCCAGCCCGAACTTCCCGCCGAGTACGCCACGCTGATGACCTGGGTCGATCAGCGCCGCGAGCTGGCGGTGCGGGCCAACGCCGACACTCCCTACGACGCCGCGAATGCGGTCAAGCTCGGCGCCGAGGGCATCGGGCTGACCCGCACCGAGCACATGTTCTTCGACACCGAAGAGCGCCGCATCGCCATGCAGCGGATGATCGTCGCCGACAACGGCGAGCAGCGGCGGGCCGCGCTCGGTGAACTGCTGCCGTTCCAGCGCGCCGACTTCATCGGCATCTTCGAGGCCATGGATGGTCGGCCGGTGACCATCCGTCTGATCGATCCGCCGCTTCACGAGTTCGTGCCTCACGACGAGGAGAAGCAGCGCGAGCTGGGTCGGCGCATCGGAGTTGCGTACGAGAAGATCCGCGACCGCGTCGAGCAGCTTCACGAGACCAACCCGATGCTCGGTCACCGCGGCTGCCGACTCTGCATCAGCTATCCCGAAATTCTCGAGATGCAGGTGCGGGCGATCATGGAGGCGGCGGCGAACTGCGCGAAGCGCGGCATCCCCGTCGCCCCGGAGATCATGATCCCGCTCTCAATCGACCCCAAGGAGCTTCGCCTGCTGATCGATCACACCCGCCGCGTGGCCGAGGCCGTGCTCGCGGAGCAGGCGGTTCCGAAGAAGTGCCGCGTCGACTATCTGGTCGGCACCATGATCGAAACGCCCCGGGCGGCGCTTCTCGCGGGCCAGCTCGCCGAGAGCGCCGAGTTCTTCTCCTTCGGCACCAACGACCTGACGCAGATGACCATGGGTCTCTCCCGCGACGATGCCGGGCGATTCCTTCCCGACTATGTCGACAAGGACAAGGCCGCGATCTTCCCCGCGGATCCGTTCCAGTCGCTCGACCTCGAGGGCGTCGGCGCCCTGGTCGAGATGGCCTGCGTCGAGGGACGTCGGACCGCCAGGCGAATCAAGCTGGGCGTCTGCGGCGAACATGGCGGCGACCCGGACTCGATTCGCTTCTTCGCCCGCATCGGACTGGACTACGTGAGCTGTTCGCCTTTTCGTGTGCCAATCGCCCGACTCGTGGCAGCCCAGATTGCCGTCGGTTGAGTCGAGATAGAAGTTCCATCCCGTCTGCTGCGGGCCTCGCCGCCTTCCCGTCACCTGAAAGGGTTCGAGACCTGTGAAGCGATCCTCGCTCGCCGCAATCGGCGTCCTCTTCGTCGGCCTCGTGGCGGCGGGAGGGGTGCTCGCGGGCATCAAGTATCTCTCGATTCGGCGGGCCGCCGCCGAGGGCGGTGGCTTCGAGCCCCCGTCGGCGGTGACGCTTGCGCGGGTGAAGGAAGTCTCGTGGCAGCCCATGGCGGATCTGGTCGGGAGCGTCGTGGCCCTGCGCTCGGTGACCGTGAGCAACGAGATTCCCGGGACGATCAGGACCATGAACTTCGATTCCGGCGCGGTGGTCGAGCCGGGCTCGGTGCTGCTCACCCTCGACGACTCCACCGAACGGGCCGATCTCGCCGCAGCGGAGGCGAGCGTCCGCGTTGCCGAAGCGAGCGTTGCCGTCGCCGACTCGCGACTGTGGCTTGCAGAATCGGAGGCGACCCGTCTCGACAGCGCCATGCGCGAGGATGCGGCATCGAAGATCGAAGCCGATCGCGTGACCAGCGAGCTGGCCCGGGCGAAGGCCGATCGCGATCGACTGATTGCCGAAGTCGACCTGGCCAAGGCCCGAGTGTCGCAGGCGGTCACTCGACTGGAGAAGCTCACCATCCGGGCCCCGTTTCGCGGACGGGCGGGGCTTCGCAACATGCATGAAGGGCAGTACCTCGCCGAGGGGACGTCGATCGTGGCCCTTCAGGAAGTCGGCGATGTCATCTATCTCGACTTCGCCATTCCCCAGGAGTACATCGCCCGAGTGAATCCCGGAACCGTGGTCATGGCCACCGCCGATGTCTTTGGCGAGAAGCCGGTGGCCATCGAGGTGGCCGCAATCGACGCGCGCGTGAACAACGAGACCCGCAACGTGCGGGTCCGGGCCAAGGTCGACAATCGCTCCGGGGTCCTGCGACCCGGCATGTTCGTCCAGATCCGCGTGCCCACCGATGAGCCGCGCCCGACGCTGGTGATTCCGACCACCGCCGTGCGGCGGACCTCCTACGCCGATCAGGTCTTCACCGTGGTGGCCGGCGAGAAGCCCGGCGAGCTTCGAGCCAGACAGCGGTTCGTGAAGCTCGGGCCGGCCCTCGGGGACGAGATCGTGCTCCTCGAAGGCCTCGCGCTCGACGAAGAGGTCGTGAGCGGCGGCTCGTTCAAGCTGCGAGACGGGGCCCTGATCACGACCGCGCCACCACGCCCGGCCGACGGTGTCGGCACCGGCGGGGCTGACGCGCACGTCGCGAAATGACCGTCTGATTCGCGAGCAGGCACCGAACGTTCCCATGGCATTCTCGACCGACATCTTCATCAAGCGGCCGGTGCTGGCGGTCGTGGTCAACCTGATCATCCTCGCGGTCGGCTGGCGCTGCATCAGCTCGCTGCCGGTCCGCCAGTATCCGCGGATCGAGTCGACCTCGGTGGTGATCACCACGTACTACACCGGCGCCAGCGCCGAGACCGTGCGCGGATTCATCACCACGCCGATCGAGCGGGCGGTCTCGGCAATCGACGGCATCGACTACATCGAGAGCGCCAGCACCGCCGGAACCAGCACGATCACCGTCCGGCTGCGGCTCAATCACAACAGCAACGACGCCCTCGCGGAGATCAGCGCCCGCCTGAACCAGGTCCGCAGCGAGCTGCCTTCCGAGGCCGAGAGTCCCGCGGTCGACATCCAGCGGGCCGATCGACCCTTCGCCACCTTCTATGTGAGCTTCACCAGCGACGAACTCGAGCTGACCCAGCTCACCGAGTTCCTGGTGCGCGAGGTCCAGCCCGAGTTCGCGACTCTGCCCGGGGTGCAGCGCTGCGGGATCGAAGGCGGGCGAAGTCTGGCGATGCGGATCTGGCTCGACGAGCGGCGGCTCACGGCCATGGACGTGACGCCCTCGGAGGTCTTCGACGCACTCCGCCGCAACAACTACCTCGCCGCCGTCGGACGGACCCGCAGCAGCGAGGTGCAGATCGATCTGCTCACCGACACCGACCTTCGCGAGCCCATCGAGTTCGAGCAGCTCATCGTGCGGCAGCGCGAGGGCTCGATGGTGCGTCTGAGCGACGTCGCCCGGGTCGAGCTCGGTGGTGAGGAGCCGATCTCGGAGGCCGGATACAACCTCGATCAGGCGGTCTATCTCTCGATCTGGCCGCTGCCGCTGGCCAACGAACTGGAAGTGGCGACGGCGCTCAAGGCCTCGATGGACTCGATCCGCCCGACGCTCCCCGCGAGCGTGAAGATGGAACTCGCCTACGACGGCACGTTCTACATGCGGAACGCGCTTTGGGAGATCGGCAAGACCCTGGCCGAGACGGTGGCCATCGTCGCCCTGGTGGTCTTCCTCTTCATGGGGTCGATCCGCACCGTTCTGGTCCCCTTGATTGCGATGCCGATCTCGCTCATCGGGGCCTGCATCTTCATGGCCCTCTTCGGCTTCTCCTTCAACCTGCTGACGATCCTGGCCATCGTGCTCTCGGTCGGCCTCGTCGTCGACGATGCGATCGTCATGGTCGAGAACATCGAGCGGCATGTGCGCGAGGGCAGGAAGCGGATCGAGGCGGCCCTGATCGGTGCCCGCGAACTTCGCGGACCGGTGATTGCGATGACGATCACCCTCGCTGCGGTCTACGCCCCAATCGGCTTCCAGGGCGGTCTCACCGGGGTCCTCTTCAAGGAGTTCGCCTTCACCCTCGCGGCGGCAGTGGTCGTCTCGGGCATCGTGGCCCTCACGCTCTCGCCGATCATGAGCGCCAAGCTGGTCCCTGAACACGGCCGCGAGAGCCGCTTCACCCGCTTCGTGAATCGACTCTTCGACGGGGTTCGCCGCGGCTACGCGTGGCTCCTCGACATCACCCTCTCGCTGCGCTGGTCGATGGCGGCGGCGACGACGCTGATTGCCCTTGCGGCAATCCCGCTTTACATGTTCTCCGGCAAGGAGCTGGCGCCGACCGAGGACGAAGGCGGGATCTTCTTCGTGCTGATGGCGGCGCCCGAGAGCTCGCTCTCGGCGACTCGCCGGGGGTCGCTCGAGGTGGCCGAGGCGCTCCGCGGCCTCGATGAACACGAGGCCATCTGGCGGGTCCTCTTCAATGCCAACGGTTTCGGCGGCGTCGATCTGACCGACTGGGCGGATCGTGACCGCAGCTCGAAGGAGATTCTGCCCGATGCGTATGGGCGGATCTCGCAGGTCGCTGGAATCCAGGCGTTTCCGGTGCTGCCACCGCCGCTTCCCGGCGCCGGACAGTTCGACGTCGAGATGATCATCACCAGCACCGACCCGCCGGAGCGCATGGCCGAGCTCGCCGGGGCCCTGGTCGGCGCCGCCTTCGGCAGCGGCAAGTTCCTCTTCGCCGACACCGATCTCAAGATCGATCTGCCGCAGACCCGTCTGATCATCGATCGCGACCGCGTGGCCGACCTCGGACTCGACCTGGCCACCGTGGGCCGCGATCTCTCGGTGATGCTCTCGGGCGGCTACGTGAATCGTTTCAATCACGATGGCCGCAGCTACAAGGTCATTCCTCAGATCGTCGACTCGAGTCGTCTGGCCCCTGACCAGCTCCTTCAGCTCAAGGTTCGGACCCAGGGCGGCGGGTTGGCGAGCGTGTCGTCGTTCGTGCGGCTCGAGACCACCGCGGCGCCGCGCACGTTGAACCGCTTCCAGCAGCGCAACAGCGTGAAGATCAACGGCGGCGTGGCTCCCGGCGTGACCAAGGAGGAAGCCCTGACCTGGCTCGAAGAGGCGGCCCGTGGAATGCTCCCGGCGGGATACGCAATCGACTACGCAGGCGAGTCGCGACAGCTTCGGCAGGAGGGCTCGTCGCTGGCGCTCACGCTGGGCTTCGCTCTGGGGCTCATCTATCTGGTGCTTGCGGCCCAGTTCGGAAGCTTCCGCGATCCGCTGATCATCCTGCTCGGCTCGGTGCCGCTGGCAATCAGCGGGGCCCTCATCTTCACGTTCCTCGACTTCACCACGGTGAACATCTACTCGCAGGTGGGGCTCATCACCCTGGTCGGTCTCGTCGCCAAGAACGGCATCCTGATCGTCGAGTTCGCCAATCATCTCCAGGAGCAGGGTCGCTCGAAGATCGACGCGGTGCGGGAAGCGGCCATCACCCGCCTGCGGCCGATCCTGATGACCAGCGTGGCCACCGTCGCGGGGCACTTCCCGCTGATTCTCGTGATCGGCGCCGGCGCCCTCTCGCGAAACTCGATCGGGATCGTGCTGGTGACCGGCATGGTCATCTCGACCGTCTTCACCCTGCTGGTGGTGCCCTCGATCTATGTGCTGATTGCAGGCGAGCGGAGGGCCGCACACGGCGAGAAGTCCCCGAGCCCCGAATGGGACGCGGCGGTGACGCCGAAGACGACTCCGGGGCGGCCCGCCGCCGAACTTGCGGTGTAGGAGCGCGGGCGGGTCGCTGGGCGAGCCGGCGGGGAGCAGCAGGGATGGCAGTGGGTTGCACGACTGGATGCGTGCCCGGGGATTCTGCACCGGTTCGCATCTCGCGCGTGCGCAGCCCCTCTCCCGCCAGCGAAGCGCCGCGGGAGAGGGTGGCACCGTGAGCGAGCGAAGCGAGTCGAACGGTGACGGGTGAGGGTCGTCGTTCGTCCCCACGCGGCGCATCGCCTCCTTGGACCGCCGAGCACCAGCTCGGCCAGAACTTCACGTGCGTCACGAAGGGCATTCGCATTCCGTCACGCCGCCCGCAGGAGGTATGTGACACGGAGGGCCTGGCACCCAACGCCGTGAACGAATCACGGCCCCAGCGGCCCCGAGCCTGGAACTCGCCGAGCTGGGGCTGGGCGAGACGCTGGTGCGCGCAACATCCGTGCACGTCGACCATGCTCGCCAGACTTTCGTCACCTCCGTGCTCCATCCTTCCTGCGCACGACGCGAAGGACCTCGTCCATGGAGATCCGTGTCACTTCGGTCTTCGCTCAAGTGGGCGAATCGCCGTTCTTCACGGCGACCGGCGTCGCCGTACGCCGAGCTGGGGCTCGGCGGTCCCAGGTGCGGCGGTACCGGGTGCGGCGGTCCCGGGTGCGGCGGTACCGGGCTCGGCGGTACCGGGCTCGGCGGCGCTGGGGCCGTGATTCGTTCACGGCGTTGCCTGGCACCCGACGCGAGGGCGTAGCGCCCGGCGCGAAGGCGTGGTGCCCGGCGTAACCACCCGGCGCACGTACTCACTCGCGCAACCCACTGCTGCTCCCTTCCGGTTCGCGAAGCGAACCGCCTTCTCCCTGCTCCTTCTCCCTTGTCTTCCGTGACGACCGGGAAAGCGTGCGCCCACGACTTATCTGCCGTGCGCGATGCGAACAGGAGCCGCGTTGCGAGCGTGTTGCATCGAGCACGCACGGCTGAGTTGGGTCTCGGGTCACTCTGCGCACCGCCTGCCATGCGGTCGCGGGCGATTGTGCAGGCTGAGGCGAAACCATCCGGCAACCTGGCATGGAAGGGCGGCGTATCGAACCGCACTCAAGTCGATCACGCCCGCTCCTCGGGGCTGTTCCCGAACGCGGAACGGTGACGGACCCTCGAGCGGTCTGCGCGATCGAACTGGGCACTTCCGAGAGAACTCCCATGCGAATGTCGACCCGAATTGCTCTGCTTGCCGCCGGTCTCGTTGGTTCGTCCGCCTTCGGTGGTCTGATCAGTGCGAAGTACGACATCCCGTTCAATCCTGGCAACAACGCCAGCTTCAGCCTCTACGGCAACAACACCAACGTCACCGCGGTCCGCATCAACGGACTTCGTCAGGACACTCCCGGTTTCGGCGGTGCCGATGACACCATCGGCATGAGCTTCCCCTCGTTCTGCGTCGAGATCGGCGTCAACATCGACGTCTCGACCGGCAGCGTCTTCAACGGTCCGACGCTGAATGCCGAGGTCTACTCGCTCGGCGGTTCGACGACCACCGGCGGGGTCTTCTTCGATCCGACCCGCACCGATCGCCTCGAGCGACTGTGGGGCACCTACTTCGACGACACCCTGACCAACACCGACGCGACCTACGGCGCCGCGTTCCAGGTTGCGGTCTGGAAGATCGCATTCGAGAACACCGTCGGCAATCTCGATCTCTTCGACAACGCCCAGGACATGTACTTCTCCTCGGCCACGGCCATCTCGAATCTGGCCCAGAGCTGGCTCGACGTGATCAACGCCGGCGGCGGCACCTCGGTCGAACTGGCGCTCATCAAGTCGGCCGACAAGCAGGATCTGATCACCGTCGTCCCCGCACCCAGTGCACTCGCCCTGCTCGGACTCGCCGGTCTCACCGCTCGCCGTCGTCGCCGCTGAGCGGCACTCGAACGAACGCACCCTCGGATCGTGGAGACGATTGAGGGAGCGCCCCCGCAAGGGACATCCGATCACGGGCCGGGACGAGTCTTGGGCCTGGGAGGATCGCGGACGGATTGACGGAGACAATTCGCACGCCCCCGCACGCCAGCGAAGAAGGAGACGCTGGCGTGCGGTTGTTTTTGCTCGCGGGGCGAGCACAACAGGCGGCTCGCTTCGCGAGCCGCAAGGGAGCAGGGGGGATTGCAGTGGGTTGCACGTTTGGACGCGTGCGCGGAGTTCCGACGTCTTCCGCCCCGAGGGCACAGTTTCTGATGGGCGGCTTCGGCTGCAGCGCACGCGTCCAAACGTGCAACCCACTGCCAGTCTCCCTCCTCCCTCCTCCCTCTTCCCACCCCTTGGCCCGATCCGCGCCCACGCGCCGTCCGTCCTTACTCCGGCACCCCCGTCGTCTTCACGTCCTTGGCGTGGTCCATACGCACGCCGTAGGTGACGACGAAGGCGTTGGGGCCGGTGGCGCCGGCGGGGACGTTGAGGAGCCACTTCAGGATGCCGAGGGGGCGCTGTTCGGCGAGGTGCTCGGCGTCGGTGGAGAGAGCGACACTCGGGCCGGTCAGTGAGACTTCGATCTTCGAGTCGCGCGACACGATCATCCGGTCGATCACCTCGATCTTCACCGGGCGCGGTGTCGGGTTGTCGAGTTCGATGCGGTAGTCCCACGCGACTTGGATGCCGCCGCTCAGGAGTCCGGTCTTGCTGGTGGTCCTGGTCACCAGCTTCCGCGCCGCTCGCAGGTTGCGATCGATGCCGAAGTAGAGGTCGAAGGACGCGCCCGGAGCAACGCTCGCGAGCGGCGTCCGTCCGATGAAGTCGCCGCCGAGGAAGATCGAGGCCGGACCCGGGAGAAGCTGGTACGAACCGGTGTTCTTGATGCGGCCCCGCAGGTAGACCGATTCGGTGAGAAGCGGCACGGCCACATGCACGAAGTCGGGTGTTGCGTTGATTGTCGCAATCCGAGTGCGCTGCGAGCGATCCGCGTTGGTCTTGACGGTGACCGTCCGCGGCAGGGCGAAGGTGACCGCGGCGCCGCCGGCATCGTTCACCGACGCGTCTTCGGCGAGCTTCATGGCGTCGCGGAAGGCCTGGTTCTGGGCGTCACCGCCGCGCCCGTCACTGCGGTCCATCGGGGAAGGCGGTGCCGCCGACTCGACCGGCGCAGCGGCAGCATCGATCGACTTGGACGCGGCAGTTCGGCCGCTGAACCCCCCCGGCGGCGGCGGCGGCGGCGGAATGAACACATCCACGAACCACGGCTGAATCGCCGGCGGATTCGCCGCAACCGCAGGCTGCGCCGTCGAGAGCGTCAAGGCCACGTTGTTCCAATCCTCGCCGGTGCGCTGGGCGAGCATCGCGTCGTACTCGATGGTCGTGGACTGCTGGTCGAGGGTTCCGCGGACGTTGTAGATGGGCTCCCATCCGGCGTTGGCGACCAGATAGGTGAGTTCGATCTGCTGCTCTCCCACCGGGCTGATGACGGTGACAATCGCATCGCGCCGCACCGTGCTGCTGCCGGCGCGGGCCTGGCGATCGGCCTGGGCCTGGGCGAGCGAGCGCTGGAGATTCAGTTGGGAAAGCTCAAGTTCACGCTGCGCCTTCATCAGCGTCATGCGCTGGGCCGCGACGAAGGCGAGCTGCTTTTCGACGGCGGCAAGGTCGAGTTGCGGAGTGCCGCCGCGCTCGCTGGCGTCTCCGGTGGCGCGGACTCCGATGGCATCGACGAGCTTGCGCTGCTGGTCGAGGAGTACTCCGTCCTGGGCGAGATAGGTCAGGTCTCGAGTCAGCGACGCCACTCGGGCATCGAGCTTGGCAAGCTCGGGATCGGCGGCGCGTTCGACGACGCGCTGCATGAAGTCGACGCCGATCACCTTCACCTGGCTTGCGGCGCCCTGGCCGCCGGCCCGGGCCTGGAGGGTGTCGGGCAGGATGCTCTCGGGGAGATTGCTGAAGCGGACGGCGCTCACGCCGCTCGGGAGGGTCACCGTCGCGGAGCGGGTCACGGCGGCGCGGCCGAGGTAGACGGTGACCGCTGTGGGACTGCTGGTGGCGTCGACTTCGGTCGGGATGGCGTCCGCGGCCAGCGAGCCCTCGCTCTGGCCGAAGGCATGGTCGCTCGGGATGGCGAGAAGGAGGGTGGCGAGCGAGATCGAAAGAGCGACGTGAGACCGCATGGAAAACCTCCGGGGTGACTCGGTTCGCGTCGGATCGGGCGCCGGCCCGATGCGGGGAACCCGTTGACGCGACCTGGTGCGCAACCATCTGCGCGACAACCTGCAACGACGGTACCAGCCGAGTGCAGCTTCGGTGGGGACTTCGATCGTGCCCGGATCGCTCGCGTCCAGTCATCGCCCAACCATCGCCCAACCATCGACCACTCAGCGCCCACTCCTCATTGCAATCGTGGCCGCTCGAATTGATCAGTCTCGTGCCGCGAGCGGATTGGGCGAGTCCATTTTCTTTCGGGACTGCTGGGCGCACTCCCCGGCAATTGCGCTCAAGAGGCCAGTGGGCGCCGCGTCGTCGGCCCATCGGGTCGTGTCCCGGGACGGCCGCCACGGGAGTGCCACGCAGTGATCGACCCCGGACCAGGCTTTGAACCCATGCCACCGGACCCGCCGCTATCGCGAGATGCCGAGACGCCCTCGATCCGAAGCAGCGGCTCCAGCACCCCCGATCCCGAGTCTCACCGCCGCCTGACCGCGGCATTCCTGGCGATCCGCGAGCTCGGCGTCGAGGCGCGGGCCCGGGCTCTGATTGCCCGGGACGATCTGGACGAGACCCTGATGTCGCAGATCCGTCGCCTGCTCGAATTCGATCAGCGCCCACAGCTCCCGCTCGATCGACCCGCGCTTGAAGGCAGCGCCGAGCAGATTGCGCGGGCCCTCGAGACGCTGGTCGAAGAGCTCCGTCGCCGCGGACCCGGGCCGGGCCCCGCGTGATTGCCCAGACTCGCGGACGCACTGGAATGGAGCACGGCCCGAACCTGGAATCCGCGGTTTCCGCGAATCCTGCTTCCGACCCCCGCTGCGGGCACTTACGCTGCGAGCCGATGTCCCCGAGCGACCGCCAGCGCGAGTCCGACCTGCAACCCCCGGTGCCGCAGCCCCCTGACGGTCCGATGGGCTCCGACGAGACTCGAGCGTCGTCGGCCGATCCGGACCCGCCGACCGCCGCACACTCGAGCCCGAGTGCGGGCGCCAACCCCGGCCCCACCTCAGATCCAGACTCCGGGCAGGACCAGGATCGCGACGACCAGGACGACACCACGCGGATTCTCGACCGCCTCGCCCAAGGCGATGCCAAGGCGGCGGATGAGCTGCTCCCCTTGGTCTACGAGGAACTGCGGAGTCTGGCGTCCGCATGCATGCGCTCCGAGCGCCGCGATCACACCCTCCAGCCGACGGCCATCGTGCACGAGGCCTACATCCGACTGGTGCAGGCCGACAAGATGCGCTGGCAGGGGCGTGCTCACTTCATGGCGGTCGCCGCGGCGGCCATCCGCCGCGTGCTCATCGATCACGCCCGCCGCGCCAATGCAATCAAGCGCGGCGGCGATCAGGTCCGCATCGCGATGGACGACCATCTCCGCGTGGCCAAGGCGCCGAATCTCGATCTCCTCGATCTGAACGAGTCGCTCGAGCGGTTGGCGGCGATGAACCCCAGGCAGAGCCGCATCGTCGAACTGCGCTTCTTCGGCGGCCTCACCAATGAGGAAGTGGCCCAGGTGATGGGGCTGTCGCGGGCCACGGTCTCGGACGAGTGGGCCTTCGCCCGGGCGTGGCTTGCCCGCGAGCTCGAGGTCAAGGAAGCATGAGCACCATCTTCGACAAGATCCTCGACGGATCGATCCCCTGCCACCGGGTCTACGAAGACTCGAGCGTGCTGGCGTTTCTCGACATCTCCCCGTTGAGCCCCGGGCACACCCTGGTGATCCCCAAGCGCGCTGCAGCGCACCTGCATCAACTCCCCGACGAGGACGCCGCTGCACTCGGTCGGGCGTTGCCGCGCATCGCCCGGGCGATCCTCGCGGTCACCGGCGCCACCGACTACAACGTGCTCCAGAACAACGGCGCGGCCGCCCACCAGGCGGTGATGCACGTGCACTTCCACATCATCCCGAGACTTGGCGACGCCGGACTTGGAATCCGCTGGAGCCCGGGGTCGCTCCCGGACGGGACGACGCTGGCCGCCTCGATCCGCGCCGCACTCGAGGCGTGACGTTGGGGCGGCCTTGCACCTGCCGATTTCGGGCGAACCGCTCCATGGCCAATCTTCCCGATCTGAATGCGCTCGCCCTGCCGACGCTCTTCGCCGAGCTCGTCGACGCTCGTGCACTTCGGCTGCTGCTGTCGCTCGCCCGTGACGAGGACCTGGGACAACGCGATCCCTCCGCCGCCCACTCGGTCACCCAGGGCGACATCACCAGCCTCCACGCCATTCAAGCAGACGCCCAGGGTCGCGCGGTCCTGCGGAGCCGCGCTGCGGGGACAGTGGCCGGGCTGGCAGCGCTGCCGGCCGTGATCGAAGTCTTCGAGGCCTCGCTGCAGACCACCGTGCACTGCGCCGACGGCTCGGGCTGCACCGCCGGCGCCGCCCTGGTCACGCTCGAGGGCAACCTCCGCGATCTTCTCGCACTCGAACGAACGCTCCTCAATCTGCTCTCGCGGCTCTGCGGCATCGCCACCGTGACCAGCCGCTGCGTCGACGCGGTCGTCGGGACGGGAGTCTCGATCTGCGACACCCGCAAGACCACGCCCGGGCTGCGCACGCTCGAGAAGTACGCGGTGCGCTGCGGCGGCGGCACGTTGCATCGCATCGGCCTCTTCGATGCGGTCCTCCTCAAGGACAATCACCTCGCCGGGCTGGCGCCTCGCCAGCTTGCCGAGCTGTCGCAGCGCGTCGCCGCCGCGGCACGGGCCGCGGGCCCGCTTCGGTTCGTCGAGGTCGAAGTCGATTCGCTCGAGCAGTTCGTCTCCATTCTGGAACTGCCGCCGGGAACGGTCGACATCGTGCTTCTCGACAACATGGCCCCAGACATGCTCCGCCGCGCCGTGGCGCTGCGCGGCCCGCGCCGCGACCTTCAGCTCGAGGCCTCCGGTGGAATCACCATGAACTCGCTGCGAGCCGTGGCCGAGTGCGGGGTCGAGCGCATCTCGCTGGGGGCGTTGACCCATTCCGCGGGAATCCTCGACCTCGGGCTCGACATTGGGCCCGACCTTGGGCCCGACCTCGGGCCCCACCTCGGGATCGGGGGCGCTCCGCACACCGCGTCAGCCGCGCGTCTGAGCTCGCCCGCCACGCCATGAGCGAGCAGAGCGATCAGCGCGATCGGGGCGGTCGGAGCGGTCGGAGCGCACCGAACCATCCGCGCCGGGAGCGTCTCCTCTGCGACTGGCACAGCACACTCCAGTCGACCGCGGCACGGTGCCGTGGACTGGTCAAGGAGATCGTGGTCGTCGAGGAGACCGATTCCACGCAGGACGAAGCCCGACGGCGCGGCGCCTCTCCGGGTCTCATGGTGGTCGCCGGACGGCAGTGCCGCGGACGCGGTCGACTCGGTCGAACATGGCTCGATTCCGCAGATGCCGGCGTGGCCCTCAGCGTCGTGGTTCCCGCCATGAATGCCGCCAGGCTGGCGGTCGCCGCAGCCGTCGGCACCGCCCGAGCCTGCTCCCGCGTGGCTCTCGCCTCGCGGTCCGCCATCTGGCAGCGCACGCGGCGGAACCCCGACGGTCCGTCGGCAACACTTCCCTTCTTCGGCCTGAAGTGGCCCAACGACGTCTACGTCGAGGGACGCAAGCTCGCGGGGGTCCTCATCGAGAGCGACGGTGACTCGGCCATCATCGGAATCGGCATCAACGTCAGCCAGCTCGAGTGGCCGGAAGCACTGCGCACGCGTGCCGTGAGTCTTCGCCAGCTCGAGATCGAATGCGATCGACTGGCGGTGATCGAGTCGCTTCTCGTGGCTCTCGGCGAGGCGATGCAGGAGTCCGAGGCCAAGCTCGTCGAAGCCTTCCGCGCTCGCGACACCTTGGTCAACACCCGTCGTCGCCTGTTGGTTGGGGAGCTTGAACTGGAAGGCGTGGTGGTGGCCCTCGATCCGCTGCGATGGCTGCGCCTCCGCCTCGACGATGACCGCGTGGTCGACTGCGACGCGGCGATCACCCGCGTGCTGGGATGACTCCCTCGAGCCCCCTCGTCGTGGGAGATTCGATCCTGCGCATGAAAACGCCCCCCGGCCTTGCGACCGGGGGGCGGAGCTTTCACTGCATCTGCGAGGCGCTCACTGCCGCCTCGATTCGAGCGTCCGAAGACGCGACACTCGAGTTCAGTCCATCCTTACTCGGGGCAGACGCCCCAGACCGCGAGCAGTGCACCAAGATCGGCGCCATCAACCGAACCATCCGGCTGATCGCCGTTCTCGCCGCCGCCGGCGAGATCCCACGGGCAAATAGCGCCGCAGGCACCCCAGGCGGAGAGCAGCGCACCGAGATCGGCACCATCGACGACGCCGTCGGGCTGATCGCCGTTCTCGCCGGCGCCAGCCTGATCGAACGGGCAGGACGGAGCATCGACGCAATCGATCGAACCGCGGATCAGCATCGCCCAGTTGGTGAGCGGGAAGTTGATGGTGGCGGGGTCGATGTAGTCGTTGATGCCGCAGGGAGCCGAGCGGAAGAAGGTGACACCGGTCGTTCCGGCGGTGTTGCCGGCGATGCGAGCCGAGCCGTTCGGGCTGGCCGGGATGTCGATCTCGACGACCAGGACGGTGCCCGCGGGGATGCACAGCGGCGGATCAAACGCCGTGGTGATCGTGGCGAGAGTCGGAATGGCCGGAGTGCCCGCGAGGTGGGTGTACTGGCGCGAGGCGATGAGGGCGAGGTCGGTCGTGGGCGAGGTCGGGGCTCCGCCGTTGGTATCGGCGTAGATGTTGATCGTGCCGACGAGGGGGTCACCGGTGTTGCGGATGCCGAACTCGACGCAGGTCAGCTTGTAGTCGCTGCCGGCGGTGGGGCCGACACCGAGGTTGAACGAACGAGCAAACTGGTTCGCAGTGGTGAGTCCGCCGCCGGCGCAGGCGACGTTCGAGGCGAGCGGAGCCTGGCTGTTGCTCTGGGTGAGCGGATCGGTGCCCAGTTCGGTGCAGACGTCCGCCGCGGGGAAGCCTGCGAAGGCGAAGGAGATCTCGCCAGGACCGCCAGCTTCCTGGAAGCCGCCGACGCGAACGAGGTAGATGTTTCCAGCCTCGACCGCAGCTTCCGCGGTGCTGGCGAAGAACGGATCGCCCGCGCAATCCTCATTGCAGATCACGAAGGTGCCCGGGAGATCCTCGGAGAGAAGATCAGCGGGAAGCGTGGAGCCGAGGTCGTAGATGGCGATCTTGGTGTCGAACTCGGTCAGGCCGCAGGTGCTGGCAACGAGCGAGCCGGTGCCGGTGGCCTCCCAGTAGTACCAGAGGTCCTTCCAGATCGGATCATCGATGCCGGAGCCGCACTCGGGCTGATCGGGGCCGTCGGTGTTGGCGTTGGTCGAGTCGAAGATGGCCGTCGAGGGCGTGTTCACCTCGAGGGCGTCGGCGAAGCAGTCATTGGCCGGCTGGCCGGGGATCGTCTCGCACTCGTAGACGAAGAAGCCGCAGAGTTCGACGGCGAGTTCGATGCAGGTCGCATCCCACGACGTGTCGCAGCAGGACGGGAAGCTGGTGCAGACCGTCGCGCAGCACTCGATGTCCGAGCAGCCGCCCGCGAGGGTTTCGGTGATGCAGTCGCCGCCGGTGCCGCACTCGCCGGGAATGTCGTAGATGGCGCTGATCGTGCCGACGTAGTTCACCGGGCAGGCGGGAGCGTTCGGAGCGAAGGCGTTCACGGTGAAGACCGCGATGTACTCGCCGGCGGGCAGAATCAGTTCACCCGTCGAGAACGGACACGTGCCGCTGGCGGCCGCGAAGATCGCGGCGGCGGCGCAGTCGATTGGGAAGACGAACATGGTGAAGTTCGTCGCCGGGAGATTGGTCGCCACGACATTATGGGTCGACGACAGGGTCACGCGGGCCGGGCCCGAGAGGGTGAACTTCACCCAGTCGAGATCACGGCTGTTCGTGCCGGCGGTGCCGACCGAACCGCAGTAGCTGGCGGGGACGCCGTCGAGGAGCGTGCCGTAATCGTCAAGCGGGGGGCTGACGGTGCTGACGTTGCAACCGCCGTTGACGTCAGCGGGATCGTCGATGCAACCGTCGCTCTGAGTGATGCCGCCGGGGGGACAGGTGGTGACGCACTGCGCCGATGCGTGCCCGGCGAGGCCGAGCATGGCCGCGCCGAACAGGCCGGTGATGAACCGCGTTCGGGGGCTGATGAAAGACAGACTCTGCATTGAAAGACTCCTCACATGTGAGATGAAACCTGTCGATCGACGATTCGATCGACCCGGAACGCACCTTTGCCGATCAACTCGAGTGACGAGCCCGACGGTCACGCAGCGCCGCTTTCCACGCAAGCGCGCAGAACGCGAGACCGGAAGCCGGGCGAGCCCCTCCTCGGGCACAACAGGCACCAACAGGGGAAAGAGTACTGGACGAATGGCCCCGGGTCACGAGATTCGTTTGTGGATCGTGGGGGTTTGGGAGGCGACCCGCCCGGCGCACGACAATCGTCGTCCGATCACTCGCGCACCGTGATCGGCCGAAACTTCTCGGTCGTCGAATGGCGAGCGATCACCGCGCGGCCGGCGAAAGCGCTGCGAGCAGCGAGTCAAGCCGAGTCCGTCGATACGCCTCGTCGCGCAGAAAACGAGGAAGTGGCTCGTCGACATCGAGCCTCGACCGAGGCAAGTCGATGTGAAGATGGGTCGAGTCGGACGACTCGCTGGCGCTCTGCACCGCGCCCGCTGCTGGCCGCGGCGCGCTGTTGGGCCTCGTCAAACCGCCGTGGACTTCCAGTCCCACTCGCGACGTCAGGGGTTCAGTCGCACGGCTCGAGGCCACCGCCGAGTCGGCCCGCAGGTTGTGATCGACCCGAACCGAGATCGGTTCGAAGCCCGAAGCCTTGAAGGGATTGACGCCCGAGGACGCGCCGACGGGGAGCCCCTCGGGGGTGAACCTGGCCGCTTCACTGGTGGCTCCCGACGCGGCCGGCAGCATCCGCGGCAGGCCGATCGAGAAGATCGTGCCTCCCGGCACGACGATCACGGTCTGGTTCTCCTTCGACCGGGTGTACACCGAACGCCGAAAGGTCGCGTAGACCGCGCCGCTGCCGCGCATGAACAGATCGTCCCGACCGCTCGGCGAGAAGACTTCGCGAAAACCGCTGGGTCCGCCCAAGGAGACGCGAGGGTCTCGGAAGCTCACCGAGAGCGCGTCGCGGTCGGCCACCCCGTCGTCGACTCGCCGCAGTTGCAAAGGCGGCTCCTCGGCCGGGGGCCGGGCGTTCTGGCCGAGGACCAGAAAAAGTAGAAGCGTCGCCGCGAGCATGAGTGGAGGGTAGTTCCTTCCTGCCCGGTTGCCCGGCGGGCCTCGCCACGAGTTTTTTTCCTGGGGCGCGCAGGATCGGGTCCAGAACTGCATATCTGCACTGGTGGCGACCCGTCACGGGGGCCGCTGCCGGTCGTTCCGAGCGCTCCCTTCAAGAACGAGGGGACACGCGATGGACTCGGACCGAGAGAGTCTTCCGGACCACCGGGTGCGGTCGCCTGACCGCACCCGGTGGAGTTCCGGAAGGCCCGCAATCGTCCGGCCGGCCCACCTGCGACCCCGGCCTCAACTCGCCGGCGGCGGTGCCGCCGCTACGGCGTCCCGCCACTCTCGGCGGGTCGGTCGATCACCAGAATCTCCGAGAGCGGCTTGCGGCTGATGTCGGGCACCTCGCAGTCGTCGCTCGGGTATCCGACCGGAATCACCAGGAACGGCCGTTCGTGTTCGGGGCGGCGAAGGATCGGCCCCAGGAACTTCATCGGACTCGGCGTGTGGGTGAGCGTCGCCAGTCCCGCGTGATGTGCCGCGGCCAGAAACAGGCCGACGGCGATGCCCACCGATTCGTTGACGTAGTAGACCTGCTCCGAGGGGTTGCGAGGATCCTCGTCGCGCATCAGCTTGAAGACGACGACGATCCACGGGGCGATCTCGAGAAAGGGCTTGTTGGAATCGGTCCCGAACGGCTCGAGGTCGGCCAGCCAGCCCGGGCTGGCGCGAGTCTCGTAGAACTCGCGCTCCTCGGCCTCGGCGGCCACGCGGATCTCCCGCTTGATCAGCGGATCCTGCACCGCGACAAAGCGCCACGGCTGCTTGTTGGCGCCGCTGGGGGCGGTCCCGGCGGCGGAGACGATCTGTTCGATGGTCTCGCGACTCACCGGGCGGCTGCTGAAGGAGCGGATCGTGCGCCGAAGTCGCACCGTCTCATAGAAGCTGCGAGCGGCAGCCTCGGGAGGCAGGCCGGGGAGATGACGCGTGAGCGGGATGGTTCGATGGGCCATTGGAGGGAATGCGAGCAGCCGGGGTGGATGGTGGTGGCCAGAAACGGGACTGTCCATTCAAGGAGCCTCACTCGTACTCTGTTTCCGCTCATGAATGTCGCCGCACCCAGAGAGCTGCTCGGCCTTGCCCTGACCGCGCTCGTCGTGGTGGCGCCGGCGCTCGGGCGCGTCGCGTTCGCGGAACCAGTCAAGGGCATCGCTCCGGCAACCGGTCGCCCGGTCATCGTGCGCGGCGGGGTGCTGGTGCTGCCGCTCTCGGCGTCCGTGCCGGGCGATGGCTGGCCCTCGACCATCGGCCTTCGCTTCGAAGACGGCGAGACCCTCAGCGCCCCGGTGGCGTGGGTGCACCGCTCGCCATCGCCGGTCGTCCGGCGCTGGTCCGACGAGCCCTCCGGTCTTGCAGTCCGTCCGATTGCACCGACCGATTCCACCGCCGAGTCGCGCGATGGCGGCGCCCCCTACGCCATTCTGCAACTCTCCTCCGGTCGCGGCGGCGACTTCCTGGTCGTCGATCCGCGCGACCGCACGACCGCCCCGGTCTCGGTGAGGCCGATGTGGTTCGACGACATGCCGCCGGGTGCGCCCGCGACGGCACCGCCGCTCGAGCGTCGCGAGGATCCGGCGAGGCCCGATCCCGACTCGCCATTCGAGCACTGGCGCTGGGTGCTGCTCGCCGATCGGCGCGAGATGCTCCCGCCACCCTTTCCGGCAGCCTCTCCCGAGGACGCCCGCGGTCAGCTCGCAGGGCTGGTCGCCCGGCACGGCGCCGAGATGTGGCGCATCGGTCTGGCCCGACTCGAAACGCAGAGCCCGGGTGTGGCCGCGGCGTGTCGTGAAGCGCTGACCCAGACCGCCTTCGACGGCGATCGCGAGATCGCCGCGTGGGTGATGGACTCGGTCGAGACGGGGGCGCTGCTCACCATCCTGCTCGACTTCAACCGTCGCGACCGGGCGGTGATGGAGGCATCGCTGGGCTGGGTCGAGTCGAGGAATCCGCTGCTCATCTGGTCGGAGCAGGAGCAGGGGGGCGTGGTCACGCTCGCAATTGTCAATCCCTTGGTTGAATCACTCGAACTCACCATCGACTGGCTCGGCACGACCGCCGCGACCGCGACGCGTTCACTCCGAGGCGCCGAGGTCTCGCGCGTGCATGTGGCCAGACCGGGCGAGTTGGCCACGCCGACCGCCACGCCGACGATCAGGAAGGTCGACCCGCGGGAGATTCCGCTCTCGATGGTGATCCAGTGTCGCGGCCATCGTCGGGACTTCGCGGTGAATCCGGCAATCGCCTTGGCGCGACCTCCAGGTCTGGCCCTCCCGGTCTTTCGCCCACCGCTTCGACTTGCCGAAGCCTCGTCGGGCAGGCAGCGCCCGGTCGACGTCCGCCGGGCCACGGCCGGCATTCTGCGCCGCTTGAACGGACGGTGGGAGCTCTTCATCGAGTGCGCTCGCGAAGGCGAGGCCAGCGAGGACGGCGTGCCCGTTCCCGAGCGACTGCCCATCGGTCAGGAGGCCATCACGCTGATCATCGGGGCCCGCGAGTCGCCGCAGGCCGTGCTCTGCGTTCCCGAGCGCGGCGAGCCGTGGCTTCCAACCGGCGAGCGGCCCGGAGATCTCGAGGTGCACCGCCGGATTCTCCCGACGGTCTGGCGCTGCCGGATCGTGCTGCCGGAGTCGTGGCGTCCGCCAAACCCCGGCGAGCCCTTCCTGCTCGGGATCGCCCGCACCCACGGCACCGACGATGCCCTCGAGACCTCCGGGGTTCCGCAGGTCCCCTGGGATCCGCTTCCTGCGCCGATTGCCGTCGATCTCTCCGCGTGGGATCGAATCTCGAATCGCTGACTAGAGGAGCGCAGGCCAGCGGCGTGCATCGCCCGATCCGCCGCGCCCGTCTCGTACACTTCGCTCCATGCCGCAGGACGTCCGTCCCACTCGCCTGATCGCCCTCATCAATCAGAAGGGCGGCGTCGGAAAGACCACGACCACGGTCAATCTCGCCGCCGCGATTGCCGAAAGGGGCCGACGCGTGCTGCTGATCGATCTCGATCCGCAGGCCCACGCGACGCTCCACCTGGGCATCGATCCCGCAGGCGAGGGGCGCCGCACGGTCTACGACCTCTTTGTCGACGAGGGACCAGATGCTTCTGTCGACGTGCAGTCGACGATCGTCGAAGCCCGTCCCAATCTCGATCTGATTCCCTCGGTCGTCGATCTCGCCGCCGCCGAGGTGGAGCTCGCCGACGTCGAGGATCGCAACCGCATTCTGGCCCGGCGGCTCGCAGGGATTCTTCCGCGCTACGAGTTCGTGCTGCTCGACTGCCCGCCGAGCCTCGGGGTCCTCACCCTGAATGCGCTCTCGATTGCCCGCGAGGTGATCGTGCCGCTGCAGGCCCACTTCCTCGCCCTTCAGGGTGTCGGCAAGCTGCTGGAGACGGTGGGTCTCGTGGCCCGTTCGGTCAATCCCTCGCTGCGGGTGACCGGCGTGGTGCTGTGCATGCACGAGCCCAACATCTCGCACCAGAAGGAAGTGGTCGCAGATCTCGACGCCTTCTTCGAGGCCGCGCGCGGAACAGCCGTGCCGTGGAACACCTGCCGCGTGCTGCGCCCGGCGATCCGCCGCAACATCAAGCTTGCGGAAGCGCCGAGCTTCGGCAAGACGATCTTCGACTACGAACCGTGGTGCCCCGGCGCACTCGACTACCGGGCGCTCGCCGAGCGGCTGGTTGCCGAGTGGGACGCGATGCTGGCGCGGCGCGAGACGGCGGCGAATGCCGAGCCCAAGACGGCCCGCCCGAAGGCGGCGACAGCAAAGCCAACGCGAACTGTGGCGACGGCGGTTGAAGCGACGAGCACCGCAGACGGATCGGGCGGAGCGGCGGGGTGACGCACGCGATTGTGCCGGAACCCGAGTCGGACGCCTCCTCGGAAGACGTGCCAGCAGCATCGATGGATCCGGCCACACTCCGTTGCCGTCGACTGGCGCATCCGTGGCGCATCGTCTTCATTCTCTATCTCCTCGCGCTCACCACCGGGACCCACTGGCCGCGGCTGGTCATCGGTGGCGACGATCTCCAGGTCTCCGACAAGCTGCTCCATGCGGCCGCATTCGGCGTGGCGGCGCTGCTTGCGTGGCATTCGCGGGTGATCCGCTCGCTCCCGCTTCTGTGGGTCATCAGTGTGGGCTGGGCGATCCTCGACGAAATCTCCCAGGGCATTCCCCAGCTCGGCCGCACGGTGAGTGCGCTGGATGCGGTTGCCAGCGCAATCGGCGTGACGCTCGCGGTGCTCTTCCTCTGGAGCGTCGGACCGGTGGGCGGTGCAGCCAGTCGGTTGGCGCACACACGAATGGTCTACAGCATCGACGAGGCCCTCGCGTCGCCTCGGATGCTGGCGCTCTGTGCGCTCTGCGGGGTCATCGGCGCCGCACTCGGTGGGCTCTGCGGCTGGGCGATCTTCTCCTACTTTCAGGATCTGCCCGGTCGGGCCAACCCGGCCCACGGCGTGTTGCTCGGTCTGCTCGGCGGGTCGCTGCTCGGCGGGCACGCGGGGCTCGAAGGCACCCGCAGGCTGATTCTCAAGCGCCGCGGAAGGCCGTGCCATTCGTGTGGAAGCGACGCGAGCAGCGAGGAGTTCGACGACGATGGTCGAGGCACCTGCCGCACCTGCGGCACGGACCTCCATGCCGGCCAGTGGGAGTCGCTTCCGACCATCTCGACGATCTCGTTTCTCCGCCTGATCGCTGCGGCAATTGCAATCACGGTCATCGTCTTCATCGGCAGCTTCGCGCTTCAGACAGTCATCCTCGCCCTGCGCCGCAGCAGCGCCCTCTTCGCCGGCTTCGACTCCGCCTACATGCGACTTCAGGACGACACGCGTCTCGTCGTCGACCTCTTCATCGTCGCGGTCTTCATCCTGATCGGCGTGCGCGTGGTTCGGCGGCTCATGGCCAGATCGTTCGATCACCAGCACGAGCGTTGCGTCGGCTGCGGCTACGACCTGCGGGCGACCGCAATCGAGCGCGGGTGTGGGGTGTGTCCGGAGTGTGGCGTGACGTTTGTGGCGGCCGCGGGGCGCGTGGGACGGGATTGAGATCGGGTGGCGCGTGGCTCCCGGCTCGCGGAGCGAGCCGGAGGGAGCAGCGAAAGAGTGCAGTGGGTTGCACGAGTGAGTACGTGCGCGGGGGTGCTGCACCGTCTCACATCTCGCGCGTGCGCATCCCCTCTCCCGCCAGCGAAGCGCCGCGGGAGAGGGTGGCACCGTGAGCGAGCGAAGCGAGTCGAACGGTGACGGGTGAGGGTCGTCGTTCGTCCCCACGCGGCGCATCGCCTCCTTGGACCGCCGAGCACCAGCTCGGCCAGATCTTCACCTGTGCGCTGCATCGAAGCGCAATCGCAACTGGTCACGTCGTGCGCCAGAGGTTTGTGACATGGAGGTCATGGAGTTCATGGAGTTCATGGAGTTCATGGAGGTCATGGAGAAGCACGCGAGCGAGTGTTGTTGGTGAACGGACACGATTGGCTGTGATGCCGGCATCACGGGGCCGGTGCCGTTCGCACCCTTGCCTCTTCCTCCGTGTTCTCCGTGACCTCCGTGTCACCAACCTCCTGCGCACGACGCCACCACATGCGAATGCGCTTCAGTCCTGCGCACCGGACCATCTGGCCGAGCTGGTGCTCGGCGGTCCAAGAGACGCCGTCCTCGCTTCGCGCATCGCCCCCGCTCCCTCTTCCTCCGTGTTCTCCGTGACCTCCGTGTCACCAACCTCCTGCGCACGACGCCACCACATGCGAATGCGCTTCAGTCCTGCGCACCGGACCATCTTGGCCGAGCTGGTGCTCGGCGGTCCAAGAGACGCCGTCCTCGCTTCGCGCATCGCCCCCGCTCCCTCTTCCTCCGTGTTCTCCGTGACCTCCGTGTCACCAACCTCCTGCGCACGACGCCACCACAT
>Ga0163146_10002502_pt1 | contig 24743 bp, 22 predicted proteins | sample OliLakLV19MP7G1_FD_148648 | JGI IMG/M metagenome (GOLD analysis project Ga0163146, IMG submission 148648) | Freshwater microbial mat bacterial communities from Lake Vanda, McMurdo Dry Valleys, Antarctica - Oligotrophic Lake LV.19.MP7.G1 | ecosystem: Environmental > Aquatic > Freshwater > Lake >...
AACGTAGAGCGAACGTGGACACCCACACCCACACCGACCCACCGCGAACACCGTCCACGCACCAGCTTTGGCAACCCAAGCTTCCAGCCGCAATCGAAACTCGTCGGCGCAGGCGGGCGCGTCGAGACAGGCGTTTGTGTGGAGTGGGCCTTCCCGAGGCCGTCACTCTGGCCAAGAGGCCGTGTGGTTTTTCTCTAGAAAAGTTGACGCCCTTGCGACAGGCTTTCTCGGCAGACACCCAACGATGAAAACTTGAAATCCGGCGCGACGGACCCATCTCGCGCTGATCCATTCTTTTCGAGCCAGCCCATGAGCACCGTTGCCGCCGCCCCCGCTGAATCGTTCAAGTTCGAAGCCGAAGTGCAGCAAGTGCTGCATCTGGTGATCCATTCGCTGTACTCGAACCGTGACATTTTTTTGCGCGAGTTGATTTCCAATGCCTCCGACGCCTGCGACAAATTGAGATTCGAGGCGCTGCAGAATGCCGAGTTGTATGGCGAGCAGACCGAGTTGGTGATTGATCTTGCTGCGGATGGCGAGGCCGGCACCCTAGTGGTTACGGACTCCGGCATCGGCATGAACCGGCAGGAGTTGATCGACAACCTCGGCACCATTGCAAGTTCCGGCACCAAGAAATTCCTCGCCCGTTTGTCAGACGGGCAAAAGGCCGATGCCAACTTGATTGGCCAGTTCGGCGTTGGCTTCTACTCGGCGTTTATTGCCGCTGATCGGGTGACTGTGGAAACCCGCCGCGCGGGCGAAACTGAAGGCTGGCGCTGGGCGTCGGATGGCAGCGGCGAGTACACCATGGAGCCAGTCAGCGACTTGGCCCGCGGCACCCGCATCACCTTACATCTGAAAGACGATGCCAAGGAATATTCGCAGCCGTGGAAACTGCGCTCGCTCATCGAGCAGTGGTCCGACCACATCGCGTTTCCGATCCGCATGCCCAAGCTGGTCGAAGGCAAGCCGACCGCCGAGATGGAAAACGTCAACCAGGCCTCAGCCCTGTGGACGCGACCCAAGGCTGAAATCGAGGACGCCGAATATCAAGCCTTCTACAAGCACGTTAGCCACGATTACGCCGATGCGCTGAGCTGGACGCACAACCGCGTCGAGGGCAATCAGAACTTCACCTCGTTGCTGTATCTGCCGTCGAAAGCGCCGTTTGATTTCCAGCAGAATCGCGACGAGCGCAAAGGCCTACGCCTGTACGTGAAGCGTGTTTTCATCATGGACGCCGCCGAGCAGATGTTGCCGAACTACCTGCGCTTTGTACGCGGCGTGGTTGACTCCGACGACTTGCCATTGAACGTGAGTCGCGAGCTGCTGCAAGGCAATCGTCAGCTCGACAAACTGAAAAGCGCGCTCACCCGCCGCGTGCTTGACTTGCTCGACAAGCTGGCTGGCGAGACCGAGTCAGACCAAGCCGAGCCTGACAAGGCTGAGTCTGACCAGGCTGAGTCTGACAAGGCTGGGACGAACAAGGCTGAGACGAACAAGGTCGTGGCGAACAAGTACGGCGAATTCTGGAAGGCGTTCGGCAGCGTCATCAAGGAAGGTATCGCCGAGGATCATGGCAACCGCGAGCGCCTCGCCAAGCTGTTGCGGGTGGCCTCAACCCGCAGCAGCAGCGCTGACGAGTTGGTGTCGTTGGACGACTACATCGCGCGCATGAAACCCGAGCAGGACGCGATCTACTACCTCACCGCCGATGGCTGGAATGCCGCTCGCCACAACCCGCAACTGGAAGCCCTGAAAGCGCGCGGTGTGGAAGTGCTGCTGATGCATGAGCGCATCGACGAATGGATGATGGGCTATCTGCACGAGTATGCCGGCAAGTCGCTGCGCAATGTTTCCAAAGGCGAGCTCGACTTGGACAAACTCGGAGAGCCGGTCGACAAAGCGCAGCGTGAAGAGGTCAAGAAGGCGGCACAGGGCGTGATCGAGCGCTTGAAGCAGCAGCTGGGCGATCGCGTGGAAGACGTTCGTGTGTCCGAGCGACTGACCACGTCGCCTTCCTGTCTGGTGCTGGCCGAGCATGATATGGCCCTGCACATGCAGCGCTTGTTGAAGGCGGCGGGTCATGAAGCGCCGGGCGGCAAACCGGTGCTGGAAATCAATCCGGCCCATGCTTTACTCAAGCGCTACGAGGCAGAGCCCGACGGTGAACGCAGCGAAGCGCTGGCGTTGTTACTGCTTGAACAAGCGCAGCTGTTGGAAGGCGCGGCGCTGGACGATCCGGCCGGCTTTATCACCCGCATCAACGGCTTGCTGACGGCGGCTTGATTACCCTGCCCGCCACCTGTGGGAGCGCCGGAAGGCGCGAAATCGACGCCACGAGACGTCAGCCATCGCGGCTGCCGCCGCTCCCACAAGCACGCGTTGAGTGCTCCCAGCAGCGCGCTTTTCACTATGTCCCAGCGTACCGACACACACACTCACACAAGGATTCCGCCGCATGAACACGGTCTGCGATCTGCCCGGTGCCAGCCTCAGCCCGGATCTCAGCGGCTTTCCTGACCCGCAAATCGATCTTGCGGTGGACCCCTCCTTGAACAGCGCAGAGCTGGTCTTGGCGGGCGGCTGCTTCTGGTGCACCGAGGCGGTATATCGGCAGCTGGATGGCGTGCTGGATGTCGTCTCCGGCTACGCCGGTGGCAGCGCCGAGACCGCCAACTACAAAGACGTATGCAGCGGTGCCACCGATCATGCGGAAGCGATTGCCATCCGCTATCAACCGGCCAAGATCAGCTTTGGGCAACTGCTGAAGGTGTTTCTCTCGGCGGCGCATGATCCGACTCAGCTCAACCGCCAAGGCAATGATCAGGGTCGGCAATATCGCTCAGCGATTTTTTATGCGGACGATGAGCAGCGCGACGTCGCCAGTGCCTACCTCGATCAATTGGAAGACGAGGCCGCCTTCAGTTCGCCGGTGGTGACCACGTTGGAGCGATTGACCACGTTCTACCCGGCCGAGGCGTATCACCAGGACTATGCCGCGCGCAATCCCGCCCAGCCTTACATCGCGGGTGTCTCGGCACCCAAAGTGGCGAAGGTGCGCAAGCTGTATCCCAGTCGCTTGAAGCCGGCTGGCTAGATCAGCCAATGAGCGAGGCCGTCCCGCACACAGTACGCATTGATATCTGGTTGTGGGCAGCGCGCTTTTTCAAGACGCGCTCGCTGGCCAAACAAGCCATCGAGGGCGGCCGCGTCGAAGTGAACGGACAAACCTGCAAGCCGTCGCGTTTGCTCAGCGCCGGTGACCGCCTGCAGCTCAGGCGTGTCGACGAGTTGTTCGAGATCGAAGTGGTGGCGGCAAGCTGCCGGCGCGGGCCGGCCGTACAAGCGCAAGCGCTGTATCGGGAAGATGCCGAGTCATTGGCAAAGCGACTCGCGCTGCGCGAACAACGGCGCTTGGCCAACGCCGGATTTCAAGCGCCCGCTGGAAAACCGGACAAGCGCGCGCGGCGCTTGATTCAAGCCCTGGGTGACATCGATGCGATGTGACAACGACGCGATGTGACAACCATGCGATGTGACAACGATGCGATGTGACAACGACGCGATGTGACAACCATGCGATGTGACATCGATGCGATGTGGCATTGATCCGATCTGAGGCGCGCGAGTTAGAGTCGCCTCCTTCACATCTGGTTGACTGAGGCTGGCGATGTTTTGGCAAGAACGCGTGCATTGGGTGTGACTGCACTTTTGGCTGCGAGTCTGGCGGCGGCACAAATGCCACGAGTGACGTGGCAACACACTAGCGCACCGCGTGGCGACGGCACCCGCGCCTATTTGTAAGGGCGGCTTGCGTTTCCGGGTCCGTTTCCCATTGAGTTTCCTATCCGTCAGCCCGGATTTAATGCAAAGACAGTGGTGGCTGGCAGCGATGGTGCCTACCTCATCCTTCCCATCAACGGTGGCGGCAGCAGCGAGAACCTGACCTACTTGCTCACGCCCTTTTGGTTCAACAATCGCGGCTGGCAAGTCATGCGGCTGAACGCCAGTGGGCAATTGCTTTGGTCAAAATTCATCGGCGCGAATACGCAGACGACCTCAGCGCTGCCGCTCAGCCCACTCGCATTTGCAGCAGAACCCGCATTGCTGCAAACCCAGCTGACTGCCAGTGGCGGCGTGGCCGTCCTGTCCAACTACGGCCTGCATGTCTTTGACGCTCACGGCACCGGTACCTTCAGCGCCAATGTGGGCGCAACGGCGTGCCGCCTGCCGGTCGATGATTTTTACGGCCCCAGCGTTCAACTGCTCACTGACGAAGACGTTCTGGTGGTGGGCTTTGGCGTCAATGTCAGCCCAAACGTGACCAACTGAATCAGTTCCAACCAGCACAATCCGCTGCCTAATGACGATGTCCCTCTGCCGATTTCGGGCAATGACAAACCGCCGTTGGTCCATATTCGATTCCGAATGATTGTCCGGCCGGCTGACGTTGCCAATGAAACACCGGTGTGGGTGTTGATTGACCGCCCACTTCCGCCATCGTGGCGGTGTCGAACAAGCGGCCGTTGACCATCACCATGTGGGTGTCGGCGCTGGCGCGGATATCTTCCAGCGGGTTGCTGTTCAACACCACCAGGTCGGCGCGCTTGCCAACTTCCAGCGAGCCCAGTTGCTTGCCCAGACCCAGATAGTCCGCACCATCAAACGTCGCCGCGCGCAGCGCTTCGAAAGGGCTGAAGCCGCCTTGCTGCAGCATCCAGATTTCCCAATGCGGGGCCAGGCCCTGCATCTGCCCGTGACCGCCCACCTGGATGCGAACCCCGGCATCACGCAGTTGCTTGACCGCCTTGGCGACTTCGAGGTGGTAGTAGTCCCAGTCGGGCGCGGTTTCGCGGCGGATGGCGATGCCTTCGAGTGTTTCGCGCGGGAAAAAGCGGTTGAGCTTGGCGTCTTCCCAGACGCGGTCGCGGGCGTAGAACCAGCGCTCGCCAGAGAGGCCGCCGTAGCTCACCACCAAGGTTGGCGTATTGCGCACATCGGTGCCTGCCATGAGTTGGATCACGTCGCGATAGAGCGGGGCGATCGGCAGGTTGTGCTCAACGCCGGTGGCACCATCGATCACCATCGTCATGTTGTGAAAGAAGGTTGAGCCGCCTTCTTCGACGACCAGCATTTCCAGTTCGCGGGCGGCCTGATTGATCTGTTGCCGTTGGTCGCGCCGCGGCTGGTTGTAGCTCTTCACCGAGAACGCGCCCAGCGCCTTCATCCGGCGCAGGTGTGAACGCGCATCGTCAAGCGAGTTGATCACGGCTTTGAAATCGCCGTCGGCACCGTACAGGATGGTGCCGGTCGAAAACACCCGCGGCCCGACCATGCGTCCGGCGCGCACCAGCTCCGCCTGCGAAAACACAAACTCGTTGCTGGCCGAAGGATCGTGGGCGGTGGTGATGCCGAAGGCGAGGTTGGCGTAATAGGCCCAGTTGGCCTGCGGAATGACGCCGCCGCCGAAATGGGCAACGTGGGCATGCGCATCGACGATGCCGGGCATGATGGTTTTGCCGCGTGCGTCGATCACCGTGCTGCCATCGGGCACGCGCACGTCGCCGCTGGCACCAACGGCGACGATGCTGTCGCCCTTGATCAACAGCACACCATCCTCGATCACTTCCTCGGTGTTCTCGCTGTCACGCATGGTGATGATGCGCGCGCCGGTAAAGGCTACCGTCGCGTCCGGCGTGTACACCGGCAGACTTAAGCCCAAGGCAATGCCCTTGGCATCTTCGAGCTTTGGCAGGGTTTTGGGTGCGCCTGCGACGAACGCAAAGGTGTCTTGCAACTCGCGGGTGAAGTAACGCTCACCAACCGCCCAGTGCAGGCGCTTTGAATCCGCCGACCAGTGCAGGTAAGAGCCCGCGTCCCGACTGACCTGGGCGACCGGAATCGCCTTGGTGTCCTTGCTCAACTCGATGCTGGCACCCGTTTGCGGCATTGGCGCGACGTAGGCGTTGAACAGTTCGGTGAATGCGACCCAGCGCCCATCGGGGCTGATGCTGACCAGGTTTGGATACTTCAAGTTGAAGACTTCACGCGGCTCTTCACCGGCCAAACCGATGCTCATCAGCTTCTTAGCCAAGCCATCGCCGAGGAAATAGAAGATGCGTGTGCCATCGGCGTTGAACTTCGGGGCCCCGCCACCTTGGGCAATGCGGCGCAATTTGCCGCCAACGCTTGGCAGCAGATACAGCCCGGCATCGGCGGACCACGCGCCGCCGGTCAAGCCGCTGCCACCGCTGCGGGTCAATACGATCTGGCTGCCGTCGGGTGAATACGCTGGGCCGTAGTAATAGCCCTTCGGCAGATCCAGCACGCGCTCGCTGCCACTGGCCAGATCGCGCTCGACAACGCGCACCAGGTCCTGATCGTTCCAACGCGTGTACAACAGCTTGCGACCATCGGCGCTGAAGCTCGGCTGATATTCGAAGTTGGCAGTGTCGGTGGTCAGTCGCTGCGGCTTGCCGCTGGGCAAGGCGCGCGTCCATAGCTGGCCCACGGCATGGAAAACCACCTGTTTACCACCCGGCGCGGTGGCAATGTCGCGCAGCATTTGCGCGGTGAATTGGCCACTCGGCAAGGTCTGTTCGAAGCGCAATGGTTTGGCTACCGCTCGCTCAACGTCGACCTCGAATGGAATCGACTTGGCCTCGCCATTGCTTGCGTCGATTCGCCACAACCCACCTTGCGCCCAAACCACCAGCGCTGAGGCATCCGGCAGCCATTGGAAATTGGGGTACGAACCAAAGATCGCCCACGCCTCTTGCTGGTCGTGATTGAGCCCATCCCACAATGGCCGAGTGATGCCGGACTCAAGGTCCAGCGTATGCAAGACGGTCTTTTCGCGGACACGTTTGACGAAGGCCAGCGACTTGCCATCTGGCGAGGGTTGCGGCCGCACGGCACCGCCGTTGCTGCGAACCACATCGGTGACTTCGCCGGTTTCGCGGTCGAGCCGGCGGATCGCGTAGATCAGTGCATGCGGGTTCTTGTTGTACTGAAATGTTGCTCCGCCACTCATGTCTTCGGAGAAGTACAAATAGCGGCCATCTGGCGACAGCGCAGGTTCGCCCTGGTCTTGCTGATCGTTCTTCTTTTCGGTGAGTTGTAGCCCGTCACCGCCACTGACGTGATACATCCATTGCTCGCCCGCGCCCAGCGAGCGCTCGCTACTGAAGTGCTTGCGCGCGATTAAATATTGGCCGTCGGGTGTCCACGCCGGATTGTTGAGCAAGCGGAAATCTTCCTTACTCACTTGGGTGGCGTCGTTACCATCGACACCGATGCGCCAGATGTTGTTGCCGCCGCCACGATCCGAAGTAAACGCCACCTGCTTGCCATCGGGCGAGAAACGCGGCTGCACGTCGAACGCGCGTCCGCTGGTCAGATTGCGTGCCTTGCCGCCCTTGATCGGCAGCAAATACAGATCGCCCAGCATGTCGAAAACGATGGTCTTGCCATCGGCCGAGACATCCAGATTCATCCAGGTGCCTTCGCTGGTACTAAAGCGGATGGTTTTTTCAACCGCCAGGCTGGATTCGACCTTCCACTCAGGCGGCTTGTCGGCGTCTTCCTTGGCTGCCCACGCCTGCGGCGCCAGCAAGGACAGAGTGAGAGCAAGGATCAAGGGACGCTTCGACATGGCGTGGCTCGTAAGTGCGGAGGGCGAAGACTAGGCGATTGCGCGTGCAAGGTAAAAGATTGCTCGTCGTAGCGAGCGAATCCAGCGCCGACGCGTTGCCAGCTTTGCCGATGACGATGGACAATCGGAAAAGCCTGCTTCCACAAGGTGGGCCGACGGATGCGTTTCACCTGTGGGAGTGGCGGCAGCCGCGAACGCGTTGCCGCTGGGCGAGACAATCGCGGCTGCCGCCGCTCCCACGGGTGCAAACTGATTTTGTACAAATGCTTGATCGCGCGTTGAGGGAGTCTTGCGATGCAATCTGATGCCCACGAAATCTTCCAGAGCCTGCTACTGAAGTACTCGCAAGAGCCTGTCGCCGAGCTGCGCCAAGCCATCGAAGCTCAGCTATGGGCTGACTTCGGTGCCAAACAAGCGGTTCTGGTATTTGACATGTCCGGGTTCTCGTCCTTGTGCAGTCGCTATGGCATCGTCCATTACCTGTCGATGGTACGGCGCATGCAATTGACTGCTGCGCCCATCGTGCAAGCCCATGGCGGGGCGATCATCAAGTTCGAAGCCGACAATGGATTTGCGGTATTTGCCGATGTGCAGTCGGCCTTGCAAGCGGCGCAAGCGCTGAATGCGGCGCTAACTGCAGCCAACGTGAATACCCCTGACGAGTTGGATATTCGTATTGGCTGTGGCATCGATTTTGGTTCTATCCTGCTGATTGACGGGCAGGACTTTTTCGGCGACGCGGTGATCCGCGCGTGCAAGCTGGGAGAGGACATCGCCAAGCCCGGCGAGGTGCTGCTCACTCGCAGTGCGGCCGAGCATCTGCCGGAAGAGTTTGCGTTTGCGTTGGACCCACTTGACCTCACGATTTCGGGCATTCGCATCGAAGCCTTTCAATTGCGCGGCCCACGGGCCTGACCACCCTTACACTTAGGCATTCACGAGCAGCGAGCGCGGGTCAATGAAGAGCAAACAGGAAATCGTCAGCAACTGGCTGCCGCGATACACCGGAGTAGCTTTGGAAGACTTCGGTAAGCACATTTTGCTGACCAACTTTGGCGGCTACCTGGACACATTTGCCAAGCTCACCGGTGCGCCCATCGTCGGCCGTGACCGGCCGATGCCAAGTGCCACGATCGATGGCATCAGCATGATCAACTTCGGCATGGGCAGCGCCAACGCCGCCACGATGATGGATCTGCTTTCGGCCTTGCCGCCTGAAGCGGTGCTGTTTCTTGGCAAGTGCGGCGGCTTGAAGCGCAAGAATCAACTCGGCGACCTGGTATTGCCGATTGCGGCGGTTCGCGGCGAGGGCACATCCAACGATTACTTGATGCCGGAAGTGCCGGCGTTACCGGCGTTCTCGCTGCAACGCGCGGTGTCGACGATGATTCGCGATCTTGAGCACGACTACTGGACCGGCACCGTCTACACCACCAACCGCCGCGTCTGGGAGCACGACGAAGACTTCAAAGACTATTTGCGACGGACCCGCTGCATGGCGATCGATATGGAAACCGCCACTATTTTTTCCGCCGGCTTCGCCAACAGTATTCCGTCAGGCGCGCTGCTGCTGGTGTCCGACCAACCCATGGTGCCGGAAGGCATCAAAACCGAAGCGAGTGATCGCAAGATCACTGACAACTTTGTCGAGTCGCACATCACCATCGGCATCGAAGCACTGAAACTGATCCGTCGCAACGGCAAGTCGGTGAAACATCTGCGGTTTGATGATTGATGCTTTTTTGGGGCCGGGGCCGCGCAGCGGGAGAACGCTGTGCGCGAGGGCAGGGGAGCAACAACTCAGGATTCGCCGAGCGAGCTATCGCCCAGCTTTCGTAGAGCGCAGCTTGCTCCGCTGTTTTGACGGCGCGCGATTGGTTAGACGACAGCGCGACGCGCCGAATTACCAATCACCAACGACCAACGACCAATGACCAATGACCAATGACCAATCGCGACCACTCACCAAACCAGCGTAAAATTGATCACGTCAGGCTCAGCCTTGCCTTCGACCACGCGCGTCGTGCACTCAAAGCGCTGCTTGGCTTCGCGCGGTAGGCCCACATCAAACACCACTTCGCCAGCAATGCTGACTTCGCCGGCGGCGGCGCTTTTCGCACTTGCCTTCATCTGCGCCCGGTTGACCGAATAGGTCTTGCCTTGCGCCTTTTCTTTGAGCGCTTGTTCGCAGGCAGCGACGGAATTGTCTTCCGCGCTGCTGCCGCATGCCGTTAGCGTCGCCAGCATGGCAACGACAATCAGGTATCGCATTGGTCGGACCTCCCAGTCGTCAAACAGGGCGCCGGTTTCGCGGTCATGCGCGAGTTAAATCCATGACCGAATCAACACCCTACACAAGCAAACTAATCCAAATCCTTGCGGAAGTCACCCGCCATTCACCGGTCGCTCGGTCAACGATCGTGGGGACGCGTCAAGCCGAGCGATTCAGCCACGCTTCCATGCCGCCTTCGACGTTGTAGACGTCGCGAAAACCATGCCCGCGAAAGTGCTCGGCGGCCTGCCGGCTGGAGTTTCCGCGCGCGCAAAGGAATGCCAAAGGCGTGCTGGCTGGCAGCTTGGCCAGGCGGTCGTGGCTGTCCTCGTCCAGCACTTCGTGCGGCAACGGAAACGGCAACGCCAAACGCGCTGACTCCGGGCGCACATCGATCACCGTGATGCTGCCCGCGGTAATCCGTTCGCCCAGACGGCCGACATCGAGGTCTTGCACCGCTGGCGGAGCGTTCGGATTGCGAATTGCCAAACCACTGCCGCGCACACCATCCACCCAGTCGATCTCGATGCCTTGCGCGCGCGGCGCGCTGGCGAGATCAAGATGAATGCGGATGCCCGCCGCCTCAGCCACCACTTCGCCACCTTCAATCGGCTTCAATTGGAACTGCGCGTTGAAGCGGGGATCGACGCTCATATGCAAGCCGATGCCGTCTTCCACATCGCTCAATGCGCGCTGAATCGCTGCAGCTGCTGCCGGCGTGATGGTGATGGTGGGCGGGGTGCGGTCCGGTGCAGGCAAACCGAACAATCCGTGCAACTCACCGGCATTCAGCATCGACTCGATGATGTCGCTGCCACCAACCAGTTCGCCACCGACATACAACTGCGGAACGGTTGGCCAACTGCCGTAGACCTTGATGCCTTCGCGAATTTCCGCATCGGCCAACACGTCCACCGTGTGATACCGATCCAGCATGCCTCCCAGAATACCGACCGCCTTGGCCGAGAAGCCGCAGCGCGGCGCGTCCGGTGTGCCCTTCATAAACAACACAACGGGGTGTGCGGCGAGCAGGGTTTCGATGCGTTGGTGCACGGGAGAAGAGAGCGACATTAGGTATCCACAAGATTGGGCGAATAGTTGCCTAGTGTAATTCGGCTGCGTGGTTGGTGTGTCCGACAGGCTGTTACGCCGCCAATTCAACGTTGCGCGCGCTTTTGTGGGCAAGTGGCACGATAGCAGCGCTTGTGCCGCCGGGCATCTTCTCGAGCAAACGCTGTTTGGCTTGGCGGATCACTGAGTAACACTCGCAGCTGCGCTGCTCCAGTCCCTTGCGATCAATCACCGAGATGCGACCGCGGCCGTAGCGAATCAGTCCTGCACTCTGCAATCGACCTGCGCCCGTGGTGACGCCCTCGCGACGCACGCCGAGCAGCAGTGCGATGCGCTCTTGGGTCGCCCGAACCTCAGTTCCGGCAAGCCCGTCGAGGTTAATCAGCAGCCAGCGACACAGCTGCTGCTCTATCGCGTGGTGGCGATTGCAGGCCGAGATCTGGGCGATCTGAGTGAACAGCAACTGCATATAGCCCATCACTGCTTGCATCAGCTTCTCGCATGAGCGCGCCAGCTCAACAACCGCATGAATGCCGACGCGCCAAGCGCTGCCTGCGCTGAGCACTACGCCACTGCATAGCGCCTCGCGGCCGCCCATGAAGGCGCATACCCCGGCCACGCCTTCGTTGCCGACAGCTGCGACCTGGGTGGCGGCACCGTCGCGCATCGATGCCAGCAGCGAGATCACGGCGGTTGCCGGGAAGTAGACGTGACGCAACGGCTCGCCGGCCTGGTGGAGCGTGGCGCCCGCCCTCAGCGTTACCCATTCCATGTGTGGCAGCAGGCGCTCAAAGTCGCTCGGGGAAAGCGCGGCCAGTAGATGATTGACGCTAAGCGGACGGCAGGAACTGCTCACTCTGGGCACCTCAGGGGCACTTGCACTCGACCTGTGTCGCCGGAATCAGCCGGCGGCTGCAGGGTCGTGACCGGTGCGCTCCACGACGGCTCGCAAGTTAAGCGGCAGTCGCGTCGAGGGCTGTGTACAAAGACATACGCTCGCGCACCAAGCGAGTCGGCCGTTCAGATTAGAGGGCGGTTGGGCGGGAGACCATCGCCGTACAGATCGGCAAGTCGCGCCAAGGCGCGTACATCACGCAAGTAAAGGCGACCATTAATGATGGAATGCAGGCCGCGTTTCTCGAGCTTGCGCAAGGTCTTGTTGGTGTGCACCAGCGACAGGCCAAGACCATCGGCGATGTGCTGCTGGGTGAGTGGAAATGCCACGCCATCAGCACCATGATCTGCCTGCAGAGCGGCGGCCCGCTTGTACAAAAGAATCAGCAAGGTGGCAATGCGCTCTTCAGCGCTTCGCCTTCCCACCGAAAGCAGGGTGTCGTCGACCAGTGATTCCTCGATAGCGGTAAGCCAGGTGATGTTGAAACCCATACTCGGCGAGCGTCGATGCAGTTCCCACAATGCGTCGCGCTGAAACACACAGAACACCGCATCGGTAAGCGTATCGATGCCGTGCGCCGCTGCGTCGCCCATCTTCTGCTGCACGCCGATGAAGTCACCTGCGAGCAGAAAGCTCAAGATCTGCCGGCGGCCATCACGCAGCGTCTTGTAGCGAAACGCCCAGCCGCGTAACAGTGTGTACAACGGTGCGTCGTTCTGTCCTTCGTGAATCAGAGTCTGATCGGCACCGAGCCGCACATTGCCGCGCTTGAGTGTCTGTAACAGATGCAACTCTTCAGCCGAGTGATCCAGAAACAGCGGGAGTGCGCGCAGTGGGCATTCTGCACACGTGCTGGCGATGATCGGGATGGGCCGTGAAGGCGGATCAAGCTCGGCGTCTGCGGGGCTGCTCATTGGCCCCCGTAGAGGAAGTTGCGGTAAGCCACGAGTCTAGCAGCTGGTAGCACTTAGGTCGGCCGGGCTGCAAATCCGCCTGCGCGGTTCCAGTGGCCCATCAGAACATGCGGCCGATTCTTGGCCAATCGGGGAGCTATTGGCCTACACATCGTGCAAAAACTGCAAGCGACAGATTCTGCCGAACTGGGCGCCGAATCAGCCGCCGAAACAGCCGCCGAAACAGCCGCCCCCGCTACCGAAGCCTCGCGAGCGCTCTACTGGCAGGGTCATGAAGCCTTGGGCACGCGCGACTGGAACGCCGCACTCGGCCACTTCAAGGCGCTGGAGCAGCAGCCGTCGACAAGCAAGACCGAGCCTGCCGATGCAGCCATCTATTGGCAGGCCTACGCGCTCAGCCAAGCCCGCCGTGGCCGCGAAGCCGCGAGCCAAGTCGCGCGCCTGCGTCAGGCTCACCCCAACAGCGCTTGGCTGGATGACAGCGCAGCGCTTGCGCAGGCCAAGCCGGGAGAACCCGGTCCCGCGAACACAGGCAAAGACGCGGTAGAAGAGCGTGACGCCGATGCCTTGATGGCGCTGGACGCCTTGTTGGTGGGCGGCAGCGAGCGCAGCGTGCCGTTGCTGCAGAAAGTGATGGCAGGCCAGCACAGCGACCACGTCAAGAGCCGTGCCATGTTCGTGCTCAGCCAGCTGGATGCCGGCGCCGCTGATGCCGCGCTGGATGGCGTTCTGGCCGGCAACGGGTCGCCGCAGCTCAAGCAGGAAGCGGTGCGGATGATCGCCCTCGGCGGTCGCAAAGAATCGCTGGACCGGCTGCTGCCGTTGTATCGGAGCCGTCAGGACGCCGCAGTCAAGCGTGCGGTGATCGAGGCGTTTCTGATCGGCGGTCGCGGTGATCTCGTGCAGGCGTCGTTCGAATCCGAAACCGACCCCGAACTGCGGATAACCGCCTTGAACAACCTCGCTGCGATGGGCGAGGGCACCCGTCTGAAAGCTCTCTACGGCCCGCAGCTCCCGCGCGAATAGCGCCGCCAATTACTCCACGCCTACGGCATCGCTGGCGAGCATCAGGCGCTGATCGATGCGGCGCGCAGCGAGGCCGATCCCGAGCTGCAGGTCGAGGCGATTCGCAGCATCGGCATCGGCGGTAGCAAGCAAGCCGGGGCCGCGCTGGTCGAGATGTACCGGCCGGATGCCAGTGAACAGGTACGGCGCGCGGTAATCGAGGGTTTGATGATCGCCAATGCCAATGCCAATGCCATCGACGCGATGCTGCAGCTGTACCGCAAAGAGACCAACCCCGAGCTGCGTCGACAGCAGCTGCACAGCATCACGGTGGCCGATTCGGATGCCGCCATCGAATTGATCGACGCCGCGCTGCAGCGCTGAACGTCCCACCGAATCCTGAAGGAGATCTCCCCCATGTGCCGCTTGTTCGTGCGTCTGGTTTTGCCACTTTGTCTGACTCTGTTCGCAGCCTCCACGCTGGGTGCCCCATCGCTGCGGAATCAGCGCGACACCTTGCCTCAGGGCGACTGGCTGGAGTATCGCGTTCCCTTGCAGGCCGGCCAGCGCCCGCCTTGTTGCTTCCAATGGCAGGGCGGGCAGATCGGCAAACACGGCTGCCGCCTGCAGGACAAACCGGGCGGTTTTGGCACATCGGATGATCAGCCTGCGGCTGCTGTCGGCTCGGCGTTGCGGATACTGCTGCAGCGCAGCGAGCAGGGCTTCGCCCGCATACTGGCGGTGGCCGAACAGTGCCCGGTCGATGCCGGGTCGGCGCAACTGCGTGATATCGGTGAGATCGAAGCGGCAGCGAGCGTCGAGCTACTCGCCCAACGCATCGAGGGTGATGGGCGTCGCGAGCGCAGCGAAGGCTTGCATGCCTTGGCACTGCACGCCGGCCCGCAAGCCGACGAGGCGCTGGAGCGGATGGCCGTCAGCGGCAGCAAAGGCGTGCGCGATGACGCCGTATTCTGGCTGGCGCAGGCGCGCGTTGAGAGCGGCTTCCAGCAAGTACGCCGCCTTCTCGATAGCGCCAGCAAGGACCTAACCGGCCGCCTGGTGTTCGCTCTCAGCGTCAGCCCGGTGCCCGCAGCAAAGCCGGCTTTGCGCGCGATCGCGACCGACCATTTGCACGCCGGTACCCGCAGCGAGGCACTGTTCTGGCTGGCGCAGACGTCCGATCCGCAGGCCGAAGCGATATTGCAGCAAGCGCTGCGCAACGATCCAGATCAAGCCGTACGACGCAAGGCGGTGTTCGCGATTTCGCAGCTCCCCGCCGAGCACACCGTGCCCATTCTGCGCGGCCTGGTCGAGCAGAAGAGCGAGTCCCGCGAACTGCGCAAGGAAGCCTTGTTCTGGCTGGCACAGATCGACGATGCCGCCGTGGTTCCGGTATTTGACGATCTGCTTGGAATCGGGAAGCACTGGCCTCCGACATCGCGCCCTGAACGGGTCGCAAGTCCATACGTCCAAATCGGCCTGCGAATTCCCAAGCGGACAGCCGCATTCCAGTTGGTCGTAATCTGATCCGATGCCCTGCACCGTATCGCCGTCGATGGTCCTTGCTGCGCATCGTCGCGGAGCGTTGTTGTTACTGGGGCTCAAAGCCGTTACGGAAGATCAACGTGGCGTTGCCCAGTGGCGGCAGGCCAACATCGGCCATTAGGGCGAGGTCGAGAGCAGAGATGTTGTAGCGATGGCCGCGATAGAAAACGATGCCATTCATCAATTCCGAGAGCAGGCCTGGCGGCGGCGTGCCTTTGCTGGATGCAGGTGCATTGCTTGATCGAGGTGATTTGGGTGCATCGGCCGAGATCGGCCCGTGGCAACGGATCAGTGGCACTGGCACCCCGTTTTCCCAAACGACCGCAGTAAATTGATCGTGAGCGAGCCGAGGTGAAATGGGCGGCGGAATTGGCTGATTGCTCCAATGATTGATGTTGTTGGTGGTCAAGTCGGGCGGGCTGCCCCACACCTGCAACACCACGGGACCGTTGAACAAGGTGGGCGAGCCGGGCTGCATCCAACGATCAAAGGTTGACCAGAAAGTCGTTGGTGGCACACCCGCACCATTGGCAAACCCGTTGTAGCCCAGCGCGTGTCCGAGTTCGTGCAATGCGACGCTCATCGCATCGGTGAGGTTTTCTGGCACCGGAGCGGTGCGCGCGACGGGATTGGGATCGAACCACAGCTCGCCGCGCAGGTAGGGCTCACTGACGATGATGCGTACGTCCGGCGTGTTGCTGTTGGGATCAGTGCCAGTTCGCAGTTCGGCGGCAGCGCCTTGCTCGAACGTGTTGCGCGCTTGCTCGACGCCCACGAATACCGACGTAAAGCTGGCGCCCCCGAAGGTCGAAATGGCGTTGTTGACCTCGATTTGGATCTCGATACTGCGAGCGGCGCTGATTCCCAACAGGCCAACCCAGCGCTGACCCGCTGCCTGGAAGTGCGAAGTCAGTTGCGCGCGCTCATTCATGGTAAGCCCAGCCGCCGATGGCGCAAACGTCACTGGGAAAACCACTTGCGACGAGGCATCAGCGGCGAGTGCAAGCAGCCCGACGCCGACCAGCCCAACCATTCCCTTCCGACTGCGATGCGACGTCACCGGCCACCTCCGTCCTCTGCATTCACGAAGAGGCTAAGCCAAGACCTTTTCGATTGCCACCACGGCCATGGATTCGGCGGATTGCGCCGTGACCATCTTGTTTACTCGAGGTGACAGTGGGTGGTTGCCGAGAGTCGCGGTTGCAGAGCGCGTTTGCGTACTCAAGCTGCCGGCCGGAGTGCGCTGATATCAAGAGGCAGCAGCGAAGCAAACGCCAGTGCGTTCACCGACGAGGGCAACAGCAACTCGCAGGAGGCGCGGGCAAGGCGAGTGCTGTGTTCGCACCAGTGCAGCAGTTCCATCGCGCCGCAGGCGTCTTCGGTAAGTGCAGTGCAATGCTCGACCCAGTCGCCGTCGTTCAAGTACAGCACACCGCCAATCTGGCGCACCCCACCAAAATGAATATGGCCGCAGATGTGGCCATCAAAGCCGCCCTCTCGGGCCGCAGCGGCGACCGCTGCCTCGTAGCCGCGGATGTAGTGCAAGGCACCGCTGAGCCGCGACTTGGTGATGATCGACAGCGGCAGGTAAGGCAGCTGCAAACGCCGGCGCAGCCCATTCAAATTGCGATTGAGCATCAGCAGCAAGCGATGGCCGCGCTCGCCGACCCATGTCAGCCAGCGCTTGCCGACATGGGCGGCGTCAAACTCATCGCCGTGGCTGACTCGATAACGGCGACCGTCGGCGCCGACATGTTCGGCGTACAAGCGCACTTCAATGCCGGCCAAGCTTTGCCCGACCAGCCCGCGCAGCGGCGCATCGTGATTGCCGGGGATGTAAACGACACGGGTGCCGCGGGCGGCAATCGCGATCAGCTCAGCCAACACGGCGGTGTGGCTGGGCGGCCAATAGCTGCGTTTGGCCAGCGCTTCCAGATCGATGATGTCGCCGACCAGATATAGCGTTTCGCAACGCGTGCGCTGGAGGAAATCGAGCAGATAGTCGGCGCGGCAATCGGGCGTGCCGAGATGGACGTCCGAAATAAAAACCGTGCGAAATCCAAATGTGTTGCGGCCGCTGGTGCTCATACGTGTGCTCCCCGGTGGACACCCGGGAACGTAGATTGCAGGCCTTCAGTCGCGCTGGTATGTCAGTGATGTGAAGGTTTGTTGACGGCGGGTGATTGCAGACCTGTGGGAGCGGCGGAAGCCACGAACGCATTGCCTTTGCGCAGGGCTCTCTCGCGGCTTCCGCCGCTCCCACAGATTCGCGGTTGTCGAATCGGATGTTTGGCGAAAGCTGGGCATCACTCGTTTCAGGCGTGACCTTTAACGCAATCGTGGCAAATCCCAAGCAGCCTGCAGCTCAGCATAGGCAGCGGTTGGCAGCAGCAAAAACCGCGGCTGCCGCTTAACATCCAGCCAATCAATCAAGCTGCGCATGCTGGCCGCATCCATTGCGGTGCAGCCGGCCGTGGGTGAGCCGGGGGCGCGCCACAGGTGGGCGAAGATACAGCTGCCGGCGTTGCTTTCCGCCTGCGGGTTATGGGCGATAACGAAGCCCAGACGATAGAGATCATCGCCCTGCAAATGCAGATCGCGGCGCATGGGTTCGGTGTTGCCTTTGACGGCGGCTTCGCCCACTTCAACGCTGTCGACGATCTGATTGTAAAGCGGTGAGGCGGGCACATCGACGCAGACGTGGCCGGCTTGCATGGGCAGGTAATTCAACGCGGTGCTGACCGCGTCGGCGTAGCCGAACGCAGGGCCAATCGCGAACACGCCTGCCGGTGCGCGGCCGTCGCCTTCGTGCTTTTGCGGGTCCAGCGCTTGCGCGCTGGTCTGCGGCGGATGCAAACCCAATCCCCATGCACTGCCATTGCGACCGAGGCTGACTTCAGCCGCTTCGCCAATCATGAGCCAGTGACCGTCGCGCCGCTCAAATCGATGCAAGGTGCCGCTGCTGGCCTCCCAATTCGCACTGACCACGGTCACCAGTTGTTGCTGATTTTGCCAAACAAACGCTTGCCAAACAAACGCTTGCCAAACAAACCCTTGCCTCTCGAATTCGGGAGGTTGAGAGACGGGCGATAGAGTGACGGGCGCTGCGCCAGCGGGACCAGCCATCAGCATGGCCAATGCGGCGGCCATCACGAACACGCGGATGCTTGGATGCAGCCTCCATTGACGCGTCCATCGATGGCTGCTCGCAGAGCCCCTTTGAATCCAAGTCTTAATCATTCAGTGCTTAACCCGGGAGCAGTTCAAGGCCATCGATCCCGCTCACGCCCAAGCCCGGCGCGTTGCCAATCGAGATTTGTGCATCATTGAAATCGACCCCGCAACGCACCGGATCGAGCAGGCATAGCGAGGGTACATCCAGATCGATTCTGGTAATGACTTGCGCCTTAGCCACTGCCAGATGCGCCGCCGCGGCGACGCCGATGCTGCCTTCCAGCATGCAGCCCATCATGCATTCGACGCCATGCAGTTGGGCGATATCAGCGATCCGAATGGCGTTTGAAATGCCGCCTGATTTCATCAGTTTGATGTTGATGATGTCGGCCGCGCGGCGCTGGATGATCTCGATGACATCCAAAGGCGCGTAGGCACTTTCATCTGCCATCACCGGCGTGTTCACGCGCTCGGTCACGTATTGCAGGCCGGCCAGATCGCTGGCCGGAACCGGTTGCTCGATCAGTTCCAGCACCACGCCGGCGCGCTCCAAGGTGTGCAATGCAAATACGGTCTGCTTGGCGGTCCAGCCCTGGTTGGCATCCAGGCGCAGGCGAGCGCGTCCCGCCACGGCGGCGTGGATGGCTTTGACCCGCTGGATATCGAGATCAATATCCTTGCCCAGCTTGATTTTCAGCGCCGCAAACCCGCGCGCCACTGCCGCTGCCGAGTCGGCCACCATCTTTTCGACGCTATCAATGCTGATGGTGATGTCGGTATGGAGCAGCGGATTGCCGCCGCCCAGCAGTTGATACAACGGCGCCCCGAAGCGCTGCGCCCATAGGTCGTAAAGCGCGATCTCCACCGCCGCCTTGGCACTGCTGTTTTTCGCCAGCGCCGCTTGCACTCGCTGGGTCAGGTGATTGAGGTCGGCAATATCCTCGCCGATCAAACCCGGCGCGATGGGTCCGCGAATCGCAGCGATGATGGAACCGTGGGTGTCGCCCGTAATCACCGCGGTTGCCGGCGCCGCGCCGTAACCCACCCGGCCGTCGTCGGTGTCAATCATCACCACGACGTCCTCCACCGCGTGCACGCTGCGCAGCGCGGTCTTGAACGCGGTCTTCAGCGGCACGCGCAGCATGCCCAAGCGGATGTTGGCGATCTTCATGACTGTGGGGCGTGTTGGAGGTTGTCGGCAAGCGCAGGTGCCGGCCGAATACGTTGGATGCGGGTGATCCGCTCGGTCAGCGGGGTGCCGTCGCTGGCAAGCAAGGGCCGCAGCGGAGTGACCGCAACGCCATTCACGGGGAGTACGCGCGGCTTGCCGTGCGAGTTGCTCACGCTGACGCTGTGCACATCGTGGATCAGCCAGATTTCATGGTCGATTCGGCCAATGACCAGCATCACATGGCCGGGGATGTGGATGAGATCGCCAACGTCAAGGTTCGCCAAGGCCTTTTCGCGATCAGCCCCACTCGAACCTTCTAGGGTGACCCCGTCGAACGCCGGGCTGGCCGCTTGATCGCCGGTGTTTCGTGGCAGCACGATCCCCATACTGCGATAGACCTCGGAGACAAAGCCGCTGCAATCGCGGGCATTGAAGGCGTGACCCCAGCCATAGCGTTCGCCAAGAAAACGAAAGGCCTGACGAATGACATTGGCGGAGGTGTAGCGACGCGGAGCGTCTGCCAGCGGTTCACTGCGGGCGATCAAGGTGGGTGTCAGCCGTAACGAGCCGTCGTGCAAACGCTGCGGCAAATCGACCACCCAATGGGCCAGCGGCAATTGGCCATGAACCGCCTGGTGCAACCGCCATTGCCTTTGCCATGGCAGCCGCACGCCCATGTCCAATCTCAATTCGGAAAGCGCGCCCGCTTGCGGACTGCTGACCGTATGTGCGGTCGCGCCGATCACGGTCAGCGCTGGCGTCCGCCTCGCGTAGGCGAGCACTTCCTCGCGGTCGCCAATGGCAACGGCGGCGGCCTCGATCCATGCTGCGTAACGTTCGGAGACTGCAAACAGCCATTCGCCATCGGCTGACTGATGCAGGACCACCAGCGCATCACCTGGAAACAAGGCGGACTCCTGCACCCGATCAAGATCGTAATCGCCGGGTTGTTTAAATAGCGACAGCCGGGTCGGATAGGTGCGCAGTGCGGCCCGCCGTATGACCAAAGCAAAGCGCGGCGTGACCGGATCAGTGAGCTGCTCCAGGGCAAGGCTCGCGCCGAGTTGCGCTGGCAACGACTCGGCAATGGCGTGGCCGTTGGCGAGGAAGCGCTTTGCTGTCAGCGGCACCGACAGTGACGTTATCCGCGTTCGCACTTCGGCGGCAGGCAATGGGTCTTTGAAGGCGTCGAGCGAGTGAATCGAGGGATCCTGCGAGCGCAGCGACGCATTCAAACGCTCAATCGCGTCGGCTTCAAGCCGAGTGGCGTGTGCATCCTCCGCGCGCTGGATCCAAAAGCTGGGCGTCAGCAGCTCGCTGCGCAGGCCCAGCGGATTGTCGTCCGCTTGCCGAACTTCAGCATGCGCCGCACATGCAAGCGTGATCAGCAGCCAGCCTAGGGTGTAGCGATGCAATAACGTGTTCATCCGCTGTATCCCAACCAAGCCGCGACCTGCTGCAGAAGCGGTGCCAACGCGATGCCCAGCCCCGTGCCAAGCACGTAGCCGAGCATGGCCAGCAGCACGCCCACCGGCGCCAACGCAGGCGCATGCAGCGCCGCCAGCAACGGTGCCGAGGCAACACCGCCAATGTTGGCCAACGAGCACACGCTGCAGGCGAACAAGTCGAAACGAAATAGTTTGGCCATCATCAACATCAGGGCCGCGTGCACGGCGAGAATGCAGAAGCCCGCCAACACGAACAGCGGTGCCGAGGCGAGTCCAGCAAAGGTGCTTTGCGACGCCAATGCCGCGACCACCACCGCCAACAAGGCCGAACCCAATGGCGCTGAGCCGGGCAGACGGGCCAACGGTGTGCGCGCGCACAGCAAGCCGGCGACGGTAACCAGTAGCAAGGTCCATGACGTCGCGCTCAACATGTCGGACTGCGGCAGCTTGCTCGCTGTCCACGTGGCTGCGGAACCTATCAGCAATGCGATGCCCAACCACAGCAGGACGCTGCCAGCATCAGTGGCACGCGTGGGCGCGCCTTCCACGTGGGTAATCGTGCGCGTGGTCCGATCATCCGCACCAATCCAAGCATTGAAGCGTTTTGCATGCGGCGCGGCGGCGAACAACAGCATCACCCACACGGCGTAACAGACCGCGTCAGCGATCAGCACCTGGGTCAAGGCACTGTCGGGCAGCGCAACGGCTTGTTTCACTGCCAACAGATTGGCGGTGCCGCCGATCCAACCACCGCTCAGCGTGGCCAAGGCCAGCGGCGCATCGTCGCCCAACACGCTGCCGAGCGTGGCGTAAACCAGCACAAATGCCAGGAGGATGCTCAGGGTGGCGCAGGCGAACGTCGCCAATAAACGCGGACCGAGCGCGATGATGGCGCGCAGGTCGCAGGTCGCCAGTAGCAAGAACAGCAGCGCCGGCAGCAACTGTTTGGTCAGCAGGGATTGAGTTTGGGTGATCGGCTGATTGACTTGCCACGCGCCGCCAACCGCGAGCGCGGTCACGCACAGGTAGATCAGCACGATGGGCGGCAGGACCTTGAATATTGGCCAGCGAGTCGCGCTTTCCAACGCACTAAAGCCGCCGCAGAGCAGCAGCAAGACAGCTAGGAAAACGGGTGCAGACTCGATCACATTGCTTGGTTCGAAGGGGTCTGAAACATCGAAGACGGTAACGCCGGACTAAGCCGGTGGGAGAAGGCGGCACCCAGCGCCGGATGCGGGTTCGCAAGCAGCGGGATGCTTCGATCTCACAGCGTACCCTCATCCGCCCTGCGCGCAGCTTCTTCCGGAGCGAGAAGAGAAGCCATCTTTGGGTAGTCCGGGAGTTCGACGGCGGTCAATGCGCACTCACCAGCGTCGACATTCTGGACGCCAGCACGCATGGTACACATGCCTTCGGGTCTGCATTTCCCAAGCATCGCATCATCACAGTCACGCCCTCCAATAAGAGTCTTCGGTATGCATGCAATTGGCAAGGTGCCAGCGATGTTCGTGGTAGCTGCATGCTGCGCGACCACGCTGCCGGTCAGTCTGGCTGCGGACCCCGCAGAAGCACCCGCCAGCGTTGGCATGGTCGACATCAGGACACTGCTTGCCGACATCAGCCTCGACATGCGTTACGCCGGCACCGACAACTTTGTCGGTGCACGCATTGATGGCTATGAAGCGCCGCGCTGCTATCTTTTACGAGCCGTTGCCGAGGCGCTGGTCCGCGTCGAACAATCCTTGCGCGCCAAGCAGCAACGCCTGCACATTTTCGACTGCTACCGGCCGCGTCGCGCGGTGGCGCACTTCATGCGTTGGGCGCGCGACCTGCAGGACCAGGCAACAAAGGCCGCGTATTACCCGGCCTTGGATAAATCGGCGCTGGTGCCTGATTACATTGCCGAGCACTCCGGTCACAGCCGCGCCGATACGCTGGATCTCACCTTGCTGCAATGCGCCGCCGACGGCAGCCATTGCGAATCGCTGGATATGGGCACGCCTTACGACTTCTTCGATCCCTCGGCGCATACCGACAGCGCGTCGGTGAGTCAGTCCCAGCACGCGCATCGGCATGCGTTGCGGGCCGCCATGCAGGCGCAGGGATTCCGCAATTACGAACTCGAGTGGTGGCATTACTCGTTGCCCGTTGCCGATGCGCCGGTGCAGAGCTTCGACCTGCCGATTCGCGCCGAGCATTGAAAGTGAAGGCACACACACATGCCACCGAGGTCGCGGTGCTGGGCGCAGGCTTGGTGGGGCTCGCTTGCGCACATCATCTGCGCCAGCGCGGCTACGCGGTGCTGCTGATAGACCCGCGCGGGGCAGGCGGGGAAACCTCGTACGGCAATGCGGGTTCCATTTCGGTCGGCAACGTCATGCCGCAATCGACCCCCGGCATTGTGCTGAAGGGCCTGCGCATGCTGGCCGATCCACTGGCGCCGCTCAAACTCGATCAACCGCAGCGGCCGGGCTACTGGCGCTGGTTGTGGGAGTTCGTCCGCCACGGTCACACCGAGCGTGTATTGCCGATCATTGATGCCTTGCACGCGATCAACCACGCCAGCCGGCATGCATGGCTGGACTGGGCTGCGGCCATAGCCGCCGATGACTTGCTTGCACCTAGCGGCTATTTACAGGTGTATGAGCACGAAAAAACCTTCAGCGCAGGCGCATTTGAGCGCGCGCAAATGCAGCGGCTGGGGGTGAGTTTTGAAGTGCTGGAACGCGGCGGCATTGCCGAGCTGGAACCGCGGCTCGGCTCAGGTTTCAACTTCGCGACCTTCCAACCCGCGGCGCTGGCGATGCGCGATCCCGGCGGCTTCTGCCAGCGCGCGGCCAGTCATCTGGCGACACAGCAGGTGCCGCTGTTGCCATTGAGAGTGAGCGCGATTGCACACGCGCCGCTTGGCTATCGATTGAGCGCGGGCGCGGAGTTGGTTGACTGCGAGAAGCTGGTGGTCTGCGCTGGCGCATGGAGCACGCGTCTGCTGGCAGGCTTCAATCTGCGGGTGCCGATCGTGCCCGCGCGCGGCTATCACCTGATGTTCAACGCGCAACCCGTCCCGCTGCAACGACCGACGCTATGGTCCGAGCGATATATGGTGGTGTCGCCCATGGCGGCCGGTGTGCGCATGACCAGCATCAAGGAGTTGACCCGGCTCGACAGCGATCCACATTACCCGCTGATCCATCGGTTGCGGCCTGAGCTTGCGCGCCTGTTCCCGAGCATTCAAAGCGATCCGATCAGTCAATGGGCAGGCTATCGGCCGTGCACACCCGACTCGCTGCCGATCATTGATCGCTTGCCCGGCGAGTCCATCTATCTGGCCGCCGGGCACGGCCACTTGGGTCTGACCCAATCGGCGATCAGCGGCCGCTTGATAAGCGAAATGCTCGCCGGGGAAACCCCGATTTTGGACGTGAGACCGTATCGCTTGGGGCGATTTGCGAGTTGACGGGGAATCCGCGTTTGCGGCTGGGCGACGCAGGCGTGACTGGAAGGGCATTGTCCACTTGGCCTGTGGCCGACCTGTGTATGTTTGGGAGCGGCGGAAGCTGCGAAGTTTCTACCTTTTTGCAAAACCCATCG
>Ga0163146_10002515_pt1 | contig 24646 bp, 21 predicted proteins | sample OliLakLV19MP7G1_FD_148648 | JGI IMG/M metagenome (GOLD analysis project Ga0163146, IMG submission 148648) | Freshwater microbial mat bacterial communities from Lake Vanda, McMurdo Dry Valleys, Antarctica - Oligotrophic Lake LV.19.MP7.G1 | ecosystem: Environmental > Aquatic > Freshwater > Lake >...
TCATCAGGGCGGGTTACTCGGGTGGGCCGCCGTCGAGTTCTTCGGGGGTTGGCTGGTCCCAGGCCTCGTGGACGTCGGGGAGCATGGCGTTGGGAACGTGGACCGGGTGGTGCTGCTCGTCGGGATGGATGGCGGGGATGACGAAGCGTGCGTCGCCGACGAACAGTTCGTAGTTGCCGTAGGGCACGCCGGGAATCTCGAACTTGCCCTCCTCGTCGGTGTGGCTCTCGACCTCGAGGGAGTCGCCGGTGAGTTTGAAGTCGCGGCCGGCGTAGATCGAAAGCCCGGCCTCGGTGAAGAGCAGGAAGGCGACCTTGGCGTCGCGCCGGATCACCAAGGTGTTGTGGTGGTCGGGCTGGTCGCTGCGGGTGCGAGCGACGCGGGCTTCCTGGCGGGATTCGAACTTGGTTTCGGGCATGTTGGCACCTGGGAGCAATTCACTGCCGGGGGGGTCAAACGAAGCGAGAAGTCACCACAGAAGCACAGAGAGCACAAAGGAAGGCGGGGGAGCGGGGGTGAGCCGGCCTCAACACCCGTAGATCTCCTTGAGTTTTCCCTCGGTGATGGGCCCGGCGATGCCGTCGGGTTCCAGCCCGTGCTTGAGTTGGAACTCGACGGTCGCGCCCCTGGTGATGGGGCCGACGATGCCGTCGACCTCGCCCGAGTCGTGGGCGAGGTTGTTGAGGCGAGCTTGCGCGCCGCGGACGGTCTCAACGGGGGGGAGCCCGCCGATCTTGAGGTCCCAGACGTAACGGCGTTCGACGGGTTCATCCTCGGCGAAGAGGGTGAGGGTGCCGGACTTGGCCTTGGGCTCGATGGGCTGCTCGAGGATGCCCTCAGAGTCGAGCTCGCCCTCGGTGATGTCCGGGCCGATCTTGAGTTTGTAGCGCAGGCCGATGAGGGGGTCGCCGGCGTAGTCCTGGAAGGCGATGCGGAGGTAGGTGGTGGAGCCGTGCTTCTTGTACTTGTGCTTCTGATCGACGGGGGCGTCGTCCTTCTTCTCGCCCTTCTCGGGGAGGAAGACGTCATCGCCGGGATAGATGGTGTTGGGATCGGGGCGGAGGTCGCGGTACGCGGCGTTCTCGGGGGCGTCGTAGATGGTCTTCCAGGAGGCGAAGCCGTGCTTGCTGGCGATGGAGGAGAGGCAGTCACCGGCCTGGACGATGTAGGTGGGCATGTGGGGCTCGGGGAGGCGACGGGGGGTCGGAGCGACGGAGCGACGAAGGCAAAGAGTTGAAGTGACACCGGTTGGGAGCGAGAGGACGGGTCAGGCTTTCTCCCAAGCCTTGTCGTCGAGTTTGGGGAAACGGACCTGAGTGGAGCCCGCGGGCAGGCCTTCGAGGCGGGCGTGCCCGTTGCGGTCGAGAGTGCCCTTGTAGACCCGATCGTCCGAGGTGGTCACCGAGAAGGCCTCGCCAGAGACCGGCTTGCCGTCGTCGTCGACCAGGTCGATCTCAATCCAATGGGTTTCCTTGGGGTCGGCGGTGCCGGCGGGTGGGGGCTGGAAAGGTTGAGCCGGACTGGTGCCGTACTTGCCAGTCTTGGAGGTCTTCTGGGCGGCTTTGGCCTCCTCGACCTCGCCCGGATCGGCGGTATCGGCTTCGAGGGCTTCGGTGGGCGCGGCCGGGGCGACCGGCGTGCCAGCGGAGCCGGTTTTCTTCTCCATGGAGGAACCCCTTTGCGCACGGGCGACCGGGTGGAGGATACTCGGGGTTGAGGGCGGCGCATAGGGGGGCACGGCCGTGTGCAGGAGCACGCGGGGGGTCGCCCCAGATCACGCCGCAGGTTTGGAGTTTGAAAAGTGGAAGCGTGGGAGACGGGAGAACGGGATCGACCCGGACCTTCGCCGAGCCTCAGACGGATCATCTTTGCGACTCGGGCTTGTCACCGATCGTGGCTCTGCACGATCGGTGCGGGTTGGCCGGTCGTGGCCGAGGCACCGATCGCTCAAAGCAGCGATCGGTGGCACGACGACGCCCGAGTTCCATCACGAGTTCGTATCAGACCCGCCGTCCGGGGCCGCGGGGGAGTGGTCAGCATCCGTACGCAGACTTGAGTTCCGCGAGTGTCGCGTGGTCGGGCTTGCCGGTCACCTCGATCTTCCGGGCTTGCTGAAAGGCCTTGATTGCGGCCTGGGTGAGCGGGCCCATCAGGTTGTCGATGGGGCCGGGGGTGAAGCCCAGGTTGGTCAGGCGTGCCTGGAGGCCCGCGACGGTGTCGAGCGGGTCGAGATGGCCCAGTTTGAAGACATAGTCCTCGAGGGCGTCGGAAGGGCCCACGCGGACGCGGACCTCGGTGGCGGCCGGCGGGATAGTGTGGTCGAGCAGGCCATCGGAGTCGGTTTTGGCGTTGGATTTGATGCCGTCGATCTGGACGATGCAGGGCAGGTCGGCCCGTGGCTCGCCGTTGTCGAGGAACCTGACCTTAAGGCGGGCGGGGATGGTCTTGACCTTGAAGGGGTGGTAAGAACCGGTGGCGCGGTTCTCCTGCCGCAGCGCACGGGCGGGCAGGTGGAGCAGGTCGCCCGGAGCGAGGACCTCCTGCGCGTCGTGGTCGTGGTCACGGAGCTTTGTGTTCTCGGAGAGCTTGAAGACGATGGCGGGGTCGAGCCCGGCCTTGGCGCACACGGAAACGGTGCAGTCGCCGGGAACGACCTTGTGGGTGCTGGGCTGGGCGGTTGTGGCGACGGGCACGGGGGTCTCCGGTCGTGGCGGACAGACTGTGTGGCGGACGGGAGTGGCGGAGCGCCGGGTGGCGTGGTTGCGGCTGTGAGCGGCCACGCCCTGGGTGGTGAAGCCGTTACGACGACAGGTCGGTGTTCCAGTCGAAGTCGGCCTCGAAGTGCCAGCCGTAGTTGCCGAGTTTGTACTTGGTGGATTTGGTAAGGGCCTCGGCCAGACCTTGCCTGAGAGAGACCTTCCACTCGACGTGGACGGTCTTGTTCATGACCTTCGAGTAGGAGTCGATGTCGTACACCTTGTCGTGGTTCTCGAACCGGACGGATGACCCCTTGAGACGGTCCTCAACGTGACCTTTGTCGAGCAGGATGTCTTTGCTGCCGGCGGCGGCGGCGGCGCGGACTGACTTGATGTTGGTGTCGGGCAGGTCGGCGTAGATGTTGGTGGAAAGCGGGAAGCCAGCCGAGTCCACGCCGCCGGTGGGAAGATGGTCAAGGGTCCGCCGCAAGCCCGCGAGCCAGCACAGGATGCGGACCGGATGGTAGTGGTGAGAGACCGCACCGGCAGGCAGAAATGTCTGCTTAGCCTTGTGTACGCCGGTGTTCTTGTAGACCTCGGCCCACCACTTGAGATCACCGACCATCTTCTTGGTGGACTTCTTGGCGTCGGCGTCGAGTCCCCAGTCCTTGGCTCGCTTGTCGATGACCTTGTCGAAGTCGGCGGACCACTCGCTGACGTGCTTGGCGACGACCTTGGAGAGGGTGTTATTGAGCGCGGGGGTGAGCTCCTTGGTCCAGGCGCTGGCATCCTGCTGCTGTGGGTCGGCCTTGTCCGCGTTGGCCGCGGCGGCCTTGTAGGCGGCGGTATCGGCGGGCAGGATGCCGGTGATCTTCTCGAGGCGGGCGACGAACTCGTCGGCGTAGACATTGGCGTTGGGGTCCTCGATCGTCCAGGCTTTGTGCAGGGCCGGGTCCGGGTGGAAGAGCTGGAGCAGGTTGGAGGATGAGAAGACCTCGAAGTGGAGCAGGTTGTGCTTGGCGGCGTCGTAGACGCCCGCCTTGGCGGCGGTGGCGGTCGCGGGGCGTGCGGCGAAGGGGTTGTGCTTCCCGATGACGCCGATGATCTCACCGGCCTTGACGGGGATGGCAACGCCTGACAGGTTGAGGGCTGCTGTGCCCGGGTGGGTCAGGTCGGCGAATCGCTGGGGGTCGCGGTTGTACAGCTTTTCGAGCCACTCGAACTGGTATTCGAGCGGGGCCAGGTGCATATACAGAGAGAAGTACCGGATCGGGATCGGGACCAGGTCTTTTTTCACATGGGTGCGGCTGTCAAGCAGGTCGACCAGGCCAGGGTCCTCGTGCAGGATGAGCACGAAGTTGGCGCTCCCGAAATCATTCGACTTCTCGTCCTTTACGTTCTTGGTGACTCGCGCCCCCACGACCCAGCCGTCGTGGACGGCCCGCACGGCTTGTCCCGCGGCGCCGAAGAGGTGGATGCCGTCGTGCCACGTGTAGCGGCGCGAGATGGGGTAGAACCCGCTGCCCCCGCTGAGGTTGTTGGCGACGAGTTTTTTGGCCTGTGGAATGGCCTTGGTCGTGTCATTGGGGATGAACGCGGCGGCGTTGCCGCCATCGGGATTGATCGGCCAGCAGAAGCCCTTACCGTCCTTCCGCGGCTTGTCCTCGTGGTGCATGATCCAGTACTCGAGGTCCCAACCAGGGCAGGCGGGCTTGCCGTGCTGGAAGTGAGCCTGGACGTGCAGGTTCGAGATGGAGTGTTTGTCCTGCAGATACTTGACGACCTGGGGAAACACTCGGCGCTGGAAGTCGGAGGGTCGCCCGTCGGTCCCCGTCTTGTACTGGCCCTTGGGATTCCAGAACTCGCGTAGCGAGCCGAAGTGCGATATGGATACACCCATCTCGTTCTGGCCGGCGCCGGTGTGGTGCGAGTTAACCGTCTCGGCCTGGGTCCGCATCGCGTAGTCGAACCCGCCGTCGGTGTGCGCGTCGTAGCCGATGTCGTAGTGGTACGCGTAGCCTGGCCATTCCTTTCCCTCTTTGTCCTTGGTGGCGGGGTCGTCGTCGCCGGTGAAGAACTTGGCGGTCTGGATGCAAGACTTGGGAACGCCGGCGTCGGCGCCCTTGGCGTCGAACTTTTCGGTGCCCTTGGGCGCGCCGGCGTGGTGGTGGATGAGGACTTTGCGGATCGCCCACTTGTCACGCGTCTGGTACGACGCGCCGGCCCGCGTAGGCAGGTGGCTCACAAGGTCCACGATGCGGAGCGAGCCCACGGTCTCAAATGTCAGGGTGGGAAACTGATCTGGGTATGGCATCGGGTGGGCCTGCGGAAGGATCTGACGGGGTCGGGGCGAAGCAGCACGAAGTCAGTGGATCAGGAGGGACAGCTACGCGCTAAACCACGCGTGCCCGCCCGGACGGATGTCGATGGTGTTGAGCTGGTTGCGGGCGACCAAAGCGACGTTTGCGTGACGCTGATCGGCGAGCGGCGTGTTGGGCGGAACTTCAGGAGTCGAGTCGTCGGGCGACATGTCGGGGGGGTCGGCCTCCGACCCGCTCAGCCCGCCGGAAGTATGGATCGGGTCTTCTTCCGGAGTGGGAATGTATACGCGGTCGCCGGATCTGACGCTCTCGGGGTTGGCCCGGAGGCGTCGCAGCTCGGCATTCTCCGGGGCGTCATAGATCGTCCGAGCGCCGGCCAGTTCATTTTGCATTGCCAGACCCGCGAGGGTTTGGCCAGGTGACATTGTGAGGTGGAATCCCATGCGAGGCGGCTCCTGCGTTGAGACCGGTGAGGCCGACAACGGCGACGGGCGAGGACCTGGCTAAGCGGGTTCCCAGACTTCCTTGTCCAGGTCGGGGAAAGTGATGTCGTAGGAGCCTTCCGGGATGCCCTCGACCTTGCCCTTGCCGTCGGGCCCGGTGGTGCCGCCGGCGGTTTTGCCGTCGGCGGCGGTGATGCGGAATCGCATGCCGCGGACGGGGGCGCCATGGTCGTCCTTGAGTTCGACGCCGATCCACGAGAGCGGCTGGCCCGGGGCCGCGTCGGCGGGGGTGATGGGTTGGGCCTGGGTCGCGCCGTACTTTCCGGTCTTCGAGGCCTTCTGGGCGGCTTTGGCCTGCTCGACCTGACCAGGATCGGCGTTGTCGGCCTCGAGCGCGTCTGTGGGCGCGGCGGGGCCGACGACGGAGCCAGCGGTGCCGGTTTTCTTTTGCATGGTGAAACCCCCGAAGGCCGAGCGCGGCGAGGCGAACCACGCTTCCACTATACTTGAACCGTCCAGTTGCGCCGAGGGCTGAAGGAGCCCGTACAACGCCCCGATCGTCGGGTGCGACAGCCGCCCGGCGTCGGGCAGATACGGGGTGCGAATGTCCACAGCCACGGGAACCCAGGCGAGCGCGTCGGGCGGCGCGCCCCTTGCCAGCGTCCTGCTCAAGCCCGATGACGATGACCCCCGCCTGGCCTACGCCAAGTGGTGCGATGCGCAGTTGCTCACGCCTTCCACGACCGCGCGGGGCGTGTTCATCCGCAACCAGATCGCTCGTCTGAATCGGCGGAACACAGGCACGCTGCCCGAGCTGCGCAAGCTGGCGGCCGAGGCCAACAACGCGCGAGCAGAGCACGGCGATGCATGGGATCAGCCGTTGCGCTCGCTTGCGTCGTCGGTCGAGTATGACCGGGGGTTTGTGGAGTTGGTCCGCATGTCGGCGTCGGCGTTCCGGGATAAGGCAGTCGCAATTCGCAAACTGGCGCCGGTGCGGCATCTTGATCTGACCGGCGTGGTCGAGGCCGGGCCGGGATTCCTGGCGTCGGAGGTGCTCGCGGGCGTGCGATCGCTCTCGATGGATCGGTGTGGCCTGACGGATCGTGAGATCGCCGATTTGGCCGGCTCGCCGCATGTGGGCGAGCTGCGGTGGCTCTCGATCGGTGACAACCTGCTGACGGTCAAGTCGGGCGAGGCGATGGCCAGTTCCAAGAATCTGGGCAAGCTGGTCTATGCCGGGTTCCTGGGCAATCCGTATGACCCGACGAACCGGTACAGCCACGACGGCGAGATCGTGGGCTCGATCTGGCTGCCGATCGAGGGCAAACGACTCGAGGCCAAGCACCGCGGGCCGATCGCGTGGCTGCACTGGGTGGGGCACACGTCGGCGGAGCTGATCCCGGATCGGTTCAGGGTGTGATGGTTGTGGCTCACGTCCACGCGAGGGGCGGGCCGTAGTCAAAGGTCAGGCCCGCGAGGTGGACCTGCCAGCCGGGTGCGACAAAGGTAACCGAGCCTGGCGTGTTGTTGCTATCGACGACCTTGGCGTTTAGGTCGTTGAGGTCGGCGAAGCCGTTTTTCATGCGGCGTGCGGTGATGAGCGCGTCGGAGACCTGGCTGGCCGCGAGCGTCCCCAAGCCCTTGGCGAGCAGGTGCTTGGAGAGCTCGAGCGCGGGCATGGTGTTGATGTTTGTGTTGGGGTGGGCATCATCGAACCAGCCGTTGGCTTCGGCGATGGTGACGCCCGCGTAGATGAAGCCGGGCAGCACGGCCGAGTAAGGCAGCCAGGCAAAGAACTCGTCGGTGGGGCTACCGGCGGTCACGCGGGCGGGTCGGCCCGGATACATGGTGGCGGCCGCGCCCAGCACACGGATGCGGTTGTCAGCCGTCTGCATCCCGACGTGGCGCCCGAAGGCCTCCAGCTCGACCATGGTCTCATCGACCATGGTCTTGGGCACGCCCAGTTCGGCGGCGTTGTCGAAGCCAACGCAGAAGAACACGCGATCGAAGTGAGTGGTGTCGGCGTGGTCGCCGGTTATCTTGGCGTGGGCACCGGAGTACCAGCCCGAATAGGGAAAGCCCTTGGTGGTGATGGCGGTCGAGTTCTCGTCGTAGTCCATCGTGGTGGCGGCGTTGACGGGATCGCCGCTCTTGGCCTCGACCACCGCGCCGTCTTTCGGATTTCCGGTGCCGGTGACTTTCTCGAGCAGAGTGCCGTTGGCGAAGCGCCAGCGCTGGGAGGCGGGGTAGAGCGGGACGTTGAGCTTGGTGGGCAGCAGCTTGGCATCGCGGACGCCCGACTCATCGGGGTTCATGGTCCGGCCCGGATTGCCGATGCTCTTGGCCGTCTTGAGCACCGTGTCGTTTCGCGGGAGGTTGAACGAGCGGTGCAACGATGTGGCGGGTGCTCGGTTTCCGTTGCCGGGCAGGGTGTTGGGATACCAGTCGAGATAGCAGCCGACATCCTCGGCGCGTTCGACCATGTTGAGCCCGATGCCGCCCGCGCCGAAGACGCAGATGCGATCGGTGGGCTTCCAGCGTGTGGAGATGCACAGGGCCTCGGGCCCGGTGACCATCACGCGGTTCTTGGTGCCGTCGTCCCAGTCATAGGGCGGCCTCCAGAGCCGGCTGAGCGCTTCATCGGTCGTGCGCAGCGCCACCTCGTTTTGTGGCCGACCCACGCCGGTGCAGATGTCGATCTTGTGGGCGTAGAGCAGGCTGCACTCGCCCGTGGGGTTGACCAGCACCAGGCGATACGCGGGAAATCCGACCGGATAGTCGAGCGCGAGCAGGCCTTTGAGGGACCCCACCACCAGGCCTTCCTTCTCGAGTTTGTCGAGCAGTTCGGGCTTGATGACCGCTCCGCCGCCGCCGGGCAGTTGCGGCTGGATGATCGGCACCCACGCCGTGTGGGTGGTGATCTTGGCTTGCTTGATCATCGCGTCCATCTGCTCGTGCGTGATGGCGGAGAAGTCCTGGGAGTGCATGCCCGAGCGAATGGTGCGGGCGCCGGGCATGGGCTTTTTGGCGAAGCCGGGGAGGCAGAGCAGGTGCGGGGGCTGGCCCATGCCGTGTGCGTGATAGGTCTCCCAAGGATCGGGCAGGCCCACGAGATGGATCTTGAGCCGTTCGGCTGGCTCCTTGGGATGGGCCAGGCGTGGCGCGGCCGCCGGTGATTGCAGCAGCGTGGCCAGGTTGACCGCGCTGGCGGCGCCGCGCCCAATCACAACATAAAAGCCCTCGGGCGGCTGCGAGGCGACCGTGTTGTTGTAGCTGGCCGACGCCACGCCGGGCGTGCCCAAGCTCGCGGAGACGGTGGTCTTCAGGGTGCTCACGCGGCTCTCCTGCAGGTCGTCGGCCAGACGGGGTACGTGAAGGGTGCTCGTGTCATGGCGGGGTGCTCGTCTGGCCGGACTCTTCCGGCGGGAACTCGCACTGCTCGTCATGCTGGGAACGGATGGCCTCGACGGTTGCCTCGTCGGGCAGTCCGGTGGGTTCCAGATCGAAGGTGATCTGGAAGTTTCGGATCGCGCCGGATGTTTTGGCGTTCATCTCGCCCGTGGCCTCGCCGCAGTCGAACCCCAGGTTGGTCAGGCGTTTCTGAATCCCCGAGATCTCGTCGTGAGGGTCCATGTGGCCGAGAAGGAGCTCGAACTCGCTCTTCTCGGGCCCGATGATGATGGTGCAGGAGCGGGCTTTGGGGGGGACGAACTCGTTGAGCAGGCCCGTGGCATCGGTCGTGCCCTTCCTGACCTGACCCTCAATCTTGATGGTGTAGTCCTGGTTGGCGCGCTCGGTCTGGCCGTTGAACAGCCGCAAAAAGAGGGTGGCGGGGATGCCCTTGCGCCGGAAGGTGTGGCGCTGCGTGGCGGGCTTGCTCACTTCCTTGGGTCGTTTGTCGGGGATGGTGATTGGGTCACCGGGCATGAGGGCGTTCATGTTCTCGCGCCGCTTCTTGAGCTCGGCATTGGCGGGGTCGTCCCAGATGGTCACGGCGAAGTGCCCGTGGCGCTCGGAGAGCGAGATGACGCTGTCCCCCTGCTTGACCTCGTGGCGGATCGGCACGTTACAGCTCCTCCCACGCACCCTGGTCCAGGCGCGGGAAGGTGATCTTGCAATCGCCGGGCTCAAAGCCCTGGACGCGCCCGACGCCATTCTGGTCCGTTGAGCCGCGGTAAACGCGTCCGTCGGGAACGGTGATCTCGTAGAGCTCGCCGGTCACGGGCTTGTCGTCCATGCCAACCAGTTCGAGCTCGATCCAGGTGAGTTCCTTGCCCTTCCATTCCGTGGGGTTTGGGGGCGGCACGAACGGCTGCATGGGGGTTGAGCCGTACTTGCCTTGTTTGGAGGTCTTGGCGACGGCTTTGGCCTCCTCGACCTGGCCGGGGTCGGCGTTGTCGGCTTCGAGCGCTTCGGTGGGAGCGGCGGGGGCGACGATGGCGGGTGCGGTGCCGGTTTTTTTCTCCATCCAGAGTCCTCCTCGCCGAAGGTCGCCGGGCGCGGGCCCGGCGCGAGTTGCGAGCGGTCAGTTGATCGCCACCGTGCCGGCACCGAGCGAGATCTTGACCTGGCCGGTGACTTCGACGTTGGTGCCCATCATCTCGAAGTCGCCGCTGGGGCATTCCATCAGGATGCCAGCACTCGCCGACTTGGCGATGAAGTCGGTTTGTGCCTTGAGGAAGATCTGGCCCTGAAGGCACTTGACCTGCACGTCCTCACCGGCCTCAAGCTCGATCTTGCCCGTGGTCTTGATCTTGATCCCGTCGGCGTTGATCGCGATCCAGCTCTCGCCCACATACAGCGTGATGTTGGTGTCGGCCTCGAGGGCGATGTGGTCGGCCTTGAGGTATCGCTGCTCGGTGACCTTGGTCGAGTGGTTCTTGGCGAACTCCTCGATCACGTCGTCGACGACCTTCAGCGAGCGAGAGCCCGTGGTCTCCAGCGCCTCCTTGCCCTTGACCAGCAGGTTGCGGTCCCCGCCGATCTCCTCGTGGTGGTGGCGGGTGATCTTCTCGTGGCGGTCGTTCTCGACCCACTCGAACTTGTCGTTCTTGACGATCAGGTGGCGGTCGTACCCGATCCACTCGAAGCGGTCGGAGAGGATGCGGATGTCCAGGTTCTTCTGCCCGTGCATGAAGATCTGCTCCTCGCCCGCCTTGTCCTCGAAGCGCAACTCATTGAACCCTTCGCCGCCCTTGGACGAGTTGGTCTTCATCGTCGAGACCGTCTTGAACGCCGGCAGCTCATACGGCGGCTTGTTCACCGCGTTGTACACGCGCCCGGTGATGAGGGGGCGGTCCGGGTCGCCATCCATGAACGAGACGATGACCTCCTGCCCCACGCGGGGGATGTTGATCATGCCCCAGGACTTGCCGGCCCAGGCCTGGCTGACGCGGACCCAGGCCGACGCGTTCTCGAGCTTGGCGATGCCCTTGGCCGCGTCGGCCGAGTCGCCCACCCAGCGGTCCCAGTGGAAGTCGACCTTGACGCGCCCGTGCTCGTCGGGGTCGATCTCCTCGCCGGGCTTGCCGACGACGATCGCGGTCTGCGGCCCGGGGATCACGGGTTTGGGGGTGATGCGCGACGGCTTGAAGAACGTGTCCTTGGGGATCGCGCGGAACCGGCAGACGAACATATCCTCGTCCTGCTTGTCGCCGCCGGACTGGAACAGGTCCTGCACGACTCGGATGGAGCACGAGGTGACCAGGTACTCGCGATCCTGGCTGTCGCGCAGCGCGCTGGTGGGGTCGGTGAGCTTGAACGTGCAGCCGGCCTGCATCATGCGGACGTCGCACTCCCCGGTGATAACCTCGCTGCGGGCGTGGAGTTCCTGCAGGCGGACCTTGGACAGCGTCTCACCCTGCGCGAACTCCTCGTACTCAGCCGGGAACTCGAACTGCTCGAACTCCGACAGGTCGTGCCCCTTGGGCGCCGAGAGTTGGGCCGAGATGTCGGTGGTCGGGGTCTTGAAGTTGAAGTCCTTGACCACGAACCCGCCCGACTGGGCCTCCATCTCGACCTCCCACGACCGGATGTGCTCCACGTCGCGGTTGAGGTTCTCGGCGGGCGGATAGAACGGGAGCTCGGCGTGCCCGGTGAGCGGGTCGTGCGACGATGGGGCGTCGGCCAGCACGAGCGTGTGCTTGCCGTCCTCGTGCGTGAAGTAGTAGTAGATGCCCTCCTGCTCCTGGATGCGGGACAGGAAATCGAAGACGCTCTCGCGATACTGCACGCAGTTCTCCCACGGGAGATACGCCCCGGCCAGACGCCCGTGGTTGAACTCCGTGGAGATGTGCAGGCGGCACAGCATGGCCGCGATGTCCGGCACCGTCATGTTCTGGAAGATCCGGCAATCGGTGTGACGCGTCAGGAACCAGAGCCAGGGCACGACCTCGGCCCGGTACTCGGTCAGCGCGCCGCCCGTCGAGCCCTGCCAGATCCGGGCGATCAGACCGTTGATGTACCGCGGCGGCTGTTCCTTGCCCCGGGCGATGCGGATCGTGACGTTGGCCCCGAGCATCGCGTTCAGGTCAATCTCGCCCATCTCCGAGACCATGTCCACGTCATACGAGAACGGACGCCCCAGCACATCGTTGCCCGAGACCGAGCGAACCAGCAGCGCATCCTCGCCCAGAGGTGTGGCGATCGAGATCAGGCGCTGGGCGGTCGTGAACTTGGCCATGACGGGCTCCTGGTCGCCGGGGGAACTTGCCGAGGGGACTCACCGCAGAGGCGCATTGGACGCAGAGAAAGCCGGGATCAACTACAGAGGCACAGAGAAGGCTGGAGGCAACGAGTTGGCTGGAGCGGGTCCGGCGGCTTCGATTCGCTCCAGTCCCGTCCCGCGGCCTTCCTCATCGCGCCCTGCGGCTCCGCCGTGAACTCTTCCGCATTCTCTCCTACTCGAACGAATATGAGAAGTCCCCGTCCTTTACCCCAACAAATACCTTCTTGATCTCGGCCCCCGCCATCATGCGGGTGAGGAACTCGCTGGCCAGCGTCGGCAGCATGGTCTGGGTGAGGATGGCGTCGATGGCGCGGCCGCCCGACTCGACCTCCGTGCAGCGGGAGGCGATCAGGTCGTACACCTCGGGCTGCACCTCGAACGCGGCCTTGTGGTTCTCGCGCAGGCGCTTGCCGATCCGGTTGAGTTGGAGCTTGGTGATCTCGCGGATCATCGTGTCCGACAGCGGATAGAACGGGATCGTGTACATGCGCCCCAGCAGCGCGGCCGGGAACTTGGCCAGCAGCGGCGTCCGCATCGCCTCGCTCAGGCTCTTGATGTCCGGCAGCAACTCGGGGTCCTTGCACATGTTCATGATCAGGTCGCTGCCCACGTTGGTCGTGAGCAGGATGATCGTGTTCTTGAAGGAAACTTCCGTGCCCTCGGAGTCTTTCATCATGCCCTTGTCGAAAACCTGGAAGAACACCTCGTGGATGCTGGGGTGGGCCTTCTCGATCTCGTCGAGCAGCAGCACGCTGTAGGGCTTGCGCCGGATCGCCTCGGTCAGCACGCCGCCCGAGCCGAAGCCGACGTAGCCCGGGGGCGGGCCCATCAGCGTCGCCACCTTGTGCTCTTCCTTGTACTCGGACATGTTGATGGTGACGACGTTGTCCTCACCGCCGTAGAGCGCCTCAGCCAGGGCCAGGGCCGTCTCGGTCTTGCCCACGCCCGAGGTGCCCGCCAGCAGGAACACGCCGATGGGCTTGGAGGGATTCTCGAGCCCGGCCCGGCTGGTCTGGATGCGCTTGCTGATCGCCTCCAGCACATGGCGTTGCCCGATGATGCGGGCGTTGAGCGTGTCGGCCAGGCCGAGCACCGCCTCGATCTCGTTCTTGACCATCTTGCCGACGGGGATTCCGGTCCAGTCCGCGACGACCGAGCCGACCGCGGTGGAATCGACGCTGGCCAGGATCAGGGGCGTCTCGCCCTGGAGGGTCGCCAGCTCGCTCTGGAGCTTCTTGAGTTCTTCGAGAAGTTTGCCGCGCTCGCCCTCGGAGAGCTGCTGGCTGGCGACGGGATCGGCCTTGGCGGCGGCCGCGGCGGCGGCGGCGGCGGGCGTGCCGGTCTTCTCCACCGCCTCGGTCTTGCTCGGGCCACGCAGCTTGTGGCGGATCCCCAGGATCTTCTCCACCAGTTCCTTTTCCTTCTTCCAGTCGGCCTCGAGCTTGACCAGCCGTTCCTTCTCATGCGTCTGCTTGGCCTGGACCTCGGTGGTCCGTGCGGCGTGGTCGATCCCGACCGCCGACTCGCGCCCGAGGATCGCCAGCTCGGTCTCGAGCGCTTCGATCCGCTTGCGGGTGTCGTCAACCTCCGCCGGCACCGCGTGCTGCCCCACCGCGACGCGAGAGCAGGCGGTGTCGAGCAGGCTCACCGACTTGTCGGGCAACTGACGGCCCTGGATGTAGCGGTGGCTCAGGCGGACCGAGGCCTCGATCGCCTCATCGAGCACCTGGATCTTGTGGTGCTTCTCGAGCATGTCACCGACCTTGCGCATCATCAGGATGGCCTTGGCCTCGTCGGGTTCCTCGACCTTGACGGTCTGGAAGCGGCGGGTCAGGGCGGGGTCCTTCTCGATGTGCTTCTTGTACTCGCTCCAGGTCGTGGCGCCGATCGTCCGCAGCGTGCCGCGGGCCAGCGCGGGCTTGAGCAACTGGGCGGCATCGCCCGTGCCGGCCGACCCGCCGGCTCCCATAAGCGTGTGGACCTCGTCGATGAACATGACGATGGGCTTGACGCTGGCACGCACCTCTTCGATGACCTGCTTGAGGCGGTTCTCGAACTCGCCCTTCATGCTCGCCCCGGCCTGCAACGCGCCAAGATCGAGTTCCAGCAGGCGCACGTCCTTGAGCGGCGGGGGCACATCACCCGTGATGATTTTGTGCGCGAAGCCCTCGACCACCGCCGTCTTGCCCACGCCCGCTTCGCCCACGAGCACCGGGTTGTTCTGACGCCGCCGCATGAGGATGTCCACCACCTGGCGCGTCTCATCATCGCGTCCGACGATGGGGTCGATCTTGCCATCGCGGGCCTGCTGGGTGAGGTCCTTGCAGAACTGCTTGAGGGCCTGCTCCTTGCCCATCTGGGCGGGGGCGATGGCTCCTGATGCCTCGCCGGGGGCCGCCCCGCCGCCCGCGCCGCCGCCCGCGACCTGGAACCCGTCCTTGGCCCGCAGCGCCTCCTCGGGCGACCCGGCCACGATCTTGGCGAAGTTCTCGCTCAGCAGTTCGGGCTTGATCTTGACGAACTCGGGCGAGATGCCCGGCAGCACGAGCCGCATGTCGCGCGTCGCCAGCAGGGCGTAGACCAGGTGCCCGGTCCGCACCGCCTGCTCGCCGAACTGCAGCGTGGCGTACAGCCAGCCCTCCTTCACCGCCCCCAGCAGACTCTGGGAGAAATCGGAGATCGACGTGGCACCGCGCGGCATCCGATCTAGCGCCGCCGTCAGGTCGCCCGCCAGACGCGACCCGTTCACCTCGAAGTGCTTGAGGATCCGGTGGACGTCCGAATCCTGCAACTGCAGGATCTGCGTCAGGATGTGCTCCACCTCAACCACCGGGTTGCCCCGGAGCTTGCAGAAGACAGTCCCGCCCTCGACGGCTTTGTACGCGATCGAGTTGAGCTTCCCGAACAACGCCTGATTCGCAATCCCCGCCATTGGCAATCTCCCACGGCCCCGGGCGATCACCCGGAGGCTAGACACAGTATCGCAGAACGCGCCCCGCCGCCAATGGTCGCCACCGACCACCGCCGCCGCGCCGGTGAAGGCGCGATTCCCGCCCGCGTTCCGCGTCCTGTGACAACCAGGCCGGCGACACCCGCCGCCTTCGCTAAACGAGACTCCCGATGTCGTTCCGCATTCGCTCCGTCGCAGGCCCGCGATCGGCCCCCCTTCTCGCCGCCTTCGCCCTGGGTGTTCCCACCGCCGCTCATGCCCAGTGGGATGTCTGGAACCTCTCGCCGCCGACCTGGAACGTGTCGGGTGCGTACTCGGTCCGTGGCGGGCGGGCCGTGGGGCAGGTGGAAGATGGCGGGATGATCCAGGCCGGTCTCTGGACGGGCCTGATGGGCTCATCGTTCGTCAGCCTCCACCCCGCCGGTGCCTTCTACTCCGGTGCGTACTCATCGTCGTCGCTCTACCAGGTGGGGGCGGCGACGGTCGGCGGGGTCATCCGGGCCAGCCGATGGAACGGCAGCGCCGCCTCATGGCTCGATCTCTCGCCCACCGGCGCGACCCTCTCCTACGCCTGGGGGATCGACGGCGACAATCCGGTGGGCTCGGTCTCAATGGGCGACGACTCCCGGGCCAGCCTCTGGACCGCTGGCCCGGAGTCCTGGATCAACCTCAATCCGCTGGGTGTCAGGTCTTCGTCCGCGTTCGGCGGGGGAGGCGGTCAGCAGGTCGGCTTCGTCTCGATCGACAGCGAGTGGCAGGCCGCCGTCTGGACGGGGTCGGCGGGTTCCTTTGTGAATCTTCATCCCGTGGGAATCACGACCTCGTACCTCTCGAACGCCGATGGGATCAGCCAAGTGGGCGTCGCCTCAGTCGGGGGAGACAGCCACGCCGGGCCGTGGTACGGATCGGCGGCGTCGTTCATCGACCTGCACCCCGCCGGCTTTGAATCCTCCCACGCCGAGGATGTGCTCGGCGCGTGGCAGGTCGGGTATTTCTGGGACGGAGCGACGGCCCACGCCAGCCTGTGGAGCGGGTCGGCCGAGTCCCGGATCGATCTGGGTCTGGAGCTCGCCCCGTGGTTCTCCAACTCCCATGCCAACTCAATCTGGGCCGACGCCGACACCCTGTACATCTCGGGATGGGCCCACAACAACTTCACGGACGGCACCGACGCGATCGTGTGGACCAGGCCCATCCCCGCGCCGGGGACACTGGTGGCCCTGGGCGTGGCGGTGCTGGGCACGGGGCGCTGGCGGGCCAGACCGTCGCTGGCGTGAGGCCACATGCCGACGCGCGACCGATGGAGCCGGCCGCCCGTCCGCGTCCGGTTCCGTCGGCGCGCGCCCAGCAGGCCGGATTCGTGTTCAAACCGCCGGTGGCCTGAGCACCAGATTGTCCACATCCTCCTCGAACGGCTTGCCGCCCAGCCACGATGTCCAGCCTAATCTGGTCCCCGTGCCCAGTTGCGCCCGGGGGATCTCTGCCTTCTTGAGCACGAGCTGGCAATCCCACAGGTATTGCAGCCCGGCGTAGTTCTTCACCCAGTCCACCAGCACCGGGAACGACCGCCCCGTCGGCAGGAACCGCTCGTAATCCTTCAGCCCCATCGCCCCTAAGCGCAATCTGAACTTCTGCTGGCAGTCCCAGATGGTCGAGCCGACGATGACGGTCTGACCAAGCAGCCCGGTCGATCGGGACTTGCCGACCTTGCACAGACAGTCGTCGGGCAGGTTGAACCACTCGCCGACGAACTGGATGAGGGCCGCCTTGATGCCGAAGTACCCCTCGACGATCTGGCGCAGCCCGTCGGCGTGCTTGGTCAGGTTTCCCAGGTGCCCGACGTAATGCAGCTTGCCCTCATCGGGGACGCTGTCTCGCTCCTGCCAACTCTCGATGCCTCGCCCCGAGAGCGTGCCGATGTAGGTCTTGTACCGGTCCTCGTCCGGCCTGTCGTACGACACCGTCGGCTGGTTCAGAGCCCACGCGCGATAAAATAGCGACAGGTAGCGGTGATGGAAGACGTCCAGGAATCGGGCCAGGGTCGGGTCGTGGGCGTTGCGCTCGCGCTGGCGGATGTACTCGGTGAGGTGCAACGGCAGGGGGCCGTTGGGCCCGAGCAGGCCCAGGAACCGGACCAGGATCCGCTCGGGGCGGTTGCCCTTCTTGGTCAGGACCATGGAGATGGTGCTGGGCGAGAAGTCGAGGGTGCCCTCCTGCCCGAGGCGGACCGGGTCGTCGGAGAGGGTGGTGCTGGTGCCGATGCGGGGGCGTGGATTGTGCGCGCACTCGAACCGCCGGAGGGCGGCGAAGAAATCGCGCCCGAACGGCTGGTTCCGCAGGTCGCGGATCAGATCGTCGATCGAGTTCCCATCCTCAAGGGCCATCGCATCACCGGGCCGCGCTCGATGCTGGCGACCACGGTCTCCGTGAACGAGTTGATCGAGACGTACTTGGCCAGGAACTGCTCGAGCACGGCGCCCAGCACGAAGATCCCTGTGCCTTCAAAGTTCTGTTCTTCGAGATTCAGTGTGACCTCCAGGCCACGCGCGAACGCGATGGGGCCGGGGGTGGGCACGCGCCGCATAATCCCCTTGGCCGAGATCCCACGAACGCCCTCGACCTGCTTGGCGATCGCGGGCTCGGAGGTCTGGGCGTAGAGCCTCAGCAGGTCGCGCAGCGCGGTCGCGCCGGTCCCCTTGCCACCGGGACTGACCAGCGTGGTGCCGGCCGCGCCAGCCGCGCCCACGCCGCCCGGCGTCTGCAAATCCCCCTGATCCACCAGCGACAGGTAGTTCAGTGTCAGGTGGCTGATGAGCCGCCACGCGGTGTCGCCCTCGGCCCGGCTGGGGATCGGCTTGGTCGGGCCCGCGATCACCCGCACCGAGTCCACCACCGCACCAACGTCCAGCGAGAAGTCGGTCCGCCCCGCCCCGATCGGCATGTCGATCGGCAGGTCCCGGTTGGTGCACAGGCACTCGCACCCCACCTGACGCAGGTCGCTGCTGAACGGCGCGTTCATCGAGTCCACCAGCGAGATGTACACCTCGGTCCCCGGATACGACGAACGCCGCCCGTGCCGCCGCTCCTTGGCCGACAGCGTGCGCGGCACGCGGTTGGTCGTGTAGTACGCCCCGCGCCCGTGCCCACGGTCCTGGTCGCGCGTCGCGTAGAACGAGCGGAACTCCACCTCGTCGTTGGCGATGGCCGCGTACCCAGTGACGCGCTTGGTCTCGTACACCTCGAAATCCAGCGGGCGCGTGCGATCGACCACCAGCTGGTGCTCGGGAAACTTGTCGGTGATGTGGATGCGGTCGGCCACGCGCGGGAACAGGTTGATCGCGGGCGTGCAGAACAACCTGATGTTGTTCGCGGTGACCGCGCTCTCGATGTTCGCGTCCTCCTTCGCCAGCGTGATGAACAGGTCGAGGCGGTTGCCCATGCACTTCTTGACCAGGCGATGCAGCCCCGTCAGCCGCACGAACAGGAACCGCTGCGGGAACGCGAAGTACTCCTGGAGAAGGCGATATCCGTGGAAGGCCCGGTGCGGATACGGCAGCAGCGCCTCGGTGTCCTCGTACCCAATCCGCCGGATCATCGCCCTTGGGCCGCCCGGCCCGGGCGGGTTGCCCGCCGGCTGGCCCGTCACCGGGTCCATCACCTCGACCCACGCCGGGGGCTTGCCCGGCGGGCGCCCCACGATCGCCGTCGCGTGCGCCAGCAGCTGCTCGTACATCCGCATGGGCGTCTGGTCCCCACCCGTGAGAAACAGGTCCAGCGTGTCCATCTCCGTCTGCGCGAAGTTCAGCCCCGCGGTGCACTTAAGCGCGAGCCGGATCGCCGCCCGCGGCATCTGCGTGCCCGGCAGGTTCCGGGGCAGGTCCAGCGTCCCCAGGTCTCGCGAGTGGTACCCCGCCTCGATCAACTCCACCGGCCACAGCGTCACGTCATGGGCCGTCGTGTAATAGCAGGGCGTGTTCTCGCCCTTCCCGATGTTCGACCGCATGGGCGTCCCGCGCGGCACGGGGTATCCGCTCGCCAGCCCGTTGTCGTCAAGGTCGGGCTTGATCGCCACCACCGCCATCGAGGGGATCGGCGCCAGGTACTGCGGGAACACGCTCTCGAGCACGTGCTGCGTGAACCGCGGGAACTCCGCGTCCAGCTTCACCTGCACCCGGGCCGCCAGGTACGCGAAGCCCTCCAGCAACCGCTCCACATACGGATCGGCGCACTCCATCTTGGAGAGGCCCAGCCGCCCGGCGATCTTGGGGAACTCCTCGGCGAACTCCCCCGCGTTCTCGCGCAGGTGGCGCAGCTCGCGCTCGTAGTACCGCTTGAGACGGTTATCCACGCTGCCCCTCCTGCATCACCGCCCGGCCCGTCTCCAGGTCCAGGCTCGTCCGCAGGAACACCGCCTCCGGGATCGGGTTGGCGAACATGTCCGCCTCGATCTCGAGCGCCAGCGAGGTCTGCCCCGCCTTGTCCTTCTCGCCCTTGGAGACACGCACCCGCGTCGCTCCGGGGATCAGCCTGGGCTCGAATCGCTCGATGCAGTCGCGCACCATCCGCTCGATGTCCTCCTCCGGCAGCGACGCGATCGACACGCCGCACATGTCGGGCATCCCGAAGTTCAGCACCGACGAGCGAATCGCCGGGTAGTCGTCGAACTCCCCCGTGTTGTCCTTGTTGGCCGCGTTGAACAGCCACTCGATGTCGCGCAGCACCGCGCGCCGCAGCTGCGCGACCGACATCACGCGCCGCTCGCGGCTCTCCACCTGCACGTCCGGATCGTCGTCGGTCAGACGATCCAGAAGGCAGGGCTGGAGCCTCTCGCTTTGAGTGAGGTCAGCCACCGCCGCCGGCTCCCTTGCCCTTATCGGCGGGCTTGTCGCCGGGCTTGCCGCCGGCTGGCCCGGGCATCTTCGCCGTCAGTCCACCCGACATCTGGATCGGCGGCGCGCCGCCGGACCCGAGCGGCCCACCCAGCCCCGGAATCCCGCCCGACTTGGCCATCTTCTCCAGCGCCAGGTCAGCCTGCTCCTCCTCCGTCAGCGGCCCGCCAAACCGCAGCGACCGCACCGCCAGCAACGGGTACTCCCCCGCATCGGTCATCAGCGTCCGCAGCCCCAGGCCGATCGACCCGCCCGCGCCGTCGTCGGCCCAATCGGTCTTGCGGGCCAGTTGCACCAGCCCGTCCGCGCTCGACTCGGAGCCGGGGTATCGCGAGAACAGCAGCCCAACCATCGACCCACCGTTTGTCCATGTGAAACTGACCGGCAGCCATACCACATCCCGCAGGTCGCTGGGCGCCTCAATCGTCATCAGTCGAATCCGGTGCATCGGGATCCAGTAGTACTTGCCCTGGATCACCGCCTCGATCATCGGCCCCAGGCGCGAGTCGGCATCGGCGGCCCACTCGAACGCCTCCTCCTTCTCCTTGCTCTTGCCCTCACCCGTCGGCTCGGCGATCGTGATCGCCCCCGCGATGCCCGGGGCCGCCTCGAGCGCCATGGCCCGCATCTCGGCCGCGGCGGCCGCGTGCCCCTGCCCCGAGAGCTTGGCCGACTGCACCATCTGCCCCAGCCACTCCTCGGGCTCGCCGAACACCAGCGGCGACTTCTCGCCCTTGAAGACCGTGGCCCGCAGGGCCTCGCACTGCAACGCCTCCCGGCACACCTTGGCCATCATCTCGTTGGCCTTGTCGAGGTCCGCCGCCACGTTCAACTGGGTGAGCGCACGATCCCATCGCCCCAGCACCGCGAGCAGCTGGAACAGGAATACGCGCTCTTTGCCCGACGCGGCCGCCTTGCGGACGTGGTCCTGCAGCGCGGCGAGCGCCTCGACGGGCTTGCCCTGCTTGAGAAGTTCCTGGGCGAGCATGGGGACTCCTGGAATCGGAAGGGATTCACCGCAGAAGCGCGGAGGGCGCAGCCAGGGGACGGAGCGGAACGCCGCGCGGAATCGGCCCGCCGTCGGCTGATCGCACACAGTGTATCGGCTCGCCCGCAGCCCGCATCGGGGGAGGCGACGCCCTTTCCCCGCCGACGGTCCGCGGCGCTGCGTGCGACTTTGCGGTGCGTTCCTTCTGCATCCCGAAAAAGACGCGGGCGGGGCTGGCGCCCCGTCCGCGTTGATGTTCACGCTCTGGCCCGAGTTCAGCGGTCACGCCGGGGGGGATCAGCCGCCGGTGTTGGTCTTGAGGTCCCACCACTTGGCGTAGTTGCCCTCGACGGCGCCGGTGTTGTGGTTGGTCTGGATGTAGTTCCACTCGATCTTGGCGTAGTTGAACGAGATCTCCTCGACCGGCAGGCTCTCCTCGTCCTTCTTGTCGGCCTTCGGCTGGACGTTGGAGACCAGCACGTCGGTCATCTTGATCTCGTAGTACTTCTCCTTGTTACTCGTGGCCCGGTGCAGCTGGATCATGACCTCCGGGATGTGGTCGCCGCGGCAGCAGGCCAGCATCAGGGGCGTCGAGGCGGCGTCGAGCGCCTTGGTGATGATCATGTCCTGGTGATCGACGCGGCCAGCCGTCCGGGCGCCGCCGGTCGAGACCGAGCCCGTCGAGGTCTGCTTCAGACCATGATCGAATGAGAGGATCTCGATCCACTGCGGGTGCGCCTCGTCGGTGCTCTCGCCGGGGATGGTGGAAATCTTGAGGAAGCCATCGAAAGCCATTGTGCGACTCCTTCTTCAACCGTTGCTGGTTCAACTCTGGGTGGTCGGGGGCGACATTGCCTTCCGACGGTCAGCGGGGCGGGCCCTCCCCGCACTTGACTCACTTTCCCTCAACCCGCCGGTTTTGTGAAGAGCGATCTTTCAGGCCGCTCCGCACTCCCCGTCCGGGAAGCGACTGACTTGCAACCGTTTACAAGCGTCAGTCTGCCATCCAATCCGCAGTTTTTCCGCCAGGGGGCCATGCCGGCGCCTCTGTCTCACGAACCAGACCCGAACAACAACGCCCCGACACCTTCAGCGGAAATATGGAACTACTTCTTCTGCGACGGCAGCTTGGAGACCAGCCGCAGCGATGCGGTCAAACCCTCGAGCTGGAAGTGCGGGCGGAGGTAGAACTTCGCGCTGTAGTAGCCGGGATTGCCGGGCACCTCGTCCACCTTGACCTCGGCCGCCGCCAGCGGAAACCTGGCCTTCATCTCCTCCGACGCATTGGGATCCAAGGTCACATACTGGCTGATCCACTTCTGGAGCCACTTCTGCATGTCCTCGCGCTCCTTGAAGCCGCCGATCTTGTCGCGGACCATGCACTTGAGGAAGTGCGCGAATCGGCACGTTGCGAACAGGTAGGGCAGGCGCGCTGAGAGATTGGCGTTGGCCGTCGCGTCCGGATCGTCGTACTCCGCCGGCTTTTGCAGGCTCTGGGCACCCACGAAGCAGGCGTAGTCGGTGTTCTTCCAGTGTGAGAGCGGCATCATGCCGTTCTTGGCCAGCTCGGCCTCGCGGCGGTCGGTGATGGCGATCTCGGTGGGGCACTTCATGTCCACGCCGCCGTCGTCGGTCGGGAAGGTATGCACCGGCAGGTTCTGCACGACGCCGCCCGACTCCACGCCGCGGATGCGGCTGCACCACCCGTAGAGCTTGAAGGACCGCGTGATGTTGGTGGCCATCGCATACGCGGCGTTGGCCCAGGTGTACTTCGAGTGGTCCGCGCCCTCGGTGTCCTCCTCGAACGCGAAGTCCTCGACCGGGTTGGTCTTGGCGCCATAGGGCATGCGGGCCAGGAAGCGGGGCATGGCCAGGCCCAGGTAGCGGGCGTCGTCGCTCTCGCGCAGGGATCGCCAGGCCGCGTACTCGGCGGTCTGGAAGATCTTGGTCAGGTCGCGCGGGTCGGCGAGCTTGGTCCACGAGTCCATGTTCAGCAGGGTCGGGTTGGCGCCGGTGATGAACGGCGCGTGGGCCGCCGCCGCCACCTGCGACATCGAGCGCAGCAGCGCCACGTCCGGCGGGGAGTGGTCGAAGTGATAGTCGCCCATGAGGCAGCCGTAGGGCGTGCCGCCGGGCGTGCCGAACTCGGCCTCGTAGATCTGCTTGAAGATCGGGCTCTGGTCCCAGGCGGTTCCCTCGAACTTCTGGAGGGTCTTGGCCAGGTCTTTCTTGGAGATGTTCAGAACGCGGATCTTGAGGCCCTCGTCCGTCTCGGTGTTGTTGACCAGGTACGAGAGCCCGCGCCACGAGGCCTCCAGCTGCTGGAAGTCCGGGTGGTGCATGATCGTGTTGAGCTGCTCGGTCAGGCGACGGTCGATCTCGGCGATCATGCTCTTGATCGTCTTGATCGCGTCGTCGGAGATCAGCGCGGTTTCGGAGAGCGCGGTCGCCGCCAGCGTCTGCACGCCGGTCAGGATCGCCTCTTTGGTCCGGTCGTTCTGCGGCTTGAACTCCTTGTTCAGGAGCTTCTCGAACTCGCCCAGTTCCACGCTCTGGGCGCCAGCCGCCGCTTGTCCCTGTGCTTCGGGGTTTGCCATCGGTTCAGCCCTCCTGCTTCTTGCCGGCGGTGAGTGCGTTGAGCAACGTCGGGTCCTTCAGGGCCTTGGCGATCAACTCCTCCGCGCCCGACTTGCCGTCCATGTACGAGATCAGGTTGTCCAGCTGCGTCCGCGCCTGCAGCAGCTTGTTCAGAGAGTCCACCTTCTTCGCCACCGCCGCCGGGCTGAAGTCGTCCATGCTCTCGAACGTCACGTCCACCGCCATGTTCCCCTCGCCGGTCAGCGTGTTGGGAACCTGGAACGCGACGCGCGGCTTGGCCGCCTTCATCCGGTCGTCGAAGTTGTCCGCGTCGATCTCCAGGAACTTGCGGTCCGCGACCGGCGCCAACGCCTCGGCTGGCTTGCCCGAGAGGTCCGCCATCACGCCCATGATGAACGGCAGATTGATCTTCTTCTGCGCCCCGTACACCTCCAGGTCGTACTCGATGTGCACCCGCGGGATCCGGTTGCGCCCGATGAACTTTTGACTGCTACCCGCGGCCATCGCGGCTCCTTTCCAATCTATATCCCCCGCGCCACGCAGGCCCCGACCACGCCGGGACACTCCGCGCCGGGCGCCCGACCCCCACTCCACGCGGGAACCCGGGCCCAGACACGCCGGGCTCCATCACCCGGCTCGACGACAAGATACCGCGTTCCGACTCCACCCGCCGACCGACTACGACCGTCATCCGATCTTCGCTTGGCCTTCGCCAAGCTCCCAACTCGGGAGACCCGGGCTCCCCAGCGTGCTCCCGATTCCAAGACGGGGCACCAGCCCACGCCCCAATCCACAAATCGCCCCAAGGGGGGTCACTTACGTCTTCTTGACCTCCGCCCCCGTGATCTTCGACAGCGTCGGAATCGCCTCGGGCGTCATGTCCTGGATGATCTCGAAGAATCCCATCGACACCAGCCGCTTGGCCCGGTTGACCAGCAACGGCACCGGGCTGCTGGGCTCGTTCTTCACATAATACTGGACAACCTTGTCCAGCGCCAAGAGCACGTCCTGCCGCGAACGCACCTCCCCGGCGA
>Ga0163146_10002518_pt1 | contig 24618 bp, 20 predicted proteins | sample OliLakLV19MP7G1_FD_148648 | JGI IMG/M metagenome (GOLD analysis project Ga0163146, IMG submission 148648) | Freshwater microbial mat bacterial communities from Lake Vanda, McMurdo Dry Valleys, Antarctica - Oligotrophic Lake LV.19.MP7.G1 | ecosystem: Environmental > Aquatic > Freshwater > Lake >...
GATGATGATAATCACACAGCCAGTTAAAGCTGATTTCATTCCATATTCTCCATTTCCTCATTGGATTTATCCAACAAATAATATCCAGGTTTTGCAAACAACCAAAAAGAAACATTATGATGGGGTTCAATATCGGAAACAAAGAAATTTGTTAAGGGTAATTGATGATACCACCAATTGAAATGAAGGCTTCTTGAAGAAAAATCCTTTTTGAAACGACTATTTTCTTCATCCATTTAATTTAATCAAAGCTCAATTTAAAAATTCAAATTATGAAACATAAAAAAACACAAATGTTCGCAATAGTGATATTATTACTATTATGCAATAAAAAATCTTTTACACAATTAAATCCTGGAATGGACGCAGTTTATACGCAGTTTAATGGCCAACCCACAGGCAAAGTTGCAGAGGTGAAAAAATTAGGAAATCAACTAACGGCTCCTCATAATATAAATTGGGTTCCACCAGCATTTACTCCTCCAATTACATCCTGGACCATGGCCAATATGGGCCAGATTTTCGGAACTGCAATTGACGACGCAGGTAATGTATATTTTTCTGCTACTGCAATGTACAAGGGAGCTTGCTTGTATGCTCCCTATTATGCGGCGCAACATTTGGCCTACCCTACAGCACTTGTTGTGTCTGCCGGTTGCGATGGATATAATATTGCAGGTGGTGCAGCAGGAATTTATAAAGCCGATGCAGCAAATTTAAATACACTTACAGTTCTTTCAACAACAATAAATGCAACCAGTGGTGGTGGTGTTGGTACAAATACTATTCCAAACACAGGCTATTGCATTGGCGATCTTGGTTATGCTAAGGGAATAGATAAATTGTATGCATCCAATCTGGAAGATGGAAAAATATATTGCATCAATTTAACTTCAGGCCTTATAGATTATGTTTTTGATCCATTTCTTGCAGACGCAAGTGGTGCTCAAATTGCGAACTATGGAGAACGTATTTTCGGTCTCGCAGTTAATTATGAAATTTCCGAAACACGACTTTATTATGCTACATTAATAAACAATAATCAATCTGAAATCTGGTCAGTACAATTAAATGCTACAGGTGATTTCGTTATCGGTACAAATGCTTTAGAAATAATTGTACCCGTTTCCGGGTCATATACTTATGTTGCCGATATTGCTTTTTCAAAACGAGGAGAGATGCTTGTTGCTGAAAAAGGAGATCCACATAATGCAAATGTGTACCAGTATTTTGGAAAACATAATGCCTGGAGCCTTCCGCAGGTTCTATACGTAGGTTCTTATCATATTGGGAAAAATAGTTGTGGTGGAGTTGATTATGGTTATTCTTCATTAAATGATGACAATTCTGAATTTGCATGCGATACAATTATCTGGACGACTTCAAATGCTATTGATGACAGTGATGATGGACCTCATTATGGTATTTTTGCTTATGGTTTAATGAGCCATCCAATAAATGGATTTGCCGATAATGGCTTATATCTAGATGAAGCGTTTGTGGTAGATCATGATACCGCATCTAATTCAAAAGGAGGTTTTGGTGATGTGGAATGTTATGACTGGGAATGTCCACCCGAACAAACAGATATTTGTAATTTAACAGATGTTCAAATTTTTAATACCGATAGTGGAGATTGTTGTTATGATGTTTTTATATCTAATAAATATCGGGATGATTATTTTTCAGGAATTAGCATTACCTCTTCAAATTTATCCATCGCATCAGTTTCATCAACTATTACCTGGGGTGCCATTTCATTTCAGTCACCAACACAGGTAATCTTTGGTGATACAGTTTCTGGGTATAATATACCGCTTGATGATCCTGGTCTTCAATATCTGGCAACAGTTTGTTTTACAGGCAGTGGTGTTGATGTATTGACAATAAATTTTATTGGAAATGCACCACAATTTGATTCTATATGCACAAAAGAAGTTGAAATTGATGGTTGCGGAGTTCCTATTGACACTTTGTGTGCCGCCATAACAGAATTAGAAACTTTTTGTGAAAATGGATTTGTAACTATGCAATTTACTGTTACTAATAATTCCAATTTTACCATGAGGGGAATTACTTTATATTCACAAGACCCCAATGTAGTTCCCTTAAATAATTTTATTCCTATAGCGGATCTTTTACCCGGCCAAACCTCAATAGTTTATCAAGCACAATTGTCCATTACAAACAATGATACTGCAGCATGTTTCTTTTTTGCGGCATGCGATATTAATACGCCTCCGGGTGTGGGTGGCTCATATCCTAATTTCTGTTGTTTGGATAGTATACTATATTGTGTTGAAATACCTGAGTGCGGTATAATTGAAGAGTCTTGCAATGATGCTATTTTTATTACACCTGTAAAAACTGATCCTGTTGATTGCTGTTATGATCTAACACTTACTAATAACATTTCAAATATTGAATACATTGAATTTATTGGAAGTGGTGGAACCCAGTTTTCAATTTTTTCAGGTTGGAGTATTATTCCTCCGGTAAGCAGCGGATATATAAAAATTCAGGCACCGGGTGGCGGAATTAATCCGGGGTTATATCCTCAGTTCGCCAACTTTTGTTTGACAGGAACCTCAACCGCTCCGCACACGGTTATAGTAAATTATCTTGATAAAAACGAAGAATTTATCTGTACTGATACATTGCTTTTTGAAGATTGTGAATTAACTGAACCTACATGTGCGAATATTATTAATGATTCATTATATTGTAAAGAAGGTAAACAGTATTTCACATTTGATGTAATTAATAATTCGCCTTTTACAATTTATCAAATCGAGCTTCGCACTAATGATAACATATTCTTAAACAATGAAACAATTATCCCTGCAATTCCCATTACACCCGGAAACACAAGTGGTTCATATACAGTTTCTATAGATTCTTTTGATGCCGCTCTAGATATTTTCTGTGTGTATTTAACTGCTCATAATAATATTTATGATACTGTTTCGAATACCGCAGCAACACAATGTTGTACAGATTCACTAGCCGTAATTTGCCTGCCTTTAATCGATTGTTCAACTGAGCCGGAAAAGAGTTGCTGTGATTTTGAAGATATGATTATTCCAAACGGAATTACACCAAACAATGATGGCATAAACGACGCCTTTGAAATTACAAACACCAGTTGCGAAAATATTTCAATACATGTATACAATCGCTGGGGAAATATTGTTTTTGAGAACGACAATTATTTAAACAATTGGATAGGAGAAAACAACGACAACGAAAAATTACCTCAAGGTACTTATTACATTGTAATTGATCTTTCAAATGGAAGTAGCAAGGCAATGTTTATTGATATCAGATATTGATTAATCATCTTTTAAAATTTAAAAAAATGAAAACGATAACTTTAATAACATCCATATTGATTATGTCATTGAATGGATTTGCACAACAAGAACCGCAATACACGCAAAACCAGTTTAATACTATGCTTATGATTAATCCTGCTTACGCAGGAGCAAATGACTATCCAAGTTTGGGCCTGCGATACAGAAACCAATGGCTTAATTTAGATGGCGCACCTTCCACATTAAATTTAAATGGTGAAACTGGTATTTTCAGTGATAAATTGGGTTTAGGCCTGGCAATTAATCACGATAAAATAGGAATTTTAAGAAATACTTCTGCAGACCTTAACATTGCTTCACATATTCAGCTAAATGAAAAAATTAAAGTAGGGGCTGGAATTAAACTTGGTGTTGATTTTTTGAAAAGTGATTTTTCCCTATTAACGAATGTATCTGCAAGTGATCCGCTGTATTCTGACGATAAAGCGGCCATTCCGTATATTGGCATTGGAGGGTTATTATATTCAGAATTATTTTATATTGGAATTTCATCTCCAAGAATTGCTTCTTTTGAAAATAATTCACCTCAAACTGATATTTCTGAACCACATTTTTATTTAAATGGAGGTTACCGGTTCATCTGCAAAAATGGTTTGGAATTTCGCCCAGCTATCTTAGGAAAATATCAAAATAAAGCTCCTTTCGAGATGGATTTTTCATTACATGTCTGGTATAAGGAAATGGTTGGTTTTGGTGCTGCGTACAGAACCAATGATGCAGTTAATTTCATGGTTAACACAAAACTAAACCGTATAATTCTGGCATACTCTTATGATATGACGGTTTCAGGTTTGCGTAATTATAATACAGGCTCTCATGAAATTCACCTGGGCTTCGAATTTGGTTCAAAAACACCCGATAGAAACGAAAATAACAGATACTTCTAAAACTAAACTTATGTTTAAAATACTAATTATTCTTTTGTGCTTCGCGTTTTATAACTCCAATGCACAACAATTGCAGGCAGATAAAAAATTTAATCTGTATCAATATAGCGATGCAATTCCATTGTATATTGAATACCTGGAAAATAACCCAGGTAATTATGATGCATCCTTAAATTTAGCTTTATGTTACAAATATTTAAATGATGTTGACAATGCTATTGCCTCATATAAAAATGTGATCGGATTGCCTGAGGCTGTGCCGCAGGATTGTTTTGAACTGATTCAACTATTGCGGATTAAAGGAAACTTATCCGAAGCAAAAGATTATACTTTGCAATTACAAAAAAAGGAAAATAGTAGCCGCGTTGATAACCTTGTGCAGGCTATAGATAATTATCCAAAATTTATGGCCGCCCAAAATGATTACGTTATTACTAACAAAACTATTAATTATGCACAAAGTGTTTTTGGAGGGGTTCTGTATAGAAACGGTTTAATAGTAACAGCTGAAAGTAATGCCAGTAGCAAAAGTACCTGGACAGGACAAGGCTATACGAAATTATTCGTAACTGATTTGGATTGTTCTGAACTGAAACCTTTTGCCTCTGAAATAATGAGTGATTTTAATGATGGGCCTGCTTCATTTTCTATTGATGGAAATACCATATACTTCACTACACCAAACGAGGAATTATTAAAAGAGAAAGATGTAAATACAAGAAAATTGCAAATTTCATCGGCCTCAAGTATGAATGGAAAATGGATTAAGGCTGACGTTTTTCCTTTTAATAATAGTTCTTACAATGTTGCATATCCCGCATTAAGCACTGATGGTAAAATGCTTATTTTTTGTTCAGATAAACCAGGGGGATTTGGTGGTATAGATTTATATTACTCTATATATAAAGATGATCAAACATGGAGCGAACCCGTTAACATTACCTCTCTAAATACAAGTGGAAATGAACGATTTCCCAGCTTTGATAATAATGGCAATTTTTTCTTTGCATCTGATGGCCATCCAGGCTTAGGGGGTTTGGATTTGTTTAGTTCAAAGATAAATGGCTCTACATTCACTGTGCCTATAAATTTGAATGCGCCAATTAATTCCAGTTATGATGATTTTAGTTTAAGCACTGATGATAACCTGGTAAGTGGATTTGCCTCTTCTAATAGGTTTGGAGATTCACAAAGTGATGACATTTTTTATTTTAAAAGAAAAGTTGAGGAATTACCGGTTATTTTAGAGAAAACAACAATTAATATTTTAGTAATTGATAAATATACTGCTATTCCTTTGCCCTATGTTTCTGTTTCAGTAAAAGATACTAAAAACAACACAGTATACAAAGGTTTAAGTGATCCGCAAGGTAACATTAATGTTGAAGATATTGGTGCAGGCGATTATGAAGTACAGGGCATGTTGAATGATATAACTACAACAATTGCAAAAATTTCAATAAGCGAATTTTCTAAACCACTCATTGAAAAAACTGTTACTCATAACGACCCGCGGTTTACATTATCCGGCATAGTTATAAATGCGGATAATGGAGAACCTGTGCCTGAGGTAACTGTTTATTGCACCAATTCTACGTTAAAAAATAAAAATTCAATTGTAACAACTGACGATGGAAAATTCTTTTTTCAATTAGAACAAACAAGCGATTTTATTGTGGAAGGAAAGAAGGAGGGGTTTTTCACAAATTCTGCAGGCGCAACAACAAGGGGTTTAGACCGTTCTGAAGACCTATATGTGAACCTGGAATTAAAAGTTGCTAAAATTGAAATAGGTAAAGAAATTGTTTTGGAAAATATTTATTATGATCTTGACAAATCAAACATTCGTAATGATGCTGCTACGGAATTAAATAAGCTGGTAAAAATTTTAGTAGATAATCCAAATATAACTATTGAATTAGGATCACATACCGATAGCCGCGGAAGTGATGATTATAATTTAAAATTATCACAACGGAGGGCAGAAAGTGCAGTTGCATATATTATTTCTAAAGGAATCGAAAAGAAAAGAATTTACGCAAAGGGATATGGTGAAACAAAACTTACTAATAAATGCGAAAACGATATTACATGCCCGGAAGAGGAGCATCAAAAAAACAGACGGACTGAATTTAAAGTAGTAAGCATTAATTAATCAGGAATTTTTGTCGATTTGGTAAATAAAATTATCAAATCGACAATTTTTTTTATGTTGCAAAATCTCATTACCGGAAAACCGTGAATCAAATATTACCTATTATTTCTCCAACCAGCCTTTCAAAAATCTCCAACCACCATTTACACATTTAAACCTCACTTTCACACAATCTTCATAACCAGTTCATTTTGTAATTTGATATTTGTAATTGAAAAACTAAAACCTTTATCATGAAATCTTTACCCCAAAATTCAATGCACCTTGTGCTAGGGGTTAATTTTATCCTTAATTTCTTTCACTTCTTTCGCACAAATTACCGGAGAGGATACTGTTTGTATTGGGGAAGTTGAAATATATAATACAACACTTACCGTTACTATTAACTGGGGGTTTCACCGGTAGGGCCGATAATAATACCATCGGGTTCATCGGCTAGTATCACATGGACTGCAATTGCAGGACCCTACTTGGTGACTGCTTCAAACGGGATTTCAACCCAAAACTATACGGTGAATGTTTATGCCGCACCGGCTCCAAATATTCAATATACTTTAACCCATGCAACAATGACAGTGTTGCAGATCCAGTGGGAGCAGGAGGTGTTGCATGCGATACTTTTTGCATCGGTGAAATTGTTGATTATACCGTAACAAATACTCCGGGCAATATTTATAATTGGACAATTTTTGGTGGAACAATAGTTAGTGGTTTAGGAACAAATACAGTTGGTGTAATTTGGAATGTTTCAACAATGGAATGCGGACAATTATGTGTTGATGAAATAAATCCTGCCGGATGTTCTGCAAAAGATTGTGCTCGTGGAGTTGCTGCATATCCTAATGGAACAGTTTCTATTTCTGCATCACCAAATCCTGTTTGTTTAAATACACCGGTAAATTTTAATTATACAACTACAGGCGGACCATTCACCTGGTTTTCATGAGATTTTGGAGATGCAACTTATGTAAGCAATGCAGGGGGTGGAGTTTCGCATGCATATTCTACACCGGGAACTTTCGTTTTTGCAATACCCAAACCTTTCAGGTATTCCTGGATGAATTTTCCAAAGAAAATCCTTTAGAATTGAAAGTAATGCTTTTGGATAATGGATCTTTCCATAAATCAAATGCACTTTTAATACCGGAAAATATTGTCCTGGTGTTTTTACCACCTTACAGCCCAGAATTAAATCCGGCTGAAAAAGTATGGTGGTTATTAAAAAGAGAATTTGTATGCAAAACATTTGAAACCATACATGAATTACAAATACACCTGGATGAGGCCATCAAAAAAGTAATCAGTATTGAAACACTAAAAACCCTTTGCTCATTTGAATATTTATTTTATGATCTTTAGACTATTGTATAATAGCTGTTGGTATTACCAGCAAACATATTTTAATCTATTCTTAATCCTACGTGTGTTTAGCCTGACCTTTAATGGCTGTTTTTACAGGCAGTTTGATATTAGCACAAACAATTTCCATTACCACTTGTACACTCTAGTCTACCTATTAAATAATGCTGCTTTTACGCCATTAATCTAAATCTACTTTTGGGTTAGAAACAAGGAGTATGCTGAAAATCCTTTTAAGAGTAGGCAATAAAAATCATATAAAAATGAAAACGTATGCACCAATTATTATTGTGTTGATGATAATCACACAGCCGGTTAAAGCTGAATTCTTTTCATATTATCCATCTCCTTCCTGGATTTATCCAACAAATAATATCCAGGTTTTACAAACAACCAAAAATAAACATTATGATGGGGTTTATCCAAATTCCATCCAGCTATTAGATAATGGCGGTAGCTATTTCGGATTTATTTCATTTGGTTATTTTGCACATTATCTCACGGCATATCCAGAAACCTGGGGACTGCCTGTAAGTTATGCATCGGGTTTTATGGATGATTGGGATGACGAACATGTTGTGTATTTAATGAACCCTTCAATAGGATACATTAATCCTTATCCAAAAGTAGAGGGAGTACGAAATGAATTCCTTGGGGCAAATAATTATCCTATAATCCCTCCAATCCCTCATATTTCAGGATCAGTTTCAGGACTTGCTATGGGAATTAGAATATCTCCATCAGTATATAGATATGGAGTTGCTGCATATTCCTATCTAAACACCTCAAATGTTTTAAAATATGGAATGAAAATATTTGCTTATGATAATGCATATTTATATTATCCAAATGATTTGGAGCTGTATGATATTCCAATGTCGCAGTTTAATATTAATACACAAATAATAGATATTATTTGTTTACAAAATTCTTACTGCATTATTTCTAAAAATAATGCAAACTCTTCAAAATACCGCATAGACACTTATGATTATAACGGCAATTATCACGGATTTGCATACAGAAGAATGGCGGGAACCACTATGAATTATTCAAAATTTTCATTTATACAAGAAGGAGATTACTTCATTACAATTGCAGAAACAAATGATGGAATAAATGATAAACCATTTATTGATAAAATATATATTGACCCTACAACACATTTGCTTACAACAGGAACAACTAATCCGGCATCATTAAATATACCGGGATCTAACAGTGTTAATTTTACCGGCAAGTTTGAGCTTTTCAATACCTCTCATATACTCATTGAAGGTTATGTGCCGGCAACAAACAAAAGGGTCATTTACGCCATTAATAAAAATTCATTTACCGGAACTTCATTTATTCAGGAAAGGCAAGTTTTAAATAATAATGAACCATTTATGTTCCTGCACGCAATTTCTAGTCTTGATTATATGAGAACTTACTCCATTGATGCTGCGGATGAGTTAATCATTAAAAATTATGAAATGTCATTTGGACCTTTTCAAATAATTCCTAGCCCAACTTGTTTCACAAGTGCCCAAATTGCTGAGACCAATTGGCTTCTTCCACCGAATACATTGGACTATTATTTGACAGGTGCGATCCAAATAGTGGGTGCATTTGGAAATAATGGTCTGATACTAAATTCACTTGCTTTAAATCAATCACTCATATTACAGGCAGATTATGATTTTATTACCTGCTCCGGATACAAATCAAATGAACCTGAAACAATTGAATCCATTGAAAAAATTGATATTTATCCAAACCCAGCAAACGACCATTTGACAATAGAATCTTTTTCCAACAACTCATTATTAACCATTTACGACCTCTCCGGTAAAATATTCCTGGAATTACAAATGCTGGATTATAAAATGGAAATCCCAATTGATCATCTTCAAAATGGTATTTACCTTATTAAAATAGACAGTGGTAATTCTTCTGAAATACAAAAATTTGTAAAACTAGATTGATAAGAATTTAATTACTAATTTATAACCTGCCAGATTCGGCAAATTAAAATAACCAATATGAAAAACAATGTTAAATTACACACTCTACACTCTACTATTAAAAAAATAGTATTATGTTTTATTTTATTATTTTGTTTGGATTTTGCCAATGCCATAGTGCCAACAGCACAACAACAATTATACATCACCTTTGGTGGAGGAATTATTCAAGACCTTTCTCCTAATGGTTTTCCCATAGGTATTTTTGGAGCGCCGACATTAACAGGTGATAGATTTGCTCCTACCGGTTGTGCCATGAGTTTTGCTCCGGGTGATAAATTAACTATACCATTTAATCCTGTTTTTAACATGACACCCGGCCATCAACAATATTCCATTAGTTTATGGTATAATGGGTTTTCGCCTGCGCTTAACGATTTGGAATTTTTATTTAATAAAACAAATCCATCAGCCCTTCTTACGGTACAATCTGATTATAATGTATGCATTTTATCGGGAAACAGACCTCATCAAGGGACTGATGAAGTACCGGTAAGAGACCAGCTAATTCAACCGGGTGCAGGATGGCACCATTTATTGGCAATGTATCATGCCGGAGGTCCAACGGGTGGATTATGGACACTTTATATAGATAATATTGCATCCTACGTTAATGTTCCAGCAATAGCAATTGGAGGTTCAACCGGGCAGATCGAAATTGGTGGAAATTATTCAGGCAGCATTGATGACATTGTTTTTTATGATAGATTATTATCTGCATTAGAAAGAACTCAATTATTTAATGATAATAATTCTTGCGCCTCTACTGCATGTGGTTGCCCTGTTCCTTCTGGTTTGAGTATAGGAAGTTGTGCAACTCCGGGAACTTCAATTTTATCGTGGACAGGAAATGCATGTGCATCTAGTTATCAGGTTTTGGTACAAGATCAAACTATTCCGTTAAGCCCTTGGATACAGTATCCGGTTATTACAAATACAGTATCTATTTCTACTACCACTGCAAATGCATATATTTTCAAAGTGCGTTCAAGATGTCCAAGCGGAGCAGGTTTCACTACTTCAGCCTGGTCATCAATATCCAGTTTTACAGGTTGTAGGTTAGAGGTTGAAGATCTGTTTGATGAGCCCACAACCTCTTTTCAAATTTATCCGAACCCGGCAACAAATCATTTGACAATAAAATCAATTACCAAAAATGTAACCATTACAATTTTTGATCTAACCGGAAAAATTGTAATAGCTAATTATATTGCAGATTATGAAATGGATCTCGGGATAGCAGAATTAGAAAATGGAATTTATTTCATAAAAATGGAAAGTGATGAACATAGTGAAACGAAAAAATTTGTGAAAAATCAATGAACAAGATATATTGCAGGCAAATAAGATTATGATTCTGGCAGCATGATAATGGCGAAGAGGAATTGGAGTGGAGAAAGTGGTTATAGATATAGAATATCCAACCTGGTTTCTTTTCGCACATCATGCCAACGAAATAGCATCCCTAAAATAAATACTTGATATCTATATTTGATTTCAATCTATAGTCAGACGGAATGCATTTTGCATTAATTCAATTTCACTATTTTTAATTCCGGCTTTTTTTGCAATTTTTCTCCATCGATTTACACTTTTTTTTACTGTATAAATAATTTCTTTTGCGCGCTCCTTTTTAATACGGAATTCAGCAGCAACCTCCATCACTAAATCAAGGTTCTGCGAATTATCAACCTCAGAAATATTAAGTGTTAAACCGTTTCCTGTTGCACTGGGATTCATATCAAAGGCAGGAGAAAGTATCCATCCATTTTGTTTTAATAGGAACCCATGATTTCTAAGATGATCATCTACATTTGAAACATAAATATTGAAAACAATACGTCGCCAAAGTTGTTCCAGATCACGATTGGTTTCAGCTCCTTTTTGAATAATAAAATTAACCAGATCAAGATAACTGGCACCGGTTAAATAATCGTCACCATCTTTTTTCCCCAGAAGTGTCATTGCAGATGCAAAATGCAGTCTTTCACCATTATTTGTTCGGTCAAACCGTTTCGTAAGAAATGTATGATGACGACCTGAAAATTGTTGCATTTTTGCTTCCGCCATTTCTATTCCAGAATCAATTGCAAGCAGATATAATACGTACTCCCAGGCACCGGAATTTACCTCATCCATTTCACTTGGGAATTTGGCTATCCATAAATTTCCTGCCGGATCAATAACACTCGCTTTTGGTCGCGCGCCGCCAAGTGACCCACCAGGAGCAATGAGCATGTGCAACCATTTCATGTAATCTTTTTGCGTTTCAGCATTATCTTTTTCCAACTGATTACTTGCATACTCCAGATCACGCAACTGCGCCCAGGGAGGAGAAGCCATATCCTTGTTATTGTCAAGAAAGGGCCCCTTTTCAGACAGCCTGAATCTCAGTGCTCCCATTCGGTGTTTATCAAAAACACCAAGTAGAAAATCTGATTCGAGCAGATTTTTAACCGGTCTTTTTTCTGATCTGGCAAGCTGGGCTTCCCTTCTTTGCATCAAAACCCTACCCCAGCGATCAGGAGAAGAATCCAGGAAGATTCCAAAATTAGCGTGGTCATCGCGTGCGTATTGAGGACCGGCATACAACGCCAAATCAGGATCAAGTTCCTGCCCATGGGTTTTCAACCATACCTCGTCATATTCGAAGGAAAAAATTTCTTTCCCACGTGAAAAAGATACATTCAAAATACCCATTAGTTGAGGATCTTTCAACCCCTGCCAATGAGCGCAAACTTGTATTGGTTTTATTGGTCTTAATTCCATGGCTATATGCTCCCCTTTGATGTTCGTTTTTTCGGTTGGGTCATTCTCAAATCCTGCAGCTTCCTCCCAAGCAAATCATCCTTTGCAATTAACAACAAATCTTTGTCGAGTCCAAGACAAAATAGCACGCTCGCATATGCGCCAAGTGTAACAGCACTTTCTCCACGTTCGATGGAACGCAGCGTATTTCTGCTCATTCCGGCCCGCTCCGAAAGCATCACTGTAGAAATTTTGCGCCTCAATCTTGCCAAACGAATATTTTCACCCAAAATCTTGAGATTACCCTTAATAGCAGGAGGCGGCGGAGCAGTTTTTCTTGGCATAAATACCTTTATGGTTAATATTATAGACCAAAGATAGACAAATTGCTTAAAATATTGAGCAATTGAAGATATTCCATTTTATAGTATGGTAGATATTTAAACCAATAACGTGGATTATGGTTATAATATTGAGCATTAATTGTTAATTAAAATTTTCAATATGTGACTCGCTAGTATGATTGAAGAAAGAATGTGCAAATCTGCAATTCATGAAAAATACTTTAAATTTTCACTGTCGAGTAAAATGACATGATTAATCCAAAAAGGAAAAAAAAGATAAACAAGAGCTATCGGATTTGAAAAAACACCTACCAAGCTTTACAAATTTATTTATTCAAATTCAAAAGCATCATTTTCAAATTCAACGTTCAGTGCAGATGCATTTTTATATCCCATTTTATTCAGCTTTATTGCCAGCATATATTTAATTGCTCGTTTGCCCATAGTAGTCTAAAAATACAATTCTCTCTAACAAACATCTACTTTAAAAAGATAAAACTCCCAAAAAATGAGTTTTAGAGAAATCAGTAGTGCAGTATTTTTTACCGCCTGAATTAGGTCGGAATATCTCGTTATCAGCCTCCCATTTTTGTAACATTGTTCTTACTCATTGATAATTTCAAGTTTGCCGGTTTTAATTGCAGCATAGTTTAATTTTTCCAAACTGCTGCTTAGCATTAGTTTTATCGCTTTTTTCCCTGCAGTTGTTTTAAAATATCCTTCTCGTTTTATTGCGTCTTCTTTAAATAAATAGTATTCACAAAAAACTAATTTTACTGGTAATCGTTTTGATGTATTATTACTCTGCCCATTTCGATGCTGTTGCAATCTTCTTTGCAAATCAGAAGTATAACCGGTGTAAAGTAGATTATCCTTTTCACAGAAAAGGATGTACACACAATAAGGGAGTGGAGCATACATTTTAAGGAATTTTTGTAAATGTATATTTTTTTGAGGAGTTAAGGGTTGATGGGTGTTGATTAAATTAGGATTGATAATTTTTGGGTGGAGATAAAAATTGGAGTTTTAGCTAAACCGATGGACTATTTAGCTTCGTATTTGCCCCGAAGTAGAGCTCGTGCCTCGCTCACTTCGGGGCACCCTAAAGTGAAAAAGCCCGGTGCGCAGCACCAAGCTTTTTCTACTTTAGGGTGGTGTGGGGCGGGATCGAACCGCCGACACAAGGATTTTCAGTCCTTTGCTCTACCAACTGAGCTACCGCACCTTTATTCTGCTCTTTCAACTTCTACACATCCCTGCCCAAATTAGCTGGTCGGAAAAGGATTTTCACCCGATAGCTATCGGGGTTGCTCTACCAACTGAGCTACCGCACCTTTTATTAAGGGACTGCAAAGATATATTTATCCCCCTTATTTTCCAATAATATAGTTATTTACCATGAACTTTTCGGGGGAAATTACATCGTAATAGGCATTGTAAGCTGTATGCCGCACAAGCAATTCATCAAAATTAACGGGAGAATCATCGCTGCAACTGATGCGGATTTTTTTTACTGAAGGCAAAATTTCATAGTTTTCAGCAGCGCGAACCCATCCATTCATGATGTCGGTAGAAAGCGTTGGAGCTATCGAAGCAGCCTGGAGAATTTTATCTTTTTCATCTAAAAAATAGACATCAATATAAGGATATGCCATACTTGTGATGCCCGATTTTGCCCAAAAAGAAATCTCTATCCATATCGGTTCATTCGTTTCCACCGGAATTTCCGCCATAACTTTCTTTTCGTGGTCCGATTCGAAAGAGCCTGTTCCTAAAAATGAATTTTGATTGACCGGTTGATCAAAAGCATTTCGGTAAAAAAGCGAAATAGGTTTTTCTGAAAAATATTCTCCTCCGGAATATGGATATTTCTCTAATGAATCTTTTAATCCCGCATATTCGGCAATGGCTATTTTATCTCCTTTATCTTTTACTATTGCTGTATTTAAAAAATAAAAAGTAAACCCATCTCTTTGCGCAAATTTTGTTGCGTGTTCCGTTAAATATTTTTCGCCTGCTGTTAATGGTTTATCCATCACGGCAAGCAAGAGATGTTGCGCAGCAAATACTCCTTCCCCACTTGTATTATTAATAAGCGGATTGGCTACTATCTGCGCATTATTTAAAGTTTGTGAAAAGGAGGTGCGGCTCATCATATAATTTACCAAAGGCAATTTCGTTTCGTACGAAAGTTCCATTGCATATTGAAATCCACCGCCGGTTCTATCGATATACAATTTTTCAGAACCCTGAAAAAAAGAAGGTAAAAATAATATGGCATCAAAATTTTCCCGTTTTTGGTCTGTACCGGAAAAAATATCGCCGAATGTATTTGCTGACGGAGAAAATGGATTAACGGCATTGTGCTTTTGCATTCTTTTAGCCGTGGTTACAAAATATCCATACGTATCCGTAATTTGTAATATCAACGGCACGGCAATAAATATATACGCAACAACAATATTTCTTTTTTGTATTTTTTTAAACAAAATATAAATAATCACCGATAAAGAAATAGTATAAACAAAATAAAATCCCCAGGCAAATCGGCCTGGCGATCGGAATTGTTTTAACGGAGTTATGATATCCAATAAATATTCCATGTTCCAACTAAAAGGAAAGGTCATGCTGAATAACAACAATAAAACGGAAGAGGCAAGCCAGGTTCCAAGCCCGCCGGGTAAATTAATAAAGGATTTAAAAAATGATCGTTTATAGATCAATCGTTTTATAAAAATAAAAGGCAACACTATTAAAAAAAGCAAACCGGTTATTCCAACATACGCATAACCTTCCAGATTGGAAGGCAACAAATGCAATATACGTGTCATTTGATTTTTCAAAGTTCCTTCCATTGGTAGAAAAACGGATTGAAAGGATGCTTTATACAGAAAAAAACCAAAAGGACTTTCCGGGCGATCTGAAATGTTATCTGTAAATCGCATGAAAAGTGAAATAAACAAAATTGGAATTATTCCCGCACCGGCATGCAGAAGTAGATGTTTGTAATTTCTTCCCTTTTTAAATAAAAGAATGAAGACATGAAATAAAATAAACATGGCTCCAATTAACACATAATAGATATGTATAAAACCAAATAATATGATAACGGCAATTAAAAAAACCCATCGCCAAAGTTGATACTGATGTTTTTCCAACAACAATATCAAATACCAAACAAGTGGAATAAATACAGCATATCCAAGTGCAAAATGTCCCCAAAACCTATCCAACTGCGGATTCATAAGCCCAATCAAAATAGCAGCTACTACTGCAAAATAGGGCGGCAAGACGTAAAAACGCATGATCTTGTAAATGAAAAACACACAAAAGAAAAGAGAAACAAACAATAAAATATTCATTATCCCAACGGTATATCCGGAGATAGAAAATACATTATCATCTATAAAATTCATCGCCCATGATAACAATGGCTGATTATCCGTAAATACTACATTTTCCCCATAGGGATAATGCATGCCTGTAAAATGTAAACCTTTATCATTATCTACAAACCATGCAGGCGTGTAATAGTTTTTAACTGCATCTCCTCCCGTACTCAGTAAATAAGTATTGGGATGAAAGACCACCTTACTCCAAACGGTACATATAATTGCGATCGTTAATACAGAAAGAATTACAACCGGGTTAAGCAGGCGCTTTTTCATTTGTTAAAATTAAAAGCTTTTGAAAAATATTTTCAGAAAGTTAAATCCTTCACGCAACAAAATTCCTGTTCGCATGCTGCTGAATTGAATATTTTCCTTTAATTCTATTTCAACAGGTATTACGGATACGACCTTTTGTCGTGAAACAAGAAAAATAAACTCCAGATCAAAAAGATAACGGTCAATAATAGTTTTTAAAAAGATGTTTTTTCCTTTATTATTAAATCCCTTTAAACCGCATTGCGTATCAGAAATCTTTAAACGCAAAATATTTCTACTCCCCGCCCGAAGAATTTTCGAAATAAATTTACGTCCGGGCGGCACATGGATATAATAATTTTTATCTTTTACACCAACAGCAATATCTGTTTTCCCATTTTTTAATTCCTCCCAAATTTTTATAAAACTATTGGTAGTATAAGGAAAATCAATATCCGTATAAATACATATATCTGCATTAGAAGTTTTTATTCCTTCTCTCAAAGCATAACCCTTTCCCCTATTTACTTCGTAGCTGATATTTACAAATTGCGGAATGTTATCTTTTAATTTCTGAATTTCTGTAAAATCAATAGTGGAAGATCCATCATTAACTACAATTAGATTTATGGTAACCTCTTGTATGCGTTGCTGAATTTCGTTAAATACCTGAATAATATTTTCCGCCCAATGTTTGGCCGGATTATAACATGGTAAAATAATATCGAGGGAAGTTGCTGTCAATTATTATTTGAATAAACCGTAACGAACAATACAATATATGGCGCGCACACCATCTTTCCAGTTTATTTTTTTTCCTTCGGCATAAGTTCTGCCGTAATAAGAAATGCCAACTTCATAAATACGAATGCCTTTAATTTTGGCTAATTTTTGCGTGAGCTCAGGTTCAAATCCAAAACGGTTTTCTTTTAATTTTATCGATTTAATAATATCTGTTCGAACAAGTTTATAACATGTTTCCATATCTGTTAAATTCAAATTGCTGAACATATTGGAAACAGACGTTAAAAATCCATTACCTATGGAATGCCAATAAAATAATATGCGATGTGCATTGCCGCCGCTAAACCTTGAGCCATACACAACATCAGCACCTCTTTCCAACACGGGTTTTAATAATATAGAAAATTCGTTGGGATCGTATTCAAGATCTGCATCTTGCACTATGGTGAATTCACCACCTGCATTTTTTATTCCGGTATGCAAGGCAGCACCCTTTCCTTTATTTACCTCGTGATGAAAAGCACGGATGTTCAATTGTGGATGTCCATCAATAAACTCCTGTAATTTAATTGCTGTTTGATCCTTTGAACAATCGTTCACCACAATTATTTCCATTTCAATATTATTAGGCAGTACTACTTTTGAAAGTGTGGCCAATATAGTTTGAATGGTGTTTTCCTCGTTATATGCAGGAACAAGTACACTTAATTTTTTTACTTCCATGTGTTCAATGAGTAAAAATAAAGCATTCTTTCCGTTATTGGAAAATTGGAGTGATCAGCTAAAAGAAATTAAGAGATCGGTTTTATTTTACCGTTGCTTCCAATGGCAGTTTAATTTCAAATACTTCGCCATTTTTTACGGTAAGTAAATTGGAACGCAACCAGGGATTATAATATTTGACCATTTTATAGGTAGTATTATGTTTCTGGGCAAATTCTGCGAGATTCAATATCGTGGTTCCCACTTTCACAGTCTTGTATTCCCATGGATTATACAGGTCTTCTTTACTTAAAAAGAAACCATAATCCTGACTATTTTCATAAATTAATTTAAAGGCAAGTGCTCTGAAAATATAACGGGAAGTTTCATCCTTTAAATACAGATCGTAGTAACTATCTGCATTCTGGTAATCAACTACGCCTTCAATACCACCCATACCAGCGTTGTATGATGCTGCTGCCAGCGTCCAGTTGCCAAATTTTGCATAGGCATCCTTTAAGTATTTTGTAGCAGCAAGGGTCGATTTTTCCATGTCGTAACGCTCGTCAACTTCTGCGGTAACTGTCAATCCGTAGTTCATTGCAGTTCCTTTCAAAAATTGCCAGTAACCATGTGCTTCGGCAGGAGAAACTACATTGCGCAATCCACTTTCTGCCATTGCGAGATACTTAAAATCGTCGGGGATATTATTTTCCTTTAAAACTTTTTCAATAATGGGAAACCAGCGATGAGCGAGTTTGAGATTTTGAATGGTGTTTGAATGCCAGTATCCGTTTACGGTTAATTCCCTGTCCATTCTTTCCTGCACCTCAAAATCGTTTAATGGAACCGCTTCTCCGGCAAAGGAGATAGCATCAGGCACTTTAGCTGCAAAATATTTAATGGTATTCACATCATCCGCCAGCGACCGCAAAGTATCTGAAGATTCTACCACGATGTTTTTATCATTTTTGATGTCGGAATTTCCGGAAACGGCATAACCAATAAAGATTGCTATTCCTGAAAATGCACCTATCAATATATAATGTATTTTTTTCACTGATTTATTTTCTTTTGAATACGGGAACGGTTGAACAAGGTTCTCCGTACATGATACTTTTAGCCACCGGTCTTAAAATATTAGTAATCTCCAGATAAGCATCCACCGGCACCGGTTTATCACTACATCCTTTTATAACGACACGTTGATCGATAAATTGCGTAAGATCAATTTTAGAAAGTGCATCGCTGTAAATCCTTTTAATCGCTTCTTCAGCATTTCCCATTATAACACTTGTAGCAAAGGGCTGTGCATTTGCCGAAACAAGCATATAAGCCCAGTTAGGAATGATTGCATCTGCAGAACAAAAAACAGCTAAAAATTTTCCGGAATACTGTGACCAATCTATTAAAGCAAGAGCCTCGCGAAAATCTTTTTCCCTGAGTATCAGCCCTTTAAAGAGATATTCCTTCAAATCAAATGTTACAATTTTATCCGTTTCCGGAAAGAATGTTTCGAGATCGAATGATACAATTCCACTTTGAGCTACCTTATTAATGAGTTCCACCTGCTATAGTTTATTACTGCACAACGGATATCATACCATAAAAGTTTGATTAATCGCCAAATTGATAACGATTGTCTTCCACTTCCGACTTGTCTTTTAATTCAAAAAGCAGCCCCTGGTTCTGTTGAACCATTGCTTGCTGTTGTTGTTGTGGCTGATATTTATTTTGGAATGAATACATCAATTGATTTTTATTCATTGCGTAGTCGGTTGTTTCCGGTGCTGGAGTTATGCTAATCAATTGAGCCAGAAAAACACCGCGATTTCCGACAACAGGTTTAGTCATTTTACCGGCCTCAAGACCGAAAACCGATCCTATCACCTTAGGTTCACGACCAATCATTTGGGCGGAAGGAGATGCCAAACTTGCATTTGAAACAGAATCAACACCCATACCCAATTTAGCTGCAATTGCCTCCATGGAAGCACCTGATTTAATAGCATCATTGAATTTCTGCGCAAGCATCTCGCCTTTTTTCTCCATAATAACTTCGCGCTCCACAATTTCCTTTATATTCTCTAATTCTGCAATTCCATTCACTTTAACATCCTTAACATAGGCAACAACCACACGATCTGCCATGTTAAAATATTTGAATTCATCTTTTTTAGCATCAAAAGCCCAAATAATAATCTCTCTGGTATCAGTAAGACCCGGTATTTCGTATTGATTTTTTGTTAACGGTTGTGTAACACGTTTAAATAATTTCATATCCGTAACACCCTGTTCAAAGGTTTCAGGGGTTTGATATTTATCATAAAAAGAATTGGCAACTTTTTCCAGTGAATCGATTGTTGCTGTTCCGGGACCTACGGATTTGCTTAAAACTGCAATGGTTACAAAATCTCTGCGATTTTTAACTTCTGTTATCTCCACAATATGGTATCCATAAGAAGCTTTCACCAATCCTACTTTACCAACCTGTCCGGTTTTAAATAAATAATCTTTGAATTCAGGAACGTATCCAACTGCAGGAGTAACCCATCCTAGATCACCACCTTGTGGTTTTGATTCCGTGTCGTCGGAGAAGGTTGTTGCAAGTTGTGCAAAATCAGCACCCGCTGCCAATAATCCCTGAATACTATCAACAAGATTTTTAGCAGTAACAGAGTCGCGGTTTTCATTTATAGCAATAACAATATGCTGTGCTTTAACCGAATCGAGCATACTCTGACGATTCTTCAATTTTGCAACTTTATAAGATCCAGTGCTGAAATAAGGGCCTACAAGGGAACCAATATTTTTTGAATAAAAGGAATCCACTACATTCGAATCAATATCCATTTGGTAAAGATCGGTGCGGCTGTAATTTGCAAAACCATATCTGTCCTGATCTTCTGAACGCGTAGCAATAAAAATAGAATCATTTTTTGCCGCCTTCATTTTTTCAACACTAGCCATCAAATTTGCAAGAGTAGTTGCACTGTCTGTTCCCGTAGGCGTAAATTCCCAGCTTACATATTCTACAACTCTGCCTTCGGTTTGTTTGTATTTATTCTTGTGTTCATTATAGTAATTTTTCAATTCCGCATCTGTAACAGTAATGGTGGAATCGGCAATCTGATCATAGGGAAGTGCAATTACATTAAAGTTAGCTCTGGTATTTCCCTGGGTATAATTTCTTTTTGACATCCATTCAGGAACATAGGTAGCCTGCGTAAAGAGCGACATATATTTGGATTGCATATAATCGCGTTTTGCCACCTTTTCTCTGGAAATGAACTGATAATACTCCTGGCGCATTTGGGGATTGTTTTGTTGTGCTTCCTGATCAGAAATTTGAGTTACCCAAGTAGGAAGTACACTTGCATCGTATTGGCCTGTTTGAGAAAGCCCGATATAATAATTTTTGATAACAGGATGCGGATCAGGCCCGTAGATCAGGTTGCTGAATTCATCTTCGGTTACTGTAATGCCAAGCTTTTCGAGCTCTATATCAATGATCTTCTCGTTTACAAATTCTGTCCACGCCTTTTCAGATATCCCAAATTGTGTTTTTGGATCTAATTGGTATTGCCCCTGCTCATAGGCAAGCACCTGATTTTTAAAGGTAAGGTATTCCAATACCGACTGACCACGGCGTTCCGCAAACTCTTCCTGTGTAATTGCCTGACCGGAAATATTTGCATAATCCGGTATTTTGTTTTTGTTGAACATTCCGGTATTGGAATTGGTAGCATCCTGTAATAAAAAACCTACTAGTGCTATAGTTATAAAGCCAATAACCACCCATGAATACTTGCGAATCTTTGAAATGAGCATAACGATCTTATCCCTTTTAATTTATATTGGGGATGCAAAGGTAGTGGAAGCAATGTGGAAAACAAAACGTTTGACGAGTTCTGTGTTCGGGGTTGACAATCTGCCAACTGCCACTGCGACTGGTTCTGTGTTCTGGGTTGACAATTGTTGTAAATTGTAGAGACGAAATGCATTGCGTCTCTACAATTTACAACAATTGTCGTTACCGCGACTGGGACTGCCACTGCCCACTGCGACTGTGAATGCAACTTTTAAAAAAGGTTAAAGAGTATACTACGGGGGAATTTTCTCCAATGTTACGAACTGCCCACTGTTTTCTGCCACTGCCCACTGCGATAGCCACTGCGCACTGCGACTAATTACTGCGACTGCCTTTTCTTTATTTCCTCTTCTTTCCTTTTATAGTACTCCTCTTGATACTTCCGGTTTTTCTTTTTGAACCAATACATGAACACAGCAACACAGGTTGTAAAAACGGTTATATAAATATAATTTCCATAAGCCTGGCCGTTTGAGGATCGAATGATGACCATAGTTAACGAAATGACTGCAGCTATCAGCCACATCACTTCAAATATTTTCATTAATTTCAGATAGTTCTTCATACTCTAAGTTTCGATAATGGAAAGTAAAAAATATTTCATTCTATTCCGCCGGTTGCAATTCATCCATTTCTGTGCGAATTGTTCCCTGTGGTTTTTTTATTTTATAAGTTGTGAGTTGTTCATCGGCTTCCATTCCCTCTCCATAAATTACCTGATCCGGTGTTGTAATCTTCACAAATTTATCGGAATAGATAATATGATTTTTTTCATCCCAAATTAATTCTTCTGTACTTAGATGTTCATTATTTTCATTTACAACCTGTACATCGTTGCGCATAATGGTTTTCATTTCATTTTCGTACCGAATGCCATAATTTGCAGTAAGATGACTTGTAACCCGAAGACTATCATTATAAAAATCAACTTTTAATCCATCATTAAATTCTGTGTATGGATTATCGGTCAAAAATCGTGTTACAGTTGCTGCTGTTATGCGTACTTTTACATTTCCATATTCACTGTAAAATAATTCAATATTCTTTCCGCGTTCCACACCCGGTTCAGCAAGTTTTGTAGCATTGTTCACCTCCTCAATATCATTTACACAGGAAACTAAAAACATCATCCCACAAATAATTGCCGTTGTAAATAAATTACAGCTAATTTTTTTTTGTAGGTGGAGATAATATTTTTTCAATTTTTTTGATTCCGGCTTTTAGAAGAACCTGATATTATAAAAGTAATAAAAAAATTAATATCACAGCCCGAATAAAAAATTATATTACATGCTGTGATCAAATTAATAATAATTATAGGAAGATATAATCAATTCAATTTGAATTTCCTGAACCACCCTGAATCCACAAGAGTAAATCCAACTCCGAAATTATAATAGGTTTCCGATATATTCGTATTACTTCCTCTTTGCCCGGCATTAACAAACACATTCAATCTGGAACTTCTGAACGAAGGCAGTACATTATCCCCAAAACCCAATGGAATTGAAGTTCCTGCGGTTATTCCAATATCATTTAATTGCACTCCATCCACTATAAGATTACTCATTCCTGAGTAGCCGCCAAGGCGCAAGGCCCACGCGGCATTTCTTTCTTTCTTTATTTTAGGAATGAATTCCATCGAAAGCGAAGCTCTCCAACTATCTCCTAAATTACCCGCATCCTGAAATCCTGCATATTGACTCCACATTGTTCTGGAATATTGCGCACCAAGTGTAAATTGATTTTTAGTTTCTGTTTCGGTACTGAAAAAACTAAAGGAAATTCCGCCCTGAAATGATGCAGGAATGATTATATTTCCGGAAGTATCCGGTTGGGAGTAAATTGTATCTGTTATAAATTCAAAATTACCATTTTTCTGCACATTTGTCCATATTACAGATTGCTCTCCTTTAACAGTTATTTCCGGACTCATTGCCGCTCCAAATCGCCAGGTTAAAATATCTCTTTTTGTTCCGGTCTTTCTGATGAATTGTTTTTGATATCCTACACCATAATTGCACATGCCCCCATTAATTCTGCTTGTTTGGGTGAGTTTTGTTGTTTGCGAATTAAACAATTCCGGAAACGAAGCGTAAGTAATACTCGATAAGGAACCAAAAAGCTGCGCTGCATTTCCTCCAACACTAAAAATACTTGCAGAGGTAACAGTGTCCATATTGCCTTTAATTGATTTAACAGTATCTTTTGTTTTTGTTTGATATTTATAACCAAGACCACCATAAACCTGATATAAGCTTCCGTCACCTACATAATTATATTCAATTGTACCAAGTTGAGGATCTTCCGTTGGCACTTCTTCAAAAATACTGTATTGAAATCCGCTATAAGGTAAAAGTCCGAAACTCATTCCGAATTTATGACGTCGCAATTGCCGTAAAAGCGGAAATCCGAAAGCCATATAAGATAGATTGCCATCCCCTGAGGTAAATTGTTCGTTTTCGTTTTTAAGTGTTATCACATTGCCATAAGCACCAATATCGAAAGTGGCAAAATTAAGTTCTGAATAGGATGCAGGATTTTGATAATTAATATTTGTCGGAGTAAAATATGCAGCGGAAAAACCTCCCATTCCGTTAGCAGCTCCGAAGGTAGTTGGAAAAATATTTCCTAATCCATATCTGGAATAAGGAGAGTTAACCTGTGCCGATAAAGTGGATATGGTAAAAATTATAAGTAAAAGTAGCAGTTTTCCTAAACGCATCAGTTGTGATTCAAATTAAAATTAAGAATAGTGTTCAATCCCTCTAAAACCAGATT